>WNGD01008456.1_pt1 | contig 12951 bp, 12 predicted proteins | sample 5400671 | NCBI WGS metagenome assembly WNGD01 (sample SAMN13153369, study PRJNA577476) | soil metagenome | isolation source: 40 cm soil or saprolite under grassland replicate 2 | place: USA:California | collected 2016-06-15
GAGGTGGAAGAACGCGGCGGCCAGCACGTCGTCCTCCGGCAGCTCCCCGCGCTCGACCTGCTCCCAGGCCTCGAGCCCGTACTCCAGGTCCTGGCCGAGCCGGAGGTGGCCGGCGCCGAGCGTGTCGAGAACCCAGCGAGCGCGCGACTCGACGCGCTCGGGAATCCTCACCGCGGCCGACATCGCCGGGATCCTACGTACCCTTGCGCACGTGAGCTCTGACTCGCCGGGCAAGCCCCAGTCGCTGGGCGCGCAGCTACGCGGACTGACGCGAGATTCGTTCATCTACGGCATCGGCGGTCTCGTCTCGCGGTTCCTCGCGGTCCTCATGCTGCCGCTGTACACGAGCTACGTCTCGCCGGGCGACTACGGCCGGATCGAGATCCTCACGTCTGCGATGGCTGTGGCGGTCGTCGTTCTGCGCGGCGGCGCAAATTTCGGCTTCATCCGTTTCTACTTCCTGGAGAAGGACCCCGAGTACCGGCGTCGGCTCGTCCGCACGGTCTTCTGGGCGCAGATGGCGTATTCGACCCTCGCGCTCGTCATCTGCATCGTGCTCGCGCACGAGATCGCCGGCTGGTTCGGGGTGACACGGGACGGCCCGCATCTCCAGGGCAGCGGCACAAGCCTCGTCATCGCCACGGGAATCCTCCTCTGGTCGAACGTCAACTACGCCCAGATGACGAACCTCTTCCGAGCCGAGCAGCGCTCGGTTGCGTTCTCCTTGGCGACGCTCGCGAATATCGCCGTCACGGTCCCGCTCACGGTCATCCTGGTCGTCGTCTACAAGGAGGGGCCGCTCGGCATCATCGTCGGTAACTTCAGCGGCACCCTCGTTCTCTATGTGGTCCTCCTCGCCTACCGGCGCGAGCAGCTCGGCCTCCAGTTCGACCACAAGCTCCTGCGGGCCGTAAACCGGTTCGGCCTGCCGCTGATGGCGACCGGACTCGCACTGTGGGTGACGAACTTCGGCGACCGCTTGATGCTCAGCAAGCTTCTACACGGCTCGTACCGCCTCACCGAGGTGGGCCAGTACTCGCTCGCAAACAAGATCAGCTCGGCGATGGTGCTGCTCTTCACCGCCTTCCAGGTGGCCTGGCCCGCGTTCGCCTATTCGATCGAGGACGAGGGGGCGGCCAAACGCGCCTATTCCTATGTCCTCACCTACTTGATGTACATCGCCGCGTGGGCGGCGGTCGGCCTGAGTCTCTTCGCACCGTGGATCGTGCACCTGCTCGCGCGCAAGCATGGTTACTGGCCGGCTGACACGGCGATCCCGACCCTCGCCTACTCGAGCGTCTTCTACGCCGGCTTCACTGTGGTCACGATCGCCACCGGCAGGACGCGGAGGACGCAGTTCAACTGGGTCGCCGCGGCCCTCGCCGCAGCGCTCAACTTCACGCTCAACCTCTGGCTGATCCCGGCCTACGGGATGCTCGGCGCCGCGTACGCCACGCTCGCCGCCTACGCGCTCCTGATGGTCGTGAGGACCTGGAACGCTCAGAAGATGTACCCCGTTGCGTATCAGTGGCGCCGGGTAACAGTGCTGCTCCTTGCTGCCGGAGGCCTGACTCTCGCCGGCGAGCTTCTGCCTCGCTCGCTGCCGATCGCATTCGGCCTCACGCTCGCGTTCCCGCTTGTGCTCGCCCCGCTCGGCTTCTACCTCCCGGTCGAGCGTCGGCGGCTGAGGCGACTCCTTCCGGCGCACAACTAGACTCGCGCGGATGTTTGGGAAGGAAACTGCGGCGGCGACAGCGTCGGGAGGCGTTCGTGGCTGACCGGCGCGCGATCCTCGACAACCTCAAGCAGCACGTCCCGCTCAGCGTCAAGCGGCGCGTGCGGCGCACGCTGCCCGACCGCTACCGCCGGCTCTGGGATCCCGATTGGCACCGCAGGACCGTGCGCGGAACCGACGCGTTCTGGGACTACCTAGGCAAGCTCCAGCTCGACTATCTCGTCGAACAGGGGCTCCGGCCGGAGCACTTCGTCCTCGACGTCGGCTGTGGGCCGCTGCGGGCCGGCGTGCACTTCATCGGCTACCTCGAGCCGGGCCACTACGCGGGCATCGACAAGCGCGCTGACACGGTCGAGCGGGCGCGCAAGGTGGAGCTGCCGCGCTACGGGCTCGAGGACAAGGACCCGCTGCTGCTCGTGAACGGCGCCTTCGAGTTCACGAAGCTCGGGCAGACGTTCGACTACGCGATCGCGCAGTCGGTGTTCACCCACCTCCCTGTGAACTCGATCGTCCGCTGCCTCGTCGAGATGGCGAAGGTGCTGCGGCCGGGCGGCCGGTTCTACGCGACGATCTACGAGAACCCGCAGGGGAAGAGGTATCTCGGCGAGATCCAACAGTCCGTGCGGGTCGTCTCCTACCCCGACCGCGACAAGTACCACTACGACCTCGACACACTCCGCTGCGCCTGCGCGGGCACCGGCCTGACGATGTCCTACGAGGGCGACTGGGATCATCCCGACAACCAGAAGATGGTCGTCTTCACGCGCGATGTAGATGCCTGACGGCCGGCTCCGGATCCTCGGGGTCGGCGACGCGAAATCGCGGCATTTCGCCCGCTGGGCGCGCCGCCTCGCGGAGAAGGGGCACGAGGTGCACGTCGCCTCGGGCCGCGTCAATCCGCGTGGCGAGCTCGACGGGATCGAGGTGCATCGGTTCCAGGAGCTCGATCCGCTCCTGCGCGTGCCCGTGCTGCGCCGCTTCCGGATGGCGCCGGCGCTCGTCGGGCTCGCCCGCCGGCTGCAGCCGGACATCGTCCACTCCCACTACCTCCTGCCCTACGGCTACTGGACGGCGCGCGCCGGGCTCGGGCCGCTCGTCGTCAGCCCGTGGGGCAAGGACGCGATCATCGACGCGTGGCAGTCGCCGGTGGCGGAGGAGAGGGCGCGCGTGGCGATCGCGCCCGAGCTCGCCCTCGCCTACGTCGTCAACTCGCAGGCGCTGGAGGGCGGGCGCTCGGCTGGCCCGACGACGCGATCGTCTGCCTCTCGCTGCGCAACTTCCGCCCCTACACGAACCTCGACGTCTTACTCCGCGCGTTCGCGGCGGCACGGCAGGAAGTGCCCGAGCTGCGGCTCTTCTCGAGCGCCGGCGGCGGCTGGACGCGAGGCGAGTTCGAGCAGCTCGTGGCCGAGCTCGGCCTCGAGCCGTGCATGGCCGTGCAGGACGTGCCCGCCGCCGAGCTGCCGTCCGTGACCGCCTCTGCCGACTTCGCCGTGAGCCTCGCGGACGTCGACTCCTCCCCTGCCTCCATGCTCGAGACGATGGCGAGCGGCGTCCCGCTCGTCGTCGGGCGAGCGCCGTCGATGGAGGAGTGGATCCAGCAGGACGAGGGCGGCGAGGTCGTCGAGCGCCGCGACGTCGAGGCGGTGACCGCCGCGATCCTCCGCCTCGCGCGCGACCCGGAGCTGCGCCGGCGTTACGGCGAGCGGAACCTCCGCGAGGTGCACGCGCGCTTCGGCGACCCGACGGCTCAGCTCGAGCAGGTCTACGGCGAGGTGCTCGCCCGGTGAGAATCCTGGCTCTGGCGTTCGACGTCGCAGACTACGACCTCCGCTACGAGTAGCCATGACCGGCTCCTTGCCCCGCCGCCTCGTCCGCGTCGCGCGAACACGCGTGCGCAGAGGTCGCAACCGATGCCTGCACGCGCTCGAGGTGCATCTCGGACGACGCTGGGCCGACGAACCCCTGCCGCACCCACCGATCTTCGTGGTCGGCGCTCCGCGATCGGGCAGCACCCTGCTCTACCAACTGCTCACCGACCGCTTCGACGTCGGTTACCTCGCCAACGGGCACGCCCGCCAGCCCGGCGCGCCCAGCCTCGTCGAGCGCATCCGCGGGCTCGTCCGTGGACGGCACGCCGAGCTGGGCGACTACCGCTCCTCGTTCGGCGGCACCGCCGGCGAGCTCGGGCCCAGCGAGTGCGGCCCCTTCTGGTACCGCTTCTTTCCGCGACGGCCGCACTACGTCGCCGCGGATGCCTTCCCCACCGCCTCCCGCCGGGAGCTCCGCGCCGCGGTCGGCGCGTTTGTCGACGCCTGCGGCAGACCGGTCGTCTACAAGAACCTCTACAACACCGCGCGGATGGATGCGATCGCCGCCGCGCTGCCGGAGGCACTCTTCATCGCCATCCACCGAGACCTCGCCGCCAACGCACGCTCACTCCTCGACGGTCGCATGCGCATCGCCGGCGCCTACGGCGCCTGGTGGAGCGTCGAGCCGCCCGGAATCGAACGCCTTCTTCAGCTGCCCGCCCACGAGCAGGTCGTCGAGCAGGTTCGCGCGCTGGACGCGCTCGTCGCGCAGGTCGAGGCGTCGATCGGCCCCGAGCGCGTACTCCACCTCGCTTACGAGGACCTCTGCGCCGACCCGCAGGGGCAGCTCGAGGGCATCGCCGCGTTCGCAGCCGGGCACGACTGTGAGCTCGGCGAGCGCGGCGCGGTGCCCGCGAGCTTCCCGCAGCACGGCGGCGGCACGCTGCCGCCCGAGCTCGAGCAGGCGCTCCTCGGGTACGTGGAGCACCTTCACCGTGTCGGCGTCGACGGTGTCGACGTGTGAGCGAGTCGCACGCACCGTACGACGCCTTCGTCGCCGCCTCTCCGCAGGGCACGCTGTTTTGCCGCTCCTGGTGGCTCGACGCCGCGGCGGGCCCCGGTCGCTGGCGTCACGCCGATGTTTGTGACGCCGACGGACGGCTGGTCGCCACTTGGCCGGCGGCGCTTCGCCGCACCCGGTACGGGGACGTGCTCACGGGAGCGCCGCTCACGCCGTATCTGGGACCGCTGCTGAGCGCGGGCGACGGCCGGCAGCGCCGCTCGCGGGAGGTCGACCAGCTCGAGCGCCTGGTGGACGCGCTGAGGCCGTACGCGCACGTCGACGCGCGCTGCAGCCCTCGCCTGGACTACTGGGCGCCGCTCGCCTGGCACGGCTTCTCCCAGACCAGCCACTACACCTGGCGGCTGGAGGACGTCTCCGACGAGGAGGCCACGTTCGCCCGTCTTCGGGACTCGGTGCGTCGGCAGGTGTCCAAGGCGCAGCGCTTGGGTCTCGTCGCAGAGCCCGGCGCCGTCGACGATCTTGTCGCGCTGCAGCGACGAACCTTCGAGCGTCAGGAAGCGGCGGGAGCCGGGCCACCGGATGCGCTCGTGCGCCGAATCGCCGCCGCCGCCGCGGCCCACGGCGCCGGAGAGATCCTGGTCGCCCGGGACGACGCCGAACGGGTGCACTCAGCCGCGATGTTCGTGCACGACGAGCGCACCACCTGGTACCTGCTCGGTGGCAGCGATACCGAGCTTCGCGCGAGCGGCGGTGCCTCCCTTCTCATGTGGGAGGGGATCCGGGCAGCGGGTGGCCGAGGCACTGCGTTCGACTTCGAGGGCTCGATGCTCCGCCACGTCGAGCGCTTCGTGCGCAACTTCGGGGGCGAGCCCGTGCCCTACTCGATCGTGCGGCACACCCCATCCTTGCAGTGGCGGTCCCGAGCAACCGCCGGCCGCCTCGCCCGCCGTGTGCTGCGACGAACGAACCGCAGCGGCTGAGCAGCAGGGCGAGGCGGTGTACTCGGAGGTGCTCGGCCTCAGCGCACCGTCAACTTGAGGTAGTTGTCGTCGACGGCCTGCCCGACCATCATGACCACGTAGTGGCCGCGGTGGAGGACGATCGGCTCACCGAGCTTCACGTAGCGGACCGTCGCCCGTGACGCGACCTTGATTGCGGCCTCGTCGAAGTTCCGAAGGCGGATCGGGCCCTTCACGGACGCCGTCGTTCTCATGTGGCCGTGGACGAGGAACCAGTGGCAGCCCGGGTCGTGCATGACGACCTTCAACGTCCGGGTCGCGCTGTTGTGGTGGTTGCTCGCCGCGAGCGCCTGACCGGCGCCGAGCGCGAGGGCGGCGATGACAGAGACGGTGGCGAGGATCTTCATTTGCGACTCCTTCGATCTGCGGGATCCGGTGTTCGTGCGTTCCGCGCATGATCGAAGGCGGCGGAGCTGCTGGGATCCGTGGCGGCCACCAGAGGCGATACGGGTTTCCCGCAGTGCGCAGTCGGGGCCGGACGCCGAGCCGTGGTGCGGTCAGTCGATGATTCGGCGCTCGCGCGTCCGCTGCGCGTGCCAGGCGAGGCCCATCGCGTCGAACGCCTGGGCCGCCTGCTCGAGGAGCGCCTCGTCCTCGCGCACGAGCCCGAGCGCGCGGAGCGCGAACGGGCTCGCATACGAGTTCTGCCGGATGAACGCCGGAGCCTCTGCCTCGACACGCTCGCGCTCACCGAGCACGGCGAGCGCGTCGAAGAGCGGCGCCCGTCCGATGTATGCCGAAGGCCCCGCCGCTTCCTCGTCGAACTCGTCCACGATCCCCCGAGCCGCCTCGAGGTCCGCCCGCGCCAGCGCGAGCCTCAGGCGAGGCGGGTCGAACCAGCTGGCGTAGCCCTGCATGCCGAGGCCGTCGGCCTCCTCCTCCAGCCGCCGGGACTCCTCGTGGTCGCCGGTGAGGGCAGCGCCCACGGCGCTGAACAGCAGCGTCTCGACGTTCATGGGACACGGCGTGGCGACGTTCGCGGCCACCGTCTCCTCGATCCGGGGGACGAGACCCCGCAGCTCTTCCCAGCAGCCCCGCAGGAACTCGAAGCGCACCCGGCTGCCGACGTAGTGCAGGCGGTGATGGGGTGTCAGGCCCTGGCTCGTCTCCTCGAGTCGCTCGAGGGTCTTTCGGGCTTCCTCGAACCTGCAGGCTCCCATGAGGATCCAGGAGCTGAAGTGGTCGATGCTCGCGCGGAGATCCGGGTCGCGCAGCTCGGGTAGCAGCTCGACCTGGTCCTGGACGAACCCGAGCGCGCGCTCGTAGTCCCCGGCCTCCCACGCTAGGAACATCAAGGCGTTGAACGCCCGGGCCCGGATCTCGACGGCGCCGAGCCGTCCGGCGAGCTCGAGCGCCTCGCGCGCCGCGTCCTCGCGTCCGGGCCAGGCGGAGTACGCGATGAGCGCCTTCGCGCGCGCCTCGGAGCCGTCCGCCGCCAGCTCGAGGCCTTTCTCTATCCAGCCGCTCACGACCGACAGGTCGGGCGGCGTAAGCCACATACCGGCTCGGATCACGAACTGGAAACCGAGCTCGGCGTAAACGTCAGCCGCCGGCCCTCCGACCTCGAGCGCCTTCTCCATCGCGGCGACGAACCCCACGCCGTCGTACTTGAGCGCGCTCGCGCGGCCGATCTCGTACCAGAGGCTCCCTTGCTCGGCGGGATCCGGCTCCAGCTCGACGGCTCGCCGGAGCAGCGCCAGTCCTTCGTCGATCTCGTAGCGCGAGATCGCCAGCTCCGCGGCGCGCTTCAACCAGCGGAGCGCCTTTACGCGCAGCCGCTCGGCCTCGTCCTCGCGGCCGAGCCAGGCGAGGTCGAGCAGCTCCGGCCCGACGGCCTCGGCGTAGTGGTGGGCGAGGAGCGGCGCGTGCTCGTCCTCGCCCTCGCCCGCGCGCTCGAGCCACTCCGCGAAGCCGGCATGCAGCGGTGCCCGCTTCGCCTTGAGCAGGCTGTCGTAGGCGACCTGGCGCGTGAGCGCGTGCTTGATCGCGTACTCCTCCTCCCCGGCGAGCGAGGACCCGGCACTGCGGCGGACGAACTCGCGCTCCTCGAGCAGGCCGAAGTCGGGCTCGCCGCCAACGAGCTCGCGCACCGGGCTCGCCCAGAAGACACGCCCGATCACCGCCGCCGCCTGCAGAGCCGCCTTCTCCCCGGGGGGGAGCAGGTCGATGCGCGCGGCGAGCACTGCCTGGACTGTGTCGGGGACGGAGAAGCCGGGCGGCAGCTCGCCGAACGACCAGCCGCCGTTCGAGCGCGACATCACGCCCCGGTCGACGAGGGTCGCGATCAGCTCCTCGGCGAAGAAGGGGTTGCCCTCCGCGCGTCCGGCGACGAGGTCGGCGAGAGGCGCCGGGCAGTCCACACCGAGCAGCTCTGCAACGAGCTGCCTCGTGTCGGCTGCGGCCAGCGCCTCCAGCCGCAGCAGCGAGCCGCGCCAAGCGGGACGGCTCTCGAGCAGCTCCGGCCGCGCCGTGTTCAGGAGCAGGAGCGGGCCGTCCACTCGCTCGACCAGGGTCTCGAGCAACCCGCAGAGTTCATCCTCGGCCCAGTGCAGGTCCTCGACCAGGATCACCGTCGGGCGCTCGGCCGCCAGCTCCGCGAGGAACTCGGCCCAGTCCTCGTACAGCCGCTCGCGAACGGTGAGCGGATGCATCCCCTCCGGTGGCGCGAGCCCGAGCGTGAAGGCGAGACCTTCGCGGCCGACCCGCTCCGCGACCGCCTCCGGCCGGTCGCTCTCGAGGATCCCGAAATGCTCCTTCAGCACCTCGCCGAGCGGCCAGTACGTGATCCCCTGGCCGTACGCAAGGCAACGGCCGGTGCGCAGGAGCGGCCGCGGGCTCCGATCGCTCAACCACTGCCACAGCTCGCGGAGGATCCTTGTCTTGCCGACGCCGGCGTCGCCGACGACGGTCAAGAGCGTTGGGCCGTCCAACCGTTCGTACGCGTCCCGAAGCCCGGCCAGCTCGGCGTCGCGGCCGACGAACACCGGCGGCAGCCCGGCGAGCCCGCGCGGCCGCATCAGCGTGAGCGCCCGGACGAGCCGCCGGGCGACGACGCCCTCCGGCTTCCCCTTCGCCTCGACCGTCACGGGCTCGCCGAACTCGAAGGCGCCGCGCGAGGCGCCGACCGTCCGCTCGCCGACCAGGATCTCCCCCGGCGAGGCCGCCTGCTCCAGCCGCGCGCAGACGTTGACGGCGTCGCCGGTGACGAACGAGCTCCCCTCGCGGGGACGGCCGACGACGACCTCGCCGGTGTTGACGCCGATCCGCAGTGCGAGCCGGTCGCCGAACAGCTCGCCCAGCCGGCGCCGCATCCCGAGCGCCACGTGGAGGGCGCGCTCGGCGTCGTCCTCGTGTGCGGCCGGAGCACCGAACGCGGCCATCACCGCGTCGCCGACGAACTTCTCGACCGTGCCGCCGGCGCGCTCGATCTCGGCAGCCATTGCGTCGTAGAAGCGGTCGAGCATGACCCGCGTCCGCTCAGGATCCTGCGAGCCCCCGAGTGCCGTCGAGCCGACGAGATCGGCGAAGAGGACGGTCGCGACCTTCCTCTCTCCGGCGGCCTCCGGGTCGCGCCCGACCGGCGCGGCGCAGCTCGGACAGAAGCGCGCCCCCTCCGGGAGGACTGCACCGCACTGCTCGCAGACAGTCACGAGGAGGATTGTCCCGCGCCCCGGGTGCGGCCGTCGGTCTAGCCCGGCTTGTACGCCTTGTGGGTCGTCCCGCGTGCTCCGAACTTCACGGCCTTCGCGCGCGTGTCCTCGAACACCGAGCGGGCGTACGTGTCGACGAGCTGGCCCGTCTCGATCCGCTCGAACCCGTGCCGCTCCAGCAACCTCGCATACGCTGCTTCCAGCAGCGCTCCGGCAATTCAGCCGGTCCAGAGGTCGATGTTGCGGCGCCCCTCCTCGCTGACCGGGTTCTGGATCGTCACGTCGGCGATCTGGAGCCGGCCGCCGGGCGCGAGGACCCGGAAGAGCTCGGAGAAGACGATGTCCTTGTCCGGAACCAGGTCGATGACGCCGTTCGAGATGACGACGCCGAAGCTGGCATCCGGAAACGGCAGCCGCTCCGCCTCGGACTCGACGAACTCGACGTTCCTTGCGCCCATCTGCGCAGCCGCCGTTGACGCCTTCGCGAGCATCTCCGGCGTCATGTCGATCCCGGTCACGCTTCCCTCCGGGCCGACCATCTGCGCGGCGACGAGTGAGTCTGTGCCCGAACCCGAGCCGAGGTCGAGGACGCGCTCGCCGGGCTCGAGCCGTCCGAGCGCGAAGGGATTCGCGACGCCGGCGAACGACTCGGCAGCCAATTCAGGCACGTTCGCGAGCTCGGTGGGATAGTCGAGATCCTCAGCCCATGCGCGGCCGGTCGGAAACACGAAGTCCTTCTCCGGCTCGGCCGAGACCGAGGCGTACGCCTTCTTGATCTCGCTCTTGAGGAGAGCGACGTCGATGTCGGCTTCGACGGCCATCAGTAGCTGAAGACCGTAGCGCTCTCGCCGATCCATTCCCAGAGCGGCGTCGCGCCCGCGAGCCGGGCATTCGCAACGAGGCCCGAGTCGTCGAGCTTGCGCGCGCTGAAGCAGATCGGGCAGACGAGTAGCTCGCCGCCGCCGGCGGCGTACTGCTCGAACAGCCGCGCGAGGGGCGGGCAGCCGTCGCAGGCGACCGCGTCGGCGTAGCCGGGGAGTCCGAGCCGTACTGCCTCTTTGGTCAGGAACATCGCGACCTGCTTGCCGGCGTCGACCGCGGCTGCTCCGACGAGGAAGGCGACCGTGACGCGCTCGGCGTCCTCGAGACCGGTGGCGAGGTTGATCACGACCTTGCTGTTGTCAGCCATTTCGTCACTCCTTTTCAGTGGACGGTTGCGGGGCGAAGCGGTGGCTGCCAGGACGTCGCGGCGACGACGAGACCGCTGGCGCCGGTGAGCGCGCCGACGACCACGATCGCGGTCTTCGCCGAAGTGGCGTCGGCGCCCACCCCTGCGATCAGCGCGCCGAGCACGAAGCCGAAGTCGCGCCAGAAGCGATAGACACCGACGAGGCGCGCGCGGTCGCGCGGCTGGCTCGCATCCGACACCGCGGCAAGCAGGGTTGGATAGACCATCGCCGTTCCGGCCCCCAGCAGCACCGCGGCCGCGAGGGAAGCGCCAAAGTGGCCACCCCCGGCGACCAGCAGTCCGAGTGCGGCCGCCTGGACGAGCATTCCGGCTGCGATCAACGGCTTGCGGCCACTGCGGTCGGAGAGCCAGCCGGTGAGCAGCTGGCCGGCGCCCCAGACAACCGGATAGGCCGCGGCGACCACGGCGATCTGGCGAACACTTGCGCCATGGGCGGCGAGGTAGAGTGGCGCCAGCCCCCAGGCGAGCGCGTCGTTGAGGTTGTTGACGAGCCCGGCCTGGCTGCAGGCGCGCAAGACCGGATCGCGCAGACTCGCGCGCGCGAAGGCGCCGCCGAATCCGAGCTGCAGCCTCGGATCTCGATGGCCCTCCTGTTCCCGTTCTACGTGCGCCCCCGTGTCGCGGACCGCGAACACGCTCAGCAGCAGGCCGGCGAGAGCGATCACGGCGGCACCGGCCCAGACGACGGTTCGCGGCGCGTACGTCGCCGCCAGGGCGCCGCTCGCGAAAGCGGTCGCGGCGACGCCGAGGTAGCCGGCCGCCTCGTTCAGCCCCAGCGCGAGCCCGCGCCGTTCCGGGCCCGCGAGGTCGATCTTCATCACCACCGTCATCGACCAGGCGAGGCCCTGGTTGATGCCGAGCAGCACGTTGGCGCCGACGATGAACCACCAGGAGGGAGCGAATCCGATCAGCACAGGCACCGGCAGCGCGAAGAGCCAGCCCACGACGAGCAGCCGCTTGCGGCCGAGGCGTTCGGCGAGCTCGCCGGCGGCGAGGTTCGTCAGCGCCTTCGCGGCCCCGAAGGCGATGACGAAGGCCAAGATCGCCGCGCCCGAGTGCAGACCGAAGTCGTGCTTGCCGACCAGAGGCAGCACGCTCCGCTCCAGACCGACCATGCCGCCGACCAGAGCGTTCAGGCCGACGAGGAGCGCGAACTGGCGCCCGTTCGCGCGCAGCCCAAGCTCGACCGCGTTCATGCCGTGATGCGTGCGATGCCGGCGCGGTTGGCGTCGACGATCGTCGCTTGATCGAGCGGCCGCGGTGGCAGGTCGGCGAGCAGCGCAGCGGCGAAAGCGTTCGGCTCCTCGATCGCGAGGAGCGGGTTGTGCGCCCGCTCGAAGCCGATCGACGAGACAGGATTGCCCGACAGGCCGCGACCGCAGACCGAGCCCCCGAAGTGGCTCGGGTAGAGGACGACGTGGTCCGGCAGCTCGAGCAACCGGCGCAGGCTGGCGTGCAGGACCCGAGCCTGTCCGCGCGCATCGCCGGCGACGTGGAGATCGGGGCGTCCGACGTCGCCGATCAGGAGCGAGTCGCCGCTGAAGACGAGCCACGGCTCTTCGCTGCCGCGCCGCCGGTCGGCGACGACGTAGGCATGGTGGGCCGGCGCGTGCCCGGGCGTCGCGAGCGCCGTGACGACCGTGTTCCCCAGCTCGACCCGGTCGCCGTCGGAGAGCGGCTCGTGCTCGAACGCGACGCCGGCGCCCGTCGGAAGATACGCGGTTGCACCGGTGGCGGCGACGAGCTCCGGGAGGCCGGACACGTGATCGGCCTGCACGTGAGTCTCGAAGACCGCGACGATCGCCGAGCCGATCCGCTCCGCGGCGGCCAGATACTCGCCGACCAGCTCCGCATGCGGATCGACGACCGCGAGCTTCCCGTGCGTCGTGCAGCCGAATAGGTAGCTCGCGCAGGCGGTCTCCGAGACGAGGAACTGGCGGAGGAAGCTCCTCGAGCCGCTGCTCGTCCGCCGCATCCGCCGCCAGCCGGACTCGGAGCCGTGCGCTCGCCGGTCCGGGGTCGACGCCGTCGCCGGCTCCGAGCAGCCCGCGCATGTCCGTTTCGCTCTCGGCTGTCACCTCGAGCCGAGTCAGCGGGATCTCGAGCTCTGCGGCGCGCATCGCGATCGTCGTGGCGGCACAGGACGCCAACGCTGCACGGATCAGCCAGCCGGGCGTGGGCGCAGTCGCTCCGCCGCCCACCGGCGCCGGCATGTCCGTGACGACCGCCCAGCCGTCGCCTCCTTCCGCACGGCAGCGGAGACCGTCCTCGATGACGGCTGTCGCGGGACGATCGGCCGCCGGCCCGGCATCGGACTTCGAGCCGAGGGCGCTTCTGACGTTGATGATGGACTCGCGAATATCGGTCATGCGAGAACCGTAGGGCCGCGTACGTCATCGCGCTAGACGAATCCGGCGATGTCTGGTATTGGGATAGACGATGGAACCGTCCACGACTCTGCGG
>WNGD01005016.1_pt1 | contig 12948 bp, 8 predicted proteins | sample 5400671 | NCBI WGS metagenome assembly WNGD01 (sample SAMN13153369, study PRJNA577476) | soil metagenome | isolation source: 40 cm soil or saprolite under grassland replicate 2 | place: USA:California | collected 2016-06-15
ATGTTACCAGCACGCACCGCCTCAAGACCACGACCCTCCTCGCCACACGAATCACTCCCTAGTTTTGGTCTCGTGCCCCTCGATCGCCTCCCCTCATTGGGGTAAATCGGGGCCCGATAGGGCCGCACCCTGGATCGCTCGGACGAGTGATTCCGCCCTCCCTCCCTCGTTCGGGGGAGGAATCGGGGCGATTCCCGGGATGCGGGGCGGCATTGCCCGACCCTTGCGGGCGCCTTAACGATCAGTGAAGCGCGTCAGGCGGGCGCCGGCTGGGGCTCGGCGACGAGGAGCGTGAACGACACGCGCGCCCCGCCCTCGGGGCGGTTCTCGGCCCAGATCCGCCCGCCCTGCGCCTCGACGAGACCCTGGGCGATCGCCAGGCCGAGCCCGGCGCCGCCGGTCGAGCGCGTGCGGGCGGGGTCGCCGCGCCAGAAGCGGTCGAACATCCGTTCAGGCCCGCCCGGCGGTAGGCCCTCTCCGGTGTCCTCGACGGCGACCTCGAGCTCCGCACCCGCCGGACGCGCGACCACGGCAACGGCGCCGTCGGAGGGTGTGTGGCGCAGCGCGTTCGCGACGAGGTTGTAGAGGACGCGCTGCACCTGCTCCGGCGCGCAGCGCACCTCGGGCAGGCGTTCGTCGAGCCGCGCCTCGAGGTGGACGTTGCGCGCGCGGGCCTCGGCCTCGAGCCCGCGGACGCACGACTGGATCAGCTCGCCGACCGGGATCCGCCGCAGCTCGAGCGTCAGGGCGCCTGCGTCGATGCGGGCGAGCTCGAAAAGGTCGTCGACGAGGCCGGCGAGCGTCTGCGCCTGCTCGCGGAGCGCCGGCAGGTAGTCCTCGGCGTCGACCAGGCCGTCCTCGATCGCCTCGAGCATCGCCTGGATCGCCGCCACCGGCGTCCGGAGGTCGTGGCTCGCGGACGCGACGAGCTGCCGCCGCGCGTCGAAGAGCTGCTCCAGGCTCGCAGCCATCTGGTTGAACGAGCCGCCGAGACGGGCGAGCTCTACCGGTCCCGTCGTCTCCGCACGCGCACCGAGGTCGCCGCCGGCGAGCGTCGATGCGGACGTCTCGAGCCGCTCGATGCGCCGCGCGATCGAGCGGCCGAGCAGGAGCGCAGCGGCGACGGCGGCCGAGGCCGAGGCTGCCGCGACGGCGAGGATCTTCACGTCGTCGTGCATGTGGAACATGACGAGTCCCGAGAGGAGGACGGCGGCGAGCGGTAGCGCGACCCCGAGCAGCGCGAGGCCGGCGAGCTGCAGGCGCACCGTCGGCAGCAGCCGGAGCAGCAGTACGGCGACCGCCCCGGTCGCGAGCGTGGCCGACGCGACGACGAGCGCGAACCCGATCACGGCGTAAACCGGTAGCCCGCGCCCCAGACCGTCTCGAGAAAGCGCGGTCGCGACGGGTCCGGCTCGATCTTCTCCCGGAGCCGCCGGACGTGGACGGTGATCGTTCCCGTGTCGAGCGCCGTCGTGTAGCCCCAGACGCGGTCCATCAGCTGGTCCCGCGAGAAGACCCGCCGTGGGTGCGAGGCGAGGAAGTGCAGCAGGTCGAACTCCTTCAACGTGAGCCTCAGCGGCTCGCCTCCCTTTCGCACCTCGCGACTGACCGGGTCGACGCTGATGTCGCCGAAGTGAATGACGGCCGCGTCCGACGCGACGGGCTGCGACCGCCGCAGGAGGTTCCGGACGCGGACGGCGAGCTCCCGCGGGGAGAACGGCTTCGTCACGTAGTCGTCGGCGCCGAGCTCGAGGCCGACGATGCGGTCGGCCTCCTCACCGCGCGCGGTCAGCATGATCACGGGCAGGTCGGAGCGCGCCCGGATCCAGCGGCACAGCTCGAGGCCGTCGACGCCCGGCAGCATCACGTCGAGCACGACCAGCGAGGGCGGGTCGCGCTCGAGGATCTCGCGTGCGGCGGTGCCGTCGGCGGCCTCCAGCGTCCGGTAGCCGTCGCGCCGGAGGTAGCGCACGACGACGTCGCGGACGATCGGCTCGTCGTCGACCACGAGAACGGTCGGCATCCGCCGATTATCGCTACCGGAAGCTTGCGAGCGGATTAACGGCGTCAGAGCTCCGCCGGGTCTGGAAGCATGGCGTCGGCCTCCGCGAGGTACGCGGTCGCCCCGACCTCGCGGAAGAACGAGCGGGCGCGCTCGAGCTCGGCTCTGGCGGTCTCGGCGTCGCCGGCGGCCAGGCTCACCCTGCCGGCGGTGAGCCGTGCGTAGGCCTCGTCCGGAAGGGAGCCCATCGCGGCGTACAGATCAGCGGCCGCGCCGGCGTCGCCGGCGGCGTACGCCGCGGCCGCCTGCAGCCACCGCGTCGGCGATCCGGCCCGGCCGGCCGCGTCGACGAGCTCCGCCTCCCGGCCCAGGTGGGAGAGCGCGACGCCGAGGTCGACGACCCAGTAGGCGACGAGCGGAGGCCGCTCCGCGCGCGTCCAGATCGCGAGCAGCTCGTCGGCGAGCCCCCCCGCGGCGTCGAGATCGCCGACGGCGGCATGCGCGCGGGCGGCGAAGCCGATCGCCGGGTTGACGAGCCACTCGTCCTCGGTGCGGCGCGCGAAGGCGAGACCGGCGACGGCGTCCTCGATCGCGCCGTCGGCGTCTCCACGGGCCAGCCTCAGCTGCCCGCGGACATAGCGGGCGACGATCTCGAGGTAGTGCGGCGAGCCGGACTGCGACTCCTCGATCGTCTCGTCGGCTCGCCCCAGCGCCTCCTCCCAGCGGCCGCGCCGGTAGAACTCGACCGATTGCGCGATGTGCAGCCAGCGGGCGTTGACGGCGTCGCCGAAACGCTCGGCCGCCCGCTGGCCCTCCGCGAGGAAGTGGAAGCTGCGGGCCAGGTCGCCCCGAAGGGCGTACATCGCGCCGAGCAGCCGGTACGCGCGGATCGACTCGAGCGAGTTGGCGGCGACGGCCGTCTCGACGCTGCGTTCGAGGTCGACGAGGCCGCGCGGATCACCGGCAGTCACGCGCGCGGCGCCGACGTTCGAGAGGAGCTGGGCGCGCAAGTCGTCGAGCCCGAGCTCTTCCGACATCGCGACGCCCTCCTGGCCGACGCGGACGGCCTCCTCCGGCTCTCCGGCGAGCACGAGCGAACGCGCCAGGTTGCTGAGGACATACGCCTTCGAGCGTGAGGGCGGCGCGTCTCGGATCAGCTCGATCGCCTGCTGGAGGTGCGCGACGGCGGGCTCGCGACGACCCTGGGTCGAATGCAGCGAGTAGAGCATGACGTCCGCCTCGGCCGCGAGCTGGCGGTCGCCGCGGGCCAGCAGGGCATCGCGGGCCTCGAGCAGCGGCTCGACTCCCTCCTGGCGTGCGTAGAAGAGCGCGCGGCCGTAGCGAAAGACGAGCAGCGGGCGATCGGGATCGTCGAGCGCTGTCAGCTCGAGCGCACCGGCATAGAACTGCGCCGCCGAAGCGTGGGCGTCGAGCCCCGTGGCGCGGTCGCCGGCCTCCTGGAGCGTCCGCCTCGCCCGCTCGGCGAGCGCGCCCGCGTCCAGCCCCGCCGCCCGCGCGAAGCGAAGGGCGCTCGAGTAATGGTGAGCGAGCATCTCCGCCTGGTCCTCGGACCGGTCGGCTGCGAGCGACTCGATCCACTCGGCGGCGAGGCGGTGCTTCTCGGCTCGGCGCGAGCGCGGAATCTGGCTGTACGCGACGTCGCGGACGAGCACGTGGCGGAAGGCGTAGCGCTGCTCCCGTCCTGCGGGCGGCCGCCGCTCGCGGCGGAGGAACGCCTTCCGCTCGAGCGAGAGCAACCGCTCGTCGACGAGCACGCGATCGAGCGACGCGATCGCCGCGAGCGCAGCGGGCGCGAAGGTCTCACCGAGCACGGCGGCGTCGTGGACGACCGCCTTCTCATCGGCCGCGAGCGCGTCGAGGCGGGCGGCGATGACCGCCTGCACGGTGGGCGGGACCGGAAGCTCGCCCGCCGCCTCGAGCCTCGCCTCGTCCCCGTTCGGCACGAGGAATCCCTGCTCGAGCAGCATCCGCACGTACTCGGCGGCGTAGAGCGGGTTACCGCCCGCGTGCTCCAGCAGCGCGTGCTGAGCTGCGTCGGGCAGCACGGCCCCCTTGAGCAGCGCGCCGAGCAGCTCGCCCGTCTCCTCGGCCGTCAGCGCGGACAGCGAGATCGTCAGCGCATTGCGCTTGCCCCCTCCCCAGCCTGGCCGTCGGTCGAGGAGCTCGGGGCGCGTCGTCGCGACGACGAGCAGCGGAACCTCCGTCGACCATTCCACGAGGTGGTCGATGAAGTCGAGCACGCCCTCGTCGGCCCAGTGGACGTCCTCGAAGACGAGCACGAGCGGCGTATGCTCCGCGAGCGCTTCGAAGTACCGCCGCCAGGCGGCGAATCCCTCGCTGCGGCGGTCGCCGCGGAGCTCCGCCTCGGCGGCGAGCCCGGCCAGCGGGCGCAGGTGCTCCTCGACCCAACGCGCTTCCGACTCGTCGGTCACCACGCTCGCGACCGCCGCGCGGAGCTTGTCGGCCGTGACGTAGGCCGTGTCGCTCTCGACGATGCCCGCCTGCGCCTTGGTCATCTCCCCGAGTGCCCAGAAGGTGACGCCGTCGCCGTAGGGCAGCGACCGGCCGAGGAGCACGAGCGGCGCCTCCGGCTCCTCCTCAGCCGCGGTCTCGAGCGCTGCGATCAGCTCGAGGACCAGCCTGCTCTTGCCGAGCCCCGGGTCGCCGGCGATCGTGACGAGCTGAGCCGACCGGTGTCGGCGCGCCCGGCCGACGGCGTCGAGCAGGAGCTCGAGCTGCTCACGGCGGCCGACGAGCGGCGCGTCCCGTTCGATTGCGTCGTCCGCCGGCGCAGTCAGGCCGGCGACCGCCTCCCAGACGGCGACGGGCTGCTCCTTTCCCTTCGCCCGGACGGAATCGGCGGGGCGGTACTCGATCTCGCGGCGCGTCGCGCGGAAGGTCTGCTCGCCGACGAGGATGCCGTCGACCGGCGCGTGCGTCTGCAGCCGCGCCGCAGTGTTGACGACGTCGCCCGTCACGATTCCCTCCCCCTCGCTCGGGCGCGCCCTGAGCGCGACCACGGCCTCGCCCGTGTTGACGCCGATGCGGACGTGCAGCTCGAGCGAGGGGTCAGCCGCGTTCAGGTCTGCGATCGCCTCACGGACGGCGAAGGCGGCGTGGACCGCCCGTCTCGCGTCGTCCTCGCGCGTGACGGGGGCGCCGAAGACGGCCATCACCGCGTCGCCGATGAACTTCTCGACCGTGCCGCCGAAGCGCTCGAGCTCGGCGCGCAGGCGGGCGTGGTAGGGCGAGAGGATGCCGCGGACGTCCTCGGGATCGAGCCGCTCGGCGCGCCCGGTGAAGCCGACGAGGTCGACGAAGAGGACGGTGACGACCTTTCGCTCCTCCTCGGCGCCGTACGCCTCCGCCGGCTCGAGCCGGGTGCCGCAGACCGTGCAGAAGGCCTGCCCCGGCGCCACTCCGGCTCCGCAGGCGGGACACGCGCTCCCGAGCTCGACGCCGCAGCGGGCGCAGAAACGAGCCCCGACGGGGTTCTCGAAGCCGCACTCCGCGCAGCTCATCCCCAGATGATGCTAGAGAAGTCGGCGTCCGAGACGCCGCCCGCGATGCAACTCACTTCTGACAACACAGCGCTCGTCCTCGACTCCGGTTCCGACGTGGCCGATCCGGAGGCGCGCCATCCGAACTGGCGACTCGTTCCGGCGTACGTCTACCTCGGCGAGCGGAGCTACCGCGACCGCGTGGAGCTCAGTCCCGAGGAGTTCTTCCGTCGTCTCCGCGCCGGCGGCGAGCAGCCGCGCACGTCGCAGCCGAGCCCGGGCGACTTCGCCGAGGTCTACGCCGCGCTCGAGGGGTACGACCGCATCCTCGCCGTCACCGCGTCGGCCCGGCTCTCGGGCATGCACGACAGCGCGCTGCTCGGCGCGCAGACGAGCGGGGCCGCGGCGCGCGTGCGCGTGATCGACTCGGCGACGGTTTCCGGCGCGATCGCGCTGCTCGCAGACGCGATGCAGCGGCGGCTCGACCGCGGCACGACGGACGAGGAGATCGACGCGCTCGTGGAGCGCTTCCACCGGGAGTCTCGCTATCTCTGCGCTCTCGACACGCTCGAGTATCTGGTTCGCGGCGGCCGTGTCGGCAAGGCGTCGGGGCTCGCGGCCGAGCTCGCCGGTGTGAAGCCAATCGTCCAGGTGCTCGACGGCGAGATCGCACCGCTGCGGCGCGTGCACGGACGGGTGAGGCTGCTCGCCGCGCTCGAGCGCGTCTTCGCGGCCGAGACCGACGACGCGGCGGACCTGCGCATGGGCGTCGCGCACGCCGACGCGGAGGCGTCCGCGCGTGAGCTCGCGGAGCGGCTGGCAGCGCTACGGCCGAGCGCGTCGCTCGACTTCTTCGGCGCGTTCGGCCCGGGCGTCGGCTCCCACTCGGGCCCGGGCGCCGTCGCGCTCTTCTGGTTCCGCGACTGAGGCGTTCGCCTGCGGGTGCTGCCGGTGGGACGACGCCGAAAGCGCGTGTATGTAAGAGGTACACGCGCGCGCGTCTAACTTCGGGTCCCGACCCTCCCCCTGCTCACGCGCGAGCGTAACAGTCGGGCCGCGCCGGCCGAAAGTGTCCGCGTGTGCCGAGAGTGTGACAATCGCGGCTGCTAGGCCAACACCCTCGTCCGCGCCGGTTCGTCGAGCTCCGCGTACCAGTCGGCCCGGCTCAGCGGCAGGCCGGCGACCCCCTCCTTCGGCTTAGCGAAGAGCGCCTGGAACACGCTCACGTGTCCCTTGCGGTAGCCGTAGACGGCGCCGGCCGTGTAGAGGCGGAACACCCGGTACGCCTCCTCGCCGATGAGCTCGACGATCCGCTCGCGGTTGCGCTCGACGTTCCGGTTCCAGTGCGCGATCGTGAGCGCATAGTGGTCGCGCAGGCTCTCGAGGTCGCGCGGCTCGAACCCGGCGAGCTCCGCGGCTCGCACCGACTCGCTGACGGGCACGACCTTGCACCCCGGAAAGACCCAGCGCTCGATGAACGAGTCGCCCCGCCGCGCCGTCCGCTCGAAGTCGATGTTGCGCGCGATTCCCTGGTTGAAGAAGACGCCCCCGGGCTTGAGCAGCTCCTGCACGCGCCGGAAATAGTCGGGCAGCTGGTGCGGCGCCACGTGCTCGAACATGCAGACGGACGCGATCTTGTCGTACGGCTCGACCGGATCGAGCTCGCGGTAGTCGCGCGCTTCGAAGCGGACCCGGTCGGCGACGCCCGCCGCGTCGGCCAGCTCGCCCGCGAGGTCGGCCTGCGGCCGGCTCAGCGTGACGCCGTGGACCTCGACCCCGTAGCGCTCCGCCGCATAGATCGCGAGCGCACCCCAGCCGCAGCCGACGTCGAGCACACGCTCGCCCTGCTCGAGCCGGAGCTTGCGGCAGATCAGCTCGAGCTTGCGCTCCTGCGCCGTATCGAGATCCTCGTCCGGCGAGGCGAAGTACCCGCAGGTGTAGAGCATTCGCTCGCCGAGCATCAGCCGGAAGAACTCGTTCGAGAGGTCGTAGTGGTAGGTGACCGCCTGCCGGTCGTAGTCTCGCGAGTACAGCTTCGCACGCCGGCGGAACGGTTCGCGCCCGCCGGTGCGTGGGCGCTTCGTGCGCGGGAGCGAGAGCAGGCGGCGCCCGAGCCCGAGCCGCTCGCCCAGGCCGAACCTGCCGACGAGCAGGTAGTCGGCGAACGGGAAGATCGCATTGATGTCGCCGTCGATGTCGAAGTCGCCGTAGACGTACGCCTCGGCGAGCGTCAGCTGGCTCGGCGGCAGCAGCATCGCGCGCAGCGCTCCGGGGTGCTCGAGCACGAACGTGAAGCGCGCCTCCTCGCCGGGGTCGGGGCCCCAGGTCGTGCCGTCCCACAGCCGCACCGCGAAGTCACGCGGGCGGTACGCGCCGAAGAGATCCTCGACGATCGAGAGCGTCGTCTGCGCTGCGTCAGGCATACCAGTCCTCCCGCGTGAGCGGCAATCCGCTCGCGCCGTCGTCCGGGGGTTTGAGCAGAAGCGTCTGCTGGATGCGGAGCCGGTTCGTCCGGAAGCCCCAGACCGCCCCGGCGACGTAGATCCGCCAGACGCGGTAGGTCACCTCGTCGGCGGTGCGCACGATCCCGGCGTGGTTGTCCTCGATGTTGCGAAGCCAGTGGCGGACGGTCAGCTCGTAGTGCTCGCGCAGATTCTCGGCGTCGCGGATCTCGAATCCGGCCCGCTCGGTCTCGGCGAGCAGGACGGAGTAGCGCGGCAGCTCGCCGTCCGGGAAGACGTATGCCTCCATGAACGAGGGACCGCGGCGCGGCGGCTGATCGATTGGCCGCACCATCCCGTGGCAGAGGAACAGCCCGCCCGGGCGCAGGACGCGGCGGGCGACGCAGAAGTAGCCCGGCAGGCCGCGCTCGCGTACGTGCTCGAGCATGCCGACGCTGACGACCTTGTCGAAGACCTCCTCGCCCTCGAGCTCGCGGTAGTCGCGAACCTCGACACGGCAGCGATCGGCGACGCCCGCCTCGCGGAAGCGCGCCTCCGCGAGCCTCGCCTGCTCCGCACTCAGCGTGATCCCGACGGACTCGACGCCGAACCGCTCGGCGGCGTAGATCTGGAGGCCACCCCAGCCGCAGCCGATGTCCAGCAGCCGCTCGCCGGGCTCGAGGCGGAGCTTCCGGCAGATGTACTCGAGCTTCTGCTCCTGGGCGGTGTCCAGACCATCCTCTGCGCGGTCGAAGTACGCGCACGTGTAGAGCATCCGCCTGCCCAGCCAGAGCGCGTAGAAGTCGTTCGAGCGGTCGTAGTGGTACGAGACCGCCTGAGCCGTGCGCCCGAGCGAGAGCAGTCGGCCGCGGAGCCGGGCGGCGCCGGTCGCCCGCGACCGCCGCGACTCGGACGGGAGGCTGAGTAGCTGCCGTGCCAGGGCGGCGCGCTCGAACAGATCGGGTTGCCGGTCGATCAGCAGGTGATCCGCGAGCGCGACGGCGACAGTGGCATCGCCCTCGATGTCGACGTCGTCGAAGAGGTAGGCCTCGCCTGCCGAGAGCTCGCCCGGCGGCCAGAGCATCGCGCGGAGTGCGCCCGGATGATTGAAGACGATCGTGCAGGCCGCCTCACCGTCGCGGTCCGCGGCCGGCCACCTCGTGCCGTCCCAGAGCCGGACGGCGACGTCACTGCGACCGGCCCCGCCGAACAGCTCGTCGAGCAGCGCGAGCGTCGTGCGCACGGCGGCAGTCGGCGCACCGGTCCGCGGGCCCTCGAGCGCGGTCGGCACCGCGCGAGTCTCGGGCCAAAGCGTCCGGCTTGTCAAGATCGCACGTTAGGCTCCGGCCGTGCCCGATCAGTGGGAGGAAGGCTTCGACACCTGGAGCGGCGAAGACGTGCGCCCCGAGCATCTCGCGCGCGAGGAGCTGCTCCGCCTAGCGCGCGAGCTCGCGGCGCGACGCGAGGCCGATCGGGCCGAGGCGCTCGCCGAGGTCGAGGAGCTGAAGCGGGCGCTGCGCGAGCGCGCGGAGCTCGTGGCGGCACGCGAACGGGAGCTGAATGAGCGCGAGCGGCGGCTCGAACAGCGCGAGTCGGGCGGCGCGCCCGCCCACCGGCGGCGGCTGCGATTGCCGGAACGGCATGCCGACGACGATGCCGCGGCCGAGCGTGCGCACGAGCTCGAGGCCCGGGCACGCGAGCTGGCGCAGCGGGCGACGGCGATCGCCGAGCGCGAACGCGCCCTCGCCAAGCTGGAGGAACGGCTCGAGGAGCACCCCGAGCCGCACGGGCTCCGCGGCCGGCTCGGTCGCAGGCGAGAGGAGCCCACCTCCCAGGACGAGGACTCTTCGGCGCGGGAGCGCGCCCTCGCCGAACGGGCCGACGCGGCCCAGGCGCGGGAGCGCGAGCTCGCCGAGCGGGCCGAGGCGCGCGAGCGCGAGCTGTCCGCGCGCGCGGCTGCGGCCGACGCGCGCGAGGAGAAGCTCGAGACACGCGAGCGCGAGCTGTCCGGTCGCGCAGCCGCGGCGGACGCTCGCGACGAGGAGCTGGCCGCTTTCGGCACGCAGCTCGAGGCGCGCGAGCGCGCGCTCGCCGGCCGGATCGCCGCCGCCGCGGCGCGCGACGAGCAGCTGACCGGCCTGGCTCGCGAGCTCGACGCGCGCGCGGCCGCGCTCGCAGAGCGGGCCGAGTCCGTGGACGCGGTGGCGGCCGAACGCGAGACGGCGCTCGCCGAGCGGACGCGCGAGCTCGAGACCCGCGCCGAGGAGCTGGAGCGGGAGTCCGCCGTTCTCGCCGAGAAGCGGGAGCAGCTCGACGCGCGCGAGCGGGAGCTCGACGAGCTCGCAGCGGCCCGCGCCGCGACGGTCGGCGAGGCGGAGGAGCGGGCACAGGCGCTCGCGGCGCAGGCGCGCGAATTGACCGAGCGCGAGCAGGCTCTCGAGCGCCGAGTCGAGGAGGTCGAAGCCGGGGCCCGGTCGCTCGACGCGCGCCTCGCGGCACTCGAGCGGCGCGAGCAGGAGCTCGTCGAGCGGCGCGAGGAGCGAATGACTGCCGCGACCGCCGCGGACGAGGAGCGGGCCGCGGCGCTCGCCGCGCGCGAGGCCAAGCTAGAGGCCCGGGAGCGGGAGCTCGCTCTCATCCGCCAGGGCCTCGACGCCGAGCGGAACGCGCTGCTCGCCCGTGAGCGCGAGCTCCGCCGGCGCGACGCCCAGGAAGCGCGCCAGACGTTCGCACCGCCGCTTGCGCCGCTCAGCTTCAGCGAGGGCCTCGCCGCCTTCGCCTCGACTCGGAGTCGCCGCGTGCAACCCGGGCGCCGTCCCTAGCGCCGCCCGTTTCCAGACCGAGGGGCGCTGGTATGGTCGAGGACGGGCCCGGCCGCGACGTACCCGCCCAGGGTGACGAGCCGGGTTGACTCCTCGCATGCCCGATCGCGCGAACCCATTCGACCCGCCCGACTACGCGACCTGGCCGACGTGGCGCCGGCTGCTACGGCTGTGGCGCGAGCAATGGCGGCTCGCCGGCCTCGGGCTCGCCTGCGCACTCGCGACGACGACGATCTCGCTCGCCATTCCACTGCTCATCGCGAGGGCGATCGACCACGCGATCGTCCACAAGAGCCAGCGCCTCTGGCCATATCTCGCGGCAATCCTGGCGCTCGCCTTGGTCCGTTTCGTGATCAACTTCACGCGCCGCTACGCGACCGCGCGCGTGGGGGTCCGCATCGAGGCGCGCATGCGGGAGCTGCTCTATCGCGCGTATCTCCGCTTCCCGCGCGCCTTCTACGACCGCCACCCAACCGGCCAGGTCGTCTCGCGCGCGACGAACGACCTCTATCCGATTCGCTACTTCATCGGCTGGGGCATGGTGCAGGGCGCGCAGAGCGTGATGATGATCGTCGGCGCCGGGATCGTGCTCGTGATCGTCAACCCGCTGCTGGCGCTCTACACAGCGGTCTCGATGCCCGCGGTCGGGATCGTCGCCTGGCTGTTCGCGCACAAGGTGATGCCGATCTCGCGCCAGGTGCAGGAGCGGAAGGGCGACGTGACCGAGGCGGCCGACGAGGCCGTCGTCGGGATCGAGATGGTGCAGGCGTTCGGCCGCGAGGACGACGTCCGCGAGCGCTTCGCGGAGAAAGCGGGCGCCGTCCGCGACACGGTGCTGCGCCAGGCCGGGGTCGAGGCGCGGCATCTGCCCGGCCTCTTCTTCCTGCCGACGCTCTCGGTCGCCGTCGTCCTCTACTTCGGCGGCAAGCGCGTCATCCACGGCTCGCTGACCTACGGGGAGTTCGCGCTCTTCATCCAGCTGCTCCTCCAGCTCGTCTGGCCGCTCGAGGCGCTCGGCTGGATCGTGAATCTCGGCCAGCGCGCGCTCGCCTCGGCGAGCAGGAGCTTCGCCTGGCTCGAGGAGATCGAGACGCTGCCCGAGCCTGCGCGGCCGCAGCGGCTGCCGCCCGGCCCGCTCGCGGTCCGCTTCGAGGACGTGCACTTCGCCTACCCAGGCGGAGGCGAGGTGCTCCGCGGCGTCGAGCTCGAGATCGAGCCGGGCGAGATCGTCGCAGTCTGCGGGCCGACGGGCGCGGGGAAGACCTCCCTCCTCAACCTGCTTCCGCGCTTCTACGACCCGACCGGCGGCCGCGTGCTCGTCGGCGGTGTCGACACGCGCGAGCTGCCGCTCGCCCGGCTGCGCGACGCGGTCGCGATCGTCACGCAGCGGCCGATCCTCTTCTCGGTGCTGCTCCGCGACAACCTGAACGCGGCCCGGCCCGACGCGCCATGGGAGGAGGTGCTCGCCGCGTGCGAGGCCGCGGGCGTGGCGACGTTCGCCGACGAGCTTCCGCGGGGGTACGACACGCTGATCGGCGAGCGCGGCGTCAACCTCTCTGGCGGTCAGCGTCAGCGCGTCGCCCTGGCCCGCGCGCTCATCGCCGCCGCGCCGGTCGTCGTCTTGGATGACCCGCTCTCCGCCGTCGATACGCACACCGAGCGGAGACTCGTCGAGCGGCTTCGCCCGGCGCTCGAGGGGCGGACCGTGCTCGTGGCGACGCAGCGCCTGTCCACGATCGCGCTCGCCGACCGCGCAGTCGTCCTCGACGAAGGCCGGATCGTGGAGTCGGGGACGCCCGCAGAGCTGCTCGCCCGCGAGGGCGCGTTCAGCCGCCTGTTCGGAGATGAGGTCGTTGCCGCCTGAAATGACCGGTCAACTCGCTCGAGCTCGCGTCGAAACGACTTCGAAGCCGCGGGAGGGCCTGAGCCGGCTGGCCCGCTACCTGCGCGGGCGCTGGGCGTGGGCGTCGGTGCTGCTAATCGCGGCGGCCGGCGAGGCGGCTGCACAGAGCGGCGGCTGGATCCTCGTCCGCGAGGCGATCAACCGGGGGATTGTCCGGCACGACGCGCGCTTCCTGACGCTGATCGTGATCGTCTACGCCGCGGTCAACGCCGCGGGCTGGGTGCTGATGGCGTTCCTGATCCGCGGCCTCGCTGGAATC
>WNGD01005017.1_pt1 | contig 12947 bp, 11 predicted proteins | sample 5400671 | NCBI WGS metagenome assembly WNGD01 (sample SAMN13153369, study PRJNA577476) | soil metagenome | isolation source: 40 cm soil or saprolite under grassland replicate 2 | place: USA:California | collected 2016-06-15
CTTACGCCACCTCGCTGATCCCCAATGTGGTATACTGGAAAGTTGAATTTTTTTCTATACTATTCCATTCAATGAGAAAGCTACGACCATTTTTTCCGAACTTTTTGATAAGGACCTGCAGATTGTGCAGGTCCATGTTGCCGATGAGGTTACCGTAATCTTACGTACAACGCTTCCAACGGCTGCGTGTCCTTGTTGTGGGACCATCTCCAAGCGGGTGCAGAGCCGCTATAAGAGAACTCTGCACGACCTCCCAATCAGTGGCCGTCCAGTCCGTCTCATCGTTCTTCTCCGTCGTTTTTTCTGCAAAAAGAGCACGTGTGCACGAAAGATCTTTGCCGAGCAGCTTCCAGAGCTCTGTCTTCCTTATGCGCAACGCACGAAACGGTTGCAAGAAGCGCTGTGTCAGCTCGGCCTGATCATAGGAAGTCAGGTAGGAGCAAGCGTTGGGAATGAACTAAGCATCAGTGGGAGTCGTGATACCATCTTGCGCCTGACCCATCGACACAAACTGCCCCCAGCCAAGGAACCAACCATCATTGGCTTAGATGACTGGGCATGGAAACGCGGACACCGATATGGAACCCTGATCTGTGACTTGGAGAGCAGTCTCCCCATTGCCCTGTTACCTGACCGCTCTGTGGAAACGGTCTCAGTCTGGTTGCAGGCTCACCCCCACATTGACATTGTGAGCCGTGATGGTTCCAAAGAGTATGCTGCGGCCATTCTCAAAGGGGCTCCCCAAGCGACTCAGGTCATGGATCGGTGGCATATCACCAAGCACCTGGCAGAGTGCATTGAAATGCTGCTTGCAGGCTGTCAAGTAGAACAGGCCTCCGCAGTACCAGCGGAGGGGCACGAGGGTGCTGTTGTCCCAATCTCCCCTTCCTCTCAAAGTAAAGAGGAGCAACTGCAACAAGCTCGACGGACAGCACGGCAGGAACACTATGAACACGTTGTGACACTGTACAAGCAGGGGTTGAACACGCAGGAGATTGCTCAAAGGATGAGATTGAGTGTCCGGACCATCCGTCGCTGGCTCGTGCAAGGTCATGCACCTCTGACGCACCCACGAAGAAAACGTGCTCACCGCATCGACGCCTACCACGCCTACTTGCAGCAACGATGGCAGCAGGGATGTCGCAACGGAATTCAATTGTACCAGGAATTGCAAGCGCAAGGCTTTCGAGGCTCCCAGAGTGGAGTCTATCGGTATCTGGCAACGTTGGGACCGTCCACTTTCCCCCGTCGATCACGAGGACCGCGACCTTCGGCTGAGGCTCTCGCTTCTCTGGATACATCACCCTCTCTGGAGCACGTCTCCGCTCGAAAGGCGACCTGGCTCTTTTTGCGGAAGTCGAGTGAGCTAGATGAGAAAGAGCAGGAGCAACTGCGCACGATCCTGGATGCAAGCCCAAGGGCAGAAGCCGCTTACCAGTTGGTGACGGCATTTATGCACATGCTCCGAGAGCAAACAGGCTCACAACTTGAGAACTGGCTCGACCAGGTAAGGCAAAGCAAGCTGGTTGAATTGGAACCGTTTGTGGAAGGCATTGGGCGCGATAAGGCTGCCATCCTTGCGGGACTCTCGCTTCCTTGGAGTAACGGACCGGTGGAGGGACAGGTAAATCGGCTAAAGCTGATTAAAAGGAGTATGTACAATCGTGCCCAGTTCGATCTGCTCCAACTTCGCGTGCTCCATCAGAGGAAAATGAGTGCATCTGACCAGAGGAGAAAGACCAAAGCAAAGCAGAAAAGACAAAGATCCCCGGAGCCACTGCCAGTGACTACAACCACCCACCCAAACTCTCAACATACCACATTGGGGATCAGCGAGGTGGCGTAAGAACCTAAAAAATTGGCTGTTTCTCAGAAAACTTGCCACGCTGCCAAGCACCTTTAGAGGATGAGCTTTCTCTCATAATGTGGCGTGACACTGACCTACGTTGGCTGTTTGGGTTACGTAGGAGTTAAGCCCATCTCTTTTCAATCGCGCGCCATTTTATGCTTGCATACAATCATACAGTTCCAGAAGCAGCTTCCGAGAAGCACGCGCCATTTTATGAGAGAAGCCGATCTGCTGAAAGCGCTTCTCAAGCCAGCATTGCGGATTACCCGAAAGTCTGGCCGCAATCTACCGAAAGTTTGGCCATATGAGTAAATTGGCCTGTAGAGCCATACGAGTAACAAAAACGACGGAACGCGCGCAGGTATCTGCCTTGCCTCTGCCAAGCTACGTAAACTGGCTTGCAGGGCGAACTCGCAGGTTTTTTCTTACGTGGCCAAACTTTCGGTAGGAAATGGCCAGACTTTCGAGTAATCGGCAGCAACTGCTCATGTTGGAGAGCAAAATCTGCTCACTTCGTAGGGCATTTACCATAAGCCTCATCACACCAACCCCACCATTCGGTAGCATCAAACTGAAGTTGATTCGTTTTAGAGGAGTGCTCAAGAACGTGTTGAAGGATGTGTTCCCAGACTTCATCATTGAGTATCCAGGGCTCTTCGCGAGAGGTAGGAACCGGACCTTGGTTGACTCCCTCGTATGAGAGCATGTACATCTTTCTAGAATTCCTGTCCTATTTCCACTTGTATTGTAGCATCTCGTTGAAATATCCATCTTGGCAAGACACAAGGCGAACTGATATACTCTCCTCATAGTGAGCAAAGGAAGGAACGAATTGCACCGTGTCATCATTCCCTCATCCCTTTGATGAACGAACGTTGCAGCCTCCTCTCGAACACCTGCAAGGCATCGTCGAGCGGGTGACGTATCATGCTGACGATTCTGGGTACACCGTGGCTCGGCTCAAAGCTCCTGGAACACGCGATCTCATCACCATTGTTGGGCGCTTCCCCGATATCCATGCTGGTCAAACGCTACGGCTTAGTGGCTCCTGGCGCGAACATCCTAAGTTTGGCCAGCAATTCCAGGTCGTGTACTCGCAGGAAACGAAACCCGCGACCTTGACGGGCCTGGAGAAATACCTGGGGAGCGGGCTCATCAAGGGGATTGGACCCACAACCGCAAAGCGCATCGTCAAACACTTCGGTTTGGAAACGCTCGATATCATCGAGCAAGCCTGCTCTCGCCTCACGGAAATTCCCGGCATTGGTGAACGCCGCGCGTCTATGATTGAGCGGGCCTGGGAAGCGCAAAAGGCCATCAAAGAGGTCATGATCTTCCTACGGGGGAATGGCGTCTCAACCACCTATGCGGTCAAGATCTACAAACAGTACGGAGATCGGGCTATCGAGGTCGTCTCCAAAAATCCCTACCAATTGGCTGCCGACATTTATGGCATTGGCTTTGTGACTGCTGATACCATTGCACGCTCTCTTGGCATCGCACCCGACTCCGACTTCCGGTATCAAGCCGGAATGTTGCACGTCCTGGGTATCGCCTCTGAGGAGGGTCATTGCTTTCTGCCTGAGCAGGAGTTGATTGATCGGGTCGTGAAACAGTTGGCTCTGCCTGAGTGTCCGGTTGATCCGGTGCGCATCGCCGCCTTGATCACGAAGATGGCCGAAGAACACCAACTGATCATCGAGCAGGGATATGGCGATCTCGCCTCCCAACGTATCTGCTACGCGCCTGCTTTTTACCACACCGAAGTGGCGCTGGCGAAACGGCTCGCGCGTTTTGCGGAACAACCCATCGAGGTTGATCTGCCACGGGTGGGCCGCTGGATCGACGGCTACACAGCGAAGAAGGACATCAGCCTTTCCGCCGCGCAGCGCCGAGCTGTGGAACTGTCGGCGTCTTCTCGCCTCTTGATCCTCACGGGAGGACCAGGGACAGGCAAAACGTTTGCCACCCGCACGATAGTTGCCTTGTGGCGCGCCATGGGCAAATCCATCTTGTTGGCCGCTCCAACCGGTCGTGCTGCCCAGCGCCTGGCGGAATTGACCGGAGTGGAGGCGAAAACTATCCATCGCATGCTGGCCTTTGATCCCGGCAGCTTGCGGTTCCGCCATGATGAGGAGAACCCACTGGAAGCCCAGGCCTTCGTCATCGATGAGACCTCCATGATGGATCTGTTTCTTTCCCACTCGCTGTTCAAAGCGATCCCGCCCACAGGGCAGGTGCTGTTGGTGGGAGACATCGATCAACTCCCCAGCGTGGGGCCTGGCATGGTCTTGCGCGATCTGATCGAATCGAAGAGAATCCCTGTGGTGAAGCTCACCGAGATCTTTCGCCAGGCTGAAGCCTCCCACATCGTTACCAATGCCCATCGGATCAATGCTGGCCAGTTTCCCCATTTGACGCCCACGACGAAGTTCGCGGAATCGGACTGTCTGTGGTTGGAAGCCGCAGAGCCGCGACTTGGGGCAGAGGGGATTCTCCACCTGGTAAGCGAGTATCTGCCCAAACATGGCATTGATCCTGTCAAGGATGTGCAGGTGCTCTGCCCAGCGACACGTGGCGAGATGGGCACCCGTAATCTCAATACCCTGCTCCAACAAGCCCTCAACCCACGTGGGCCAAACAAAATGGAACTAGCCCGAGGTGGAAGTGTGCTGCGTGTGGGGGATCGGGTCATTCAACAGGTGAATGACTACCAGCGCGAGGTGTTTAACGGTGATCTGGGCACCATCGCTTCGATTGACCTGGAGGAGCAAGAAGTCACTGTGCAGTTTGTCGAGCGCGTGGTGACCTATGACTATGCTGACCTGGGAGAACTGGCTCTAGCCTGGGCCATCACCGTGCACAAGTCACAGGGGAGTGAATACTCCGTTGTGATTCTGCCGCTTTTTATGCAGCATTACCCGCTCCTATCGCGCAACCTCCTGTACACGGGACTCACACGTGCGAAGCAGCTCGCTATCCTGGTAGGCCCCACAAAGGCGATTGGACTGACCGTCAAACGTATTACGGATCGAGAACGGTACACCGCACTAGCAGATCGCTTAAAACACTGAGGAAACTCGCGCTGATAACTTGAGCGAGAGGGTCTCTGTGCTGAATGTGTCTCTTCGTACGCTCTCTTCAGATTTTGTGACTACTATCACAATGTGGTTCTCCCGCAAGCTGATACCGTTGGCGGACTTCTTATCCAAGCGCAGATTACGCTGAATCTTCAGTGAAATTTGAAGCATATAGCGGTTCTTCCGCAGGCTCGCTGATGCCGACTCGTGTACACCGACTCATGACCTTGGTTGGCGTAGACTGAACGTATCCGTTGCAAGAAAACACATCATCTCCTACTCTCCGGGACGACAAAAAAAGCAAGGTCGCTGGGATCAAACTGAACAGGATACAAGGCTCCCTCCGGCTGGCTCCTCAGAGCTGAAGAAAAACGGGTACTCACCCGAAATGAGTAGAGTTGTTCTGTCAGTGGATCTTGCCAGTCCAGATACACCGTGTAAGAAGCACCGCGCCCACGAACACGCCCACCGATGACCAGCGCGTTCTCTCCTGGGTGCTTGGTGGCCGGTGCCAGGATATGCCGTCCATACTCGTTGAGCCAGTGCTGCTTCTGTCGTTGCGTTTCCCGCATAGAAGGACCCAGTTGGCTGATCCCGAGGCCAACGATGAGGAAAAAGAGCAAGCCGAAGGAAAGAGGAAGCCAGCCTGTGGAGAATATCGCGTGAATGAATGCGCCTGGAGATCTTGCCAGGAAAACCAGGAGGAGTGCAGGAACCAAAAAAGCTGTCACCAGAAGGAGGGAAAGCGCAACCTGTGCCGTTTGTTCTCTCTTCTGAATGCGGTTCTTTTCGCGTTTGACCGTGTCCATAGAGCTCATGCCCTCGCTTTGTCAGGCTGTTTTCGTTAGATTCTCCTGACAACTCATCTGAAGAGTATTGTAGAGGAGTTCGGCCAACTCTACAAGGAGGGTATCGCAATGGATACGTTCACGCTGTGTCACGAGGGCGTGAGCCGGTGTACACGGGTCGGCATCAGCGAGCCTGCGGAAGAACCTAAATGTGGGTAAAATCACATTCAGGTAGAAACAAGCTTGCAAAAGGAGTTCGCCAACGGTATCAAGCTCGATATCGCTGGCGAATCCTTCTGGACCGCATCGGGATGGCATTGAAACGAGCGCATCTGGATCTTCATCATGCTGAAGGTCCATCCGCCCTCAGCGTGATGCTGCATATCCTACTTCTCGCATCTTTTGCTCGACGTATGGGTGGTTCATGAGGGGTTGCCGCCCCGAGTCTCTTCAGTGGGAGGCTGGTCGTTGGCTGTTTTCCCGCGCTCTCCAGGGTTCGCCAGCGGTATCGAGCCTGCGGTTGAACCACCGCCTGCGCCAGGATGGAACTCACGCCTCAAGGATAGCTCCTTCCCGCGCAACGCTATGCGCATGGGACCGCTCACGATGGATGTACGCCGCTCCGCTTTGAGCCAGATCAAGGCTATTCAAGATGATATGAACCGCCGGGCAGAGCGGCAAGGGCGTGCAGTGGTCAGTCTGATAGATTCGGAAGAAGAGCGGCGCATTCTGGAATTGATCGCAGCGAATACGTGGCCTCAAGGATGGACGGGCAACGAACCGCGCGCCGATCTCAACATCCCACAGGCCGTCACCAAAGATCTGTCGGTCATGCAAAATCAGTTACTGGCGTAACGTTTCAGAGGAAAAAACGATGACCGGATTTTTTGATGCACAGAAGTTTGCCGCGCATGTGAGAACGAAGCGCGGTGCTCAGTCGTTACGCAGCATCATCGGTGAGATCGAAGGGGTCAGCCTCTCAACGCTCTCCCGTCTTGAAAACGGCAAGATACCAGATATGGAGACCTTCCTCCATATCTGCGATTGGTTGGATGCGTCCCCCGACGACTTCATGAGGAGTGGACAAGCGCCACAAGAGCCTAAAAGAAGCACGCTTGAACAGGTTCTTTTGCTGTTACGTATGGATACTTCTCTTGATGCAGAGGTCACGAATGCACTAGCAGTTCTCATACAGCGGCTCATCGAAGCACAAGGCAAAGTTACACCGTAGAGAAAGGAAAAGCCCCGATGGAGAAAAGAGACGCAACGAATTCAGGACATCAACCCAGATCCACAAGGCACGAGATCCATGCGCTCACTAGTGAGCAGATCAAACACCTGATTGAAGCTGCACAGGAACAATCGCTCAAAGCGCTCCTGACGGTTGCCATCACGACGGGCCTGCGCCGGGGAGAACTGCTCGGGTTGCGCTGGAAGGATCTTGACGTGCAGGACGAGATCCTGCACGTGTGCCGGAGGGTCTCTTGTTTTGGGAAGATAGAGGCGACTGGAACTGCACGAACCATCGCCTTGCCCAAGATCGCTTTGCATGCGCTCAAAGAGCACCAAAGGTGTCAGGAAGAGACTCGCATGAAGGCGGGTGAGACCTGGCATGATCTCGGTTTAGTTTTTCCCAATGAGATCGGCCAATACTTCGATCCGAGCAAACTTTGGCAACAGTCCCATGCTCTATTCGTAGATGCAGGGTTCCCTCATATGCGTTTTCACGATTTACGACGCAGTACAGTGGCCCTTTTATTAGGGATGGGGGTAAACGTCACTGTCGTTCAAGCAATTCTAGGATTTCGTCAGAGTCGTCTAACCATCAAAACCCTTACACCTGTATCGCTCTCGATGCAAAAAGATGCAATGAAGAAGTGGGATGGTCTTTTTAGCGAATCGTGATGATGCTTCAGAGTCTGCTAGTGAACCTGCCAGAAGAGAATGCGGACCAACAACTCTATCAGTGGTCGCTGTGGGAAGATGATCGCTACCCTGACTACGCCTATATATCCTGGGCCAATGGGAAATGGGTGCGTATCCGTCTGTGTTATCCCCCACCAGAAACCGCTCCTGACGAAGTTGCGCAGATATGTGCCCAACTCTGGAAGAGGGCGTGAGAGATTATCACGACAGAGTGCTACGGTGTCCCGAAACGCGATAAAGGCAGCAAGAGAAAAGCAAAAAAATCGGATGATAGAAAAGAGGTACAGGATGTTAACAGTCACCTTAGCAGATAAGAGCGACCTGAAATGGGCACAAGAGCAGGTGGTACAGCATCACTACCTGCATACACCCGTTGATGACCGATGTAGTCCGGTGGCCCTGTTGGTAACGCTCTTTGATCATCCAGTGGGATGCCTGATCTTTGGGCGACCAGAGGCAACGCGGGTCAATGGCTGGTATGGCTCAATCGAGGATGTCCAAACGGGGAAATGCCAGATGACCAGATGGGAGGTGCTCAACCTTGCGCGGGTCTGGCTCGATCCCTCGCTACAGCATGAGGGGAAATGGTATCACCCACAAGAATTGATCGGCCCGAGCGTCCTGCCCGGTTTCTACGATAGAAACCGCCATTGGCATTCCTCCACTGCCAGTTACGTGATCGATCTGGCGGTGGAGCAGATCGTATTCCATTACCTGATGTGTAAACCGCCGGTCTGGATGGAGGAACCCTACCAGATCAAGCAGATGTTATCGTACTGCGACTCACGCAAGCATAAGGGCACGCTCTATCGTGCGTCAGGCTTCACGCTCGTTCGCAAAAACGCACGCGGGATAGAGACATATGTACGATCCGTTCGAAGTCTCACCTCTGCTGAACAGGCGGTGATTGCACATCAATCGCAGTATGATCCACGATGCCGAAAGCTGAGGGAGAGACGCAGAACAGCACCCTACGAGCAGCTCTCCTGGATACCTGCATAGCGAAACGAGGGAGTGAAGAATGCCAGTCTCCTATTGTACCGGATGCAAGCGCATTTTTAGCAGTACCTCTGCATTCGACCTGCACCGGATCGGAAACTTTACGCACAGGCAGCGACGCTGCTTAACCCCACAAGAGATGAGCGCAAGAGGCATGATGCGCAACGAAAAAGGGCAGTGGACGCTGCCACCGACAGAGAAAGTCGCTCCCTGGTATACCTCACCGAAACAATCTGCATAAGCAACGTGTGTACTGAACGCCGCTCTACTCCTGGTATGCACCAGCGGAGCGGTGTCTGTTTTCTCAGAGAGGATAGATCAATCATGGCAAAAGGCAAACGCGCCGGACGTGGGGAAGGTTCTGTCTACCAGCGCAACGACAAGCGCGGGAAAAAATGGGTAGCAAGCTTCATCGTCGAGGAAACGGGTAAACGGCAATACATCTACAAGGAGACACGAAAAGAAGCGGTTGAGGCGCTACGCGATGCGCTGCAGGCACAGAAGCAAGGCACACTTGCAACAGGGCCGAAACAAACGGTAGGGCAATATCTAGAGCATTGGCTCGAAAATGCCCTTAAGCCTCCTGCTATCCGCATTAGCAGTCACATCCGGTATAAAGGATTGCTCTACAACCATATCCTACCCGCTTTCGGGCATGTCCAACTACAAAAACTTACTACAGAGCACTTAGAGAGGCTGTATACGAAGTTACAGAAAGAAGGGTATTCATCGCATACTATCCGTGGGATACATGGGTTTCTGCACAAAGCATTGAATCAGGCAGTTCGACGGAACTACATATCAAGAAATGTATGCGATTTCGTTGATCTCCCTCGTAACACCACACACGCAACCATCCAGGTCTTAGATACGCATCAGGCAAAACACCTGCTAGAGGTAGCCAAAGGGCACAATTTAGAAACATTCTTGATGGTAGCCATCACTACTGGAATGCGGTTCGGTGAGTTGACTGCCCTTCGATGGCAAGATATCAATTTTGAGGAGGGTACGATATACATCCATCGGACAGTAAAGTACCTCAGCGGGCATGGTTTTGTTGAAGGTGAACCGAAGACGGCAAAGAGCAAGCGCAAAATCATGGTTCCTGGTATCACCGTTGAAGGTCTAAAACGGCATTATGAGCAACAATTGGAAATGCGTCTGAAAGCAGGGCCTGCCTGGAAAGAGAGGGAAATCGTCTTTCCAAACCAATACGGAAATTTTCTCCGTGAAGAAGTGGTTATGAACCGCTTCCACAAGCTGCTTGAGCAGGCGGAGCTACCTACTATGCGCCTGCACGATTTGAGACACAGCGCAGCATCCATCTTATTAGCATCCGGTGTAAACCCCAAGCTTATTCAGGAGCTTTTAGGGCACAGCAAAATCGGAATGACGTTAGATACGTACTCTCACGTCCTGCCTTCTATGCAAAAAGAGGTGAAAGATAAATGGGATAATCTCTTCGATAACCCGTCATGAGAGGGGTTTCAGGCCACCGCCATCTTTGCTTATCAAGAATGAGACGCACCCGCACAACCCTGTCTGCTAAAAAGTGTTTCCCTCGACGTTCATCTATCAGGCAAATAGGTATTCCGGGCTTCAAGCTGCCTCTTGATGTTGCTTAAAAAAAGTCAGACAGGAGATGGTGCTCCCGTTCAGGCAACAGCGCAATTCTCCCATTCCAGATCAGCACAAGATCCATTGGCCTGAGACCCTGATGACATGTCATCTACTGCACCGAGACACACAGGAGGTGTTCACCCATGCAGGAGTCACTAGAAGCTTCACTTGTGCGTATCCTCAGCGCCAATGGACAGGTCGTTGGCGCGGGTTTCCTCGTGGGGGAACGCCAGATTCTCACCTGTGCCCATGTCGTGGCTGGAGCCCTCGGTCTTGCCGATGACACCCCAGAGAAACCACAGACGCCGGTGTCCCTCGATGTCCCACGGGTGGCACCAGGACAGTTGCTCCTTGCTCGTGTTGTGCTGTGGCGACCTCCGCTCCCCGATGGGGGCGACGATATCGCTGGCCTGGAACTGGAAGGCGATCCCCCACCCGGGGCACAGGTAGCCCCGCTGGCCCAGGTCGAGGATCTCTGGGAGCATTCCTTTCGGGCATTCGGCTTTCCCAGGGGCCAGGACACCGGCGTGTGGGCCACCGGACGGCTGCTGGGTCGGCAGGTCACGAACTGGGTACAGATCGAAGATGTCAAAGAGACGGGGTTTGCCGTGGAGCCGGGTTTCAGCGGGACGCCCGTGTGGGATAGTCAGGTAGAAGCGGTCGTGGGCATGATCGTGGCGGCAGAAAAACGCATGAACCTCAAAACAGCCTTCGCGATTCCGGTTGATGTCCTGGCCGGGAGCTGGCCCCTGCTCGAGTCGCGGATTCACCCGTTCGTGTTTGTCTGCTATGCGCGGGCCGACAGCGAACGCGTCATCGCTCTGAAAACCGACCTGCAAGGCCGGGGCATCTCCGTCTGGATCGACCGCGAGGGACTCCAGCCGGGCACCCTCGACTGGGAAGAAGCCTTGCGCACGGCCATTCGTGCCGCGCGGGTGGTGCTGCTCATCGCCTCACCCAACGCGCGCGGTTCCCGCTACGTCAGGGACGAACTGCGCCTCGCGGAGCTGTACCAGCGTCCCGTCTATCCGCTCTGGATCGCGGGGGCGCAATGGATGGACGCCGTTCCGCTCGGCTGGGGCGGAGCACAATACATCGACGCTCGCGAGAGCCGCTATGAGACGGCCATACCCGAACTTGTCGGGTTACTCAACACAGCCACCTCGGCACCTGCGAAGGTTTCAGAGCCGGACTTCGAGCCGCGTAATCCCTACAAGGGTCTGCGTGCGTTCAACAGTGACGACGCGTCCGATTTCTTTGGGCGTGATACGCTCATCAACGCACTCGCGACTGCGCTGGAAGGAGCGCTTGCCGAAGACGCAAAGGGCCAGCACTGCGCGCGCCTGCTGACGGTGATTGGGCCGAGCGGATCGGGCAAATCGAGTGTCGTGATGGCAGGTCTGCTGCCTCGTTTGCAGCAAGGGAAACTCCCTGGCAGCGAGCAGTGGATCTACCTGGACCCCATCGTGCCAGGTACCCGTCCCATCGAAGCCCTCACACTGGCGCTCTCAGAGCACCTGCCCGACAAGAGCTTGAAAGCGATTCGCGAGGATCTGGAAGACGACTCAGCGCGTGGTCTGCACCTGCTCGCCACCAAGCTTGCGAAACGAGCAGGGACAAAGGTGGTGCTGCTGGTAGACCAGTTCGAGGAACTGTTCACTCAGACGCCTTCTGAGAATGAACGCCGTCACTTCCTTGAGCTGCTGGTGACCGCCAGCACCGAGCCGCATAGTCCGGTCATCGTCCTGCTCACCCTGCGTGCCGATTTCTACGACCGCCCGATGCGCTATCCACAATTGCACCAGCTTATGCAGGCACACCAAACCTACGTGCTGCCAATGACTATTCATGATCTACGCGAGGTGATCGAGAAACCCACTGCATTGCCGGACGTGCAGATGACCTTCGAAGGCGACCTCGTGGGCGATCTGCTCTTTGAGGTGCAGAGTCAGGTGGGAGCCTTGCCGCTCTTGCAATTCACTCTCGATCAGCTCTTCCAGCGGCGCAGTGGACGCCAATTGGCCCTCTCCGCCTATCGTGAGCTGGGTGGCGTCAAAGGTGCACTCACCAGAAAGGCCGAGGAGACCTATACCGCCCTCCCCTCCGACGAGCATCGCAAGCTGGCGCGTGCCTTATTCGTACGCCTGATCGATCCCGGTGTGACAGAACAGGACACCACGCGCCGTCGAGCGGCCCTCTCCGAGTTCTCTCTGGCGGATGCTACCCAGACGCGCCGGTTGCAAGAGGTCGCCGATGCTTACATTGCGGCACGTCTGCTGACGACCAACGAGATTGCTGGAACCACGACCATCGAAGTCAGCCACGAGGCGTTGATCCGCGAATGGCCCCGTCTGGCAAGCTGGCTACGTGAGGCACGCGAGGACATCCGTCTCCAGCAGACCATCAGCGAAGATACCGCCGAGTGGGAGCAGCACAACAAGCCTGGAGACCGCCTCTATCGCGGCTCCCAACTCAAAGATGCGAGGGCATGGGCCAGGCGCAACACTCCGAGCGGTAATGAGATGGCATTTCTCCGTGCCGGTGCTGCACAGCGTGTACGCACTGTTGCGAGCGTGATAGTAGTAGTGCTCCTCCTACTCTCGACGACAGGGGTAGCGGGTTGGTTTCTTACCCGCCCCAATCCAACCCATGTCACCACGCTCAATGACAACGGGCCAGGGTCGC
>WNGD01005022.1_pt1 | contig 12941 bp, 15 predicted proteins | sample 5400671 | NCBI WGS metagenome assembly WNGD01 (sample SAMN13153369, study PRJNA577476) | soil metagenome | isolation source: 40 cm soil or saprolite under grassland replicate 2 | place: USA:California | collected 2016-06-15
CCGATAAGGCCGCTCGTGTCGCGATCGACCGGCTGGTGCTCGCTGCTTCCGGCATCCGCTCGGTGGTGCTCTGCAACACGATGATCTACGGCAATGCTCTAGGGGCCCCGGCGCAAAGCGTTCAGATCCCCGCGCTCGTGCGCCAAGCCAAGGCATCCGGGGTCGCGCGGTACATCGGACGCGGACTGAACCGTTGGTCGAATGTACATATCGCCGATGTCGCGTCGCTTTATGCGTTAGCCATCGCGAAAGCGCCCACCGGCACATTCATGTACGTCGAGAGCGGCGAGGAGGCGTTGGCCGAAATCTCGAAGGCCATCGCGGCCAGACTTGGTCTCGGCGCTCCCCAATCCTGGTCCGCCGAGCAGGCGATCGCCGCCTGGGGTTGGAACATGGCGGTGTTCTCGCTCGGCTCAAACAGCCGTGTGCGCGGCAAAGCCGCGGCCGATCTCGGCTGGTCACCGACCCAGCGCTCGGTCACGAGGTGGATCGCCGACGAACTCACTTAGGACTGGGATCGCGTCGCATCGCGTCGCGAGAACGAGGTAGCATGGCCAACTTCGGCCCTGGCACTTCGCGACGCACAGCAGTGCCGGACGTGCCGCCGCGGCTGACCCCGACGCTTTTCATGGAGTGAGCATCAGCAACATCATCGTCAACATAGCAAACAGGAGTTGTGCGAATCAGGATGAGTAAAGGCCCCGATGTCGACGGCAAAGACCATGTTCCAGGAGCGTGCACAGAGGCTGTCCAGCGCTCGTGCCTGAGCCCCCAGCATCAGCACGTGTCCCGGCTCGGCACGGCGGTCCCGGCGGGTGCGAGCCAGTCCTCATGCAGGTCCACCGAGAGCGTGTCCGGGCTGGCGCCGCCAAACACCTCGCGAACCGGGAACAACACGCTGCACAGCGGCGGGTACACGCCGCGGTGGTCCAGCGGATTGTCGATGCTGCCGTGCAGGGCGGTGACGATGCCGCTCTTGCCGCGTACGTAAGCGGGCGTGCGGGGGTTGCCGGCGGGGTTCGTGCCCTTCACCCGCACGCGGTCGCCGACGTGAAAGCGGTGCATGGCCTCGGGAGTGCCCATGCTCGCCTCAGCACTCGTTCTGAGCGAGGGCCGCCGGGGTCAGGGCCTGGGCGGTGCCCACGAGACTGTCGATGGTCACCAGTCGCGCCAACTCCTCCTCGCTCCAGCCGTTGGTGCCCGCGGGCCGACACGGCAGCACCATCCAGCGCACGTCGCTGGTGCTGTCGTGGACGCGCACCTCGACACTCTCGGGCAGCCGCAGGTTAAACCGATCCGCCAGCGTCCCGCGTGGGTCCTGGACGATGCGTTCCTTGTAGCTGTCGTCGCGATACCACCACGGTGGATCGCCCAGCAGGTCGTGTGGGTAGCATGAGCAGAGCGTGCACACCACGACGTTGTGCAGCGTCGCCGTATTCTCGGCTACGCCGAGCTTGCCGAGCCGGCCGGGCGGAATGTTCAGTTCACGCACCGCCTCGCGGCCCCGCGCAAGGAGGGCCTGCTTGAAGACGGGATCGATCCAGGCGCGGGCGACGATGCGAGCGCCGTTCCAGGCGCCGCGCCCGGAGAGGAAAGCGCGCTGGCGCTCGAGCTGTTCCCTCGTCAGCACGCCCTTGTCGAGCAGCGCGCGCATGAGCACTTGCAGCAGGCGCTGGTACTCGCGAAGATCGCGCTCCAGCCGCGCGATGCGCTCCTTGAGCGTGCCGCCGTGGGGCGGCTTGGCGATGCGGAAGAAGTCGTCGTAGTCGCCGCGCTCCTTGCGTGTATCCTCGATGACGAAGGGGTGGTCGGGCGGGTCGATCGAAGCGAGGGCAATGCCACGAATATATTCATCCAGGCCGTCTTCGAGCGCGCGGATGCGGCCCTCGGTGTCGTGCGTGGCCTCGCCCGTTGGGGCCGGCGGCGCGGGAAGATGGGCGGCGGCGCGCAGCAGGTCATAGAGCGTGACCACGCCGCGGCGGTGTAGCTGAATCAAGCGGGGCTCAAGGCGCTTGGTGCGCCAGTACTCCAGGTCGGCTTCGACCGCCTGGACGTGGCCTTCGTAGTCCTGCATGTGGCCGTGTGCGGCCTGCGTGCTGTGCGCCATCGCTCCCCATGCTCGCGTCCCGTGGGCTGAGCATGGCACAGCCCGTGCCTCACGTTCAACCGAACATCCTGTCCAAGCTGCTGACGAGATATTTGGAGACGCTCGGTCGTGAGCCAAGCGAGCGCAATGTCGATTGATTCATGACTTTCCGCCCTCATTTCGGGCGAGGCTCCGAGACGACGCCGACGTGGCGCGCGAGTTTCACCGCCAGATCGAGCAGCGTTTCATCGCCACTATGCCAACCGATGAAGGAGAGACCGATCGGACAACCCGAAATCGAACCTACCGGGAGCGTGATCTGCGGTAGTCCGCTCAAGCCGGCAAGACAGGTCAGTCGCATGACGCGAACGCGAAACAAGTCAAGTGCTTCGGCGCCGGTGTCGATGCGCGGAGCAATGCACGGTGCCGTCGGCAGCGCGAGAACGGTTCCGGGCTTGACTAAGGCGCAAATTCGCTGGCGCGCTCGCTTCCGTTCTTGCCGTGCCATCTCGGCGTCGCGCTCCGATACGGTCGCTGCGAACTCCATTCGCTCGCGGATGCGGGGGCCGAGCTTCGGCCGATACCGCTCGACGAACGGCCCGTAGATGCTCCAGATCTCCCGCGCCTGAATGACGCGAAAACTTTCGCGCCAGAGATCGAAGCCGTGGGGAGCGACGGCATCATGGACCGGCTCGGGCAGATCGCCGGCCATCGCGTTGATTGCCGCGCGCAGCAAGTGAGCCACCTCCGAATCCGCCTCTGCGAACGCGTCATCGAGAATGATCAATTCTTTTAGGTTGGCGCGCGCTCCGCCGGCTTCGAGCAGCACCTCACCGACGCGCCGCAAGACGCCGGGGCCGCTGGAGAACCAGCCGGGGACATCGAAAGACGGTGCCATCGGCATGGCGCCGGTCATGTCGATCCGACCGTGGGTCGGGCGTATGCCATAGAGGCCACAGAAGGCGGCCGGCACCCGAACCGAGCCTCCGGTGTCGCTGCCAAGCGCGAAATCGCATGCGCCGGCTGCCGCAGCCGCGGCGGAGCCGCTCGAGGAGCCACCCGGCAGTCGGCCCGGGGCGCGTGGATTGACTGGAGTACCGTAATGCGCGTTGGCGCCGGTGACGCTGAAGAAAAATTCGTCGCACACGGTCTTGCCGATCACGGTGGCTCCTCGTTCCAGCAAGCTTCGGATTGCCGCGGCGTGCGAGGCTGCCGGCGGATGCGCGTCAAGCCAATCGGGGTTGCCGCCACCGGTGCGCGTGTCGGCGATGTCATACATGTCCTTCACCGCCACGGTCAGTCCGGCAAGCGGCCCGTCCGCTGCCCCGGCGATGGGTGCCGGCAAGTCGTGTGGAACGAACGCGCTGCGGAAACGGTATGACGCCGACATGCTATCGTCCTGCGCCTTGCGCGAGATACCAATCGAGGATCCTGGTGCCGTCCCACGCGACTACGCCGGCGTGGCCGAGAATCTCCTCGAACGCGCGCTGCACGTGACCGATCCGATGCGGAGCGCCCGACAGGTAGGGGTGACAGGCAATCGCCATGATCTTCGCCCGCTCGCTCGCCTCTTGATACAGGCAGCGAAATTGATCGAGTGCCCGCGAATACATGACATCCGAGGGATGATGCTGGAGCGCCATCATCACGATGTCATGAATCTCGAAATTGTAGGGAAGCGCAACAACGGGACGGTGGGCGGTCTTGAGCGTCACTGGCTCGTCGTCCAGTACCCAGTCGCCGATATATTCGATCCCGGCTTCCGCGAGGTAATCGAGCGTGTCGAACGTCTGCGTCAATCCGGGGCCGAACCATCCGCGCGGCCGCCGCCCCCAGAACTTCTCGATGATATCCATCGATTTGTTGATCGTTGCCCGCTGGTCATCGAGCTTGTGCATCGGCACCTGGTCGTAGCTGTGGGCATTGAGTTCCCATCCGTTGTCGATGCAAGCCTCGATCACCTGCGGATAGGTCTCGCACACTTTCGCGTTGAGCGTGACCGTCGGCGAGACGCCCAGCCGCTCGAGCATTTTCTTCAGCCGCCAGAACCCGACCCGCATGCCGTATTCGTGCCAGCTCCAGTTCGGTAGGTCGGGTAGTTGCGGCTGGCCTTGGGGCGGCGAGATCACCATGCGCGCCATCGGACGCGACAAATCCCACTCTTCGAGCGCTACCAGGGGCCACACAACCAAGCGGATTCCTTCCGGAAACCGAAGCGGCGGCCGACGCTCGATCGGCGAATAGTCCAGACGTTCGCGGGGATGCATGCATTTCTCCTTGACCTGGCGCCGCAGCAACCGGTCAGGTTGTGCCGGCGTAAGCTCCTGTGTACGCTGGCTTGGTCAGCCCCAGTACAAGTTGCGACGAGGGACGTAACGTAAGGATAATGGGCTTGTTGCGAAGACAAGGTGCCAATCCACTCCCTCCCGGTTCCACCCAGACGACATCGCAAAAAAGGACTGGATTATTCTACTAGAGGCTGGAACCATCGTCGGCCCATCAGCTGAAAAGCTTCGGGTTGCATGACGCTCCTATCGGGCGGAGTTCGGCTGAAATAACCCCATGATGCCCACAACCCGGATGCTCTGGGCGGTGAGAATTTTATCGCTCGCTGGCTCATTAAGATTGGCTCCTCTCGCTCGGCCTCAAGCGCCGAAGGCCTGGCTCGGAGCCGGACTGAACCAGGCTCGCAGCTTCGGCGACTAACAAGATCGGGGCCTTCCAAATCAAGGAGTCGCTCATGTATCGCACCATCGGTATGGCAGTCATTGCACTTGTGGCCATCACCCTTCCTGCCGAGACGAGCCTCGCCCTTGGCGTCGCCAGCGGCGCCGGCAAGTTCGGCGCGTCCATGGCGAGCGTTGTGCCCGCCGCCTCGCACGTTGCGCCGAAGCCAGGCGGCGGTACGGCGACGCCGCGCGCGAAAAAGCTGTCGGGTAAAGCAGGGGCGGCGTGCTTCCGCGCCTGCATGCATGGGGTGTCCGGCGCGAGTTGGGGCAATTTCTGCGATTATTCCTGCTACGGCCAGTGATCAATCGAGGCACTACGACCACCTTGCGACTCAGCCTTCACTACGAGCGCCGCGCCGCATCTTGCAACATTTTGCTGATGGCGGCGCCGACCGCGCGCGTGTCGCCGGCGTACCGAACGGAGGGGCGGCGGGATTGTGCAGCGGTCGGAAACAGCGATCCTCGGCCGGCTGCGGCGCGGGCTAGGCGCGGGCCTGCCATACCACTAACATCTGCCGTATCCTGATCAGGCTGAGGGCAGCACCCCCGTGACGACGGCAATCGCACTTGCGGACACCACCATTTATCCCGTCGTCGAGCAGCAGGGGCCGTTCTTCGACGTCTTCGAATTCTTCCCGACGCTCACCAAGGAGCTCCTCGAGGAGAACCGCGCCTGGCTGCAGCCGACATTCATCGATCCGGCCAGCGGCAATCTGGTGCTGTGCGTGCAAAGCTTCGTCATAAAGACGCCGGGCCACAATATCCTGATCGATTCCTGTGTCGGCAACGACAAGCCACGGCCGGCGCGGCCGTTCTGGAACATGATGAAGAGCAACCGCTTCGAGCAGGGCCTCGCGGCGGCCGGATTGACGGTGAACGACATCGACTACGTGATGTGCACGCATCTGCACGTCGACCATGTGGGGTGGAACACGCGGCTTGAGAACGGGCGCTGGGTGCCGACTGTTCCCAAGGCGAAATACCTCATGGCCGACCGCGAGCTCGCGTATTGGACGCAGAAGGAGAAGGACGATCCCTCGGGCGTTCCTTGGATCAGCGACTCGGTGCTGCCGATCGTCGCAGCCAAACGCGCGCAGATCGTGAAGAGCGATTTTGCCTTCAACGAGTCGATCCAATTCATTCCGACGCCCGGCCACACGATCGACCATTACTCCGTGCTGGTCGGCCGGCCCGGACGGGATGCGTTGATCACCGGCGACATGATCCACTCGCCGATCCAGGGAAAATATCCCGAGCTCGGCATGCGGGCGGATTACGACTCCCGACAAGCCGGACAAACACGGCGCCAGGTGTTCGACCGCTTCTGCGACGCGGCCACGGTCATGTGCGTGACGCATTTCCCTTCGCCTTCGACCGGCCGCGTGCGGCGCTGGGGCGAGGGCTACAAATTCGTCGCGTGAGCGCAGCGCCGCGTGAAACGCTCAAGAGAGTATCGGCCGCGGCAGCGACGTTGCGTCCGACCTGACAAGCACCAAACCCCTCATTCCGTTTGTCCCCGCGAAGGGCACCCCGCGACGCTCGCGTCGCGGGGGTCCCGTGGCGGGGACCCAACATCAAGGCGTGGGCAAAATCGCGCGCGAGCGATGCGCGACGACGTTACGCAGGCGATTTTGCCCACCCTACGCAGTTGCTGATCGTCTGCTTAGAAATTCAATACCCTTGTGACGCGCGATCAACTGGTCGGCGACCTCATCTAGGTCTCCACCGACGATCTGCGGTTGCGGACCGACTCCCAGGACGTCGTTGCCCACCCGCTTGATCAAGGCAGCCTCCCAGCCGGCGGCGACGGCGCCAAGGGTGTCCCATGTGTGGCAAGCGATAAGGCAGAGCTGAGATGGCTCGACCCCGAGTTCCCTCTCAACATAGGCGTAGGCGTGCCGCCAGGGCTTGTGATGCTTGACGCCGTCTGCACTAAAACGACGCTCGAAGAAACCAACAATCCCACCGTGCTCGAGCTGACGCGTCTGCACCTCCAGCAGATTGTCAGTGAGTGTGAACAGGCGGTATCCTGCCCGGCGGAGCTTTTGAAGGGCCGCCGGCACCTCCGGATGAGGAGGCATCGTCGAGAATTTTTCCACCAGCTCCTTCTTGTCCGCTTCGTTGATCCTTATGCCCCGCGTGTCTGCCAGCATCTTCATCACAGCCGAACCGATATCCGTGAAAGGCACGTAGCATCCTGCTACGGTCAGAGCTGCGGAATACATAATGAAGTTCGCAAACCAAAGGCGCATGGCGCTTTTGTCTTGGAAAATACGCTCGAACGTCGGCTCCATGGTTGTGAGATCGAGTAACGTCTCATTCACATCGAAGACGATTAGGGGAAGCGCGGCCATCTCATTGCACTCCGATTTGTTTCACTACCGTGGGACTACTGCGGGTCATCGACAGGCGCTGAAGCTGCCCAAGCCGTCGACGTCGGCGGAACGATACTTGATCGCGGTCGTCACGCTTCTCCTCTAAGAAATTCGCAACCTCTCCTGGAGCATACGAAACGAAGTCCATCAGGCGCTGATCGCGTCCCCGATGGCCTCGTGGATGACGTCGACGACGAGGCCTGGGGCCGTAACGATTGGTGCATGGTCCACCGGATGCGACCGCACACGGGCGTGCATCCGCTCGGCCATGAAGCGCTGCGTGTCGTGGACGATCATGCGGTCTTGCTGCGCCACGAGAAACCATGTCGGCCGGTCCTTCCAAAGCGGACGGCTCACTGGCACCGTGATGCACGCGGGCGAGATCGGCCGCTGAACGGCCAAGAGCAGCGCCAATTCATCGGCAGAGGCGTTCTGCGCGAACGCCGCGGCGAAGGCTTCCTCGGGCAGATAGATCAGCCCATGGTTGTCCGGCGCCAACTTCGGAGCCGACGGGTGAGGCTCGGTTCGATAGAAGACATCGGCGACAGTCTCGCCTTCGTCAGGAGCAAGGGCGGCGACATACACGAGCGCCTTCACGTTCTCATTCCGTGTAGCCGCGATCACGGCCCCAGCGTAGGCGTGACCCACAAGAACGACCGTCCCCGAAACCCGCTCCAGCGCGCGCTCGAGGGCCGCCGTATCCTCGGCAAACGAGGTGAGGGGCAAGGGGGCCGCGAGCACCCTGATGCCTTCGGCGGCCAGCGGCCCAATGACTTTGGCCCAGCTCGATCCGTCGGCCCAGGCTCCGTGCACCAGCACAACACTCACATTCTTGCGTGACATCGTTTCTTTCCATCAAGGACCCATAACCGCTATGACAGACATAGTGGCGCTCCCCGGAAAACGACGGGTGGTGCGGAATAATTTATGGCAACGCGCGTCTAATTTACGGGAACGTTCACCTCATGCGGGGTGTTGCCCGCTCCCGCTCTCGTTGCCCAAAGGGAGGTCAATGATGAAGCGCGCTCTGATCGGCATCGCAAGCGTGGGCATTTTGGCCGTGACCATTGAGGTGGAGACGGCGAATGCGCAGTCCTACCGCCGCTACGGCCCTGTGCGAGCCTATACCTCGCAGGCCTATACCCCCCAAAGCCGCGGCTCGGTTCGCCGCGGGGGCGTTCCGGGCAATACGTCTGCCTTTTCCAACAACCCGGACAGTCCGGCAGCCACGGGCGGTGGTAGCCTTGGCTACAATCAAAACCTCTGGAACTGGTGAGAAGAAAAAGACTTTGGCGCGCCCGGCGAAGCGCTTCGGCAAGGAAGTTGCCGAGCGGTGGTATTCCTCGGCTCCGACGATGCCTCCTGCATCACCGGCGTCGAGCTCGCCGTCGACTGCGGCCTCACTCAGCTCTAACCGGCGTCATGCGCCGTGCCGCGGTACATAGTGCGTATAATTTACGCAAACGCGCGTCGAATTTACGGGACGTTCACCTCATGCGGGCGCAGCCCGCTCGCGCCCTCGTTGCCCAAAGGGAGGTCAATGATGAAGCGCGCTCTGATCGGCATCGCAAGCGTGGGGATTTTGGCTGTGACCGTTGGGGTGGAGACGGCGAATGCGCAGCCCTATCGCCGCTATGGCCCTGCGCGAACCTATACCCCGCAGGCCTATCCACCCCAAAGCCGCGGCTCGGTTCCCCGCGGCGTTCAGCGCACTGTTCCGTTCTCCGACCCGAACAGTCCGGAAGCCACGGGCGGTGGTAGCCTCGGCTACAATCGAACCGTCCCGCACTGGTGAGGCGTCAATTTGCGGCGGGAGACGCAGATGAACATCCTCACCGTCAATCTCTTGTTCAGCACGGTCGTCTTTGCGATCGCGGCGAAGCTTTATCTCATCCCGATGCTTCCCCGGCTCGAGCCGCGTTCGGTCGTGCTGCCGATTCTCCTGCTGCATGCGTTGCGGCACCTCGGCTTGATGTTCCTCGCTCCGGGCGCGGTCTCTCCGGGCCTGCCCGCGCAATTCGCCTACCCGGCGGCCTTCGGCGACCTCATCGCCGCCGTGCTGGCGCTCATCGCCCTTGCCGCGGTCGTCCGCCGGTCGCGGTTCGCGCGGCCGCTCGTCGCGCTCTTCAACGTCGAGGGCACGATCGATCTCATGCTTGCGATTTCGCTTGCCACCATTTACGGCGCGTCGCCGCACATGGGGCCCGCCTATTGGATACCGGCGTTCTGGGTGCCGGCGCTGCTGGTGACGCACTACGTGGTCTTTGTCGTTCTCGGCAAGCGTTGGAGCGGGCCGATGTGAAGGGTGGCGGCGGGGTGGTGATCGCGGCTCGCGCGACCGGCGCGCCGATGCTAGCCTTGCCTTTGCATTCTTGGCGACTTGCGAACTCGTAGGCACGCGAACGATGCCTAAACCCATCGGTCTGCTATTTGCCGCGACGGCAATCCTTGTTTCACCCGTCTACGTTTCACCTGTCTTTGCGGCGACCTGTCCTGCACCTCTGACGCAGGCATCGCGGCTCGTATTGGTCACGACGCAATCCATGGATACGGCGCTTGCAACGTTGCAGCTCTTCACGCGCCGGTCGGCGAACATGCCTTGGAAACGCGTCAGCGCGGCCGAGCCGGCCGTCGTCGGCAAGGCTGGCCTTGGCTGGGGCTACCCCTTCGTCAACTTCAAGGAGAACGAGGAACCGGAGAAGTTTGAAGGCGACAACCGGACACCGGCAGGTTTCTTCCGTATCGGACCGAGCTTCGGTTTTGCTCCTTCGAGGCGGCCTGGCTACATCGAGCTCAAGTCCGGGGAGACGGTCTGCGTGGAGGATCCCTCCTCACCTTTTTACAATACGATCACAAAGCGCTCGGACATCGGTGCAGTGGAGGCCGATGACATGCGCAGCAGTGCCCTCTACCGCAGCGGACTCTTTGTGGACTATCCGAGTGATCGCGTCACTCGACGCGGCTCGTGTATCTTCATTCATATCTGGAGTGCACCCGACATGGGAACGTCAGGCTGTGTTGGGCTTCCGGAAGCCCGTGTCGAAGCCTTGCAGGAATTTTCTCGCGTTGGTGCGGTGCTCGCTATCCTACCGGCAACCGCCCTTGATCGTTTGCCGAGCTGCCTACCGGCGCCACTCTCTTCCGCTCGTCCCCGCGAAAGCGCGGACCCAGCCCTCGGCCCTAGATTCCCGCTTTCGCGGAAATGAGCGGAGTTTTGCGGCAGGGTGTCTTACTTAACCTGAGACGCTACCCGGGTTCTGCCCTCGACGCTTGCGGGCTCGCGCGACCGGCGCGCCGATGCTAGCCTCGGGCGTGCAAACTTTAATCCGAGCTGGGGTGCCGCATGACGCGCATTGCAATCATCGACCGCGCCGACATGAACGCCGAGCAGGCGCGCGTCTACGACGCCGCCAAGCAATCGACCGGCATCGTGGGCGGGCCCTACCACGCCTACATCCGCTTGCCGAAAGTGTTCGAGGCTTGCCAGAACCTGCGGGCGGCGCTCGCGTCCGGGCCGCTCACCCGCCGCGAGCAGCAGATCGTCAACCTCGCCGTCGCCCGGCACTGGAACGCGCGCTATCCGTGGTTCGCGCAGGCGCGCAATTCGCTCGCCGTCGGCATCGAGCAGGCGGTCATCGACGCGATCAACGCGCGCAAGACCCCGAGCTTGGCGGATGCGCGCGAGCGCACCTGCTTTGCCGTGGCGAAGGAAATCCTCGCCCACAAGGGGCTGAGCGAAGACAGCTACGCCGCCGCGGAAAAGACCATGGGGCTCGAGAGCCTGGTGGCGCTGGTCACAGCGGTCGGCAGTTTTTCGATGACGTGTCTCACCGCCGCCACGTTCCAAATCGACCCGCCGCCCGCCAACCCGACCCCGCTGGCGGAATAACGCCGCGCTATCGCAGCCTCATAGCAGAAGCTGCGTTTGCATCACGATCGCAACGAGCTTGCCCTCGATTGTCGTAACGCGTGTTTGCCACACCATTGTGCGCCCTCCGCGGTGGAGCGGCGTTGTCTCGCCGACAACGCGGCTCCCAACCGTTGCTGCGCGGACAAAGTTGGTTTTGCTTTCGATCGTGGTCGTGCTCGCTCCATCCTTCAAATTCGCGATTGTCGCGAGCGCACCGAGCGTATCGGCAAAGGCCATGATGGCGCCACCATGCAGAACGGCCGGGCGCGTACAGAACTCAGGCCGAACGGTCATTTCGCCGACGATCTTCTCCGGCTCGGCGCTGACCAGATCGATGCCGAGAAGCGCGGCAAAAGGCAGGGGCTGCGCCCTCAGTCGTGTCAGCAGGTCCATTCCTCGCCTCCTATTTCGTAACCGGCCTATTTTGGGCCCCGGAAAAGGAAAGCCCGAACCGCAGCGTGTGCTGTCGTGCGGCGGGGTCCATTAGCAGCGGTCACAACATCGAAATTTCCGAATGCCTATCAGAGAATTTTTTTCGAGAAACAGGGAAACTTGATCAAGCACAGCGACGGTCGGCCACATTCTCTTTTGCGAGACCCAACTTGCAAGAGAATGTTCATTCGGAGATTTTCCGCCTTGGTCAGGACACGCGTGGTATGGTGCATGTCCTGATCATGACCAACAGTTTGCTTGCGGCAATTCTGGCTGCACCAATCTTCTAATCATCGCCGCAGTAAGCAGCCGACGTGCATCTTTGAAGGAGGCACCGTATGAGACGGGTTGTTTTCGTGCTGGTTGCAGTTGTAGCGCTCGCCGGCGTGGTCGCCTCCATGGCCCCCGCATCTGGACAGGCCGATCAAGAGGCTGCCCCGATCTTCGGACTCAAAATTCCCCCCGGATACCGCGACTGGAGGTTGATCTCCGTGGCCCATGAAGAAGGCAACCTCAACGATTTGCGCGCCATTCTGGGCAACGACGTCGCGTTCAAGGCCTCCCGGGAAGGGAAGCTTCCGTTCCCGGACGGCACGATCATTGCCCGGCTCGCCTGGAGTTACGACCCGTTGGAGGAAAGCGAAAAAGCCTTTGGCCGTCGCCAATCTTTCGTGGCCGGGCCACCCAAGAACGGAGTTCAGTTTATGGTCAAGGACTCGAGAAAATACGCCTCGACCGACGGCTGGGGGTTCGCTCAATTCAACGATGGTAAACCCGCCGACGAGGCGGTGCACAACGCCTGCTTTTCCTGCCACGCGATCGTCAAAGCTCGCGACTTTGTCTTCAACCGTTACGCACCTTGACGCCGTGAGTCATGGTCCTGGGCGCAGTCGTCGAGGACATACTCACTAATGGGCCGCACTTGGTTTCGGATTTAGGACTTCTCGAACACCGCCTATGACAGCTTCCACGCTGTGTGCATCGTAAACGCTCTTAGCGGCGCTAATGGCATCCCCAAGCACCCCAGCCTTGATCAGCGTCGGACGATCTGTGGTCAACTTAACACCGACATATTTCCCGGGGAGCAGCCCGCCGATAGGCAAGCCTGACTTTGGGTCGCCAATGACTTCGCCGGGTACGATCACGTTTGTCTGTGTGACATGCCTGTTCGGGTGATCCGCAAAGGGAGGTCTCGCAGAATTGATTGTTATTACTTTGTGGATGCCAAGGGTTTGCTGCGAAGCGTAAGTCGCCTGACCGCCTCCCTTGGAATGACCTGCTGCAGTCACACGTACATTTGGATAGAGCTTCTTCACACGCTGAACAAAGGTAAGGGCGTAGTCGTACTGCGCTGGGACTTTTCCACGCCACGCATCGAAATTTGTTTTCCACCCCTTCCAATCGTTGAG
>WNGD01005023.1_pt1 | contig 12939 bp, 13 predicted proteins | sample 5400671 | NCBI WGS metagenome assembly WNGD01 (sample SAMN13153369, study PRJNA577476) | soil metagenome | isolation source: 40 cm soil or saprolite under grassland replicate 2 | place: USA:California | collected 2016-06-15
AGCCGCGCAGGATGCCGCGCTCGATCAGCACCGTGCGCTGCGTGGGCGTGCCCTCGTCGTCGACGTTGAGCGAGCCGCGGCGGTCGGCGATGGTGCCGTCGTCGACCACCGTGCACAGCTCCGAGGCGACGCGCGTGCCGACGCGGCCCGTGAAGGCGGACACGCGCTTGCGGTTGAAGTCGCCCTCGAGACCGTGGCCGATGGCCTCGTGCAGGAGGACGCCCGGCCAGCCCGGGCCGAGGACGACCGTCATCGAGCCCGCCGGCGCGTCCGCGGCGGCGAGGTTGGTGAGCGCCTGCCGGCCCGCCTCGCGCGCGAAGCGCTCGGCGCGGCCGTCGAGCAGGGTGTCGAACGCGTAGCGCCCGCCGCCCCCGTAGCTGCCCTGCTCGCGCCGACCGCCGCGCTCCGCGATGCAGGTGACGCTCAAATGCACGAGCGGCCGCACGTCGCCCACCACCGCGCCCGCGGAGGTGACCACCAGGATGACGCGGTGCTCGATCCCGATGCCGGCGAACACGTTGGTGATGCAGGGGTCGACGGCGCGCGCGACCGCGTCGAGCCGCTGGAGCAGCGCCACCTGGTCCGCGGTCGGCGTGTCGATCGGCGGCCGGGCGACCGGATAGAGGTCGTGCGCGGCGGCGCTGGCCCGGGTGGCGGGCAGCGCGATCGCCGCGCCGCGTTGTTCGGCGATGGTAGCGGCCGCCCGCGCCGCCAGCTCGAGACGCTCGAGCGAGACCTCGTCGGAGTGCGCGTAGCCGCTGCGCGCGCCGGCGACCACGCGCACGCCGACGCCCTGGCTCACGTTGCGCGTGGCCTTCTTCACCACGCCCTCCTCGAGCGACGCGGTCTGGTTCACGCGGAACTCGAAGTAGAGGTCGGCCCAGTCGGCGCGCCGTTCGAGCGCCGTGCCGAGGACGCGCTCGAGCGCGCCGTCGGAGAGGCCGAAGCGCTCGTGGAAGAACCGCTCCGGCTTCACCACCTCCATCGCGCCAAGCTAACAGACGGTTCGGGGGCGCGCCATCCGAGGGGCATCCGCCGAACGGCCGATGGACAGCCGGCGCGCGGGGTGCCATAAGAAACATTCACCGCTGCATGGCTATCGCCGCCAGCCGCGGCGCCGTGACGAGCTTGCTCGGGGTGCTCGACCGCCCGGGGCCGCTCGTCATCCTGCCGCACGACAACCCCGATCCCGACGCGCTCGCGAGCGCGGCCGCACTCAAGTATCTGGTCGCGGCGTTCGCCAGGAAGGAGGCGCAGATCGTCCTCGGCGGCATCGTGGGGCGGGCCGAGAACCGCGCCATGCTCACCTACCTGAACATCACGCTCGTGCCGGTGGGCGAGGTGGCGTTCGACGGCAGCACGGCGGTCGTGCTGGTCGACACGCAGCCCGGCCGCATCAACAACTCGCTGCCCGAGGGCATCGTGCCGGTCGCCGTGATCGACCATCACCCGGCGTACGGCGACTACCCCGGGGTGCCGTTCCTCGACCTGCGCGACCAGTACGGCGCGACCTCGACCATCGTGACCGAGTACCTGCGCGAGTCGAAGCTCGTGCCCGAGCCGAAGATCGCGACCGCGCTCTTCTACGGCATCTCCGCCGAGACGCAGGACCTGGGGCGCGAGGCGACGGCCGCCGACATCGAGGCGAGCCACTTCCTCTATCCGTACACCAACAAGCGCCGGCTGGCGAAGATCGAGAACGCGCGCGTGCCGCGCGAGTACTTCCGCGTCTTCCGCGAAGCGATCGAGCGCGCCGCGCTCTACGACAAGGTCGTCGTCTCGATGCTCGGCGAGGTGCAGTACCCCGACATGGTGGCCGAGGTGGCGGATTTCCTCCTCCGCCTGGACGAGGTGGAGTGGGCGGCGGCGATCGGCACCTTCGGGACCTGCCTCCACTGCTCGATCCGCACCACCGACCGCGAGCTGAACGCCGGCGAGCTCCTGCAGCGCGTGCTCGGCAGCCGCTCGGCCGGCGGCCACGACATGATCGCGGGCGGCCGCCTGAGCGTCGGCGAGGACCCCGCGGCGCGCGAGCGCGCGGCGGCCATGGTGCGGGACCGGCTCCTCGGCGCGCTCGGCGTCGATCCGGCGGTCGGGCAGCCGCTGGTGGGCTGAAACGGGCCCGCGTCCCGCCGCGCCCATGCCGTCCGCCATCGACATCATCAAGCGCCGCCTGAAGGAGGAGCGCGTCCCCGACGCGCCCGACGAGATCGGCGAGAAGAAGAAGCGGCCGCGCGAGATCGCCTTCATGGACGTGAACCTCTGCTGGCCGTGCGGCAAGTGCCCGGAGTTCTGCCCGGTCGCGTGCATCGAGTACCTGGCGCCGGGCACGCTGCCCGGTCGCGGCCAGCCGCCGGTCCAGGACCGCTTCCAGGAGTGCATCGGCTGCTACATCTGCGTCGAGGTGTGCGCGCTCCTGACCGACTACGACGCCGTCCGGATGTACGACGTCGAGCTGGTCGAGCAGCTCCTCGGCGTGCAGGTCGGCGACCGGAAGCCCGACCACTACATCCCCGCGCAGCCCTACGAGGAGTACTTCTCCGAGGGCGGCCCCCCGAGCGTGCGCCACCTGGGCAAGGGCTCGCGCATCCGCGACAAGATGAACGCCGAAGAGCGCGCCATCATCGCGCGCGAGCGGGGTTAGGACAGGGCCAGCGCCGCCTCGATCTCCGCCGCCGCGCCGCCGTCCGTCCCTCTCTCGCGCGCCGCCTCGAGGGCGCGCCGCGCCGCCGCGCCGCCGAGGCGCCCGAGCGCCCACGCCGCGTGCCCACGCACCAGGGGCTCGGGATCGGCGAGCGCGGCGGCGAGGGCGGGCACGGCGTCGGTGTTCCCGCTGTTGCCGAGCGCCACCGCGGCGTTGCGGAGGAGGCCGCGCCGCTTCGCGCGCGCCACCGCCGTCCTCCCGAAGCGCGCGCGAAAGCCCGCCTCGTCCAGCGCGAGCAGCGAGGGCAGGTGCGGCGCCAGGCCCTCGGCGCCGGCGGCGTCGCGCGCCTCCCCGTTCCACGGGCACGCCTCCTGGCAGAGATCGCAGCCGAAGACCCAGTTGCCGAGGTGCGGGCGCAGCTCAGCCGGGATCGCGCTCCGGTGCTCGATCGTGAGGTACGAGAGGCAGCGGCGCGGGTCCATCGTGTAGCCGGGGCCGAGCGCGCCGGTCGGGCAGGCGGCGTGGCAGCGGGCGCAGGTCCCGCAGTGATCGGCGGGCAGCGGTGACGCCGCCAGCTCGAGGTCGGTGAACAGCTCGGCCAGGAAGAAGTACGAGCCGGCGGTGCGATCGAGGACGAGCGTGTGCTTGCCGATCCAGCCGAGGCCGGCGCGCACCGCCCACTCGCGCTCGAGCACCGGGCCCGTGTCGACGTAGCCCTGGAAGCGCGCGCCGGGGAAGACCGCGGCGAGGCGCGCGGCGAGCGCACCCAGGAGCGCGCCCACGCGCGCGTGGTAGTCCTCGCCGAGCGCGTAGGCGGCGATCCGGCCGGTGAGCGTCGCGCGCCAGTCGCCGGGCGGTGGGGGCGGCGGGCGGTACGGGTAGGCGAGGGAGATGACGCCGCGCGCCCACGGGCGCGCCGCGCGCGGGTCGATCCGCTCCGCTGTGCGCCTTGCCAGGTAGCCCATCTCGCCGGCGCGTCCCTCCGCGAGCCATGCCGCGAGGAAAGGGCCCACCGGGAGCGGAGCGAGCGGCGCCGTGCCGGCGCGGGAGAAGCCCACCGCCCGCGCCGCGGCCGCGATCGTCGTCTCGCGGGAGCGCATGACGCCCCTGGCTTAGCACGCCGGGCCCGCAGCCGTCAGGCCGCACCCCGCGGCTCAAGTGCGCGCCGCGAGCGCCCGATACATGCGCGTAATCATGCCGCGGCCCCGCGCGCCGGCGAAGACCCTGCTCATCGTGTCTGGGGCGCGGGCGGCGATGCCGATCATCGCCGCCGCGCGGCGCATGGGCCTCCGCGTCCTGGTCTCCGACGGCGCGCCCGACGCGCCCGGCTTCCGCCAGGCCGACGCGGGCCTGCTCGCACCCACCGCGGACGCGGAGGCGAGCGTGGAGGCGGCGCGTGCCTACGCGCAGCGGACGCGCATCGACGGCGTGATCGGCGTCGGCGCCGAGGTGGCGCGCACGGTGGCGGCGGTGGCGGAGGCCCTCGGCCTGGCGGGCATCCCGCCCGCGACCGCGGCGCTGGCGGCGGACCGGCTGGCGCTCCGAGCGCGTCTCCGCGCCCGGCGGGTCGCGGTCCCGTGGTGTGCGCCGGTCGAGGGGCCGGCCGCGCTCGAGGCGCTCGCGGTACGTACTCAGCTGCAGCTGGCGCTGCGCCCGGTGGATGGCGCCCTCGCGCTGCGCCTCCTGCCGGACGTGGATCCGCGCTGGGCGGTCGAGGTGGCGGCCGCCGCGTCGCCGAGCGGGAGCGTCATGGTCGAGGAGCAGGTCGCGGGGGCGCGGGTGCGCGCCGAGGCGATCGTCGTCGACGGACGCGCGACCACGGTCGCGCTCGCCGACCGCGACGACGAAGAGCGCTGCGCGCCCTTCGTGGTCGAGCGCGGCAGCACGCTGCCGTGTGCCGCGCACCCGGCGGCGGCCGCGCGCGTCGTGGCCACCGTGGCCGCCGCCGCGGCGGCGCTCGGCATGCGCGCCGGCACGCTCAGCGTCGAGGCGGTGCTCGGCCCGCGTGGGCCGGTGCTCGTCGAGCTCGGGACCGGGCTGCCCGGCGGCTACGTCGGCACGCACGAGGTCCCCCTGGCGACGGGCGTCGATCTGGTCGCGGCGGCGATCCGCCTGGCGCTCGGCGAGGCGCCCGAGCCGGGCGCGCTCCGAGCGCGCTGGTGCCAGGGCGTCGCGCGCCGCTTCCTTCTGCCGACCCCGGGCACCGTGACCAGCGTGCGCGGCACGGCCGAGGCGGCGGCGGGCGAGGGCATCGCGCTCCTCGAGGTGGTCGCGACGCCGGGGCGGCCGATCGGTCCGCTCGGCGGGTGGGGCTGCCATGGCGGTGTGGTGATCGCCGTCGACGAGACGCGCGAGGGCGCGCTGCGTCGCGCCGAAGCGGCCGAGGCGCGGGTGCGCATCGTGACCACGCCGGGCCCCGGCGCGGCGGCCTCGCTGCTGAATTGACGCGGTCAAACTGACGCGGTCAGAAGTCTGGCTCGGAGTGTCAGCCGGCCCGCCGGCCGCCGCGCGTCCCGCCAGCGCGCGCCCCGCCCGGCAACAATTGCCGCGCGTGGCACATGCTTTGCTCCGACGCACCGTCCGTGCGGTGGGTACGCGGTGCGGGATGGTGTGGTGCCCTGGGGCTGGTCGTGGTGGCGGTGGCGTGGACGGCCAGGGCGGAAGAGGACGGCCCGCACGTGTACGACGCGGCGGAGGGACCGGGCTGCGAGGCCCCGTCTCTCCCCGCGTCGTCGGTCACGCCGCTCGGCGCCGTGCTCTTCGTCTGGCCCGCGCTGGAGGAGCCGCTCTACGGCGACGCGGACGCCGCCCCGTGGCGTGACGCGCTCCGGCGCGCGCGCGGTGGCGCGGCGCCCGACGCCGGAGTCCGCGCCGAGCCGCGCTCAGCGGCCGCGCTCTTCCTCGCCGCGGACTTGAGCCTGCTGCGCGCGGTCGCGGCCGGCGGCGACTACGAGGGCGCCGCGACGGCCTACGAGCGCGCGCTGCGCGAGGCGCCGGACTTCGCCGACGCGGCGCGCGCCTGGTTCCTGCTCGGCCAGGCCGAGCTCGCGGTCGGCTTGACGCCCGAGGCGGGCGCCGCCTTCCGCGAGCTGGTGCGCCGCTTCCCCGCGAGCCCCCTGCTCGCCGACGCGCGCCTCGGTCTGGCGGCGGCGCTCCGCGTGCGGCGCCGTCCGCACGAGGCGCGGCGCATCGTCGAGGTCGTGCTCGCGCACGCGTGCGGCCAGGTGCGCTGCCGCGCCCTGCTCGAGGCGGCGGCCGAGACGCGGGCCGCCGACCTGCCCGCGGCGGCCGCGGAGGCGTATCGCGGCGTCGCCGGCACCTGCCCGGAGCTGCTGACGCTCCCCGGCTTCCCGCTCGACTATGCCGAGGCGCTGGCGCTCGCCGGCGATGTGGGCGGGGCACGCCGCGTGCTCGCGGATGCCGGGCACATGCCGCGCGCGGCGGACGACGAGGCGCGGCGGCGCCTGCTCGCCGGGCGCCTGGCCGCGGACGCCGCCGGCGCGCGCGCGGAGTACGAGCACGCGCTCGCGCAGCGGCCCTCGCCGGCGCTCGCCGTCGAGGCGAAGATGCGTCTCGCCCTCCTCGAGGGGGAGCGCACGCCCGAGCGGACGGTGCAGGCGCTCGCCGACCTCGCCGCCACGCCGGCGCCACACGCGCTCCGCGCCGTCGTCCTGGCCGAGGCGGCGGAGGTCGCGGCCAGCGCGGGCCGCTTCGAGCAGGCGCTCGCGCTCCTCGCCCGCGCCGCGGCGCTCGGTCCCGACGGGGCGGCGCAGGCCGAGGGCCGCCGTGCGGAGATCCTCGCGCGCTGGCTCGCGGCGCTCGACGCGCAGGGCGATCCCTCGGGCGTGGCGACCGTCTACGCGGCGTACACGAGCGACGTGCAGGAGAGCGCGGCGCCTGCCGACCGTGCCACGGTCGCGCACGCGCTCGGCCGCCTGGGCCTCCACCGCGCCGCGCTCCGCGTGCTGGCGGCGCGTGCGGACGGGGCGCGTGAGCCGGCCGTCGCGGTGACGCTCGCCGAGGAGGCGTTCGCCAGCGGCGACATCGGGAGCGCCCGGCAGGTCCTCGCCCGGCTGGATGCGAGCGGGCTCCGTCCGGCCCTCGCCGAGCGCGCGCATTCGATCGGCGCACGGGTCGCGCTCGCCGCGGGCGACCTCGAGCGCGCGGCGGCGGAGGCGACGGCCGCCGACGACCTGGGCGTCCGCGCCGAGGTGGCGACGGCGCTCCTCGGCGCGCCCGGTGGCGCCGCCGAGGCGAGCGCGCTCCTCCAGCCGGCGCCGGAGCCGCCGGTGAGCGTGCTCCTCACCGCGGCGGCGGCCGCGGCGGCGGAGGGGGCGTGGAACACGGCCGCGGAGACCTACGCGCGTGCGCTCGCGGCGGGCGCGACGGCGCCCGAGCGCATGCTGGCCGCGGCCGGGCTGGTCCGCATCGCGCACGCCCGCGGCGAGCCGGCGCGGGCCACCGCGGCGCTGGCCGCGCTCGGCGCGACGGACGACGACCTCGCCCGCCGGGTGGGCCGCGCGCTCGAGAAGAGTGGGACGGGGCATGGAAGCTGAGGCGACGGCGGCCGCCGAGTTGTCGCGATGACGGCGCGACTCCGGGAGCTCTCGGCCCAGCTGGTGGATTTCTTCCGGGCGCAGCCGCCGGCGCGGCGGCTCGTCCTGGCCACCACCGCCGTGGGCTCGCTGGTCGCCGTGCTCGCGCTCGCCTGGTGGGTCCAGCGGCCGCTCTACCGGCCGCTGTTCACGAACCTGGCCGGGCAGGACGCGAGCGCGATCGTCGAGGCGCTGCGCGCCGAGAAGGCGCCCTTCCGGCTCGAGGACGGCGGCCGCGCCATCCTGGTGCCCGCCGAGCGGCTCTACGAGCTCCGCCTCGCGCTCGCAAGCCGCGGCCTCCCCGCGGGCGGCGGCGTCGGCTTCGAGCTCTTCGACCGCCAGACGCTCGGGCAGACGGACTACGTCCAGCGGCTCAACTACCAGCGCGCCCTCCAGGGCGAGCTCGGGCGCACCATCTCGCGGCTCGGCGGCGTCGAGTCGGCGCGCGTCCACCTGGCGCTCCCGGAGCGCTCGCGGTTCGTGGGCGAGGACCGGCGCCCGTCGGCCTCCGTGGTGGTGACGCTCGCCCCGGGCCGCGCCCTCTCGGCGGCGCAGATCGACGGCATCGTGCACCTGGTGGCCGCGAGCGTGGAGGGCCTCGCGGCCGACGGCGTGACCGTGGTCGACGCGGGCGGGCGCATGCTGACCACCGACCGGCGCGGCGGCGAGACGGTCGGCGCCTCGAGCACCGCGCTCGAGATGCAGGCGTCGATCGAGCGCCAGCTCGCCGAGCGGGTGGAGAGCATGCTCGCCGCCGTCGTCGGCCGCGACAAGGCGGTGGCGCGCGTAGCCGCGACCCTGGAGGTGGCGCGCGTCGAGCGCACCGAGGAGACCTACGACCCCGAGCGCACGGCGCTGCGCACACAGCGGACGACGCGCGAGCAGACGACCGGCGCTCGCACCGGGGGTGGCGCGCCGGGGGTGCCGTCGAAGCTGACCAACGACCCCGCCGCGACGACGGAGCCCGAGGGCCCGCGCACCGAGCGGCGCGACGAGAGCCAGAGCTACGAGGTCTCGAAGGTCGTGTCGCATACGGTCGCGCCCGCGGGCGTGGTGAAGCAGCTCTCGGTCGCGGTGCTGATCGACGGGACCTACACGGGCGTGGGCGCGGCGCGGAAGTTCACGCCGCGGCCCTCGGAGGAGCTCGACCGCCTGAAGGAGCTGGTGAAGAACGCGGTGGGCTTCTCCGAACCACGCGGCGACCGGATCGAGCTCACGAGCGTGCCCTTCCAGACGGAGCCTGGGGCCAGCGGGGAGAGCGTGCTCGCCGCCCTCGGCACCTGGCTTCCGGCGCTGCTCATGCGGCTCCTGGCCGTCGGCCTGGTGGCCGCCGGGCTCTTCTACGTGGTGCGCCCTCTCGTGCTCGGGCTCGCGGCGCGGGGCGGCGAGGGGCGCGCGGCGCTCCCCGAGGCCACCGCCGCGCAGCTCACGCAGGAGAACCTGGCGCTCACGCAGCAGAACCCCGAGCGCGCGGCGCAGCTGGTGCGGGAGTGGCTGCGCGAGGGCGCGCCGGCGGTCGAGGGCTGAGGCGTGGCCGGGCCCGCTAGCGCCCCGCCGGCCGGGGTCGAGAAGGCCGCGATCCTGCTCACCACGCTCGGCCCCGAGGCCGCGGCCGCCGTCTTCCGCCACCTCTCCGAGCCGGAGGTGCGTCAGGTCTCCGCCGCGATCGCGCGCCTGCGCTCGATTCCGCGCGCGCAGGCGGCGGCGGTGCACGAGGAGGCGTGGCGGCGTCTCACCGAGCGCGAGGGGCTCCTGATCGACGGCGAGCGGTTCGCGCGCCAGATGATCGCGGCGGCGCTCACGGGCGCGCGCGAGGAGCGTCCGGCGGGGAGGGCGGGCCAGGGCGGGGGCGAGTTCCTGGCCGCGAGCCTCGACCCGGTGGCGCCCGCCGCGCTCGCCCAGGTGCTCGGCCGCGAGCACCCGCAGGTGATCGCGCTCGTGCTCGCGAACCTCCGCGCGCGCAAGGCCGCCGAGGTCCTGGCCGCGCTCCCCGAGGACCTCCAGCCCGAGATCGCCGAGCGTATCGCCGATCTGCAGAGCGTCCCCGAGGACCTCCTCGCCGACGTGGGCGACGTGCTCGCCGGGCAGGTCCAGGGCCTCGGGCGGGCAGCACCGCGCACCGGCTCCCTCGGCGCCAAGCTGGTCGCGGACATCCTGAACGTCGCCGACGAGACGGTCGAGGCGCGCATCTTCGCGCACCTGGAGGCGCACGCGCCCGAGGTGGCCGAGGCCATCCGCGGGCTGATGCTCACCTTCGAGGACCTGCTCCGCCTCGACGACCGCGGCATGCAGGTGCTGCTCAAGGAGATCGCGCGCGACGACCTCATGCTGGCGCTCAAGACCGCGAGCCCTGCCATGCGCGAGAAGCTGTTCGGCAACCTCGCGCAGCGCACGGCGGAGATCCTGCAGGAGGACATGGGCTTGATGGGGCCGGTCCGCCTGAAGGACGTCGAGCAGGCGCAGGCCCGCATCGTGGCGGCGGCGCGCCGCCTCGATGCCGAGCAGCGGATCACGCTCGGCGCGCGCGAGAGCGATGTCGTCGTCTAGCTTCGCGCCGCTCGCCGAGGCCGTGCCGAAGGTCTTCGGGCCCTTCGGCCCGCCGCCGCCGGCGGCCCCCGAGGCCGCCGCCGCACCGCCGCCCGGCCCCTCGGCCGAGGAGATCGAGCGGGCCTTCCAGGCCGGGGTCGAGCGCGGGCGGGCGGAGGCGCGCGCCGAGCTCGAGACGGTCGGCGCGTCCTTCACCCACTCGCTGCGCGAGCTGGCGGACTTCCGCACGCGCTCGAAGGAGCGCTACGAGCGCGAGCTCCTCGAGCTGGCGCTCGGCGTGGCGCGCAAGGTCGTGCAGCAGGAGCTGGCGGAGCGGCCCGAGATCTGGCTCGGGATGATCCGCGCGGCCGTCAAGCGCGCCGTCGACCGCGAGCGCATCGTGCTCCGCGTCCCCCCGCCCCTGATGGCGTTCCTGCGCGGCTCGCTCGCCGCGCTGCGCGCCTCGCTCGAGGAGGTGAAGGACCTGGAGCTGGTGGAGGACGCGAGCCTGCCTACCGGCGGCTGCGTCATCGAGAGCCGCTCCGGCGAGCTCGACATCGGCGTCGAGACGCAGCTCGAGCGCTGCGAGCGCGCGCTCGTGCGCGCCACGGAGTAGCCGTGCAGGGTGTCGACCTGGACTTCGCGCGCGCGCGGCGCGAGCGCGGCGACCGACGAGGCCGTCGCGAAGCTGCCGGCGGTGATGGCCTTCCTGCGCCAGCCGCCGGAGGAGGCGGCGAGGCTGCCGGAGAGCGCCGTCGCGCTGGCCGGCTGATGGCCTTCCGCCTGGCGCGCGTGCTCCGGCTCCGCACCCAGCTCCGCGAGCGGGCGCAGGACGAGACGGCGCGCGCGCGCGCCCCGCTGGTCGCGGCGCACGAGGCGCTCGCGGCGGCGCGCGCGACGCGCGATGCGGCGTGCGCAGCGGGGACGGCGGCGCTCGACGGCCTCACTGGCGCCGAGCTGTGGCGGTTCCGCGCCTTCGAGGAGGAGTCGCGGACGCGCGAGCAGCGGCTCGCGCGCGAGAGCGCCCGGCTGGCGGACGAGGTCGTGCGCCGGCGCCAGGCGCTGCTCGCGCGGCAGCGCGAGGAGCGGCAGCTCGAGCGCCTGCGCGAGCGCGCCCGCGAGCACGAGGAGGTGCCCGAGGAGCGCGCCACCATGGTGCTGCTGGACGACCTGGCGCTCAGGCGGCGGAGCGAACGGAGGTAGGTGCCATGCGATGGATACGGGTGGGGGTGCTCGCGGGCCTGGCCGTGAAGGCGGTCCTCGTCGGCGCCTGGTGGTGGACGAGCGTGGCGCGCGCCGAGCGCCCGGTCGCCGAGGCCCCCGTCGCGCCCGACCTCTTCGCCAAGAGCCGCGGCTTCCGCGAGCTGCTCGAGGCCGTGCGCCAGCGCGGCGAGGAGCTGGATCGCCGCGAGCAGGCGTTGGCGACGCGCGAGGCGGCGGTGAAGGCGATGGAGCAGGCCCTGGCGGAGACGGCGGGGCGGGTCGAGGGCGGCGGCGGTGGGGCGCCCTCGGGCGAGACCACGGGCTGCGGCGTCGCGGTCACCAAGATCTACCAGAGCATGCGGCCCGAGGAGGCGGCGCCGATCATCGACCGGCTGGACGATGCGACGGCGACGAGGATCTTCGGGTGCATGAAGGAGAAGCAGATCGGGGCGATCCTGGCGGCGATGAATCGGGAACGGGCGGTGGCGGTGACGAAGGCGCTGGCGGGCGGGTAGTCGCGCCCATACATGGCACGATCGTGCGGCTTACACCGAGCGGACCTGTCAACGACAGCGAGACAGTGGGCTTCTTCTACGGGGAAAGCAGTTCGGATGCAGCCTCCCCCATTAGTGCGGATAGGACCCATTTTCTCCTCTGCTCGTGGTACAGTCCGCCTGGGTGGTTGGGGTGGTACGTGTGAAACCAAATGGCCTTCTTCCACCACCAAGGGCGAAAATTGACAATATTCGCCGTGCGACCTAGCATCGCACCATGGGCTCACTGAACATCAACATGCCTGACGACCTCCGCGCCTACATCGATCATCGGACGAGAGAGGGCGGATTCGGTACCCCCACGGAGTACGTGCGCCATCTCATCCGAAGGGACCGTGATGAGGAGGCCCAGAGGCGCCTGGAGCGCCTGCTCCTCGAGGGGCTCCAGAGTGGGACGGCCAGGGGCGGGGTGAAGGGACTGTTCAAGCGGCTCCACAAGCGCGTGGACGAACTTGCGGCGGAGCGGAAGGGGCGGGCGGGGAATGGCAAGACGGCTCGTCCGAAGGCGACAGGCTGAGAGGGACCTCGGCGAGCAGGTCGAGTATGCCCCGCGGCTCGCCGGCCTTCGTGTTTGGCCGGTGCCTGGCTTCCGGCGCCTTCTCATCTTCTATCGCGTGACGACGAACACGGTCGACGTCGCCCGAGTGCTGCACTCCGCGCGCGACGTCCGGCGAGCTCTCGACGAGAAGTGAACCCGGCCGGCTGCCACTCGTCTGGACGCATCAGACATGATCGGCACGCCGCGCACGTTCCAGGCGAACCCGCGCGTGATCACCGCGAGCGACCCGCTGCTCGGCGACCTGGTCAACGTCATTAGATAGTGCTGGGTGGCCGCCCGCGGGCGGCAGTCACGAATCCCGCCCCGCGGCCCCGCCGCGGGGCAAGGTTTTGACCGCCCCGCCGCGTAGCCCGTGGCGGGGCGGGCCTCGCCTGGTGGCACATCGGTTGCTCCCCACGCCGGCGGGCGGTGGGGATGGCCGAGGAGAGCACGCAGACGGGGCGGAACGGGGGGGCGCTCGCGGCCTTCGGCGCTCTCGCCCTGGTGGCGAGCGTGGCCGCGGCCGCGTGGTGGCTCGGGTTCCTGCCCGAGCGCACGCCGGCCGAGGCCCGGGTCGAGGAGCCGGCCGTCGGCGCGCTTCTCCCGCTCGACCCCTTCATCGCCAACCTCGCGGACGAGGACGGCCGGCGCTACCTGAAGGCCACCCTCCAGGTCGAGTTCTTCGGCGCGCGCGTCCCCGACGACTTCAACGCGCGCGTGCCGCAGATGCGCGACCTGCTCCTCACCCTCCTCACCAGCAAGCTCTTCGCCGAGATCCGCACGCCCGAGGGCAAGGCCGTCCTGCGCGACGAGATCATCAACCGCATGAACCGCGCCTTCGGCAACGATCTCGTGAAGGCGGTCTACTTCACGGAGTTC
>WNGD01005024.1_pt1 | contig 12939 bp, 15 predicted proteins | sample 5400671 | NCBI WGS metagenome assembly WNGD01 (sample SAMN13153369, study PRJNA577476) | soil metagenome | isolation source: 40 cm soil or saprolite under grassland replicate 2 | place: USA:California | collected 2016-06-15
GAGGACCTCAGTGCCCACGCTCAATCTCCCCGTCGCGGGCGGTAAGCTTTCGCCCTACACCACCAAGCCGCCGCGGCATTTTCCCGCGGCCAAGCCCCCGTTCAACCGCATCGCCTACGCGGCGGCGCATGTGGTCGCCGATCCGCTCGCGGACGGCGACCCCTGGCTCGACGCCGCCATCGATTGGGAGCGCACCGTCGCGTTCCGCCGCCATCTGTGGTCGCTCGGGCTCGGCGTCGCCGAGGCCATGGATACCGCCCAGCGCGGCATGGGGATCGACTGGCCGACCTCGCTCGAATTGATCCGCCGCAGCCTCGACGCGGCGCGGGATTTTCCCGGCGCGCTGATCGGCTGCGGCGCCGGCACCGATCAGCTCGACGCACGCGACGGCGTCACCATCGACGACGTCATCCGCGCCTACGAGGAGCAATGCGCGGCGATCGAGAAGCTTGACGGGCGCATCGTGCTGATGGCGAGCCGCGCGCTGGTGAAGGCGGCGCGCAGGCCCGACGACTACGCCAAGGTCTACGGCCGCATCCTCGGCCAGGTGAAGGCGCCGGTGATCATCCATTGGCTCGGCGAGATGTTCGATCCCGCGCTCGCGGGCTATTGGGGGCACAAGGATCACCACCAGGCGATGGACGTCGCCGTCGACGTGATCGCCGCCCATCCTGACAAGGTCGACGGCGTGAAGGTCTCGCTGCTCGACAAGGACAAGGAGATCGCCATGCGCCGGCGCCTGCCGCAAGGCGTGCGCATGTATACCGGCGACGACTTCAATTACGCCGAGCTCATCGCCGGCGATGCGCGCGGCTATTCCGACGCGCTGCTCGGCATTTTCGACGCGATCGCGCCGGCGGCCGCCGCCGCGCTCGGCGCGTTGACGCGCGGCGACGCCAAGACGTTCCACGACATCCTGGCGCCAACGGTGCCGCTCTCGCGCCACATCTTCAAGGCGCCGACGCGCTTCTACAAGACCGGCGTGGTGTTCATGGCGTATCTCAACGGCCTGCAGGATCATTTCACCTTGGTCGGCGGCCAGGAGAGCGCGCGCTCGACGCTGCATCTCGCCGAGCTGTTCCGCCTCGCCGACGCCGCCGGCCTCATCGCCGATCCCGACCGCGCTGCGCTGCGCATGCGCGCCGTGCTGGCGACGCGCGGCGTGGAGGCGTGATGCGCGCGCGACGGCTCGTGGAGTTCCCCTCGCCCCACGCCGTTCCGTCGTCATCGCCGGGCTTGACACCGCAAGTCGGGTTTACTCGACTTGCGGCGCATAATACTGCGCAACTCGGGCAAGCCCGAGTTGCGGTGCGATCCATCTTCTTGCGAAGAAGATGGACCCGCGGGTCAGGCCCGCGGGTGACGCATGCGCGTGCAAAGCCCAACAAAGAGGAGGAGGCGTGATGCGCGACCTCTCGCAGGATCGCGCGCTGCTCTCGATCAACTCGATGACCGTGAAGGCGTGGTCGCTCCCCGAGCTGGTCGAGGGCTGCGCCCGCGCCGGCCTCTCCGCGATCTCGCCCTGGCGCGACATCGTGCAGGCGTGCGGCCTTGAACGCGCCGCGAAGCTCATCCGCGCGCACGGCATGACCGTCACCGGGCTCTGCCGCGGCGGCATGTTCCCGGCCGCCGACGAAGCCTCCCGCCTCGCCGCGCTCGACGACAACCGCCGCGCCGTCGACGAGGCGGCCGCGATCGGCGCGCAGTGCCTCGTTCTCGTGGTCGGCGGGCTGCCGAAGGGTTCGCGCGACCTCAACGGCGCCCGCATGCAGGTGCGCGAGGCGCTGCATGCGCTTCTCCCTTACGCGCGGCAGGCGCGCGTGCCGCTCGCGATCGAGCCGCTGCATCCCATGTTCGCCGCCGACCGCGCCTGCGTGAACACGCTCGCGCAGGCGAACGACCTCTGCGACGAATTGGGCGAGGGCGCCGGCGTCGCGGTCGACACCTATCACGTCTGGTGGGATCCCGACCTCGAGCGCGAGATCGCGCGCGCCGGAAAAAGAATCCTCGCCTACCACGTCAACGACTGGCTCCTCCCGACCACCGACCTCCTGCTCGACCGCGGCATGATGGGCGACGGCGTGATCGATCTGCGCGCAATCCGCGCCATGGTGGAGGCGGCCGGCTATCGCGGCCACTGCGAGGTCGAGATTCTCTCCGCCAACAACTGGTGGACGCGCGATCCCGACGAGGTCCTGCGCATCTGCATCGAGCGCCATCAGACGGTGGTGTGATGAGCTTCGCGCCTTAGATGTCAAACTCGCTCGGCCTCATGCTGAGGAGCGCACGAAGTGCGCGTCTCGAAGCATGGGCCGCCCCCATCCTTCGAGACGGGCGCTCACGCGCCCTCCTCAGGATGAGGGCGGAGCAACTGCAATGACCACCTACGACGGCATTATCCTCGGCGCCGGGCATAACGGACTCATCCTGCAGGCCTATCTCGGCAAGGCCGGCCTGAAGACGCTTGCCGTCGAGCGCCGCGCGGCGGCAGGCGGCGGCTTGAGCACGCTCGAAGACCCGCGCGGCTTCCTGCACAACACCCACGCCTTCTTCCTGCGCGCCGTCACCGCCCTGCCCTGGTACGCCGATCTCGAACTCGAACGCCACGGCGCGCGCCTGATCGAGCCCGAGCTCAACGTCGCGCTCATCACCGGCGACGGCCGCGCGCTCGAATGGTGGACCGAGATCGGCAAGACCATCGACTCGTTCGCAACTTTCAGCCGGCGCGACGCCGAGACGCTGCGCCGCTGGCACGACGAGTTCGTGCCCATCGTAACGCAGATCCTCGCGCCGGAGGCGCGCGCGCCGCCGCTGCCGCCCGCCGAGCGGCGCGCGCTGCTTTCCCGCACCAGCGCCGGCCGGCGGCTCCTCGCCGTGAGCGCGCTCTCGCCGCTCGAATTCGTCGAGCAGGAGTTCGAGCATCCCACCATCAAGGCGGGCCTCCTCTTCTTCAACGGCCTGCGCGAGGTCGACCTGCGGCTCAAAGGCTTCGGCCATCACATCGCCGCGCTGCTGGCGAGCCCGGCCAAGGCGCAGATGTCGCGCGGTGGCTCGACGGCGCTCGCGCGCGCGCTCGAGGCGGCGGTGCGCGAGACTGGCGGCGAGATCGCCCTTGCGACCGAGCCCAAGCGCATCGTGGTCGAAGGCGGCCGCGCGGCCGGGATCGAAACCGCCGACGGCGAATTGATCCGCGCCACGCACCTGGTCGCGTCCTCGCTCAATCCGCAGCAGACCTTTCTCGATCTTCTCGACGCGGCGCTTCTCCCGCGCGACATCCGCGAGCGCGCCCAGCGCTTCCAGTACAATCTGCTGGCGCCGCTGTTCGCGCTGCACCTCGATCTCGCCGAGCCGCCGCGCTACCGCGCGAGCGCCGATCGCGGCGAGCTCGCGCGCGCGTTCATGGTGATCCTCGGGCTCGACCACGTCGACCGGTTCGGCGACATCGTGCGCCACCACGAGACCGGCACCATTCCGCCCACGGTGATGTGGGGCGCCTGCCCGACGCTGTTCGACCCGAGCCAGGCGCCAGAAGACCGCCACACCGCGTTCATGTGGGAGAAGCTGCCTTACCGCGTGCACGGCGATGCGCGCAATTGGGAGCACCTGCGCGACGAACACAGCCGCGCCATGCTGCGGCTCTGGCAAAAGCACGCGCCCAACCTCGCCGACGCGGTCATCGATTCGTTCGCGCGCACGCCGCTCGACACCGCGCGCGATCTCCCCAACATGCGCGAGGGCGATCTCCTCGTCGGCGCCTTCGCCAACGATCAGGTCGGCTATCACCGCCCGTTCGCGGGCGCGGGCCACTACCGCACGCACCTTCCGGGGCTTTATCTCTGCGGGGCAAGCAGCCATCCCGGCGGCAACATCACCGGCCTTCCCGCCTACAACGCGGCGCAGGTGATCCTCGTCGACCTCGGCCTTGCCGCCGACTGGATGCCACCATCGATCGCCGCGCAGCTCAGCTCATGCAATCTTTAAGTGTCGTCCCCGCGAGGGGCACCCCGCGACGCCCGCGTCGCGGGGACCCCGTTGCGGGGACCCATATTCCAGAGCTGGTGGTTATAGGTCCCCAGCATAAGCGCGTTTACGCGCGTCTTCGACGCGCTATGCGCGGGGACGACAGCAACGAGTTGATTGCTCCGCCTTCGGCGGCTGGCGCGCGTTCATGGCGCAGGCGAAAGCGTAGGGTGGGCAAAGGCGCGAAACACCGATGGCGTCATGGGGCAGAGGATCGCGCGCCTTTGCCCACGCGTCGAACGCATCGATCTCGCCGGAGACGTTGCGACGCTCGGTGCGATCCGCGTGGGCAAAATCGCGCCTTGCGATTTTGCCCACCCTACGGCGTGAGATGACTTACGGCAATTCGATGATCTTGTTCACGCTCTCTACGCCGTCATAGATCGCGACCTGAACGATCGGATGCTCTTTCTTGATGCCCAGTCCCGCTGTTTCCGCAGCTTCATAGGTCGCATACGAGGCTTTCGTTTGCCGATCCACCTGGAGGCGAAATCGGCCGCTGTCCGCCTGCTTGCGCTGCGTCACCCGCTCGGGGACGGATTCCTCCGCCGCGGGTGGCATGGTTATGGTCTTGGTCGCTTGTCGCGTCGTCGTCGCCATCTGATGATCTCCTTCATGTTGTCGCTTTCTCGTCGTCGCTGTCACTGACGTCGATCGTGCTGCGGTTTCGGCCGAACGTCGGGCCATCGAATAGCCGAAGACTCGGTTCATTGGACACGCCGCGATATCGAAATGCTGCTGCAGGCGGCTGACGATGTCGCACAGCGCGCGTTCGCATGCTTCCGGCGCGGATGTGCCCGCATTGCAACTGGCCACCTCCCAGGTGGCGCCAACGCGATAGTCGTCAAAAGCAACGACCGTGACGTGCACGGCGCCGCCGCAGTCCGATGCCGCGCGCAACTCAGCCAAAACCAAGGCCTCGAGCTCCGCCTTTGTCTTCGGCGACTTGTCGGGCTTCGCCGTCGGCGATGCGTCGGGCATGAGTCCCCTTTAAAATCGCGACGCGGCAGCGTTCGAGCGCGGGCGCATTCGCTTGCGCTTGCTGCACACCAGGAGCCGCGCACCCGGTGCGCGACTCCACGTCCGCGGAGCGCGGCGCAAGAACGTGTTCGCAGCAAACTCAGAACCTGGGCAGCGGCGGCCGACGCGGCGCAGGCTCCCGCTTTTTCGGCATGGGGATCAAGCCTTCGCGCTGCGCCTGTTTCCTGGCAGCCTTGCGCGCGCGGCGGATTGCTTCCGCCTTCTCGCGGGTCTTGCGCTCGGACGGTTTTTCATACGCCTTGCGGCGCTTCATCTCACGAAAAACGCCCTCGCGTTGCATCTTTTTCTTGAGCACCCTGAGAGCTTGATCGACATTGTTGTCGCGTACAAATACCTGCAAAATGTTTCCAATCTGCTGCCGGCGCCGGACGCGCCGGCAAGCTGTTGATGAAGCGCTCGCGGTCAACGCGTTTTGAGATTGTCCGCCGACTCCTTGCCGCGGTTGCTGACCACTTCATATTCGACCGTTTGACCCTCGTTGAGCGAACTCAGGCCGGCCTTCTCGACCGCGGAGATATGCACGAATACATCTCTGCCGCCGTCCTGGGGCTGAATGAATCCATAGCCCTTCGTCGGGTTGAACCATTTCACTGTGCCAGTAGCCATCATGGCCTCCGTGTCTGCACGAACCTGATCGCGGCCGCACGACCGTCATGCGACCGCCCATCCGAAGTCAGCATTGCCTTTGGGTAAAGGCGCACCAGGTAGGCGCGACAAACAAGGCCAAGCTCGAATATCGGCACTGTACGCGGTTCCCGCAAGGGGTGCAACCGCGCCCTGCGATCTAGAATAAGGTGTGATCTGGAATAAAGGGCCAAATCCCCTCGACAATCGCGCGGATAAGGCGCAACCTCGCAACCATCATCGGCCATAACAACACGAACAATACAGGCGCCGGTGGCAGAGAGACCAGTCGCGCTCCCGCCTGCAATCATGAGGAGCGTGACATGTGGACAACCTTATTCAGCCTCGCATTGGCTGTGGCCGCCTGCTTCGGCGTGGCAGCCGTCGTAATGGCGTACAGAAAATATCCGGCACGGTTGACCGGATAACTGCAGAGCACGCCGCGCTTGGCGGATGGTCATGGTCGGTTGCGCGATCGCCAGCGGCGTAGACAGCTTCGAAAGGACAACGATGGCGCTGAGCTTTCCCAATAGGAGCCGCGGGTGGGCGCTGAGCTTTCCCAACAAGAGCCGCGCGTTCGACGCGACGCGGCGCGCGGTGCGCTTCTGGGGACACGACAGCGCGATGGAGGTTGCATTCTTCGTCACCGAGGACGCGTTGAAGCGAGTTGAGCCCCGCATGGGGTTCGACGAGCCGGGATTCCTGCGCGCGTTCGATTCGAATCGGGACTTGATCTGCGCGACGGCAGCCAAGGTTTATGCGCGCGGCCACAAAGGCTCGTACGACCTGGTGAGCTCCGACTTCTAGCGGCGCGCCGCGGCGCATTCGCCCCCCGTCGTCGACTCCGGAAAGGGTCAAGCCATGCGGATTTACATTTTCAAGTCGGAAACGAGGAAGGATTTGCGGGCCTTCGCCGGCGACCTGACGGGCAGCAAGCTGCCGCAGAACCATGGTCCCTGGACCGCCACCGGCGCGATCGGGCCGGACAACGCTCCGCCTCACAACTTCTCTCGCGCTGCGATCGAGGAAGCAATCGATGCGGAGGGATTTCAGCTCTGGCGCATGGTCAAGAAGACCGAAGCCCGGGCCTGAAGCGAATTCCGTTGAACCACGGAATAAGCTCTCGATTGCCGACATCCCGACACGGCTATCGCAACAGTCCTCACCGTGATATCTTGACCTTCATCATCGGCAGCGGCTCGCACGCAGGCGCCGGTGGCTGAGAGATCGGTCGCGCTCCCGCCTGTTCCCCACGCGGAGCGCGCCATGGCGGCATCCCCCGAAGAATTCCGAGAGTTTGCGCAAGAGTGCTTGCGGTGGGCCGGCGAGACCAAGTCGGACCGGCACCGCCAAGTCCTGCTGGAAATGGCCAGGACCTGGATTCAGGCGGCACTGGAGGTCGAAGGTGGCTTGGGACCGATCGGCGAAGTAACACCCCTGCGCAGCTCAAAACTCAGGCCAGGAAAATAAGCGAGCGCCTGAGTTGGCAGGCCTCCTCATTCCAAGGATCGCTCCGGTGCCGCAGCCCTCATGCTGAGGAGCCGCGCCTCAAGCGTTCACGCGCATCTTCCACCCGCTATGGCGCGGCGTCTCGAAGCATGAGAGGCACGGCGCCGCCCGTCCTTCGAGACGGGGCTGTCGCCGCCTCCTCAGGATGAGGCGGCTCGCGACCGCGCGTGCGGCGATGACCGTCGTTCCTGTAAATAACAGGAGAAAACAGGAGCGCGGGTACAACCCGGCGCCGTGCTTTTGCCTGTAACGTACAGGAAGCGAACAGGAAACGGGCCCGATCTCGCACCCGTTTGGCGCCGTTCGTTTCCTTCAAATAACAGGAGATAACAGGAGGAAAACAGGACGCGGCCGCAACCAGAGCTTTCAGCCGCTCGATGTGCAGGTTGGGTTGGCGCGTCCGCTGCTTTCTCGGTTGCGCCGTGACGCTGCTCCGCGCGCAACCCAACATCGTCCCGGATGCGCCCTAGCGACGCCCCCTGCGCGGACGGCTCACACGTTCGAGTTGCGCCATTCATTGTAAATAACAATCCGGAAACAATGGATCCGAGCCGGCGATCGTTTGCCACACCCGCAGGTTGGTTCTTCGCGCGACGCGGCGGTCGCGGACGAAGGGTGGCTCGCTTGGCTTCGTTTCGCCAAACCCCGCGCCCTCTCCTGCCCTGATGCTGAGGAGCCGCGCAGCAGAAAGTCACGTGCGCCTCCACACGCTTGGCCGCGATGCGCGGCGTCTCCGTGCCCTCATGCTGAGGAGCATCGCAGCGCGAAGCCAGCACGGATGCGTCCACAGCTCGGCTTCGCTGCGATGCGTCTCGAAGCATGAGGGAACGGGCCGCCCCATCCTTCGAGACGGCGGCTTTCGCCGCTCCTCAGGATGAGGCGGCTCAACGCATGCCGAGTTCGCGGCTCATCGCTGAACCGCTCGTCGTAATCCAATCTCACGATGTCAAACAGCCTACGTCTTCTCGTTCCCGCGGCGCATTTCTGCGCCCGGGTTATGCTTTCGTCTTCGAGCCCACCGAGCCGAGGGGTGGGCGGAGCGCCGACAGGCGCATCTTATTGTCTTTGTCGCGCCTCTTCGGCGCGAGTGAGCCACGCGTGTGAGGCGCGGCGCGTACGGTGCGCTTGACGCGAAACGTACGCTCGCCTTTCGGCGCTCCACCGTGGCGCTTTTCGGCGGGGCCGCGCTCTCCTTCTCCGGCATTGCCGCCGGATCCGATGAGCGAAGTCCCGGACCTCCCGAGGCCAGCGGTTTAAGCCGCCGCCGCAGGACGCCACTCCCCGCTCCGCCTTCAGGATCGCCTCCGGAGACGCCCCTCAATGAGCGAGGATGCGAAGCTCTTAGCATGACTTCGTGATGTAGTCAATACATAAATTCGATTCGTAGCTGAAAATCCTGACGCAAGAACTCAGCAATACAGCCAGCCGGTCCACTGGCCCCACGGGGGGCCGGGTCAAAAGTAACGTGATCGCGCTCTCAACCGCGGCAAATTGAAAATTTGCCTATACAATCCCGTACCTCCCATCTACGCACGATCACTTTGGCTGTGATGTCGAAGTAGGGTGCCTTCGAAGGGTTGGAAATGTTTCGCCAAACGAAGGATTATACTTTTTCGCCTCCTCGAGCGCTACGACGGGAATCCAAAAGCTTTTCCGGTGTTTTGTCCCGAAGGTGTCTGTCACGGCGACTCTGATTCTTGTGCGGCCCCCGCGGGGCGCCGGGAAACAGCCTCCCCAACTCTCTTTTTGCTCAAAGTAGACGACGCCGTTGGTAGCTCGACCAACTTCAAGGTAGGTAGCAGCAGCTTCACCTGATGTCGCGGTTCGCTGAAGCAACGATGGATATATTTTGATCCAATCACCAATATTGACGCGGAAATCTTCTATCGTCACGACTGGATCGGGTAGCCAAAACCAGAACACGCTGTACCTGATCCAAGCCAAGTTTAGCGTGTTTAGGTGCCAGTGATATCCCAGGGAGACTCTCTCAACACTCGTCGGGGCGGAGCCGACGTTAGTGATCCTCAAATAAACTGAGATCGCGGTGCGATGCACATCGTAGCCCTGGTGCTTGTCGCCGGTCGAGAAGGTGGTGCATAACGTTGGACCAGGCAACAACTCAAGTCTCAGTTTTGGTTTCCTTCGTAGCGACGCAAAGACGCCATACCCATCCCAAAAACAGTGTCACGAGAAATATCAGGACGGTAACGACGCCCTGATTGTCATTGATCCACTTGGCAATTTCATCGAGCACAGCAGTCTCTTCGTTGGCCCTTAAACTGGGGCGCATAGCTACGTCGCGCGAAGCGCGACGGCGTGATTGACAAGAACCGCGGAGTGACCTCACACGAGAGTTACCGTGAAACGTAGGCTGCGTCCTGAACGCGGTTCGCAAAGCCAAAGCACAAGCACTCGCACTAGACGCAACGCCGCGCGCAGCGTGCCCAACATCGCGATTTATGAGGACACGCCTTGGTTCCTCCAAGGCTCAAGGCGTCTGTGCAGGCTTTCTGACGCAGCGCCATGCCCACGTGTCAAAGACATGCACGCGGACCGGCAACGCGCGTGGGCAAAGGCGCGCGACCGTCCGTCCTCCGACACCATCGATGTCAGCGCCTTTGCCCACCCTACGCTGGCTAACGTCATTCATTTCACTTCGGGCGATTGCGGCGAAGGTCCTGGAACTCTTTCGGTCCCTTGATCAGCCGCCGCTTGCGGACTTGCCGTTCTTCGTCGGTCGCCGACGGGTCACCCAAGAGGTCGATTTCGTGACTTGCCATTTCCGCCGCTTGCGCAGCCTTCTTGGTACGCACTCCTGCCCGCTGGGCGATCGTAAGCCCCAGCTCGACCAGCCGGCGGACGGCTTCGGGGCGCGATGGATGGTCCTTCTGTGAGGCCGCCCAGCGATCGACGCGCGCAAGCGCTCCGGGCTCGAGACGCAGGCTGATCAGCGGGCCCTCGCCCGCAGCAGGCGCCCTCCGCTTCTTTTTCCGTATTGTCACAGATCGACGTGCCATAGGAGACCACGATATCGCGCCGAGGCCGCGAGAGGACGCAAGCGCGCGACGTCCCGCGTTCGGGTGCGATGGTCATAATTATCACGATTGGCGCTAGTGTGGCGGTTCAGAAGTCCGCATCATTTTTGTAGCGAGTCCGAAATGCGGACTTCTGAACCAAAGCCACACTAGATCAATAAGTTGCTAGTGTCCTTCGATTCCGAAGTTCGCAAACGAGGCTGCGGCACAATGATGCGAACTTCGGAATCGGGCCCCCTCAAAGCGGACATCGCGAGCTTGTCTCGACCTGTCCGTTAAGTGCCATATCTACTTCCCGACTATCTTTCGCAGCGCCTCATTGATCCTGTCTTGCCAGCCCGGTCCGGCTTCTTGAAAGTGATCAAGAATGTCCCGGTCAATTCGCAAAGAGACAAGCTCCTTGGCATTCGGGATCGTCGGACGCTTCGGAGGGAGTTCTGAGGGCTTCGTGGTTGCTGCCTTGAACGCCGCTTCAGCCGCATCCCGTGAGGTGGTGGTTCTTCGTGTTCTGTCTGCAGGCATTTTTGTCCTCGCCCTGGGGCTTCACTTTCTTAATCGCAAACTGGGTACGGTGACGATGAGGTGATCACTCTGTGAGAGCCATCAGGACCCGGAGCCAGTTGCGGACTCTCGCGTGGGAAGGGCGCGGTAGCGTCACGCGACTTACCATTTCAGACGCTCGCGAACACAGTAAGCCCGAATCCAACCCGTGCGAGGTTAGCTTCCCCTCAAAAGGTACATCATCCAGCTGTCCGTCAGGCAGCAGCTTTGTTCTTGATTGCGCCAACGATCGCCGTGAGTATGGCACCGCCAGCGCCTCCGGCGATCGCCTGTGAGATGATGCCACCGATGCTCAGATCGCCCGACTGCGCTGCGGCCGTGATCGCCGGCAGCAATAACGTAACGATCTGGCCGAGCACCCCACCTCCGATCAAACCGGAAATGATGTTACCAATCATACCGAGATCAAAGGTCGGCGATGACTTACCTACGCCAACGCCACCAAGCGCCCCTGCAACGAGGTTGATCAAAATCTGTTCCATGTTGATCTCCCGGCCTTTCGACTAGCCCCAAGACTATCCCGCAATGACTATGGGTGTCGAGTTTTCCCCTGGTATTAGACTCCGGTTTCAGTCGTAGGGCCCTATGATTGTTTCATGAAGCGTAATCAATAAGGACGGAGTTCTCGGTACACACAAGGCTTAATCGATGACGTGCAGAAAATCGGGTTATGATTTCATTTCTTGACCAGATGCCTAAAAAAAAGCTGTGACTTCGGAGATTATTTGAAGCAGGAATCCCAAGCCTAATATGCTCAAGCCAAACAAAAACACGCGTGGATGCAAGAGCGCGGCGAGGTAAATTTTGCGCCCTTGTGGGTCCGTTTGCTGAGCCCCTTCCACAGTGCCACCGAACGAAATAGCAATTAGAACTATCCCAACAAAGTTTACAATGAGACCTATCAGCAACAAATACAGCATTATCTTCCTCCCGTATGTTCAGACGTTCTGAATCTAGCAAAAGACCGATGGCAAGTCATCCGCGGTACTCACGTCGTATCTACATTTTCACCAACCGACACAATGGGTGAGGCTTTCGAATGGTTCGCTGTGCGTTACTCGGCTTACTACTCTTCTCGAGCCCGGGCATGGCCGCCATGTATCCTTGGGAAGAGGAGCCTGCCTCGCGTTGGACTCGCGACTTCTCCAACTCGGCCCGCGATACCCGTGTGCCCGTCCCTACGACACAACTCGAACAAGAAAAAATCGGTGAAAAGACCACGGTCCATGATCTTTTCGATCGTTGGGTTTTGAATGAATCGGTGCACGTCGGTCGCGGGAAGCACTACGCTGAGGTAACGAAGGACTGCAAGGGCAAGATCGAACTCGATTTCTCTCTCACACCCAAGCAGTGGCAGAATCACGCACGACGAAAACAATACTACCGATCGATAGACAGGCTCGTGATTAAAGTGGGACGGCAGCTGCTCGCTGATTTCGGCAATCAACTGTCCGGTCGGGAAAAAAAGGCTTTTATGAGGGCGCTTCATACACTCGCTTGGCAGGAATCCCTTTGGCAACACTATATTCGTTACAAAAACTGGTTCTTCGTGGTGTTGAGCGGTACTTCGTACAATGTGCTCGACGACTGGGGTATTACCCAAGTAGCACGCTCCCACGTCCATCGAGACGACCTTCTCAACGAACGCTTCTTTGCATCGAAAGGGTATTGCTCGATCGGGAGCACGCTCTACTATGGCTTCATGGAATATTATCTCATCTACATGGACGCGCGCAGCCTCCCATGTAACAACAGTGCCATGGACAAGCTGCTCGGCGCGTACAACCAGTACTCGTCGGGGTTCAGCTATTGTTACAACGAATTTTCTGAAGATGAAACGTACCGCACCTACCAGATCGGAGCGATTACTGGATTCGGCAACCACTACAAGAATCGTACGTGGTTGATTAAGATGGAACGCGCCAAAGATGCTGGTCTACTGGAATTTGCAGGGAGTTCAGAGGAGAAGAAACAGCAACTGGTAATCCGCCGGCTTATGTCGCTAAGGGATCTTGGCCGTGTAAAAACGCTCTGGGATTAGGAGGAATGTAGATTTTGGCGGCCTTCGCGAGTGGGTGCCTGCCGCTTTTTCGGGTCTAACTATGCTCTGATCGCTGCCATGAGCGGCTGGACGCCCATGAGGTTCATT
>WNGD01005025.1_pt1 | contig 12936 bp, 13 predicted proteins | sample 5400671 | NCBI WGS metagenome assembly WNGD01 (sample SAMN13153369, study PRJNA577476) | soil metagenome | isolation source: 40 cm soil or saprolite under grassland replicate 2 | place: USA:California | collected 2016-06-15
GATCGGTTCGCTCTTTCCGATTTCGTTCATGACCAGCGAATAGCCGATAGTGGCTCCATTGCGCTCGGCAACCAGAAACCTGAACGAAGACTCCGGGAAGCGCAGTCCAGTGGCTTTCAACAAGGCTTGGCGGTCCTCGTCGGTTAGCGCTTTCTCGCGCCGCTCGATCCGGCAGTTGCCGAAGAGACTGCGTAGAGCTTGATCCTCAGTGAGAAAGACCTGCGCTTCACATGTGTGCCCGAAGGTCAGGATTCCTGCGGGAACGGCGAAGGCAAACAGTCCGTATCGCATGGGTCTCAAAAACTGAACGTTACTCCCATCAAGAAGCCATTGCTGGAGCCGACGGCAACTTCGGGGAAGATCAGCCGATCGCCGGCGCGCCGCCCATTGTGCTCGTAAGCGAACTGGAAACCGACGCGTTGCAGCGGCCGGTAGTTGATACCTGCGGTGACGCGGTGCTGCTGCCGGCTCACGAGGTCCAGGCCCTGAATCGCTCCGCCCCGGAATGCCAACTCCTCGATCTCCTGATTGATCCATACCCGCTCGTAACGGAGGATCGGAATGATCTGAGGATCTTCAAAGCCCTTCCCGAGGAACGTCTTCTTCAGGAAGCCCGGCCGCCAGTGATATTTGAAATCGGTCCAAAAGCCGTAGCGGCGGCGCGCCAGTCCGTCGAGCCCGATTTCGATTTCGCTTTCCAATGGAGATGCCTCGGCGCTACTGGTTTCGACACTTGAATTCGCAACCGCATCGGCAAACGCAGCGGCGACAGTTTGCGTGTTACCGAAGGCGCTGTAGATCCCTTCGCCTTCGACTTCGAACTTTCCGAACCGCCACTTGCCGTCCAGGCCAAGCGAATGGATCGGCTCGGAGATGGAAAGGAAATGCGGAGTGTACTTGCCGTGATAGCCGGAAACGGCGATCTCTCCCGCCAGCGTCGGACTGACAGCAAGCCGCCAGCTAAACGCTTCTGCGTTCTTCGTGCCATCCACGGCGCCGGACTTCAGGCGAACCGCGGCCTCCAATACCTGCTTGCTTCGCCCGGGCACTCGCGTCTGGGCAACATTTTCCAGATTGAAGTCGAGCGTGCTGCCGCCCAGCACGTAGGCCTGGTAGCTGACTTTGGACTGTCGGCCAACATTGAATGAACCAACCAGTCCGGCGCCTGCCTCGCGCCATGCTGTCTTGACGGGGACGACCGGGGCGTCTCGGTCGACAAGGGTTCGGCGCGGCAGATCCCAGTAGTCGTCGTCGTGATTGATGTTCAACCTGCCAAGCGGTGGCAAAACAATACCAGCGCGGATAGCCTGATTACCTCCGAGGTCGAATTGCAGCCAAAGCTGCTCGATGCTCACTTCTCCGCCGCTGTTTCCTTCAACTTCCTGTGCAAACTTCACGCCTCCGGATTCGCGTATGGCCTTTTTCTCAACTTCAATTTCCAGCAGGCGTTCAAACTCGGTTTCGCTGTACACGCGAAGTCTGTCGCTCAGCTTGGAATCCGTCGTTAGAACAAAGCGGCGGAAAGTGAATCCTTTTGCGGAACCGCCGGGGACAAACTGCCGATCGGGAATGTCGTTGGCTTCGAACCGGAATGACCCGTAGCCGCCGACGTGAAGGGACTGTTCCGGAGCAGGGGTAGATTGGGCTAACGCTACGACGCACAACGAAGACACAGTCAACAGCACGAGAACAAGTCGAAAAATAGAAGTCACGACTGCTCCTTCTTCAGGTAGATATGCTTGCCGGGAGTAGAAGCAGGTTGACCGTGAAACGCAGGCGTGCCTAGAATGGCCACGCGTTGTTTGCCTTAACTCGAACGGCGCAACTCTGAAGGCGCGTTGTCACCAGCAGCGCGCCTTCTTCTTCTTTACCCTCAGAACGAAGAACGAAAGGTAGTACAGCCCCCTCGGGACTGTCAAGATGCAAATGAAAATCATTCTCATTTTCTAAGTCCTGGGTAGATGGACGTAGCGAAGCTCCTGTTCTATTTTCCGGATTTCGGACCCGAACGAGAATGTTCGGGCTCATCCACGTGTCGGCCGGGAACGATGAGCCCTTGATAGGAGGAAGAAAGTGCCTCTTGGGCGTGTCGAAGACGGTGATCCGATTCCGGCGATGCGAAACAGCCAGGCGCTGGAGATTGCGGCATAGATTTGTCTTGTAAACGTCTCTGATTCGCTTTCGCACTGTTTTGTTGACTCTGCCTGTTCTTAAGTACTAGTGTTATAGTACTAAGTGAGCCGCAACAATTAGGAACTGGGGGCTTGATGACGAAACTATTTGCAACAGTGACGGCGGCATCCGAGTCGAAACCATGGTTTTTCTCGCTCATCCATCAGTTGAGTGAATTCTGGGAGGAGCAAAGGAACCCCCCAAAACCCATCCAGCTCACGGCAACACCGGTCGAAGTCCCGGAAATGTGGTCGAAACACAGGGCCAGAGTGCCGCGCCTGTTATCCGTGCTGGTCCATGGGATGATGGTTGCACTCGCGCTGATACCGTTGGGGCCGCCACCGAAGCGGCTTCCCAAGGGAGTCATCAACATTGCCCTATACGCGCCCAGGCGGCTGGTCCTTCCGGCAAGTGATGAGTCGAGCGGTGGGGGTGGCGGCGGCAAGCATAGACTCACTCCACCATCGCTGGGCAAACTTCCAAGAGCAGCCGACAAACAGTTGGCGCCTCCGGATCCGGAGCCTGCGAAGAACCTCGATCCGACGTTGATCGTAGAGCCCTCGGTTGTCGCTCCGCAACTCGCCTCACTGCCACAGCTGAATCTCCTGAACATTGGAGACCCTGATGGGATTACGGGTCCGCCTTCTGCCGGTTCTGGAAACAGGTTCGGTGTCGGAACCGGCGACGATCATGGTATCGGCGCAGGCAAAGGACCAGGCGTAGGCCCGGGGGAAAATGGCGGATATGGCGACACACCATTCCACATCGGCGGTGGCATCTCGAGTCCCGTACTTGTTACGCAAATTCTTCCGGAATACTCTGAAGAGGCCCGAAAGGCTCGATTTCAAGGAAGAGTGGTTCTCGATACGATCGTCCTGGAAGACGGAACCGTCAAGGTCGTCCGAGTCGCTCGCGGTGTCGGCTTCGGGCTGGACGAGAAGGCGATTGCCGCAGTTGTTCAGTGGAGGTTTAGGCCGGCCCGCATGAACGGCAAGCCGGTTCCAGTCGCATTGAACGTCGAGATCAATTTCAACCTGAGGTAAAGGAGCCGCATTGAAAGGCAAAAAACCAGTACTTACCGGTCAGGAGCTCGAGATCATGAAAATCGTCTGGCAGCTTGGCACCGCGACTGTGCGCGAAGTTTATGAGGAACTCCTCAAGAGCCGGAAGATTGCGTATACGACCGTCATGACGATGATGGGGATTCTCGAGCAGAAGGGCCGGCTGACGAAAACACCGCGCGATCGTGCTTACGTGTACAGCCCAACGCAATCGCAGGTTCAGGTCGTCGGCAGCATGGTTCACGAGTTTGTGAAACGCGTCTTCGATGGCTCCGCAAAACCGCTGCTCGTCCATCTGGCCCAAAACAAGAAGATCAGCCAGAAGGAACTCGATGAGATCAGCGAACTCTTGAAGAAGCAGCGGAGGAGATCATGATGCCGGTGCTATCTCTACAGAACTTCTTGTCCTGGGCGGCTCAGGTATCCGTCTTAGCTCTGATTGGTGGTGTTCTCCCGGCGATCTTTCGAATTCGTCACCCGCGCTCGCATCTTGCCTACTGCTACGCATTGCTGCTTGCGTGCATCGTGCTCCCTTTGATTCAGCCGTGGCAGCATCCTTTTGTCCCAAGCGCAACCGGTTCGTATCCGGAACTTCCGGATGTAGCCAAGGTCACTCCCGGCAAACCGGCCGTCGGCGCCGCGCTTCCGTGGAGGGGTATTGTGGGGTGGACGTTGTTTGTTGGAATCGTGGCGAGACTTTGTTGGTTCCTTGCGGGACTGTATCAGATCTGCCGCTACAGAAGTGCTGCTGTACCACTACAGTACTTTCCGGAGTCCGTGCGATCGGCACGAAAGCTCATTAAACGGGACGCCCTCGTTTGTATCTCCACGAACGACATGGGACCCGTCACGTTCGGATTGTTTCGTCCGATCGTCTTCTTGCCGGAATCGTTTCTCACCCTGAAGCAAGACGCGCAGTGTGCAATCGTGTGCCACGAACTCCTGCACGTGAAGCGAAACGACTGGCTTGTCACGGTGATTGAAGAACTGGTTGGAGCCTGCCTATGGTTCCATCCCGCCGTATGGTGGCTGCTCAGCCAGGCAAGACTCGCTCGCGAACAGCTAGTGGACGCCGAAGTCATTCGGCTGACTGCAGCACCCGATCCCTACATCGATGCTTTACTCAGCATGGCAGGCGCTCATCCGAACCGGGCAGTGTTACCGGCGCCCTTGTTTCTTTACAAACGTCATCTGATCCGGCGCCTGCGTTCTCTGCTGATGGATTGCCCAATTTCGAGGCCTCGACTCGTATGGTCGTACGCCTCAATGGCTGCACTCCTGGCGTTTACGGCTGGCCTGGCATTTACGTCGTTTCCTTTGATGGGCCAGCCGCAGATTCAGGAAGCCGTTGTGACGGAGATTGCTGAAGCCCGCGACGTATCCCCGCAAACTCCTACGAGCGGGCCGATCCCGCAGGGCATTGGCTGGATGGGCTCGATGGGAGGAGTCTTCCGAGTGGGTGGAGGCGTCACGGCACCCAAGCTCATGACGCGTGTCGATCCCCAGTACTCGGATGCGGCCAGGGAAGCTCTAACGCAGGGAACCGTGGTCGTCCAGGCTATCGTCCAAACCGACGGTACGATGAGCGTCACCCGGGTCTTGCGAAGCCTCAATCCCGAATTGGATCGCAACGCCGTCAATGCGATGAAGCAATGGCGCTTCGAGCCCGGTAAATTAAAAGATGTGCCCGTTCCGGTCGAGCTCGATGTAGAGGTCAGTTTCAACCTGAAGCCGTGAAGCGCGAGGTTTCCATTCGTGGAGCGCAGGAACTCAGGTCTTTGCCGCATACGAACCGGTGTTGCGACTTCAAGCGGCGAGACGCTATGTGTTTCCCTACAAAATTGTCAGTAGGAAAGAAGTCTCTGACAAAACTATCACACGCTCAGATGCGCGCGCACGAATTCGTCTGTCAGCTCGCCGATCGCACCGGCAGCAACTCGGCGGCCCTTGTCGAGAATGCAAAATGCGCTCGCCACGCGGCGCGCGAACGGCAGCTTCTGTTCGACTAGTAGTACAGTGAGCCCTTCTTCCTGGTTCAGCTTCAAAACGATGTCGCCGATATCGTGGACGATGTTGGGCTGAATCCCTTCGGTTGGTTCGTCGAGAATCAGCAGCTTCGGTTCGAGAACGAGCGCCCGGCCGATCGCGAGCTGCTGCTGCTGCCCGCCTGAAAGGTCGCCGCCACGCCGAGACACCATCTGCTTTAGCAGCGGAAACAGATCGAAGATACGTCCCGGAATCGCCCGGGGGCCATTCTTGCGTACGCCCAGCCCCACACGCAGATTTTCCTCAACCGTCAGATGAGAAAAAATCTCACGTCCCTGCGGCACGTATCCGATGCCCAGCCTGGCCCGCTCCTCGGCGGGGCACTTGAGCAAATCGGTCCCGTCGAAAGTGATACTACCGGAGGTCGTCGCCTGCAGCCCCATGATGCATTTGAGGAGCGTCGTCTTGCCCATCCCGTTGCGGCCCATCAGACACATGCGCGAGCCGGGGGACACGAAAAGATCGACATCCCACAAGGTGTGGCTGCCGCCGTAGAACTGGTTGAGGCTTTTGACCGCCAGCACACTCACACTCCAAGGTAGACTTCGATGACGCGGGGATCGTTCTGCACCTGGTCCATGTCGCCCTCCGCGAGTACGCGCCCTTCGTGCAACACGGTGACCTGCCGGGCGATCGAACGAACGAAGTCCATGTCGTGTTCAACCACCACGACAGTGTGCTCGCCGGCGAGAGACCGCAGGAGCTGGGCAGTACGCTCGATCTCATGCGGTGTCATGCCGGCAACCGGCTCGTCAACCAGGAGCAGCTCCGGCTCCTGCATCAGCAGCATACCAATCTCGAGCCACTGCTTCTGGCCATGGGAGAGTATTCTTCCCCGCGCCTCGCGGAGCTCGTCGAGGCCGATAACGTCGAGGATCTCGTCGATTCTAGTCTGTTGCTCGGCCGTTGTCCGCGCAAGCAGCGTTCTCAAGAATGATCTGTCGCCCGCCGACGCCAGTTCCAGATTCTCGAACACGGTCAGCTGCTCGAACACTGTCGGCTTCTGAAATTTTCTTCCGATTCCGGCCTTCGCGATTTCCGGTTCGGACAACTTGAGCAGATCAATGCCTTGCCAAAAACCTGCACCATCGCCAGGCTCGGACAATTCAAGCATATCTATGCGTCGGCCAAACCTCGCCGTTCCTGAATCCGGCCGCGTCTTACCCGTGATTACATCCATCATGGTGGTCTTACCGGCGCCGTTGGGGCCGATGATGCAGCGCATCTCCCCGGGCTCGACGCACAGCGTGAGCTCGTTGAGCGCCTTGAAGCCGTCGAAGCTGACGGTCAGCTTATCGAGATAGAGTACCTTGTCGCGAATGCTCATTTTATTGACGGCTGCGCCCTATGCTTAAGGTTTCGCGCTACCGCGCTCACGCTCCGCTCGGGCTTGCATTCGCAGCCGCTGATCAGTCTTTATCCGGCGCCCGCACCAGGCCAATAATCCCGCATGGCAGAAAGATCGTCACCAACACGAACAACGCACCGAGCGCGTAGAGCCACACCTCAGGAAACGCGCCGGTCAGATAGGTTTTTGCGTAGTTCACCAGCACTGCGCCTGCGACCGCACCGTAGAGCGTGCCTCGCCCTCCGACCGCAACCCAGATGACGACTTCGATCGAATTGATCGGCGCAAACTCGCTTGGGTTGATGATACCGATCTGCGGCACATACAGCGCGCCGGCGATGCCGGCGACGACGGCTGAAAACACGAATGCCCACAGCTTGAACGATTCGACGGAATAACCAAGAAAACGGGTCCGGCTCTCCGCGTCCCGGATCGCCCGCATGACGCGCCCGGCCCGCGATTCGACAATCGCGCGGCATGCCATGTAGCTGGCCGCGAGCGCGGCGGCAGTGAGGGCCAGCAATACAACTCGCGTTCGGTCGGAATGCAGGTCGAAGCCCAGGATGTCCTTGAAATCGGTGAATCCGTTGTTGCCGCCGAACCCCATGTCGTTGCGGAAGAACGCGAGCAGCAGGGCGTAGGTGAGCGCCTGAGTGATGATCGAAAAGTACACGCCGGTAACGCGAGACCGAAACGCAAACCAGCCGAACACCAGACCCAGCAAGGCCGGCACGAGCACCATCATGACGAGGGCGAACACGAAGTGGTTGAAGCCGTACCAGAACCACGGCAGAGACTTCCAGTTGAGAAACACCATGAAGTCGGGCAACACAGGATCGCCGTACACGCCTCTGGGCCCGATCTGCCGCATCAGGTACATGCCCATTGCGTAGCCGCCGAGCGAAAAGAACGCCGAGTGCCCGAGGCTCAGGATGCCGCAGTAACCCCAGATCAGGTCGACTGCCAGCGCGAGCATCCCGTAACACAGGTACTTGCCGATAAGAGTGAGCCCGTAGGCCGAGAGGTGGAACGCGGATGACGAGGGCACAACCTGGTTCAGGATGGGCACTGCGACGGCGACCACGGTGAGCACTGCCAGAAACCCTGTGCCTCCTCGATCGTCACCTGTGATCCAATTCCGGGGACGAAATACCACTATTTATCCTCCGCCGCGCGGCCGGCATGCGGGAACAAACCGCGAGGCCGGGTCTGAATGAAAAGAATCAACGCGAAGAGCACGAAAATCTTTGCCAGCACCGCCCCGGCGTAAGGCTCAAGCAGCTTGTTGACGATGCCCATCGACATGCCGCCGATGAGTGAGCCCCATAGATTTCCGACGCCGCCAAAAACGACCACCATGAACGAATCGATGATGTAGGACTGCCCCAGATTCGGGCCGACGTTGGTCAACTGGCTCAACGCGACGCCCGCCACACCGGCGATGCCCGATCCGAGCCCGAACGTCATCGCGTCGACCCACTTGGTGCGGATGCCCATCGCTTTGGCCATGGCCCGGTTCTGCGAAACGGCCCGGATGTCGAGACCAATCCGGGTGCGCTTTATCACCACCAGGATGATAGCGAAGACCATCAGCGTGAAGATCACGATGTAGAGCCGGTTGTAGGTGATCGCGAGCGCGTCGTTCAGTTGCAGCGAGCCACTCATCCAGTCGGGTGTGACGACCGATCGGTTCAGCGCGGAAAAAATCGAGCGGACGGATTGCTGCAGGACGAGGCTCACACCGAACGTCGCGAGCAGCGTCTCCAGGGGTCTTCCATAAAGAAATTGGATAATCGTGCGCTCGAGCAGGACGCCCGTCAGCCCCGCAACGATAAACGCTGCCGGAATTGCCACCAGAACCGACATCCCGATGTGTCCGGGCATCGCTATCTGGACGACATAGGTCGTGTACGCGCCGAGCATCATCAACTCGCCGTGAGCCATGTTGATGACGCCCATCACGCCAAACGTAATTGCAAGTCCTATGGCGATCAGCACGAGCACCGACCCCAGGCTCAGGCCGAAAAACAGCGTCTCGATGCCCGAATAGAACATGCGCCAATGATCGATGGTTGCTACAGCCGTCGCCGCGGCCCGCCGCACCTTCTCGTCGCCTTCGACGAAGCTGCCGCCCGGAGATTTATCGAGCAAGAGCGCCAGCCTGTTCCGGACATCCTGGCTGACGCTTTGGCTAAGCGTTGCAATGGCGTCAAGCCGCGCCGGGCTATCCGCGCCGGCCAACGCAGCGAGCGCCAAGCCTGTGGCGATCTCCTTTTTCACGCTGGAATTCTTTTCCACGCCGATCCGCTCGCGCAGCAGCGCCACGGTCGCTTCGTCCAGCGACCGCAGCATGTCCCGTACAGCGTCCAGCCGCACAGCGGCCTCCGGGCTGGACAACCCGAAGTGCGCCACCGTTGTCCTTAGCGTGCGCCTCAAACCGTTGTTCGTGCCAATCTTGGTCAGGCTATCCGCCGGGGCGGATCCGGCAGCCTTCAACGACAGCGGATCAATTAAATCGAGGGGATCCCCTTCGGCCGACTTGCCGATAAAAACCTTCCGATTGTCGTTGCGGTAATAGAGCCGATCCTCCAGAAATGCCGTGAGGACCGCGCGGACACTTGGATGACCGCTCTGGCTCAGCCGTTCGACAATATTCGCCTTGTCGGAATACGTCGCCTCCCGCAGCTCGCCGAGCGTCGACAAGAAACTGGTGTCATTCGGAGATTGGGCGCGGACAACGTCCACGCCCATGAGGGCGAGGAGTAGTATGAACAACCACCGCCCACCCTGTTTCATTACTTGTAGTTTTGTCCCGAACACTTCCTGGTGACTTTATTATAGTTCCCGCACTTCAGCGTCACCCAATCCGCCTCGATGTCCTTACTGCCCGGCAGGTAGTCGGACCAGGCATCGCCCGGCACCGTGCCTGCGGATTTCCAGACCACGTTAAACTGGCCGTCCGCTTTCACCTCGCCGATATAGACCGGTTTGGTCACGTGATGATTCGGCAACAGCTTGGCGATGCCGCCCGTCAGGTTCGGCGTCTCTAGGCCGGGGAGTGCGGCGATCACTTTCTCCACGTCGGTCGTCCCGGCCTTTTGCACTGCCTTCACCCACAGATTGAAGCCGATGTAGTGCGCCTCCATCGGATCGTTGGTTGTCCGCTTCGGATTCTTGATGAAGGTGTGCCACTGATCGATGAACGCTTTGTTCGCGGGGTTGTTGATGCTTTCAAAGTAGTTCCAAGCCGCAAGATGGCCAAGGAGCGGTTTGGTGTCGACTCCTGATAGTTCCTCCTCGCCGACCGAGAAGGCGACGACGGGAATATCCTCGGCCGAAACTTTCTGGTTACCAAGTTCTTTGTAGAAGGGAACGTTGGCGTCGCCGTTGATGGTCGACACGACTGCAGTCTTCCTGCCAGCCGAGCCGAACTTCTTGATGGTGGCCACACGGGTCTGCCAATCGGAGTGGCCAAACGGCGTGTAGTTGATCGAGATATCTTCCACCTTCACGCCTTTCGCCAGCAGGTAAGCCTCGAGAATCTTGTTGGTCGTGCGCGGGTACACGTAGTCCGTCCCTTCGAGCACCCACCGCTTCACGCCGACTTCCTTCATCAAGTAATCCACCGCGGGGATGGCCTGTTGGTTCGGCGCTGCGCCTGTATAAATGACGTTTTTGGATGACTCTTCCCCTTCGTACTGAACGGGGTAGAAAAGCAAGCCGTTGTCCTTTTCGAAAACGGGCAAAACTGACTTTCTGGAAACCGACGTCCAGCATCCGAACACCACCGCGACTTTGTCCTTTTCCAACAACTGCGCCGCCTTCTCGGCAAACAGCGGCCAGTCGGAAGCCGGATCGACGACGACCGCCTGAAGCTTCTTGCCCAGCAATCCGCCCTTCTTGTTCTGGGCGTCGATCATCATCAGGATCGTGTCCTTCAGCGTCGTTTCGCTAATGGCCATCGTGCCTGAAAGCGAATGCAGCACGCCCACCTTGATGGTGTCCTGGGCCACCGCGACTTTGGAGAATACAATCCCGGTGATCAGCAGCCAGGCGGCCATAAACATTGCTCTACGTTTCATAAATCAAACTCCTTCATTCTGAGGTTAAGGAACGATGGGTTACATCTGGATCTGCAGGCCGACTCCCGCTTGCCAGGAATTAGTTTTAACGCGGTTGAATCTTGTGTCCTTGTAGAACGCCATCACGCGCGCGTTGAACTGCTTGATGACATAGTTGAAATTGAGCTCGGTGGTTTTCTGGTGATAGCTCGGGGTTCCGCCATGAGTGAACTCCGCCTTGGCATACTTGCCGAGGACCTCGAACTTACCGATGCCGACCTGTTTCGGAAAAAGGTAGCTTGCGAGCGCATACGCTCCCTGGCTCTTGGCATAGGCTCCATCGTATCCGCCCAGCCTGTTGTAGTTGGAATACTCGCTTTCAATTGAGACGACTCCGCCGTCGGGCAGCTTCCTTTCCATGAGGAAATCGGCAGTCGACGCGGTCTTGCCGGATTGCAGTTGAGTCGCGCCCGCAATGGCAAGCAGGTTCTTATCGCCGTAGTAGGTGCCGTTCAAGTAGTAGCCACCCTCCGGATCCCAGAAATCGATTTGGACGCGGGCGGCACCGAGGATTTTACGACTCCCGGTTGCAGAAGCGCCGTCGAACGCGCCGGCCGAAACTTTCACGTTCTTGGCGAAGTCACCCCAGTAGACGACACCGTTGTCGCGGCCTTGAAAGACAAATGGATATCCGTCCTGGACGCCATCTGTGAATACCGCCCACTGATGCGAGTAGTACGGGCCATAGAGGTTGGCGCGGTCGCTCGGCGGAAGGAAACGGCCGGCCCAAATGTTGAACTGGGGAGACGCTTCGATGCGCGCCACCGCGTCCAACACGCCGATCTTGTTGGTGCCGCCGTCGTATTCGGTATTGAACATGAATTTGATCTTGTCAGTGACAGGTCCGTTCACGTAGATACGGGCGCTGTTGAGCAGAAACTGATCGGTGGAAGTGCCTGTGGTCGGCTCGGTATGAACGAAGCTCGTCTGCAATCCGGCGCCAACCGTAACCGGACCCAGGATGGTCTGCGCGCGTAGCGGCGCGGAAAATAACAGGAATCCCACCAGCAGAGCTTGGGCGTATGGTCGCGCAATAAATTCATTGCGGACGGATCGTATGAACATGAGTGATCCTCTCGTTTGCGGCACGCGAAGCACCTGTTATGATTTTGTTGGTGTTACAAAATTAGGACCAAGTGTGCGGGCTGTCTGGGAGCAAACGGGGGTCCAAATCCTGCCGCATGCGGAACACGAGTGTTTTCCTATGAACCGCGCTAGAGCCACGATTCTTGGGCGACAAAAATGTTGCGTCGTCGGTCTTCGTCCGACAATTCTGTGTGTTTGGTTCATCATCAATCGCGATCGGAAGAGACGGAATCGAAGTGATTCGCGCATGACGGGCCGTCCTAGACCGGGAACCTTGATATGGACAAATGTGTGCTAAGGTTTGTCCGCCGAGGAAAGATTCTTCCATGCACTTAACTCCCCGTGAGACCGAAAAGCTCATGATCTTCACAGCAGGTGAAGTGGCGCGCCGGCGAAAAAACCGGGGGTTGAAGCTCAATTACCCCGAAGCTGTGGCTTTGATCACATCTGAATTACTGGAAGAGATTCGGAACGGCAAAACAGTGGCGGAGATTATGAGCCTGGGCCTACGGATTCTGACCGCCGATGACGTCATGGAAGGCGTGCCGGAAATGATCGGCGAGATTCAGGTGGAAGGCACATTTCCGGACGGAACAAAACTCGTCACCGTCCATGAACCCATTCGGTAATGAGCGGCTGCGAATGCAAGCCCGACAGGGCGCAGCGATCAATTAAATGAGCGGCTGCGAATGCAAGCCCGACAGGGCGCAGCCAGCAAGAAGAGGATCATGATTCCGGGAGAATATTTCCTGCGTTCCGAGCCCATTGAGGCAAATGCGGGCCGGGCGACCGCGCGTGTCGCCGTCACCAACCGCGGCGACCGCCCCATCCAGGTCGGATCCCACTGCCACTTCTTCGAGGTCAATCGCGCGCTCAACTTCGACCGCGGCCATGCTTATGGAATGCGTTTGAATATTGCTGCCGGCACGGCGGTGCGCTTCGAGCCCGGAGACACCCGCGAAGTGGATCTGGTGGCACTGGGTGGAACGCGCACCGTGTACGGCATTAACGGCCTCGTCAACGGAAAGCTGAAATGAGCGGCTGCGAATGCAAGCCCGATAGGGCGCCGCGATTAAGAAAATGAAAATTGACCGGCGAACCT
>WNGD01005029.1_pt1 | contig 12931 bp, 18 predicted proteins | sample 5400671 | NCBI WGS metagenome assembly WNGD01 (sample SAMN13153369, study PRJNA577476) | soil metagenome | isolation source: 40 cm soil or saprolite under grassland replicate 2 | place: USA:California | collected 2016-06-15
GAGACGGCAAAGGTTTCTGCGGTCTCGGTCTGGCTCTGTCCGGCGTCGATCGCACGGAGCACGCGCTGCCGCAAATCTTGAGAATAGGCTTTCATACCGAGAGTTTAGCATAGATCAACCCTTTTGTACACCGCTCTAGAGGCGCGGCATGGCCAGGATCGCACCATCCATGCCCAAGGTAAGGTAGCCTTTTGGCTACCCTCTTCTGGCTGCTCCTCTCTCTTCTCAAAAGTATCCTTTTGGTATCCTTTTGGCGACTGTGTTCCACCTGCTCAGAGGGTATCCTTCTTCCTAGACGATGAAACGTCATCCGAACGGAGCACAGGTGTATGAGATACGTCATTCGGGTGAAGGGGCACCTGGACCCCTTCTGGCAAGAGTGGTTTGAGCACCTCTCGATCACGCACGAGCGAGATGGCACGACGCTGCTTTCCGGTCAAATCCGTGACCAGGCAGTGCTCTACGGCATCCTCATCAAAATGCGCGATCTGGGGCTGACGCTGCTCGAGCTTTCGACGAGCGCACCCATCAAGCCTCCAGAGGAGTGGGCAGCGCTACTCACGGCGGCTCTCCATCGCTGCTCTTGTGCGGACGACATGGAACTCTTCTTGATTGAAGACTAAAGTGAGGAGCAGAAATGAACACATCATCACATCATTCCGACAGCGATGCAATCACACCCGTGCTGATTGACGAAGGTTTCACCAAACCAGCCACGCAGGCTTCGCCGGAAGCGACCCGGTGGCTCGCGTTGGGAGTCGTCGTCGGCCCAGTCCTGTTCACCCTGGCCTGGGTCGTCCTCGGCTTTCTCAGCCCGGGATACACAGCCTGGGGTACCCGCATCGCGCCCTACTCACCCATCAGCCAGGGCATCAGCGGCCTGGGCCTCGGCATCACCGCCCCATTCATGAACACGGCTTTCGTGTTCAGCGGGCTCCTGATCCTTGTCGGCGTAGTCAGCATTTTCCAAGGCATCAGGGAGATGGGTACCCTTGCGCGTTGGAGCTGCACGGTGTTGCTCGCGTTCTCGCCACTGGGCATGGCGGTGGACGGCATCTTCACCTTGGAGTCGTTCCTGCCTCATATGGTGGGCTTCCTCCTGGCCGCTGCGAGCCCGGTGCTGAGCTTCGTGGTCATCGGGCTCTTGCTTCGCCGCGTCAAGAGCTTTCGGCGGTTTGGCAACTGGCTGCTGCTGGGCAGTCCGCTGACGCTGGCGCTGGCGGTCCTGTACTTCCTGACCTTCTCGCCCACCGCGGCGGGGACTCAAACCGGGGTGGCCGGACTGACGGAGCGCACCCTGGTGGTCGAGGTCCACGCCTGGTTTGTGGCTATGGGCTGGCTGGCTTTCCGCCGGGCGTCTCGGTCGGTCGGTTGGTGTAGCTGACGCACCTGGCAAACATTTGAAAGGAATCCTTATGAACAAAGCCGCAAGAAAAGCGCTGATTATTGGCTGCGGGGTCGCTGGACCTGCCGTCGCCTTGTTCCTGCAACGGGCAGGCATCGAGGCCGAGATCTATGAGGCCAGAGCCTCCTCGACCGATTACGGAGGCCTCTTCTTGAACACAGCCTGCAATGGGCTCGGCGTGCTCAAGACGCTCGGGCTCGACGAGCAGGTGTCACGCCAGGGGTCTCCGATTCCTCGCATGATGATCTGGAGTGGGAACGGCAAGCCTCTTGGCGAGGTTCGCAATGGTGCCAGGGCGGAAGTAGGAGCTCCAAGCATCAATATCCTGCGCTCCCGCTTGCATCAGGTGCTGCGTGAGGAAGCCGAGCGCCAGGGAATCAAGATCGCCTTTGGCAAGAAGATGGCTTCCCTCTCGACAGGTGCGCAAGGTGTGGTCGCCACCTTTGCCGATGGTACGATAGCCGAAGGCGCTTTCCTGGTGGGCTGTGATGGCGTGTACTCTCGCACCCGCCAGCTCATCAATCCTGACGCTCCCACCCCACACTACACGGGCCTGATCAGTACCGGTGGCTTCGCACCGCACTCCAGCTTTGCTCCCACCCCGGACACGATGCACTTCGTTTTTGGCAAGCGGGCCTTCTTCGGCTATCACATCAGCTCTTCTGGAGAGCTGTACTGGTTTGTCAATTTCCCACAAAAAGAAGCGCCTTCGCGAGGAGATGTAGACATGATCGTGAGCGAGGAGTGGCAAGAGCGCATGCTTGATCTCTTCCGGGGAGATCTGCCTCTCATCTCAGAGATGATCCGGGCAACCGAGAGCACGATCATCGGCTATCCCATCTATGATATCGCCACGCAGCCTATCTGGCATCAGGGGTCGGTCGTCCTGGTCGGTGATGCGATCCATGCGGTCTCACCCAATGCTGGACAGGGCGCATCGCTGGCCGTGGAGGATGCAATCGTCCTGGCAAAGTGTCTGCGAGACCGAGAGGATCACGCGCTCGCCTTTGCGACCTATGAGCGTCTGCGTCGAGCGCGCGCCGAACGCATGGTCCAGCATGGGCGCAACGCGGGGCAGGGCAAGGTCATGACCCATCCGATCCAGGTGTGGTTGCGGGACCTGCTCACGCCGTTCTTCCTCAAGCTCTTCGCCAACCCTGCCGCACTCGACTGGGTCTACTCCTACAAGATCGATTGGACCGAGCCGGTGGGGTGAAAGACGAGAGCCGTGGAACGAGGCCACCGGATGGCGCGGTGAGCCACAGACGAAAGGAAGCCGTGTATACTTGCCATCCAACTGTTAACTAGTCAAGAGAGGATGAGTACCTTCATGACAGTCAATAATACGTTGCCATCCACCGATTTACACGAAGAAACCCGCCAGATCTGGGACCAGAATGCGGCATTCTGGGACGATACCATGCGCGACGGCAACGCCTTCCAGAATATGCTCATTGCGCCCGCCTGTGAACGCCTGCTCGCTTTGCAAGCTGGTGAAACTGTCCTGGAGATCGGCTGTGGCAACGGCGTCTTCGCGCGTCGTATGGCGCAGTCTGGCGTTCACATCGTCGCGACAGACTTTAGCGCACAACTCCTGGAGCGCGCTCGCGCCCGCACCACCGAACACACGGAGCGCATTGAATACCGCCTTGTCGACGCCACACGCGAGGACCAGATTCTCGCGCTGGGTCGGCAGCGCTTCCATGCTGCCATCTGCAACCAGGCCATCATGGACATGACCGAGATCGATCCCTTGATGCGGGGCATCCGCCAGGTGGTGAAACCCGGTGGCCGCTTTGTCTTCTCTCTCTGTCACCCCTGCTTCAATCATTCTGGCATCAGCCTCAGCGTCGAGGAGACCGTCGTCACTGGCGAAATCGTCACAAGCTACGCGGTCAAGGTCGCGACCTATCTGAGCTATAGTCCCCGCAAAGGCGTTGCTATGGTGGGACAACCTGTTTGGCAGTACTACTTCGATCGTCCTCTCTATGTCCTCTTCAACGCCTGCTTTCGCGCCGGCCTGGTACTGGACGGATTAGAAGAGCCCGCCTTCACTTCTCCCCAGGACGATTCGCAGATCCGGTCCGCATTCAGTTGGACGCATTATGATACCCCGCCCATTCTGGTAGCCCGCCTGCGCATTCCGTACGAACAGATTTCACCGTAGTCTGTTCCGCTTTGTCTGACCATCACGCTCTTTCTGCAAAGCCTGCCAGACTGAAGTGCTTCGTCGGCGCTGGGCGCGGGCCAGAGCCCGCGCGTGATCTGCTGCACTCTGGTGAATTCCTTCGAGGAAGGACCGCGTTTCGGCAGAGCTACAAGTGTCAATGGCAGAATTCCGATGGCGGAATCTGCCATTCTTTTTCGTTGTGCGCCATTTTATGATGGCAGCAGATCCTACTGCTAAAGGCGCGGCTTCCGATAGGTATGCGCCATTTTATGGTGACAAAATTGGCCGTTGCATGCTTTCTGAAGAGTACCAACTAGATGAGCGAGGACTGACATGCCACATGATGGGTCAGAGGCTCTTTTTGGGTCAGATGAGGCTGGGGCTGCTTCTCAGCTCTACGGACGTCACTGCTTCCTGGGCTCTTGGACATATCGGTGTGCCTGCTTGCTTGAGGGATGCTAAATTGGCTCGTACGGGTCAGATGCTGGGCTCAAAGGTGGGAAATCGCCATCCAATAGCGATAGTCTAAGCTCAAATTGCTCAGATTATACGCCCGAAATCAGGTGCGATTTCCCGAATCAACAAACTACCGCTACAGCGGTTAACAGAAGGATTGAGCCATAACTCCTCCCTCAAGAGAGGGACAATTCCCAGAGCGAAACCATATCCTGCGCATCCTGCATGGTGGAAGGAGAGCAAAGCGAGACGCGTGAGGCGGGCAGGAGTGCTCCGCGTGTCCGCGCACGTGGCTGGTGCCGGATGTGCGCTTTCATGCGCGAGAAGGTCTGTTCAATGCCCTCCTCTCCAGCATGGTACAATAGAGAAGCTATCCAGGTAACTTTTTGGTCCTGTTGTGGCACCTCTATCAGAGAAGATCTTTGACGAAGAGGCCCGGGCTATGAAAGAAATATCTCAACTTGTCGAGGCAGCACAAGCAGGCGACCGTGAAGCCTACGCTGCTTTGGTGCAACGTTTCCAGGGGATGGCTTACGCTATCGCATATAGATATGTCGGGGACCATCATCTGGCTCAGGGCCTGGTTCAGGATGCCATCATCGAGGCCTTTCTTCATCTTCCCCAATTGAAGGAGCCATCAGCATTCCCGGGATGGTTTCGCCAGATCGTCTTCCGGCAGTGTACTCGCCTGCTCAGGCAGGCAACCTTGCCGTATTCTTCGCTCGAAGCAGCAAGCGCTGACCTGGTCGCGGAGAGGGACACCGAAGACCTCGTGATGCAGGCAGAGAGAGGGGCCTCTGTGCGCTCTGCTCTTGCATCCCTCCCCCGGCATGAGCAACTGGTCGCAGCGCTCTTCTATGGCTGCGGGTATTCTTACCGTGAAGTGAGTGCCTTCCTCAAGATCCCGATCACGACGGTGAAAAAACGGCTGCATTCGGTCCGGCAGAAGCTCCGAATGCATTACAGGCGACTCTCCGCGACGAGATCGAGCATGCGAATGCGCGCCCGGCGAGCAATGATGAGGCGGCAGAGAGAGCGGGGAGTGCGATCCGCATGGCGAGATGGTTGAAAAGGGTTGCTTACACAGTAGAAAGGGAAGCTTCTTGGCCTTCGAGCAGCAATTTAAACTGCACACACTCTTTCTTGCCACGCGTGGCGTGAAAGAATATCGGCGAAACTCTCCAAGGAGGCAGTGAAATGAGCACTGAACTTTCCCCAACTGATGAGTTGCAGGCGCGGGTTGTGCAATTGGGGGCCCGGGATCGGAATTCAGCCAGGGCAGCACAGACCGCTCTGGCGAGTACAGGGGAAGCTGGAATCGCTGCTGCGATCTGGGGTCTGTCCCACCCTAATGTGCGCGTGCGACGAGGATGCGCAGGCTTTCTGGATCATCACGGTACCGACGCGTGTTTTGAGCCACTGCGGCAGGTCGCGCTCCACGATCCCGCTCCCTCCGTTCGTCGGATGGCTGTCCATTCTGCGAGTTGCCAGGAATGCAAACAATGTCCGCTGACGGGCGATCTCGTCGGCCTGCTCATTGAGGTAGCGCTTTCAGACACGAACAGGCGTGTCCGACTCAACGCTCTCTGGGGACTGCACCAACCGCAGGATGCACGAGCGGTAGCAGCATTAGAGAGCATCCTCCGCGATGCTGATCCAGAACTGCAATTAGATGCCTATAATGCGCTTCTCTCTCAAGACCCAACCTACCAGGGCGATGCTGTTGGCGTGCATGTACAGGTAGCGCTCTCATCAGCCCACAAGAGTGTGCGACTGAAGGCGTTATTGGGGCTGCGGCGCCTCCCGCAGGACACCCGTGCCAGAGCGGCGCTAGAGCAGATCCTGCGTACCGAGACCGATCCGCGTGTGCAAAGCTATGCCCATCATGCGCTCAAACATCAGGACCCGAGCTACAAGGCAGCTTTCGATGCCAAGTCCCGTGAGCGGGGGAAGGCCTCCGCCAGGACAAGGAAAGAGTGCTAAACAGAGGCGTGTCAAAGGATTGAGCTATCAATCACTGCTTTCTACAACGGGAACATAGCCGCGGTGGCTGAACCAACCACGCGCATCCTGAGCCGTGATAGTGAGGAGGGCTTGTCCAATCGCCTCCTGCAATGCGTCTGGTGTTCGGGCTCCCGCCCGACGTAAACAGGCTTTGAGCTTAGAAAATGCTTCCTCAATAGGCGAAAAATCGGGGGAGTAGGAAGGCAGAAACAAGAGCTGGCACCCTTTGGCCGCAAGAGCTTGTCGTACCTTTGCTCCAGTATGCGTGCTCAAATTGTCCATGATCACGATTTGTCCCGCTTGCAGGCTCGGTACGAGAATCTGTTCAATGTAGATCTCAAAGGCAGTGGTATCAGCAGGTCCCTCAAGGATAAGCGCTTCGCCCATTCCCCGAAGCGAGAGAGAAGCCAGAAGGGTGATATTGGCTCTTCTGTTGCGTGGAATAGTGCCACACACCCGTTTTCCTCTGGGTGATCGACCATACAAGCGGGTTAGTAATGGCAATGTTCTGCAAGTGTCGCATCCGGGTACGCTTCGAGTTGAGGTTGTAGCCCTGCCTGCAAGGCGGCTCCTTTCTTTGAGGGACGCTCTGGAATAGCTTTGGCTCTCACCTCACTTGTCTCATGCCGCAGCTTCAAGTAGCGTTTAATCGTGGCTCGTGAGACGTCAAACATCTTGATAAACTCTGCCCGTGGTTTCCCTTGATCGACTGCATGCAAGATCCGTTGCCGGAAATCTTGAGAATATGCTCGCATACCTCATTTTGTCATATGGCTTCTGGCTCAATCCTTCTGTTAACCGCTGTAGGCGAGGCGGTACTCGCACTCACCGGGCTTCAAGCATGTGAGCAGCCTTCAAGGGGCTGTTGAGAGGAGAGTATGTGTGTCTGCGGACTCTGCCTGGCACTCACCTCTTTCATGGCAAAGCTTGACAGATTTTATGGCTTCTTTCATTTGCTTTCACAGTAGGAGTTTCTCTCTTGTTTTGCAACCCTGGGTTTTTGTCAGAACCCATCAACGGGGAAGCGCTCGATCCTGATAGCGCCTGTCTCTAACTGCGAGAGCTCCAGAAAGCGCTCAACAATGTGCTCGAGGCGATCACTTGCTGCCACAATCGCTAGCAGGAACTGATGTCGTTCCTCGCGCGAGATGCGACGCTCATGTCGGAGCAGCGTTGCGGCATAGCCCTTGGTGGCTCTTTTTGCGTCCCTCGTGCAGAGGGGTAGATGGAGCATCCCACGTTCCATGAGGTGCAGGCGCCATGATCGAAAAAATCCAGTGATCTACTCGTGAGGTCGAGGGGCACCAATTCTCAGGATATGCCCGTCCGGATCCTCAATCAGCATCTCGCACATCCCCCACGGTTTATCGGCGGGGGGCTCGATCACCTTCACCGCCTTTGCCAGATACTCTTGATGCAGGGCGACCAGATCTTCCAGTGAGGCGAGATCGAGGTATATCCACATGCCTGGACCGCCTTGCGCCTCTTGGGACAACATTACCGAGAAATGACCCCGGCTGACTTGAGCAAACGTCGGGGGCGATTGTCCCCAGGGCCAACAAAAATTCCTCTCAAACCCCAGCCTAGTGCAGTAGTAATCAAGGCTGGTGGCCACATTTTTGACGTTCAAGATCGGATGGCCCCCGGCGAAGACCACCAGCTTCTGACTCGTTTCCATGCCATTCTCCTCCTTCGTATTATGCGTATCGTCAGGGCAGAGGCTCACGCAGTTGGAGAGCGCCCAGAGAGAACGCAACTCTATCCGTCCCTCAGGAGGAGGTGCTACTGGAGAGTCTGCCGGTCCTTGACGCAAGGGCCCCTTGCCCCGTGCGCCTCGGCGCCCTTGCAAAAAACGTTCTAGTGTTGTATTCTGTTCGCCGTCTGAAAAACCGGCGACTCACAATCAGTCGTCGTGCCTTGCCTGGGTGGTTAAATTCCTTGCTCCTGGCGCTAGCTGCCTTCCTTACTACCTCGACCTGGCTCAATCGTCATGGTCATCCTCACCGCCGAAGGACTTTTCCGGCACTTCGCGGTTTTTCTGAACCAAGAGGATGGCGAAAACCGGAGCTGCCACATGTTCTGACCGCCACGAGTGGACAGGGTATTGAGCAGCACCTCCACAGGACGGCTTCCGTCGTGTAGCGACAGGTATAGAAAACGATCTGCATCGCCACGTAATGCTCCGCCGCCAATGCGAGCGGCAGTCCGGGTTCCACCACCTATCGGTTGCCAGACGAGCCTCGGCCTCCCTCCTGGTCAGCGTTGCTCTGCCGAACGCGCAGCCCTACAGGGCACTTCTTCCAGCGCCAGCTGGGTATCATGCCGATGGCATCGCCTCCCTCGCACGGGAAGATGACGGGGTATCGCGCAGCAGAGCGATGAGCAAGGTAACGAGGCTCAGAGCGGCCAGAGCAGAGCTGGCGGCATGGAAACTATCCCAGGCGTCGCGAGCCTGCCGCCAGGTGGCTGGCAAGTTCGACGGCGTCCAGGAGGCAATCTGCTGATTCAGCGGGTTATTGCCGAAGGCAAACAGGGCGAGCGTCCCTGCAAAGCAGAGGGCCGCGATGAGCGTCAAAGCCAGGGCCACGCGCTGCTTGCGGAGAAGGAAGAGCAAGAGGCCCGTCGAGAGCAGGCCAAGTATTTCGGCCATCCCTCCCACAATCGCGAAGCCGCCGTAGAAGGTATTCTGGACAGCCAGCCACTCAGCACCACTCAGCAGATGTTTGCCAGGAATCTCGAGATCATGCGTGAGCGTCAGTCCCAGCACCAACGCAGCACAGACAAGACTCAGAAAACGCAGTGTTTTCAACAGCATATCATTTTTCTCCTAGCTAGTAAGGATTGAAGACAGACAGGGTTCACGTGCTGGCGGCTTCCTTTCTGTTCGCGCAGTTTCATTCGCGTCAACGTGACCCCTCCCTCCGTCTTGCACCGTCTACTTGTACGGAGAAAAGCATACAGGAGAAGAAGCCAGAAGACATCGGCCCCAGAGAGGATTCTGCGTCAGACCAACGACCGATCCTCTCAACAAACATTCAGGCATCAGCGCGCAGCCACGCAAGCCCGCCCATACTGCTCCAGTGACGCTCAATCTCTCGCGTGTATGCGGTCGCAGGTCTGAGCCCAAATCCGCCTGCAGTCCGATGACCCTCACCCCATTTTTGTGTATGCTTGTCCTGGAACTGATCGCCGTTCATCTCATGCGTCAAATGGAAACACGCCTGACATTCCTGGCAGAAAATGCGGCGGCCACCTGCTACACACGTGAGCTATGATAGGTGAGGGGTAGAATACAACATGAAGTACCAGACATACAAGCAAAGAGCAAAGAGAGCATTACAGGATGCGACCGGCATGAACAATGAAACGCCTGGCCAGCTAGAAGAGCCGGTGGCCGCTGCGGAGCGGCTCTGGTCATTGACCGTGGAAACAGATCGCTCAACGCCATATATCCTGGCGCTGGCAAGCATCTGGCTGGTCTTTCTCGTCTATCCCATCGCGGGGCTGCTTCAGGCATCTCTCCAACCTGCCCCGTTGGCGCTTGCTCTCGCTGGTGCGCTCGTTTTTTTCGGCATCTACTTCTGGACGGCCTGGCGTCTTGCTTTCAGAGCAAACACTCACCAACCGTGGCGTGCACTCCTCATCCTGGGGTTGATAGGCCTGGCCCTGCCGCTCCTCTCCGGCGGAAACTGGCTGGGGCTCTTCCTCTACACGGGCCTGATCGCGGGGCTCACCCTCCGGCTTGGGCAGTTGATCGCGGCCGTCCTGCTCATGGTCGGACTGACCATACTTACCGCCACCATTACCCATGCCACTTGGTGGGAAACGGTCGCGCTCACCTCGGTGACGGTTCTGGGGAGCTGGATGGCCTTCGGCATCAGCTGGTTGCGCGCGATCAACCAGGAACTGCGTGTCGCGCGCGCAGGTCGCCACCATGGCGGCAAGTGAGGAGCGCTTGCGGCTGGCGCGAGAACTCCATGACTCGGTGAAACAGCAGGTCTTCGTCACTTCCATGGAGATCGGCGCGGCCCGCGTCCTGCTTGAGCGCGATCGCCAGGGTGCAGAGACGCACCTTCGCGATGCCGAAACGGCGATCCACCAGGTGCACACCGACCTGAATGCACTCATCCATGAACTCCGTCCTGCTCCTCGAACGGAGCAGGGCCTGGTACAAGCCATCCAGGCGCATATCGCCGCCTGGTCGCGACGAACCCACATCGCGGTTCGCATGAGCACGCACGGAGAACAGCCAGCGTCTCCCGAATCAGCGCGAGCGCTGTTGCGCGTGGTGCAGGAGGCGCTGACCAATATCGAGAAGCACAGTGCGGCCACGCAGGTCCAGATGACGTTGACCTGGAGTCGAAAGCTCCTGCGGGTACAGATCTGTGACAATGGGTGCGGCTTCATCCCCGCGGAAGCCAGTGACCGGGGATATGGCCTGCTGCATATGCGCGAACGCGTGGAAGCGCTGGGTGGCACACTCTCCATCGAAAGCACGCCGGGGAGTGGGACACGCATTACCGGTACCTGCCCGTTGCAGCCATCTAGAAGAGGGAAACACGATGGCTGAGCCGATTACCGTCCTGTTGGTCGATGACCACGCGCTGGTCCGCAAGGGGGTGCGAGGTTTCCTGGAAACCCAGCCGGATATCGTGGTGGTGGCCGAAGCAGGCACAGCGCAGGAAGCGGTGCAGCTGGCAAGCGAGTACGCGCCCGATGTGGTGCTGATGGATCTGCTGATGCCGGGGATGGACGGTGTAGAAACCACGCACCAGCTGCTCGCCAACTCCCTGCGCACCAGGGCCATCGTCCTGACCTCCTATCATGAAGACGAGCATATCTTTCCGGCTATCCGCGCTGGCGCCCTCTCGTACTTGCTCAAGGATGTGGAGCCGGCAGAGCTAGCCACCGCCGTGCGCAAAGCCGCGGCAGGCGAGGCCACCTTGCACCCGCGCATCGCCGCCCGCCTCGTCGAGGTCGTACAGGGCGGGTGTGCCAGTACACTCAATCCCTTTCACGAGTTAAGCGAACGCGAGCTGGAGGTGCTGTGCCTGGTGGCGGCAGGCATGAGCAATGGGGACATTGCCAGCAGTCTCAGCATCAGCGAGAAAACCGTCAAAAGCCATGTCGGCAACATCCTCTCGAAATTGCACCTGGCGGATCGAACCCAGGCCGCCGTCTATGCCTGGCGCGAGGGCCTCGTCCACCGGGAGTAGGAGGGAACTCCCTCTGCGGCAGCACATGCAACGCCGCCGTCTGAACACCGGCAGATGAGCCCTACACCATGAGATCGCGGACGATGGGCAGCACTTCCCTGGCCAGCCGTTTGCGCTGGGTGGCTGCCCCACCGACCGGCCACAGGTTCAAAAAGGTGAAGCCGTGGCGGGCCACGTCGGCTAACTGCCTGGCCACCTCCTGTGCGCTCCCCGCGATCTTTCCCCTGGTGGTCACACGTCCCTTCTCGACGAGCACTGGGATCGTATACCCGTACGTGAGGTCGTCCGGGTTGCGGCCCGCCTGTTCCGCGCTCTTGCGCAGGCGCTCTACCTTGCAGTAGGCCTGCTCCGGCGCGAGCAACTGGTAGGATGGCAACCAGCCGTCCGCTTTGCGCCCCACCAGGTCGAGCATGCGGTCACCGAACACCCCCAGCCAGATAGGGATCGCGTGACCCGGTTTCGGTTCGATGGTGGCTCCCTCGGTCCGGAAGTGCTGTCCGGCCTAGGAGAAGCCGGAGGTGCTCCACAGGCCACGCAGGATCTCGATGGCCGAGGCGCTCGCCTCCACCTTTGCGCCAGGCGAGCGGCTTGCGAGGCCAAGGGCCCGGTAGGCTGGCTTGTTCATCGGCCCACACCACCCAGGACGAGGATGAGCCGACCGCCAGAAAGACGGTCCAGGGTCTCGGCCATCTTGGCCAGCACCGCGGGGTGCCGGTGGGGAAGCGCCAGCACGAGCAGGGCCACGCTGATCCTGCTCGTGCGAGCTGCCAGCCAGGAGAGGAGCGTCCAGTTCTCGAACGAGGGGTCATCGCCGTGGAGGGCATCGCGATGGAGCGTCACCACGTCGTACCCCAGTTGCTCGGCATCCAGGGCCGCTACTACCTGATCCAGGCCGGGCCGCATGGCTGTGTGCAGGGTGATCCCGAACCCCGGGGTGGGAAAGCTCAATCTATTCATTTCACTGCTCCTGTGTATTCTGAACGGAAACTGCTCTCGCAGGCCTGACTCCCTTTTTGTCAAGAGCATACCCGTGATTCTTTCCCTTGTACGGTACTTACTTGGAGGAAAGTACTTCCTCGAAGATGCTATAATGGAGACGCTGCGTATGCGTGCGTGAGCTGAGGCCGGCTTCCATTTTCCTCCCACGTGCATCGCCACGAACCGCTCACCAGAGCAGACGCATGGCCAAGTAGCGCCAAAGTTGCGCGTTCCAGGAGGTGCCTCCGATGGAGTGCTCGCACGAACATACACATGAGGGAGCAGCGACCACACTCAGTGCCTTGGGGAGAAATGGACGCTTCACCTGCTTCATCAGACTGTGCAGGGGAACACCCGCTTTGGTCAGCTCCAGCGAGCGATGGCAGGAATCAGTCCAAAAATACTCATGGTCCGCTTACGAGAGCTGGAAGAAGCCAGTATTCTCACCAGAAACGTCTTTCCCGGATACCTGCTGCATGTCGAGTACTCCGCCACCGAGCGCTTTCCCGCGCTCGGCGAAGTCATCCGGGCCATGGGATGACTGGGGAGAACAGGCTTAAGAGCTGTGGTGGCTACTTGAGGTATCTGCACAGAACCTGGAGGGTTTGATCTCCTCAGTCACCTCATACCTTGATACTTCTCATGCCAATGCAAGAAGGTTTGGGGAAAACCTCGCTCTCCCACGTGTGAAGCATGGCACCA
>WNGD01009662.1_pt1 | contig 12931 bp, 10 predicted proteins | sample 5400671 | NCBI WGS metagenome assembly WNGD01 (sample SAMN13153369, study PRJNA577476) | soil metagenome | isolation source: 40 cm soil or saprolite under grassland replicate 2 | place: USA:California | collected 2016-06-15
GAGGCGAAACAAAGGGGAAACCGGGAGGTTTCCCATTTGTTTCTCCTCAGGGGTGGTGGCGGCGATCGCATCGCCACCACCCCTGAGGCGACTTCTAAAGAAGGGGGCTCGTGGGGGAAACATGGTTTCCCCCACGGGAGCGAGCCGAAGGCGAGGGACGCTCATGCGAGCTCTCCGACCTCTGCCTCCACCGCCGCAACCAGCGACCCGTCGCGAATCCCGCCCGCAACCAGCTCGATGTCCCGCGACAGTGAACGATCGTCACCCAGGCGTGGCGAGAGCGAGCGAACGAATGCATGCGTCGCGCGCACTCCGTGCCCCGGCTCGAGCGGTGCGAGGAACTCCACTGCCTGAGCGCCGGCGAGCAGCTCGATCGCGAGGGCACGTTCGGAGTTCGCGACGACCTGCCATGCCTTCAGTCCCGCCGCATTCCCCATGGAGACGTGATCTTCCTGGCCCGCGCTCGTCGGAATCGAGTCGACGCTCGCCGGATGACACAGCGACTTGTTCTCGCTCACGAGCGACGCGGCGACGTATTGGGGGATCATGAAGCCCGAGTTCAGCCCCCCATCCAGCGTGAGGAACGCCGGCAGGCCGTCGGAGAGGTTCGGATTCACCAGCCGCTCGACCCGACGCTCGGAGATGTTCGCAAGCTCCGAGCACGCCATTGCAAGTGCGTCGAGCCCGAAGGCGAGCGGCTGCCCGTGGAAGTTGCCGTTAGACACGAGGAGCTCGTCTTCGACGAGCACGAGCGGATTGTCGGTCGCCGAATTCAGCTCAACCGCAACGGTGCCTTCGACGTAGGCGAGCAGGTCGCGCGACGCACCGTGCACCTGCGGCGCGCAGCGCAACGAGTAGGCGTCCTGCACCTTGTCGCACCACCTGTGTGCCTCGTTGATCGCCGATCCCTCGAGCAGCCGAAAGACGTTCGCGGCAGAGTCGCGCTGTCCACGCAGTGGTCGCAGCCGGTGGATCTGCGGGATGAAACTCGTTCGCGATCCCTGTAGCGCTTCCAGCGAGAGCGCGCACGCGAGGTCAGCCGTCTTGGCGAGCCGACCAGCGCGCACCACGCCGAGTGCTCCGAACGCCGCCATGAACTGCGTGCCGTTGACGAGCGACAGCCCTTCCTTTGCCGCGAGCCTGGTCGGCACGAGACCTGCGGCGGAAAGAGCGTCCGCTCCCGGGAGCAGGTCGCCGTCGTGCCAGGCCTCCCCTTCGCCGACGAGTGGCAGGGCGAGATGCGCCAGCGGCGCGAGGTCGCCGCTCGCCCCCACAGAACCGCGGCTCGGCACGTAGGGCAGCACGCCGCGGTGCAGGCACTCGAGCAGCAGCTCGACCGTCTCGACGCGCGCGCCCGAGTTGCCCTTCGCCAGAGCGTTCGCGCGCAGCAGCATGGCGGCGCGAACGATCTCGTCCGGATACGGCTCCCCCACCCCGCAGGCATGACTTCGCAGGAGACGCAGCTGCAACTCCTCCGTCTGCTCCTCGGGGATCGACTTCGAGACGAAGCGACCGAAACCCGTGTTGATGCCGTAGGTGTGCTCGCGTGTCCCGTGTGCGGCCCGTTCGACGAGCTCACGGGCGGCACGCATCTTGGTACGCGCTTCGTCCGACAGGGCGGCGTCGGCAGCTCCGAGAGCGACCGCCCAGACGTCGTCGATCCGGAGATCCTCTCCGGTCAGGCGGATCGCGGTCGCCTGAGCCATCGCGCGGCCAGTCTAGCTCCGGCTGCCCGGGACTCTCACGCGCGCCGCTCGAGGAGACGCAGCTCGAGAACGTGCGAAGCGTTGAAGCCTTCGATCTGGAGCATCGCGCCCGCAGCGGCAGCTGCGGCCCCTGCCGGCATCAGCCCGACGAGCTCCGCCCCCGCCACCTCGACACCCCGCTCGCGCGCTTCGTTCTCGACCCGACTGACGATCTCGTGCAGTGCGGCGGCCTCGTAGTCTTCGACGTTCATGCTGACCTGCGCGTGGCCCGCTCTCGGCAGGAACAGCCCGAGTGCGCGCACACCCGGAAAGCCGCCGCCCTTCTCGCGCACGACCGCGGCGATTGCCCGCGCTATCTCGACATCGTCGGTGCCGAGGTTGACGTTGAACGCGATCAGCGGCCGGCGCGCGCCGACGATGACGCCCCCCGCCCTCTCATCGAGTCGCGGTGGCCCGAAGTCGGGACGAAGCTCGCCCGCGTCGATGCGGCGCTGGAGCTCCGCCGGACCTCCCTGCCGATAGAGCGCCGGACTTCGCCCCGGCGTCGAGTCGCCGTAGAGGAAGACCGGCAGCTCGAGCTCTGTGCCGATCCGGTCCGCAAGCCGGAGTGCGCAATCCCGGGCGCGCTCGCGATCTCTTGGATCGAGCGCGACGATCGGAACGACGTCCGCTGCACCGATCCGCGGGTGAGCCCCTTCATGGCTGCGGACGTCGATCCGCTCGCGGGCACAGGCGATTCCCGCAAGCAGGGCCTCGACGAGCGACGTGTCGTCCCCGACGAGTGTGAAGACCGACCGGTTGTGATCCGCATCCGTGTGAACGTCGAGCACGTCGGTGTGCTCGGCGAGCGCGGACCGCAGCGCCTCAATCGTCCCGGCGTCACGTCCCTCCGAGAAGTTCGGCACCGACTCGAGTGGCAACTCCACCGCGCGTACTCTACGAAGGTGTGAAGGCGTACTACGACCGGCGAGCGCCCGAGTACGACGACTGGTGGCTGGGCCAGGGCTTGTACGAGGACCGCAACCGGCCCGGCTGGGAAGACGAGCTGCGTCTCCTCGAAGGCACGGTTCGAGATCTTCCAGCCGTGCGGACGCTTGACGTCGCCTGCGGCACCGGCTTCCTGACCAGACACCTGCGCGGAGACGTCGTCGGACTCGACGCGAGCGAGCACATGCTCGACATCGCGCGGGCCCAGGCGCCGAGTGCGCGCTTCGAGCAGGGAGACGCGCTCTCTTTGCCGTTCGAGAACGATGCGTTCGACCGCGTCTTCACGAGCTACTACTACTGCCACCTCGAGGACGACGATCGTCAGCGCTTTCTGGCCGAGGCAAGGCGCGTTGCAGCGGAACTGGTCGTGGTCGCGTCGATCCGCGGAGACGGCGACGCCTTCGAACGCTGGGAGGAGCGCCGGCTCAAAGACGGCTCCAAGTGGAACGTCTACAAGCGTGTGTTCGAAGGGCCTGACCTGGCCGCCGAGCTCGGAGGCGAGATCGCTTTCAAGGGCCGCTGGTTCGTCGTCGTGCAGGCTTGACGCGTCGACGTTCCTCCTATCGGTCGCTCGCCTCGCTGCAGCGCGACCTTCGAGTCTGTCGGGCCTGCGTCGACGCGGGCTTTCACCTCGAGTCCTGGCCTGTGCTCAACGACCACATCGGCCAGCGGGCATGCATGTACGGACAGGCACCCGGTGTCGTCGAGGGCCAGGAACGACGACCTTGGCGCGGACGAGCCGGGAAGACGCTCCGGCGGTGGCTCGAACTCGAGGAGGAGGAGTTCTACGAAAGCTTCTACTGCGCGTCGGTGACACGCTGCTATCCGGGGCGCGCTCCCTCAGGTCGCGGCGACCGCACGCCAACACCCCGCGAGCAGGAGCTCTGCTCGTTCTGGCTGGACTGGGAGCTGAAGCTGTTGCGACCGGACCTGATCGTGCCCGTGGGCGGCCTTGCGATACGCCGCCTGCTCGGCATCTCGGGTCTGGCCGAGTGCATCGGCCGGCGCTTCGCGCTCGAAGGCGCGGCGGTCATTCCTCTGCCACATCCTTCGGGGGCGAGCAGCTGGCTCAACTCGCCGGCGAACCGCGAGCTCACGGCGCAGGCAGCGTCGCTGGTTCGCGAGGAACTCGCTCGCCTATAGCGACAACACCCGTCGCTAGATTTCAAGGGTGAAGGAGCACAGCGAGACGGCGTACCGGGTGACATTCGCCCGACTGCTCGGCTTCCTGCGCCCCTACAAGATCTCACTCGTCGTCTCGACGTTGCTCGCAATCGCCTCGCAGGGCGCGCAGATCGCCCTCGTGTGGGTCACAGCACGCGTGATCGACGATGCGGTCATCCCTCGCGACTCCGGCAAGCTCTGGGTCTTCGTCTGGGTGATCGTCGGGCTCGGTGCGCTGCGAGCAGCGTTGATGGCCGGACGGAGGCTGATCTCGGGAAAACAGGCGCTTGCCGTGGAGATGGACATGCGCCAGGGGCTCTACCGCCACCTCGTGCGTCTCTCATTCGGGTTCTACGACCGCCATCAGACCGGACAGCTGATGTCGCGGGCGACCGTCGACCTGCAGGGAGTGCGTTTCTTCCTCGGCTACGGCCTCATCTTCTTCTTCCAGAACGTCCTGACGGTTCTGTCGGTGACCGTCGTGCTCTTCTTCTTCCAGTGGAAGCTGGCGCTGATCGCACTCGCGATCACGCCGGTTCTCGTCGTGCTCGCGTACCGCTACAGCCACGTCGCCCACCCGACCCTGCGCGACGTCCAGCAGAAGCTCGCCGACGTCGCGACGGTGGCCGAGGAGAACATCGTCGGCGTCCACGTGGTGAAGTCATTCGCGCAGGAGCCCCAGGAAGAACAGAAGTTCACCGACCGCTCGGAAGCGGTCTTCGAGCAGACGGTGCGCGCCAACCGGCAACGCGCGCTCTACGTCCCGTTCATCTCCTGGGTGCCGCTGCTCGCGCAGGCTGCGGTCCTGCTCGTCGGCGCACGTATGGTCGCGCAGGGCGAGCTGACCGTCGGCGGCTTCATCGCCTTCAACCTCTACCTGGGCATGTTGATCATGCCGCTGCGCTCGCTCGGCATGTGGATCGGCCAGGCGCAGCGAGCAACCGCATCCGGAGAGCGCATCTTCCAGGTAATGGACGAGCCCGAGGAGGTTGCCGACCGGGCCGATGCGGTCGAGCTGTCCAGCGGCCCCGGCCACCTGGCCTTCGAGGACGTCGGCTTCGAGTACACCGAGGGTCGTGCGGTGCTGCAGAACATCGACCTCGAGGTCGAGCCGGGAAAGACGATCGCGCTCATCGGTCACACCGGCTCGGGCAAGACGACGCTCACCTCGCTCGTGCCACGGTTCTATGACGCGACCTCGGGCCGCGTCATGCTGGACGGGGCAGACGTCCGCGACGTGAAGTTGAATTCCCTGCGCCGGGCGATCGGTGTCATCTCGCAGGATCCGTTCCTGTTCTCGGCCACCGTGCGCGAGAACATCATGTTCGGTGCGCCCGACCTGGACGACGCCGAAGTGGAACGCATTGCTCGCCTCGCGCAGGCGCACGAGTTCGTCGAGCGGCTTCCGGAGGGCTACGACACGGTCATCGGCGAACGGGGGATCACGCTCTCCGGAGGGCAGCGACAGCGCCTCGCGATTGCCCGCGCGCTCGCGGTCGATCCGCGCATTCTGATCCTCGACGACGCGACGGCGTCGGTCGACGCCTCGACCGAAGCGCGTATCCGCATCGGCTTGCGCGAGGCGATGCGCAACCGTACGACCCTGATCATTGCCCACCGCCTCTCGACGATCGCGCTCGCGGACGAGATCGTCGTGCTCGACGATGGACGCATTGCCGCCAACGGCACGCACGAGGAGCTCCTCGTGACGAGCCAGGTATACCGCGACATCTACGAGCACGGCCTGCTCGAGCGTCAGTTCGCGGACGCTGTCGAGGCTCGGGCGGAGACCGACGCCGCCCTGGAGGCTGCATCATGACGCGCGTTTTCGGCACGCAATCGGCACACTCGAGCGCGCTTTCTCTCGGTACCGTCGATGCCGGGTGGCGGGTGGCGTCTTCCCCCTCCCGGGTGGGGCCGCGCGCGCGTGTACCTAGAAGGGGTCGCCGCCCATGAGGGTGTGGCAGCCGGGCACGCACCTGAGCTCGATCAAGAAGGTCGAGGTCGACGACTGGTCCTGGCGCCGAACGCGTCGGCGCATCGCCGAGCTCGCTCGGCTGGCCAAGCCCTACAAGGTCCGGACCGCGTTCTCAGTCGTCTCGCTGCTGGCAGCAACCGCAACCGCGCTCGCGCCTCCCTTCCTGGCGAAGTACGCGGTCGACGACGGGATCCGCAAGCACGATCTTGGCAAGCTCTGGTGGATCGTCGGCGCGTTCGTCGTCGCCGGCCTGCTCAACTGGGCGATGAGCTACGTGCAGACGTATCTCACCGGCTGGGTCGGCGAGCGGATCCTGGCCGACCTGCGCATCGCGCTCTTCCGCCATCTCCAGCGGCTCTCCCTCGGGTTCTACGAGCGCACGCGCGCGGGCGTGATCATCAGTCGGCTGACGAACGACGTCGAGGCGATCGACCAGCTCGTGACCGACGGCGTCACGAGCCTCGTGCAGAACAGCCTCACCCTTATTGGCACAGCGATCCTTCTCTTCGTCCTCGACTGGCGGCTTGCCCTCGCGACGTTGGCGGTCATCCCGCTCATGAGCATCGCGACCGTGATCTTCCGCGTCCGCTCCACCCGAGCGTATCGCGCGGTCCGCGAACGACTGGGCCTGGTGACTGCGACCCTTGCGGAGGACATCGCCGGCATGCGCGTCGTGCAGGCGTTCACACGCGAGAGCGCGAACACCCAAAACTTCAAGAGCGTCGCCGAGCGTTACCGCGACTCGAACATGGAGACGGTCGTTCTGAACGCCCTCTACTTCCCCTTCGTCGACCTCCTGTCGTCAATCGCGCTGGCGGTCGTGCTCGGCTACGGCGGCCATCTCTACTTCAACGGCGACGTCACACTCGGAACGCTGTTCGCCTTCATGCTCTACGTTCAGAACTTCTTCGATCCCGTCCAGCAGCTGTCGCAGCTGTACAACACGTTCCTCTCGGCGACGGCGGCGCTCGACAAGATCATGGACGTCATGGAGGAGGAACCCGAAGTCCTCGACCGGCCGGGTGCGGAACCTCTGCCCCAGGTCGAGGGCCGGGTTGACTTCGACCGGGTTCGCTTCGGCTATGGGAAAGGGCCGGATGTGCTGCACGAGCTCGATCTGGACGTCCCCGCGGGAACCACCGTCGCGCTCGTCGGGCATACGGGCGCCGGCAAGTCCACGATCGCCAAGTTGCTCGCCCGGTTCTACGACCCGCGCGACGGCCGCATCACGATCGACGGCCACGACCTGCGCGACGTAACGCAGGCGTCGCTACGCCAACAGCTCGGGATCGTCCCGCAGGAAGGTTTCCTCTTCGCCGGCACCGTGACAGAGAACATCGCCTTCGGGCGCCCCGACGCCACCCGCGAAGAGGTGGTGCAGGCCGCGCAGACGGTGGGCGCGCACGACTTCATCCTGCGCCTCGAGGACGGCTACGAAACGCAGCTCCAGGAACGCGGCTCGCGCCTCTCGCTCGGACAGCGGCAGCTCGTTGCACTGGCGCGCGCGCTCCTCGCCGATCCGCGGATCCTGATCCTGGACGAGGCGACCTCCTCGGTCGACATCGGCACTGAGCGCAAGATCGAACGGGCCTTGAGGCTCCTGCTCTCCGGACGAACGGCCTTCATCATCGCCCACCGGCTGTCCACGATTCGCGATGCCGACCTGATCGTCGTGCTCGAGCACGGCCGGATCGTCGAGCAGGGAACACACGACGAGCTGCTGGCGAAACGCGGCCTCTACACCTCGCTGTACGGCGACTGGTCTGCTGAGGTGGCCTAGAACGAGGGATCGAGGCACCGCGGGAGCCAGTCGATCTCCCGGGCGTGACCGAGGCCGCTCTGACTCGCACGCCGTCTCTCGCGATCGGCGACGTTCTTCGCGACACGAGCAAGCTGTACCGGAATCTGTTCGGGCGAACCGTGCTCACCGGCTTCATCGTGTTTGCGTTCGTCGCGCTCTTCGAGACCATCGCGCCGACCCCCATCGTCCTCCTCTCGATCGTCGGGACGGCGCTGGTGCAGGGGGCGCTCGTCGAAGCGGTTGCCGATCGGCACAACAGCCGGCCCCAGAGCTCGATCGCCGCTCTCTACCGGAGCGCATGGAAGCGAGCCGGCCGGCTTGTCGGAGTTTCCTTGCTGACCGGCATCGGGGTCGGGATCGGATTGCTGCTGTTGGTCGTCCCGGGTGTCATCCTCTTTACGCGCTGGTCGCTCGCGGTTCCGGTCGTGATGCTCGAGGGCCTTGGTCCTCGAGCCGCGATGAAGAGGTCGACGGCACTCGTCAAAGGACACGGCTGGGCGGTCTTTCGAGTCCTCTTGAACGTCACGATCCTGGCCGGCCTTTCGAGTCTGGTCATTCAACTGCTCCTCGTGAGGCTCTTCGGATCGGCGCACGCGAGCTTCGGGCTCTGGGCAAGCATCAGCATCGCGGGCGCTATCACCACGCCGTACGCCGCGCACGCCTTGAGCGTCGTCTACTACCGCCTCACCGATCCCGATCGGCCGGTCCTGCCCGAGCCACCGTCCCGCTGGCAATCCATCTGGCATCAGCACGACCAGCAGAGCGACACGACCCCCTAACTCTTCCTGATCGGCCCCCGGACGCCGAGGTCGTAGGATCCGGTCATGGCCCTCGACAAGGAGACCGAAGAGCGGATCGAGCAGCCCGTCTCCGAGGAGGCCGAGCGCGAGACCCGCCTGACTCCGACCGAGGCGGTTGCGCAGATGAGGATCAACGTCCCGGTGCGCGGCAACCGCAAGCTGCGCAAGCTGCTCGAACGAGTCAACGACGACACGCAGCTCAAGGGTTGGTGGCACGCGTCGAACGTGAACGCCGTTGCGCGCATGCAGATCAACGACCACTCCTGGGTGCACATCCAGATCGTTGCGAACATCGGGCTCAAGCTTCTGCGCCAGCTCACGAAGCATCACATCCAGCCATCGGTCGTCCACGACTACGGCTACGACAACGATGACGCAGAGGTGGTGGTCCTCCTCGGCGCGCTGACGCATTGCGTCGGGACTCTTCCTCGCCGAGCCAAAGCTGCGCGAACTGCTCCGCGACATCTACCAGGAGCCGGACCTGACCATCATCGTCTCAGAGGTCCTGGGCGCGATCACGAGCCACCGCGACTATGGGAAGCCGTTGACCCTCGAAGCCGGAATCGTGCGCGTCGCCGACGCGCTCGACATGGAGCAAGGTCGCTCACGGATTCCGTTCGAGCGCGGCTCGATCTCGATCCACTCACTGAGCGCAGCCGCGATCGAGGACGTCGCGATCAAGGACGGCGAGCAGCGTCCGGTCTTGATCGAGATCACGATGAACAACTCGTCGGGGATCTATCAAGTGGACAGCCTGCTGAAGGCGAAGCTGCAGGGCTCGGGCCTGGAGCAGTACGTCGAGGTCGTCGCGCATATCGACACCGAGGCGGAGAAGCGCCTGGTGCCGATCTATCGCCTGGAGACCTGAGCCGGTCAAGTTCGCTCAGGTTTTACAAGGTTCCGGTTGATTGCCCGTGGCTTTTTACAGGTTTGAAATACCCCTTCTGCGGGACGGCGAAAGCCCCGTTCGAGCCGAAGTCGGCTAGTGGGGAGAGGACTATGGGGGATTGGGGGTGCCGCAGCCCTAGACCCCCCGGAAGCTCCCCGCTTCCAGGTCCTCTCCCTTCTCATCAAGACGCCCGCGCGCGCCGGCTCTCTGCGCACTCCGACGACGTGCCTGACCTTCGGAGCCCGGGCCTGGCCGCCTCTCCCCTGTGAGGCCGTTAGTCCTCTCAGTGCGAGCAGACCGGGCTCCCCTAGTTAGATGCGGCTGAGGCTCGTGTCTTGCGCTGTGGAGAAGGTGCCCAGGGGCGGCGTCTATGGCTCACGCCGCAGCTCGGCCGGTCCCCGGGGAGAGCTAGGTCCCGACCGAGCGACCCTGGGCATGCATGCAGTTCGCCGCGCGCGCGGCTCCTCTTCAGGGTAGCCCGAGTTCCCGGACCCGAAGCTACGCCTGTTGTGGCCGACACTGCCCCGACTTGGGGTCGCCGCGCTCGGCCTTCCGTAAAGCGTGGAATGCGATGTCTCGAATGGCACGCACCTGCGTGGCGACGTCGTCATCAAGGTTGTCCATTTCGACGTCGCGTCGGCGATTCCGATGATTGAGGCGAGCGGCGACCCAAAGACGGTACTGATGAGCCTCGGCGTCGTCACGCATCGCACTCACAGTGACGCACCAGGGGGGCTACACAATGGGCGGAATGGCCTAACTCAGAATGGACTTCGTAGTCGCTGGCGCCTCCCGCGGCGCAGGCGTGACCGCCAGCCAGGCGTTTTTCCGCACAGTCACGCAGCACGAAAAGGCCCATACGGGATTCGAACCCGTGCCGCCGCCGTGAGAGGGCGGTGTCCTAGGCCACTAGACGAATGGGCCGAGCGAAGGCGCTCAGTGTAGCGACGAGCGGAGAGAATCGTCCCTGCGAAACGCAGAAGATCGCAGTTGCCGCGGCTACAATGGCCGATCCCGTTGCGGGGTCGTCTAATGGTAGGACGCCTGACTCTGGATCAGGTAGTCAAGGTTCGAGTCCTTGCCCCGCAGCTTCTCGAACCCGCTGCTTAGGCGAGCAGGCTGCAAAAAGTCCTTCCTGCGCTACCGCTAGTGTCCGAAAGGGACAGGCACGAACGGGGGGTTCGCCACGCGCAGATTCGGCTTCGTCACTCTCTTCGTCGTCAGCGGCATACTCGGGGCCGCGCTGGCTGCGAGCGTGGCCGGGGGTTTTCCGGCCCACAGTTCGCCGTGCCACGTTCAACACACTTGCCCCTCCGACCACCACACCTACGTGTGGACGGACACGTCGACCGGCCTGCTCTGGGATTGCGCGGAACCGGGCGCATCAGAGTACGACCCCTCGCGCGATACGACGACCATCGTCTACCAGGGCCTCACGTATTACTGCCGGTCCGGAACGGCGAACGTCACGACCGCAACCGAGTCGACGTCGACAAGCACGACGACGACGACGACGACGGAAACCACAACGAGCCCGACAACCCCGGGACCGGGCCAGCCGAGCATCATCCTGCCCGACCTGACGATTAGCCCGGGCGCTCTCAATCCCGCCGTACGCCAGGGGACGATCTCGAAGACGATCTGCGTCAAGGGATGGACGAAGACAGTTCGTCCTCCGGTCAGCTACACGAACGCGCTCAAGATCCAGCAGATGGCCCAGTACGAGGAAACGGGCTCACCCTCGGACTACGAGGAGGATCACCTCATCCCGCTCGAGCTCGGCGGCGCGCCGAAGAATCCGAAGAACCTCTGGCCTGAACCGCACGCGCAGTCGAAAGTTTCAGACCCGCTCGAAACTCAGCTCAAACGGAAAGTGTGCAGCGGGCTGCTGACGCTGAAGAAGGCGCGCGCGGCGATCCGCTTGTTCAAGAGCTCGCAGGGTTAGACGTACCTTCCAGCTCCGGGTGCATCGCCAACCAGACACGGAGATAGGCGCCTACCTCGACTTGGATGTCACGCTCACTCCGCGAGGAGTCTGACAGTGTGACCTCGAGCATCTTCTCGCCCACGATCTCGACGATGCATTCGCACCGCTCCAGATAGTCGGCAAGCCCACGAGCAGCTTCGTTCGTGGAAAGCTCGATTCGCATCAGCCGCAGGTTCCGACGACGAACGAGTCGGGCTCCCGCGTACGAGAGCCCGGCTCTGCCGTGCGAGTTATGGGGACACGAGCGCGGGCGGTAGCGCCAGATCGGGATCGGCCTGCAGCTCGGCGTAGGCGGCGGCAGACATCTCGGGCGGCGTGCCCGTAGCCTCGCCTTCGGCTCCATCCTCTGTCGCCGAGTCTGCCCAGGATGCCTGGGCGAAAGCTGCAGCCGCCCAGGAAGCATCCGCCCACGAGGCAGCCGCCCATGAGGCGTCAGCCCAGGACGCCGCACTCCACGATGCAGCCGCCCAGGAAGCGTCGGCCCACGAAGCGGCAGCCCACGATGCATTGCCCGCGACCGTCGCCGCCCAGCTCGCCGCGTCGAAGCTGACGCCTCCCACGCTCGAGGCGAGGAATCGGTTCAGCGCCGCGTTCGGGTTCGGCGGTGTTCCCTTCAGATCGCCCGCCTTCCCGGCGTTCAGCTGACCGACGCCGACCGATCCGGGCTTCGCCTGAGGCACCGGCTTCGCGCTCATCATCAGCGCGCCCTTGACCTGATCCGGTGTCCAGTCCGGATGACGAGCAAGGAGCTGAGCCGCGACCCCCGCCACGACCGGAGCCGCGAACGACGTGCCCGAGAGCTGGATGTAACCGGGCGAAACGACGTTCTCCGGCTTCTGCGCCACCAGGGTCGAGCCCTGCGGCACCGGCCCGATCATGTAGCGGCCGGGAGCACCCAGCTCGGGCTTCGCGAAGCCGTCTTCGGTATATCCGTACGCCGACCACGGTGCATTCGAGTCGTCGCCGAGGGCAACCTTGTTTCCGATGTCGACTGCGCCGACCGTCATGATGAACGGATCGTTGCCGGGCGCATGCATGACGCCGCTCGGACCCGTGGGGCTGCCGTAGTTGCCCGCAGCAGCGACGACGAAGATCCCGTTGAACCAGAGCTTCTCCACCGCCAGGTCGAGCGGATCGTTGTAGAAATGGTTGAACGCCCCCGAATGGAGCGAGAAGTTCGCGACTCGGATGTTGTACTGAGCCTTGTGCGCGAGGATGAAGTCGCACGCGGCGATGACGTCACTCGTGCGGGCCGTGCCGGTGTCGTCCATCACGTCGAGCGAAAGAATTCCCGCGTTCGGCGCCGCACCCGCGTAGTGGTCTGCGGAGCCCGCCGCGATCCCCGCGACGAAGGTGCCGTGGCCGCGGCCGTCACCCGGGCTGTTGGCCGTAGAGTTGGTGATCGTAATGTTGCCGACGACGCGCGAGCCGTTGCCGAAGTCGGCGCGGCCGGCCTCGATGCCGGAGTCGACGATCGCGATGGTCGGGGCCTGAGGAGCCGGGATCGTCGCAGTCCCCCAGAGCTTCGCAACTCCGGACTCGTACGGCCACATCTGATCCGAAGAGATCGTGCCGTTGAGCTGGACGGAGGAGTCTGGCGTGATCGTCAGGCCCGGCTG
>WNGD01005796.1_pt1 | contig 12927 bp, 5 predicted proteins | sample 5400671 | NCBI WGS metagenome assembly WNGD01 (sample SAMN13153369, study PRJNA577476) | soil metagenome | isolation source: 40 cm soil or saprolite under grassland replicate 2 | place: USA:California | collected 2016-06-15
CGCGCAGCCAACAGAGTTGGGCCGCGTGTCAGTTCAATGCGGTTCAAGCCCACCGGATACGTGACCACCATTCCAAACGGCATCGCACTGGCAGGCTGTCCATCGCCGTCGAAGCCCACGTCGAAACAGTACTGGCTCAGCAACGTTGTGTTGTTCTTCAGGTTCACGCAATAGCCCGGCCCGACTTGCGGCGGCGGCGGAACGTCAAGCGGGGCCGTCGCGGTGCGAAAGAGCGGATCGAGACTCCCCGCTGGCGGTATGCCGCTCATCACGATGCCGCTGACGATCAGGTTATCGCTCGCCGTCGGAGCTTGCGGCCTGGCAGCCGGCGCCTGTGAACCGGGGACACATAGTTCGGTCATCAGATTGAAGTACGATTCGGGGCTGATCCACGCATCGGGCTCGTCCTTGGCGGGAACCATCATGTCCAGCAGTTCGCCTCCCTGGTTGGGCGGCTTGATCACCCGGTCGTACACGTCGAACCAGTGGCGACCGTTCGTGGTCTGATCGGGGCTACCGGTCGTGGCCTGATCGGTGTGGCGCAAGCCTTCGTTATGGCCGATTTCGTGCGCAAAGGTGCGGCGCCAGCGGTTAGGGCTTTCAGTGTCGTTGCCAAAAGCGGCCGTGCCCGGCCTCAGACCCAGACCATTGTCGAAAAAAGCCCCTGACGGCGTCCAACCGAATATGCGATCAGTATGCGTGCTGCTCATCAGCTTGCGATACAACAACGCCATGAGCAACTCTTTACCACCATCCGTTGTGCTGATGCTTTTGTGCCATCTCAACTCGGGCCAGGGCGAGTATTTGAGTTCTTTTTCGGGAATCGGATAAATCTTGCGCATGAATTCCTGGCCGACGAAAATGTTGGGGGTGGGATCTGCGGGCGTGTAACCCTCTGGCGGCGTGTAGTGCACGACGACATACGCGATGCTGACACCGAAGCAGGAGATCGTGGTGACCAACGCGGAAAGTTTGTTGTTGTTGTAATTGATCTCTGTGACGGTCTTGTCGTCGTTGACCTCGACTTCGAGCCGCAGCAAAGGTTGTTCGGTCCAGGCCAGCGGCAACTCAAAGTTGAGCGTGTGGTCAATCTGATGCCAGTCTGGTAATGCCGGCGCGGTGATCCGGCCGCCGGGATTGAATGGGCGGACGGAACCCAAAACGGTGTTCCCGCTGTAGCCGGTCAGTTTGCCGGTCACGTTCGAGATCGGCATCTGATCTTTGCCAACGCCGAGATAAGCGCGCACCACCGTGCGCCGGTCCTGGACCAATGGAATCGTATTCGCGACGTCTTGCAAGCCCTGCGTTACTTCCAGCCTTTCTACGGTTAGGTCGCGACCGATTAGGCGACGCGCGGTCATTGACCAGTTGATCTTCAACGGCACGGGAAGGATATTCAGATCAGCCTGGAACTGACGGTTGATAGTGAAGGTATTTCCATCGGCATCTCCCTGGATTAAAGTGATTTGGTCTGAATACGTCGGTGCTCGCAAATCAACTTCCGACCCCAGTTGAGCAACTAGGCTGTCCGATTTAGTTTCACCGTCGCAGTAGGTGGTTTCGCTATCAACACGGTAGGTGAAAAGACGGTTCACGAAAAAGCCCGTAAACGGATCGCCTATGTACCAGTTGCCATTTTGATCCTGCGTGGCATCGATACCCAGAGATTTTTCGGGGCCGCCGGTATAGCGATGAGGATCGATAATGGACCAATGATTGTGCTCGCGAGAACCGCCGGGACAGGGAACAGTGTTGACTTCGTCGAAGTCATCGGTGACCGTCAAGTCGAATGGAAAGTCGTCCTGATGGCCGTCGAGGTACACTCGCACGACAGTGGAACCGCCCATCGTGATTTGTCGGCTCCTGACTGAGCGTATGTCATTCTCGGTCGTGTCCGTGAAGCCCTTTGCCGTCGCCGTCCAGGTGATGTAGAAATAAGGCACCGGATCGACCGGAGACGCGCTCGCGGTGAGGGCGCCGCTGCGCGCGGAGCTGCCGGTTGATGCAACAACTACCAGCAAGGCCAAGCTGATGACTACGAGAAAAAGAAGATTGCGTCTAGAGATACTACGACGGACGATTGGAAGGGCCCTCATAGAAACTTTCCCCCTTATCAACGACCAAGCGAACTCCACGACCTGCACACATTCACGGTACGACCGAGTTGAATTGATCTTGCAGGAGCGATAAAGGATGAGAGATCTCGCGTGCCGAGAATAAGCAAAAGTAGACTCTTGATCTCACTCATGTTTTTCGCCCTCTGAATTCATCGGATCAAATCTTGCGGCGCCAACTTTCTCGGCATTCGCGCTGATCGGCAGCGAGTTCAGGCAAACAAGAAGTGCTCCTTGATAAGTTTCCGCAAAGTGAACCAATCCGGCCTCGACCCAGCGGTAAACTGTCAACGCGTTGACGCCGCACAGGATTGCTGCCACCTCAGGCGCGACCATCCTGGTCTCGGTGCTGCACGCAGGGCACCATTCCAGGACCGAGTTTCCCGGCTTGCGAATGACGAAGAGCTGGTGTGCCTCGATCGTCGTCTCAGTTCGTTTTCTCCTCACGTGGCCTCCTGTTGACAGAGTGCGGAAGGGGGTTCGGGCAGTGCCCGGTACGCTCACTCGCTGTGGTTCCGTTGTGTTAACGTCAACGCTCGCACTAAAATGAGCCCCTAATAGCTTTCCCCCAAGACTAAACACCGGCTCTCCACTCGCGACAGAAAGTGCTCCAGAGTCGTTTTGGAAGTCTTTACAAAACACTGACAATTGCTCTGACAAAGTTTTGACGGAGTTCTTACGGCGGTCATGAGCACACAGCAACGCCACATATACGAGTTTGGTCCCTTTCGTCTGGACCCGGTGGAGCGCGTGCTCTGGCGAAATGGGGATCTGGTGCCGCTGACGCCAAAGGCCTTTGAAACGCTGATGGTATTGGTGAGTCACAACGGTCACGTTGTCTACAAGGATGAATTGATGAAAGAGGTCTGGCCGGACGCCTTTGTCGAGGAGGGCGGGCTGGCGCGCAACATCTCGGTCTTGCGAAAGACGTTGGGCGAAGGCCGGGAAGATCATCGTTACATCCAGACCATTCCCCGGCGCGGCTACCGCTTTGTGGCGCCGGTGCGAAAAGTTCTCCTTAGTGACACCGACCTGGTAATAGAAAAGCACACCATCGCGCACATTATCACCGAGGAAGAGGAAGAGCTGGGCGCGGTGGGCAAGGTCAGAGCGGCGTTATCGACCGCTGCACCGAGAGCTTTGTTGGCCGTTCGTAAATCGCCCACAAGAAAACGGCACACGCTTGTCTTGGTCGCCGTCGCGTTACTGCTTGGGCTGAGCCTCGTCCTTCTCCATTTCTGGCCCAGCAGAAAGTCAAAGGCCCACGCCACCTACCCACTGAGGCTGACTAACGATCCCGCCAGCGATACTTTCGCTGTTTGGTCGCCCGACGGAACGAAGGTCGCTTTCGCCAGTAATCGCGATGGCAAGCTAGGGGTTTATGTGATGGATGCTGATGGCGGCAACGTCAGAAGATTGACTTACAATTCGGCAGACAACTTTGCGCCGTCGTGGTCGCCCGACGGTTCGAAGTTGGCATTCCAGACCAACCGCGATGGCAACGATGAGATCTACGTGATGAACGCCGATGGCAGCAACCAGATCAGGTTGACCTGGGATGGCGCTTTCGATGGCGGACCCGCCTGGTCGCCCGACGGAAAAAAGATTGCCTTCGCAGGCAACCGCGGAAACGCCAATCCGTACAATTTCGACATCTGGGTGATGGACGCTGACGGAAGCAACCAGAGACGGATCACGACTGACCCGGAATATGATTCCCTGCCCGCCTGGTCACCAGACGGAAAGCGGATCGCATTTCTGAGCGCTCGGGATGGCAACTTCGAAATCTATGTGATGAACGCCGACGGCAGTCAACAAACAAATCTCACGCATAATCCGGCAGGCGACAGCGGTCCGGCCTGGTCGCATGACGGTTCCAGAATTGCATTCACCAGCACCAGAGATGGCAACTCCGAGATTTACGTCATGGACGCGGATGGCAGCAACGTGAGAAGGTTAACCAACAATACAGTGCCGGATAGCAGTCCTTCCTGGTCGCCCGACGACACAAAACTTTTGATCCAGAGCGAACGCGACGGCAACTCTGAAATTTATGTGATCAGAGCTGACGACGAGCTTACGAGGCTTACCGATAACGTGGCCGACGACGTAGAACCCGCGTGGTCGCCAGACGGCAAAAGGCTCGCGTTTGCGAGCAAACGCGATGGTAACTTCGAGATCTATGTGATGAATGCTGATGGGACCAATCAAAAAAGGCTCACCAGTAATCCCGCCATGGATACCGATCCCGCGTGGTCGCCCGATGGCGCCCACATCGCTTTTACGAGTAACCGCGACGGCAACCTTGAGATCTATGTGATGAACGCTGACGGTAGCAACCAGCAGCGGCTGACCAACGGACCGGCTGCCGATAATCAACCTGCCTGGTCGCCTGACGGCAGGCAGATTGCATTCGCAAGCAATCGCGATGGCTTTGGTGCAATCTATGTAATGAACCCTGACGGCAGCTCGCAAACCCGCCTTACCGAAAGACCGATCAACGCAAGGGACCCTCACTGGTCACCGGACAGCAAGCGCATCTCGTTTGATAGCAACCACGAGTGGCATTATCAAATCTTCGTCATGAATGCCGACGGCACAGGCGTGATGCAGCTTACTAAAAATCAGCCCAACCCTAAGGAACCTTGGAGGGATTCGTCGGAGTCGGGATGGTCGCCTGACGCCACCAGGATCGCCTTTCGGAAGGTTGTGGACGACCTGGGCACCAACATGAAGATCTTCGTTATGAATGCAGACGGCAGCAACCCAGCTCGGCTCACCAACGGCAAGTCACTCGATACTAATCCCGCCTGGTCACCTGACGGACGCAAGATCGCGTTTCAGAGTAATCGGGACGGTAACTTCGAGATCTACGTGATCAACGCCCCTTAGACAGGTGCGGGCGTCGACGTGAGTTCTGTTCTCGTGCCTCTATTCTTCTTCTGCGCCGCTGCTTCAGCCGTCGTACGTGAACAGTCGGGTATGCTGATGGCATCTCGGCTGGGTTGTGCTGGCTGCGGATAGACGACGCGCCATCTGAGAAGTTACCACACGAGGCGGGAGCAGCGAAGACATGACTCACCGCGCCTCTACCGCAGCTTCCTGAATAGAGTTGTTCGAGAAATTCAATTAGCGTCCTTGCGTGCGGCGCGCATAGACCTAACTAAATCAAAGCGACGGATGGCGCGATAAGGCCTGAACCCTAAACAAATGCCGCTGTCAATCTAGCGCCGTTTGCCGCGCTCGGCATATCGACGATGTCCCAGGCCGAACGAACGCGCAGTAGTTTAGCCATCAAGCCGGCGTGCAGGATGTGGCCGCTGCGTTCTGCTTTTACACGGCCGAGAATCGGCATGCCCAACAGCGCGAGGTCGCCGATGATGTCGAGAATCTTGTGACGCACAAACTCGTCGCTAAAGCGCAAGCTGGTTTCGTTCAGCATTCCGTCTTCGGTGAGCACAATCGCGTTGGCGAGCGAGCCGCCGCGAATGAGATTGGCGCGGCGCAGCGCTTCGATTTCTTTGGTGAAGCCGAATGTTCTCGCTGGAGCGATTTCCCGGCTGAAGTTTCCGTTTGTCAGTTCCACTTTTAGATGCTGCACTCCGATCAACGGGTGCGCAAAATCAATGAGGCAATCAATCTGATAACTGTCCGCCGGCTCGACGCTGATGCGGCGGTTGCCTTGCTCGAATGCAATTCTCTCGCGCACCAGCAAAGCGCGGCGGGCCAGCTGCTGCTCAACCACACCGGCGCGCTCGATCATGTCCGCAAAGACTTCGGCGGAACCATCCATGATCGGTATCTCGAGGTTGTCGACTTCAATGAAGGTGTTGTCGATTCCCAAACCGCGCAGCGCAGACAGCAGATGCTCGACCGTAGACAGCATCACACCTGTGCGCATCAATGTCGTGGCGTAGCCGCAATTCGCGACGGACTCGACGGTAGCCGGAATCTCGAAGCCGCCCAGATCGGTACGACGAAAAACGTATCCGGTGTCGGGTGGCGCCGGCAGAAGACGAACATGCACTGGCACGCCTGTGTGCAGGCCAACGCCGTCTGTTTCAGCCGCAGAACCGAGTGTGGTTTGTTTGATCAAATCTCCCGAGCCCTTTCAAATTGCTCAAGAACAATCTCGGTTTCGAAAGAGCAACGCCTGTGCCGCCGAGAAGTCCAAACAATTGAGCGTCGCATCCAGGCAACTGTCGCGCAGAGGCAACGCGATCCGTCTGTTCTGCTGCGGTTGCGCAACAAATGCACGACTGGTTTTCGTTGCATTGACACTCCTAAAACCGCTCTCTATCATCGACGGCAAATGCCAACCAAGCAATCCGCAACTGGTAGCAAGCCGGTCGAGCGAGTCTTTCTGATCGATTCGATGTCGCACATCTTTCGCGCGTTCTACGCGCCGATGGCGAATCGCGCGGCTCCGCTCGCAACTTCCAAAGGACAAGTCACGCAGGCAATCTTCATCTTCACAAACATGCTGCGCAAGCTTTTGCTTGAAGAGAAGCCGCAGTACATCGCCGCGATCTTCGAATCGGGCGAAAAGACTTTTCGCCACGAGACGTTTGCCGATTACAAAGCGAACCGTTTGCAGATGCCCGACGATCTCGCGTCGCAGCTTCCGTACATCATTCGGCTGTGCGAAGCCTTCAACATTCCCGTCATCAATGCGCCCGGATACGAAGCCGATGATGTGATCGGCACGCTCGCGGTGCAGACCACAAAAGCAGGCTTGCAAGCCGTCATCGTATCCAACGACAAGGACATGTGCCAGTTGGTTGACGACCCCTTTGTTGTTTGCCTGCGTCAGAATTCGCAAGTCGTCAAACGCAAAGAATATGTGCCGCCCATCGAGTGGTGTGACGAAGCCTGGGTGCAGAAGAAATTCGGCGTAACAGCCGCGCAAGTAGTCGATCTGCTGGGATTGATGGGCGACTCAATCGACAATATACCGGGCGCGCCCGGCATCGGCGCCAAGGGCGCGGTCCAGTTGATCCAACAGTTCGGCTCGATCGAGAACGCGCTCAGTCATTGGGAAGAAGTTAAGCACAAAACGTATCGCGAGTCGCTGCGCGACAACTCCGACCTGATTCGACAATCAAGAGAGCTGGCGCGGATCAGAACTGATCTGGAAGTCGACCTGGACCTCGAACAACTGAAAGCGAGAGAGCCGGATCGGGTGGCTGCCTACGAGCTGTTTCACGAGCTGGAGTTTTCGGCCTTGACGCGCGAATTCGCCGACGCCGCCCAAGCAGGACCGGCAAAAGCCGAAGCCGCGCGCGATTACCGTTTGATTCGCAAGCAATCCGAGCTTGCGGGTTTGATCCAAAATCTTTGGACCGCTGACCGTCTCGCAATAGCGATCGCCGAACCAGCCGGAGCCGGCGCAGGCGAACAACAATGCTTGCTGCCCGAGGACGGCGCGATCGGAATTGCGCTGTCGACTGCTCCCGGCCAGGCAGCTTACATTGATCTGGAAAAGTTTGCCGAAGGACGCGAAGCAGCGCTTGCATCGTTGCGCGAAGTGCTGGCAAATGGGTTGCTTGAGAAGTCGGTCCACGATCTGAAGCGGTCGGTCGGTCTGCTCGCCTCGCTCGACACCACGCTGGAAAACGTCAAGGACGATACGTTCCTGGCGGCTTATTTGCTGGATCCGAATCGCAGCAAATATGAGCTGGAGGACCTGGCGCGCGAAGCGCTCGACACCGATGGCCGCAATCAACCGGCTCGAGAATGGACTGAGTCGCAGTGGGGGGCAGCAGCGGCGGCCGATCTGACACTGCAGACCGCGCGGGTTTTGCACGAACGCATACTGGAAAAGAAACTCGAAACGATCTATGCGGAGGTCGAGCTGCCGCTGGCGCCATTGCTTTATCAGATGGAGCGGGCCGGCTTGAAAGTCGATCGCAAAGTGCTTGACGATCTGTCGAACTTCCTGGGGCAGGAACTCGCAAAGTTAACTGAACGGATCTACCAGCTCGCCGGTCATGAATTTAATATTGGCTCGCCGAAGCAAGTAGGCGATGTGCTCGCTGATCTCAACATCAGTTCAGGCCGAAAGACCTCTACCGGTCGCATCTCCACGAGCAAGGCAGTGCTCGAGGAACTGGCGCAAACGTTTGAACTGCCACGACTGATTATCGAGTATCGAGAGCTTGATAAACTCAAGAGCGTCTACACCGACGCGTTGCCGCACCAGATCGCCGCGGACGGTCGCATTCACTGCCAGCTCAATCAAACTGTGGCGGCAACGGGACGTCTGTCGTCCAGCGATCCCAATCTGCAAAACATTCCGATTCGCAGCGAGCTGGGCCGGCGTATTCGTCGCGCCTTCGTCGCTGAAACAGGAAACAAGATTATCTCCGCCGATTACTCGCAACTTGAGCTTCGCTTGCTGGCGCATATCACGCAGGATCCGGTGATGCTCGAAGCGTTTCAAAAAGGCGAAGACATTCACGACCGTACGGCGCGGCTGGTTTTTGGCGCGAAGACAGATGCAGAACTAAAGGAAGCGCGGCGCTTTGCCAAAATCGTCAACTTCGCGATCGCTTACGCGATCGAGCCCTGGGGTTTGTCGCAACGCGTTGGCATCTCGCGTGAGGAGGCAAAGAAAGTCATTCAGGATTACTACGACACCTACAAAGGGGTGCGTCGCTACATGGAAGAAGTGCCGGTAAGAGCCCGCGAACATGGCTATGTGCGTTCGATCTACGGGCGCATCCGTCCGCTGCCGGGCATTGGTGATCGCAACGCCAACATTCGCCGGGCGGCGGAACGCGAGGCGATCAACATGCCAATCCAGGGCACGGCCAGCGACATCGTAAAAATTGCCATGCTTCACGTAAACGAGGCTTTCAAACGCGAAAAGCTGAGCGCGAAGTTGCTAATGCAAGTGCATGACGAGCTGCTGGTTGAAGCGCCCTCGGGCGAAGCTAAGCGCGTCGCGGAAATTCTCAAACAGGAGATGGAATCCGCGGTCCAACTCGATGTGCCGCTGGTCGCCGACATCGGGATCGGTGACAATTGGATGGACGCGAAACCGTAGTCTGGCGGTTTGGAATCCGGTATAGTTCTCGGAGCATCCCCCGCACAAGTTTCCGAAGCATCGCATGGTCACGCCTAACGAACAGCCTCCTTCGCAAGAAGAAGAGTCCCGGGTGGTTTATCGTCGCGTCGAACCGCAGACGCGTCCCGGCGCGCAGCCCGAGTTCGATCGCGGAATAGCGCCGGCGGTCACGCCCCTGGTAATTGGCTTCACCCTGCTTTTGATCGTTATCTCGGTGCTTGGGTACCTCAGTGTGCGCCGGATGGACGAAGTTAGTATTCAGGTGCTCGATCTGGAGCATCAACACGCAGCCCGAGTCAGCCTTTTGCTCCAACTGCGCCTTGCCCTAACCAAATTAGACACGGAAGCTCGTTTACGCCAGCGCGCCGAGGCGCGCAGAGAGCTGATGCCTCCGTTCGACGTTCGTCTGGGCACGGCGCGCGGGGAAATGGGCAAGCTTCTGTTATTGATGGAACGTCCGCCACTTTCCGGCGAGCCAAAATGGAAACAATTCCGCGGCGACCTTGAGTCGTACGTCGAGATTACAGAGGATCTTCGGCGCTACTCTCTCGAAGGATTTGCGAAGTTTGGCATTGTCGATAACGAGTTGAACGATCTAATAAGCGACTCGAGCAGGGAGCAGACCGAAATATTTCAAAAGAGCGAAGCCATCGAACAGAAAGCGGCTGGTTCGATCCGTTCCTGGAGTCTGATTGCTTTACTGGTAGGTGTGGTCGTGGCCGCGGGAACCATCTGGGAAGTGCAGCGACGGTTTAGGCAGATGCACCGGAGCATGGATGAAGCTCGGCGCGAGCGCTCGTTTAGCAATCAGATGCTCGAGGGCATGGTCAGCGCAGTCGTCGCCATTGATGAGCACGATCGGATCCGCAGCGCCAACCTGGCCTTCTTCGATATTTTTCCGACCGCCAGCATCGGCGCTTCGGTCCGCGAGAAGTTTGCAGCCGAAGAGGCGATGAAAATGCTCGAAGCCACGCTTGGTTCGCGCGTGGAAAAGGCCGTGTACCGCGGACGCTGGGTCTGCCCGCCCGGCGATCAGGATAGCGTAGAGAAAACTTTCGATGTTTATTCATCGCCGTTGGCGATCGATGGTGATCAGGGCCAGATCGTGACCTTGGTTGACGCGACTGAGGCGGCCGAGTCGGAGCGGACATTGCGCCGGTCTGATTCGCTGGCCGCGGTGGGCCAGGCTACAACTCAGGTGGCTCACGAAATCAAGAATCCGCTGGGCAGCATACGCCTCGGTGTTTCGATGTTGCGAGACAGTGTGCCGGGAGATAAGGACGCCTTGCGCACGATCGAGCTGATTGAGCGAGGCATCGATCACTTGAACAAACTGGTGGTGGATGTAACTCAATTCTCGCGTCAGAAACCGTTGGAGCGGTCGGATGCTGACCTCCATGATCTACTGAATAAGAGCCTCGATTTGATTGCCAATCGAATCAGAGAGAAGGGCACCGCGATCGAAAGAAGATTTGACGACCAGGCAGTGCGCGGTTACTGGGACGCCGACCAATTGCGCCAGGTGTTCCTCAACGTAATCGCGAACGCCGTCGATGCCAGTCCGCAGCACGCGCCCGTGACAATCACGACCGGGCTTGTGAGCGCAGAGGTAGGCGGCGCAGCGAAGCGCTTTGCGCGCGTTGTGATTTCAGATCAGGGAACTGGTATGGACCAGGCTACTTTGGAACGCATCTTCGAACCGTTCTTCTCCAAGAAAAGGCGCGGCACGGGTCTTGGGCTGGCGATTGTGAAGCAGATTGTCGAACAACACGAGGGAAGGATCTCTGCCGAGAGCGAAGTCGGCAAGGGCTCGCGGTTCACGATCGATTTGCCGCTGTGATCAAAGTTTAGAAATGATGAGTCTTGGTCGAATGCTCAGTCCTGAACCTGAGTTTACCCACCGGTCGAGTATTTCAGAGCGTTGAACGCTTTTCGCGCCGCTGCGACGGTGCGGTCGATTATGCCAACATCGTGCGCGGTGCTCACGAATGCCGCCTCAAACTGCGATGGCGCGAGGTAGACGCCTTCATCCAGCATGGCGTGAAAGAATTTGCCGTACAATTCGCGATTGCTTCTGTTGGCTGTTCTCCAATCAACTACTGGCTGGTCGGTGAAGAACGTGGTCCACATGGAACCGACACAATTCGTGATCGTCTTGAGTCCGGCGTCAACGGCCGCGCGTGACAGACCGCCGCACAGCCGAGCAGTTGCTTTTTCAAGTTCCTCGTAGACTGACTTGTCACGCAAGCGGCGCAGTGTAACTAGCCCGGCGGTCATGGCCAACGGATTACCTGAAAGTGTGCCTGCCTGATAGATCGGCCCGGACGGCGCGATGTGTCGCATAAGATCCTTGCTGCCGCCGTAAGCGCCTACAGGCAGACCGCCGCCGATGATCTTCCCGAGCGTCGTGATATCGGGCATGACACCGTAAAGCTCCTGCGCGCCGCCGCGCGCAACGCGAAATCCGGTCATTACTTCGTCGAAGATCAGCAGCGCGCCGTGCTTGCTTGTCAACTCGCGCACAGCTTTCAAATAACCTTCCTGCGGCGGAACGCAGCCCATGTTACCGACGATGGGTTCGATGATCACGGCAGCAATATCCGTGTGTTGCCGGAAAACTTCTGCGAGTGCCTGCGCATCGTTGAACGGAACCGTGATTGTATTTTGCGCCAGTGAAGCCGGAACGCCGGGACTGTCAGGCAGGCCCAAGGTCGCCACACCTGATCCGGCCTTCACCAGCAAGCTGTCCGAGACGAATTGCCGACATCGTAGCTTCCGTGCCGCTGTTGACCATGCGCACCATCTCGATTGAGGGCACGGCATCGATGATCTCTTCGGCGAGTTCGACCTCAAGCTCATTGGGCGCGCCGTAACTTGTGCCACCTGTGAGAGCGTCAGTCAACGCGCTGATAACCTCCGGATCGGCGTGGCCCAGGATCATCGGACCCCACGAGCCGACGTAATCGATGTAGGTGCGACCGTCTATATCAGTCATCGTCGAGCCCTTCGCGCTGCGAATGAACCGCGGAATGCCGCCCACGGCGCGAAACGCGCGCACCGGCGAATTCACGCCACCCGGCATCAGTTCCAGCGCGCGCGCGAAAAGCTGCACCGATCTATCGTCTTCCTTGTCGCGAATCGCAATCATTGATTTCAGCTTTCTATGAGTTCGATGCAATGAAGGTCTTCGAAAGCGTTCAGAGCCTTCAATGTCCGGCTCAAGCAGACATCCGTGTCCATTCCCTTCAACCATTGCCAGGTGGGAATGAAGATGTTTCTAATCGCAGACCAACGGTAATCCTTCCAGCACTGTTCCCAGCCGTAGCGTTCTACGCCGCGAGCCAGCAGACCCTGATGATAACGCCGCAGGAGTTTCTCTTCCATCTCAGCGCGTCGCTCCGAATCCCAGAACAGCGTCATCATGTAGGCGAGATCGCGCGGGCCGATGTGCGCGTGCCACAATTGCCAATCAACGAGAATCGCGCGGCCGCCTGCCATTCTTGGATATAAGAAGTTCCACGTGTGTGCGTCGCCGTGTGTGAGCGTCAGGCCCTTCGCCGTGGTGAGACGTATCCATGGTCGAGGGAAAGTCGCGAGCACCTTCGCATAAATCTTGCGATGCTCGGTTGCGAGGCGATCACCGAGGACGGCGGCAAAGCGCTCATGGTTGGAGGCCGTTTCTCGTGCGAGGCTTTCCACCTGCGCCGGGCTAAGAAACCGGCCGACATCAGTTCCCAGTCCGGG
>WNGD01013907.1_pt1 | contig 12926 bp, 12 predicted proteins | sample 5400671 | NCBI WGS metagenome assembly WNGD01 (sample SAMN13153369, study PRJNA577476) | soil metagenome | isolation source: 40 cm soil or saprolite under grassland replicate 2 | place: USA:California | collected 2016-06-15
TGACAGGATGCCGGGCTGTCTGGGCAAGGACAGGCAGCAAAGAGCCAGCTCCGCTATGGCCGACCAGCACCAGGGGACGCTCTTGCGGGATGGACACGAGCGCTTGCTGCAAGGATGCTGCGTGCTGCTGCCAGTAGGGCGGGGGCGTCTCTCCGCTATCAGTAAGGACTGGCACCAGCACATCGAAACCGTCGGCTTGCAGAGGCTTCGCAACCAGAGACCAGGTGAAAGGACCGACTAAAGGACTGTGAACCAGGACTATCAGGCTATCCATATGCCTTCCTCCATTTCTTCTCGTTCGCTTCTTCTGCTCAACATAACAGATTTTGGGAGCGGAGGGAAGGGAAAAACTATGCTCAGAGCAGAGACCAGGAAATGAAAAAGCCTTTTCCTCTGGCCCTACCCTTCCGCAATCATTTCTTGCAAGCATATAGTTGAAGCAGTAACTCCAGCGAGAGTGTGACAGAATACCAGCTGCCAGAATAGTTAGAACGTGTTTTGTAAATAGGCTGAAAACCTCTTAGGAAGCGGTTTCTGCCTATTTGATATGTGAGGAAGGCGGGAGCGCGCTCATTTCCGTTGGCTCCCCGGTCTTGGCTCTCGCTCTGTGTCCATTTACAAAACACGCTCTCAGAGTGTAGCGAAGAAGGTCGCGATGTCACGTGCGAGGCGCTCGGGCTCTTCGGTGGGAGCAAAGTGTCCGCCGCTGGGCATGGGTGTGAACTTCCAGACGTTGTAGAGCTGCTCTGCCCACTCACGAGGAGGGGTACCATCAGAGACGAATTGGTGAGCGAAGACAGCGACCGCGGTTGGGACTGTGACGAAATCTTGTGGGCCAAGCGTGATTCCGTACCATCGGTTATCGAAGTAATCTCGGATCGAGGTCGCGATGGTCTCTGTCGCCCAGTAGATCATGATGGTGGTGAGCAACTCATCCTTACTGAAACGGCGCTCAACATCGCCATGGCAGTCACTCCACGCGCGGAACTTCTCCACGATCCAGGCGGCCAAACCAACCGGTGAATCGTTCAACCCGTAGGAGAGCGTCTGGGGCCTGGTGGATTGAATCGCTTTGTAACCGGCATCCACCTCAGACCAGTGTTGATACTGCGTCAGGTATGCGCGCTCGGCTTCTGAGAGCGGTCGCGATCCCGGGCCGGTGTAGGGTGCGAGCTCCAAGTTACTCAAGTGGATACCGAGCAATGGTCTGGGGTCGGAGAGCGCCATAAACGTGGCGACCGCTGCTCCAAAGTCCCCGCCTCCTGCTCCGTAGTGCTCGTATCCGAGTCGGCGCATGAGGCGGTGCCACAGACCTGCGGTGTAGTGAGTGGTCACTCCCTGACGTTTGGGCCGCGAAGACCAGCCGTAGCCCGGCAGCGATGGGATGACGACATCAAAAGCTGGACTGTTGATGCCGTGGGCTGCTGGATCAGTGAGCAACGGCACGAGCGGCAGGAGCTCGATGAAGGAGCTAGGCCAGCCATGGGTCAAGATCAGTGGAATCCCGCTCCCGTGACGTGCCCGTTCATGGACGAAATGGATGTGGACGCCATCGAGTTCGGTGCGGAACTGCGCAAATTGGTTCAGCTTCGCCTCCTGGGCTCGCCAGCTAAAGATGTGCTGCCAGTATTCCACCAACTCCTTGAGGTACTCTCCGTTTGTGCCATAGTCCCAGCCTGCTCCTTCCATCTCATCGGGCCAGCGGGTGCGAGCTAAGCGTTCATGCAAGTCGTCAAGAGTGCTTTGAGCAATGGTGATCACGAATGTTTGGATGCTCATATCAGATCTTCTCGGCTATCAGGATTCTAGGGTTGATGGGACGTTCCCGTTCACTGGTGACTCTTGAGGCAAAAACCGTGATAGGGGTACCCCGAGGAATGGCCCATCAACACCGTCGCCATTTTCCGATTCTTTGGCCGGTACCCGTTTGCGATCTCTCCCTTCACACAACCCATAGAGTAGCCGCGCCCGCAAAGTCCTCAGGCCATAGCCTCGCCCCATTCTGGACAACACACGAGCGAGGCCGTTCGCTCCCTCTACGAACGCGCCGGTAATGCGGTTCTGGTCGAAGTGTGCGAAGATGGCATCACCCCATTCCTCAATAGTGAGCATCAGCGGCGTGTAGGTCGCATACAATTCGGCAGGGATCGCCTCCATCCAGGCAAAGTAAGCCGTTTCGGCCTCCTCGCGAGTCGGTTGGTCATAGATAGCAAAGAAGCGCTCCTTCAGCTCGTATCCCTGGCCCAGCAGAGGGATGTTCTTGATCCAGCTCTCCAGTACGAATAGCTCCTCTGGCTTCAAGTCGTGTTTCCTGCGGAGCAGCAGGTAGCGATCGTGCATCTTGAGCGTTTTGCGCTGTGTCTCGGTGAGTGACCGGCTGATCTCCTTGCGCAGCTGCTCCAGCGCCATCGTTGCCAACTTCAGGACGTGGAACTTGTCGGCGACGAAAGCCGCGTCGGGCAGGACAAGCTGAACGGCTTCCCGGTAGGGTTGCCATAAATCGCTCACAACGGTGCGTATCCGATCTGGCTGCTTCAACTGGCGTAAATACTGGATGACGCTTGCCTTGCGACGATTGTCCAGCAGCTCAATGATCGTGTTGGCTTCCAGGTTGGTGACGATCGCGCGAGGGGCACCCAGGACATGCAGCTCGTCAATCCCCAGAATGCCGGGCGTCTCAATGCACCTGGTCGCATCGAGTTGTTCGATGTACTCGCTAAAGATATTGCGGACGGACCTGGAATCCAGACCCACCTCTTCGGCGATGGAGATAAAGGTTCGGCGTGTCGAGACCGACCGGCGTTGAATGTACTCCACAAGCCTCCTGGTCATGTTCCGCCGATCATCTACATCTGGAAGCGGCTGCGAGCACGAGGCGCGACAGTCACGACACAAATAGCGTTGTCGTTGGACCTGGATCACCACCTGCTTGCCCTGCGCAGGGAGATCGCGAAGATGCTGAACGTCCCTGCCGTTTTTCACGAGGGCGACGCTGCCGCAGGCAGGGCACGCTGTATAGCCGGTCAGAGGCTGCGCCAGCACTACGTAGCGCTCGTCATCCTCCTGGCTGTGGATGATATCCCAGTTGGGGAGATTCAGGAAATTCACCTGGCTGCTCACATCGGGGTCTGTCTGTTCTAGCCAGCAGTGTCAGAAAGACCATAAATTCGCCACTTTTGACGCATAAAACCGCCAGGACTTTTGCCATTTGTCAAAAAGTTTGGCCGCTTCGTGCCATAAGTTTGGCCGCTTCGTGCCATAAGTTTGGCCGCTGAGCAGAAAAGCATACAAAGTGCCCTGTGAATTTTTGAAGATTGTACGTAGGTTTTGCGCTTTCGGTACATGAGTTTTGCGCATCACTGTATCATCAGTCATTAGCCCTTGTTGACCGGAGTGCAAGTTCTTGACGAACAACGTGCCAGGTTTTTCTCGCTTCTGGCATGCGCATCCGATCAGGATCTTTGAGGAGAGCTGCTACCCGCCGTCGGGTAGGAGATATTCCTTGTGTGTGAAGCGTGACAGTGGCATTTCGGACCTCTTCACACACTCCTTCTAAATACTTTTCTCTTTGTTGCCTTCGATACTCGCGGTACTGCTGAGTCACCTGCTCACATTCCAGAGGGAAGTGGGATTGGAGGAAGCGTTCTGGACATTTCAAACGCTGTGCTGCTTGACGTACTGAAAGCACTTGCTCGCGCCCATCAAGAAGAGCTTGAATGAAGTTCTGGCATCTTTCAACATCGACGCGTTGCCAGGGTGAACGCTCATGTGGAGATGGGCGTGATGCTGGATCAGCTTGTATGGCTTGCTCAAGTGATGTCCATTGCTTCGCCATGATTTGCATTGGGGTGGTACTGCAGATGTAACAGAATTTGAGGATCAGTTCGAGCGAGGGAGTGACTGTGCCCCATACCCATTGATACAGGGACCGCCGATCTATCCCTGTTAATCGCGCTAACTGAGAATAGCCTCTTTGTCGCTCCATAGCGCTTGCCAAGCTAGCGAAGAACGTGTCCCAAGAAAACATCCCAGAAGACAAACTCATTGTTCGTAGTTCTTTCAGCACGGAAACGACCCATTCCTGCCAGTTCATCAGCTCATCGTCTAGCGGTTGCTCCAAAGAGGGATGTCCTCCTGCGTCAAGCCACAGAGCACATTTGGTACACTCGCCCGACTGTGTTTTGTGAGAGACAATCACTGCCTGTTTTCCCTGGCAGGAGGGGCAGCGCTCGACTAATCGCTTTTTGTGGGTTGGGCAGATCGTGACGACTTGGAGCATCCACAGCAGCGGCTGGTAGAGAGGAAGTCCTTGCTGCTTCCATTCTGTGTAGCAGGCGGGACACCAGGCCGGTGAAGAACGAAGATTCCTTGCCACTGGGAGATCTCCAATCCACCAGGGAGATATCAGTAAGTGGAGATCCGTGCGCGAAGTTAACTGTTCCAGAAGATCTGACCAGGTAGTGGCAAGATTGCCTGATCCATTGATGCTCATAGCGTTTGCTGCACAAAAGACACCCATCAGTTGAGGAGATGGATAACGCCACCATTCAGCATCGACAAGAAGAGGGCCAATTTCTTGAACTGCGAGTGTTCGGGGAGAGACGCCATGTTGCCATCCCAGACGATTGAAGTAGCTGGTCAGACATTCACTCCAGACCGTTCCCACGCTCCGTGGCTCCAACCCATAGAGCCTGCTCCGAGGTGGGACATTGAGTGTTTGGAATCTGGTCTGCCCTTCCGAGTATCCCATCGCTGGTTTCATGATCCGAACTTCAATCCCTGTGCGTCCTGCCTGCTTCATCCCGCGACCCGCTCCTCTCCTGCTGGCTCAAGAGAGGGCTCTGTGCCAAGTTTCAAGCCAGTGGAATCACGCCCCGGCGCTCGCTTTCCTGGTTTCTGGTTTCGAGGAGACTGAGGCTGATTCTGTTCGTCTTGTCCCTGAGCAGCCTTTGAAGAAGAGCGAGGAAGCGGTTTTCGCAGTAAGGCCAGAAGTTGTGCATCGGCATCTTTGGCTTCAACAAACTCTGCCTCGCTTTCCAGGGCATTGCGCAGCGCGAGCTTCACGCGCACATCAGATGCGGCGGTTTGACGTAAATGGTCAAGCGTGACAGTGGAAGCCCCTTCTTTGAGCGCGCGATTGAGAGCACGGTTGAGATGAAGCTTGAGCAGGCCGATACAGCCGATACTGCGTGCGTACAGGAACTCCCAGTGCTTTTCCGCCAGGAGCGGTTCTTCTTGGACCGGCAATTGCCGCTGCAAGGCCCACAGGATACTTTTGAACACCAGACAATCTTGTTCCTTCGTCATATCGTAACGCGGGAAGTGGACATCGATACTCCGGCAGGCCAGTTGCGGATTGACCTTGCGGAAGGGCCTCATTTCATAGGTACCCACGAGGATGTGACTGACTCCCGTGGTATTCTCAAAATTTTTGAGATGATTTAACTGGCTCTGGAGGCGGCTCCCTCTGGCGGCTTCTGCCAGATGATGGGCTTCGTCCACAATGATCGCCAGGGGTTTGCGTTCCAGATAGGCAGCCTCTGTTGCCTCCCGCATTTGGCGTGCGTGGATGGAATGGGTTGGACTGTCTACGAACGGATTGCCAAGCTGACGAAGCACGGGTCGGTAGAAATCGATCCAGTCAAATCGGCCTGATCCCGACTCTGGAGCCGTAATGCTAGCAAAGGGGATGAAATGCAGGTCAACTCGCATGCGGGATGCTGCGTAAGCCAGCAAGCGTTCTTCCAGCAAATGGATGAGTGTTGTTTTCCCGACACGAGCTGGACCGATCACGAGCACCATCGTACCCGGTCGGCGGGTCAGGACCTCTTCTCCCGGAGCACAAATGGCTTCGAGAATGGCTTCGAGCGCTTCCAGGAGTCGTGGATGCTCAATGAGGCAACGCTGCTCAAAATACTCCTGGCGTCCTGGCGTACCTCTGGTGGCTGCAACAGCAACGCTCGGTCAAAGAACTCCGGTTCCTCACCTTGGAGTTCTTCCTCATCCGGGGAAGCTTCCGGCTGTTCCTCGTTCATGTGCGAATCCTTTTGAACACGAGTAACTTGTCTGGCTTTTTCTCTGGTGGAGCCAACTCAACAGAAGAAGGAGCTGGGACATCGACGATGGAAGAAACGGCAGATGCAATCGGCATGTGCTTTCCTCCTTCGAGGACTTTGAGGGCAGCCCTGGTTTCTCGGTCGGTGCGCTGCTGGCGCAGGATGACCTCTTTCGCCGCGTTCTCGCGCCGGAAGTCCGCGAGCTGTTTCTGCGTGATTTCCACTTGCTCTCGACCATACTGGAGACGATTGTTCTGACGCAGTTCTGAGGCCAGAAGTTGGAGTTCCCGCTCGGAGCAGCCCGCAAATTCGTCGTAGGGTGTGAAGCATTGTCGCCACCCATCGATGTAGACAAAGCCCACACTCACGTCGAATGGGTCGAATCTCACCTTGACCGGTGTCTCTTCGACCGTCGCGTCGCGCATGGCCTCGCACCAGTAGTCAAGATGATTCATCCGTACCCCGACGCCGGGGACAACCTTCGCCGTGCCTTTTCGCGTCGTCGGGAGCGTGGCCATACGGAAAGCTTCATCGTAGGAGATCTCCCGATGCGAGCGCTGCCCATCACGCTCCATGGAAAGAGCATATGCTTGGCGTGGCGTCATGCCCAGCGCCGGATGACGAATGGTTTCGTACTCCTCATCGGCCCATTGCTGGACTCGTTCTGCCAAAGCGGGAAGCGTCCATGCTGCGAGGCTCTGTGGATCAGTCGCGCGCGTATTTTGTCGAGGTTGTTGCGTCGCCTGTGTGTTTCCCAGAAGATGGTACAGAAACTCGCTCTGCATTGAACCAAACAATCTCTCCTGGGGCGCTCCAAAGCGTGGTTCAGCAGCCGGACGCTGATGCTTGCGCACACGGTAGAGGGCCAACAATTGCTCAAAGTACACGCTGGCAAATTCTGGGCCACCATCGACCGTAATGGCGGAAGGCATCCGTCCATAACGCTGGACGCAGAGGCGGAGCGCCATCATACAGGAGCGGTAAGAGGGTGGGTCGAAGGTGAGGTAGTAGGAAGCAATGCGTCTGGGGTGCGAAAGAATGAGCAGCGTCAACCAGCATTTGCCCAGTGGTTCGCCAGTACGGGAATCGCACAGCATGAGATTTAACTCGGTATGGTCGAGGTGTCCCATGGCCCAACAGTAGCTCCCATGCCGACTGATGGTCTTCTCTTGTTCACGAACGAAGTCTTTGAATGGGTAAGCAGCACGCGTACCCTCGCGTACCACCGCCTGATCATACGCGGCGAGATGTCGCCTGGCTTCCAAATAGAACGTTTTTTGACCGATAGCTTTAAGATGCTGCTCTTCGGAACATTTTAAGTATTCGCCGTAAGCGCCCCGCTTGGGTCTGCGTGTCGTGGTATCGTAGTGGGTGGAGAGAACCTGATGGATGAGCGTGATTACCTCAGAATCAATTTTTCTGATTCCACGGCAGTTGTGGTAGTGGGGAAGCAGACCAAGAAAGCCACTGCCATAGCGCGTTTCTCCGATCCGATACAATTGCTGCCAGTACTGCCTGGTACGGGCTGGGATGGCCAATCGTCGGGCTGCCGTTTGTGATTGTTCGTCATCCTGGTAGTCTTCGGGATGGATGACCCGGTTGCGGAAAAGAGCAGTGGCAAGATCGGTATCACTGGCTTGTTCAAGCAAAGCACGGCCCTCTGCCGTAAAATTGTCAGGTGCGACGGGAAGAGGAGAAACCTTTCCCGCTTCGCTCTCTTGCTCCTGATTTGTCGGGGCGGTACGCGCTGCCTGTCGATTGAGAAACACCGGGGTGCGCCAGGTTTCGCAGAGTCGGTACGTCACCACATCAACGTACAGATCGTGTCGGGCGATGGCAATGTTGATCAGGTCAGCAGGGATCGAGGTTTCTGCTTGGAGGTCTGAAAGCAAGATGCCAGGATGGTCTTTTACCACCCGCGCGAGCATCGCTAAAGCGACCTCTGGGACAACCAGGCGTTCGAGGTCCTGGTAGTAGTCCTCCAGGAACAGAGCATTGTCTTGTGCTGCCCAGTTGATCTGATCGGATGCCCACACGCGGTAGGTCAGTCCGTATTTCGCAGCATATGCCTCGCCAGGAGGGCAGCGCCAGACGCCTCGTTCATCAAGGTGGTAGCGGTTCGGACGTGCCTCTGCTTGCTTCACCAGTTCCTGGGAGGACTTACACTCCACCCATTCTGCGCCGCTCGCGCGAAACAGAAAGTAGTCGGGCGTATGCATTGGTCGTTGCACACGCCCCGTTTATCGGCGTATTCCAGCGGAATGGACGGGGGCTGATCCCAGACCTCCAGCACGTCATCGTCATGCTCGGCTTGCAGCAGAAAGGCAAATTCTACTTTGGCACTTTCGGCCTTGATGATGCATTGCATCTTTTTCGAGGGATACCAAACCGGCATATTGCCGCGCCGTGCTCCTGGAGTGCGCGTTGGGGGCGAATTACGGATGTGAATCAGAAGTTCCTGGGTCACACGCTCGAAGCCCAACCGGCGAAAGTATGCCTGAAGCGCGAGGCCATCGAGAGGCTTTGCCATGGTTCTTTCCTCTCTCACACAAGTGAAACATGATCGTCTTTACCACAGCGAATTGAGTGTATGGAACTCAGTGGGGCGAGCTTCCCACTCATCAAAAGGGATGACTTTCAGCGCTTCTATCATAGCGGGCCGAGCCGCTTGGAACGCTTCCTGAGATTCCCAGATGGTCATAGCCATGATCGGGCCGAGGCTCGCATCCTGGAAAGCGTTGTCGAAAAGACACCCAGGCAGATCTTTGAGGACCTTGCCAACCTGGCGCATAGCATCTATCAACAGTGCTTCCTTTTCCGGTCTGGGGTAATGGACCGAGTAGTACAGCATCATTGTTCGGCTCCTTCAGCATATGAGGCGGGTGTTCTGTTCCTCTTCGGTGAGAACTGAACCAGGGATTTGTGCATAAAGGCTCTTCCCGCCCACTTTTTTCAAACCTTCAGCCCCGTTATCACACCTTTCTCGAAGCGTACCACAGCCGGTACACAAATCCCAATATTTCCATTTGCAAGTAGTACTGCCCTTTGCCAGAATTATTGGTTCTTCCGCGCATTTGGTGAAGGATGAGCTTGCTTGGTAGGAGGTGATATACTGAGAAATTAGCTCGTCTCTTATGAGCAAATTCTAGCCCGGAGTCCTTAAAAGCATGACCTCATCGCCATTTCTTCCCCTACCGCCTGGATTGGAGATTCTTGCCACCGAGAGCATAGATGATCTGCTGCGCGTGGAGGTGATTTCGACCAGAAACGGTTCTCGCTGTCCGCTCTGTTTCCATCTCGCCGTGCGTATCCATAGCCGCTACACGCGCGTCGTAGCTGATGTGCCGTGTGCAGGCTTCCAGGTGCAACTCGTTTTGTATGTGCGCAAGTTCTTCTGCGATACGCCCGAGTGTCCCCGCAAGATTTTTACGGAGCGTCTTCCGATCTTTGTCCAGCCCTGGGCGCGCATGACGACCCGATTCTCTCAGATGCTCCAAGCGCTTGTCTTGGCGACCTGCGGTGAGCTAGGCACACGGCTGGCAAGTCGTCTGGGCATACATACCTCTCCGACGACGCTGCTGCGTCGGGTGATGGCTCTGCCAACGGCTCCATCAGGGCATGTGTCGAGCCTTGGCATTGACGACTTCTCGTTTCGCCGCGGACGCACCTTTGGTACCATCCTCGTCGACCTGGACCGGCACCAGGTAATCGACCTGCTTGCTGACCGGAAAACGGAAACAGCGGCGGCCTGGATGCTCACCCATGACGAAATTGAGATCGTCAGTCGTGATCGAGGCGAGGACTATGCTGCTGCGGCCAGAAAAGGGGCTCCGCAGGCAAGGCAGGTAGCCGACCGCTTCCACTTGGTCAAAAATTTGGTGGAAGCGATTGAACCTGCGGTCTCGCGCTGTTACAAAGAGATCCGCCAGGCACAGGCTCCACTCCTGCCTGCTGCTCTCCCCACAGCAAAGGAATGGCGGCAAGCGCCCGATTCGACCGCGGAGCGAAAGCGTCTGGCACGGTTAGCACACAACCAGGAGCGATACGCGCAGGTCATCGAGTTACAACAGCGCGGAGTCAAGCAAGAGGAGATGGCGAAGCTCCTGAGGATATCGAAGCGGACGCTGCAACGCTGGCTCGAGCGTGACGCCTGTCCTGGGAGCCACCCTCGGCGCAAGCGGCGCAGTATCTTCGATCCCTATGCTCTCTACGTGCTTGCGCGCTGGCAGCAGGGGTGTCGTGATATTTCCCTCTTGTGCCATGAAATCCAGGCCCAAGGCTTTTCTGGAAAGATACGGACCGTGTATCGGTTCATCCGCACGCTTCGTCAGGGGCCTGTCGAGCTTCCTGCCCCGTCGGTCCTGGATCGCGTCTCCGTCCAAGAGGCGCTCTGGCTCATCGTTCGTCCTCTCGCTGCCTTGAAAACAGACGAGCGTGCAGACCTCCAGGAATTGTGCCAGGCCAGTCAGGAGCTTGAGACACTGCACAGGCTTGTTCAATCCTTTGGGCAGATCGTTCGCAAGCGGGAGGGGCATCGACTCCAAGACTGGATCAAGCAGGTCACAGACAGTGGACTGTCCGAAGTGCAGCGGTTCGCCAAGGGACTCGAACGAGACAAAGCCGCGGTGCTCGCTGGGTTAACATTGGTGTATTCCAACGGCATGGTTGAGGGGCATGTGACCAAACTCAAATTAATCAAAAGACAAGGCTACGGCAGAGCCGGGTTTCCTCTGCTGCGAAAACGAGTGCTTCATGCCGTGTGACGCTTCATCCTCCGCTGGAGGAGGCTGTCAGACAAAAACAGAGCACGAGATGGGCGTACCTGGGGTTGGCATTCCAGTCGCGGTGTTCTTGATCGATGGTTTCATGGCAGAACTGAACCGAGCGGTGAAAGAGTCGGTCTAGGCTTCTCCCTCTTTTCGTTGCATCTCTGCTCCCACGACATCCCCAGGGGCAGAACCATGACTACCATCAGGATAGTTCACCCGTCCTTCCCATTAAAGCCTCGCCCAATTGCCTCTCCTGAAAGTTCGAGCGCATCTTTAGCCGCCTGATAAGACAAAAACAATCTCTTAATCAGAAAGAGATTGCTCCCGCAGCATGTGTGGCAAAAGGTCTATCTCATCCACGCTTCTTCTCCCTCTGAGAGCTTCTTCTCTCTTACCCTCTTTCTGATGAGCAAGCGAGGGGTAAGCCCCCAAAGTGGCCATGAGCCCCGGAACTCATGCGCTTCTGGAGAGGCTTTTCAGTTTGTCAATGGTTGCGCTGCTCACTCTTCGGGTCAAGCGCTCATGTTTCAGGGCCAAATCTGCTCACATTCCAGGTCATTTACCACCTGTTCTGGCGGGTTCTGGTAATTGCGCTCAATGTTCGACGGAATTGACCCCAATGATCGAATTTTGCGTTCAAGGTTCGATCCATCCAGAAGTCGCACGGGTGGAACCGCTTCTGGAGCAGGACCCTCGATGTGAAAGATGAAAATCTGTGCTACCTCTTTTCTTTTGAAAAATGTTCTGTTGCATGAAAAGAAGCTGGACATTGAAAATGGCGTCGAACATTGAGCACAAAAAATTTGCGCTCAATGTTCGACGCGATGGCTCTCAGCCCAGTATTTTCGTTCGAACATTCAGCGCAATTACCAGGTTCCCGAGAGCCGTGATCCCGAGGCGAAAGGCCGACTGGATTGGTGGGGGACCGGCACGGTGACGCTGGGGTTAGGAGCGCTCGTCTACGGGCTGATTGAGGCGGGCTCCCTGGGCTTCGGCACTGCGCTGGTGACCGGCGCCCTGGCTCTTAGCGTCGCCGCCCTGCTCGCCTTCCTGCTGGTAGAGGCGCGGAGCCCGGCCCCCATGGTCCCGCTGACGTTGTTCCGTTCGCCCACCTTTAGCGGAGCGAATCTCCTGACGCTCCTGCTGTACGGGGCGCTCAGTGGCGTCACGTTCTTCTTGCCGTTCGATCTCATTCAAGTGCAGGGCTATGCTCCCACCCTGGCGGGTGCGGCCTTCGTCCCGTTCATTCTCCTGATGTTTCTGCTGTCACGCTCGGCCGGAGGGCTGGTCCACCGCTATGGCGCCAAGCTCCCGCTGGTGATCGGCCCGGTGATCACCGCCGTCGGCTTTGCCCTCTTTGCCCTGCCAGGCATCACCAGTGGCCCAGGCAGCTACTGGACCACCTTTTTCCCAGCGGTGCTCGTCATGGGGTTGGGCATGACCATCACTGTCGCTCCGCTCACCACCGCGGTGATGGGAGCGGTGGAGCAGCGCCATGCCGGGATTGCCTCCGGGATCAATAACGCGGTCTCGCGCACAGCCGGGCTGCTGGCGATTGCCGTCTTCGGGATTGTGGCATTGGCGGTCTTCACGAGCAGTCTGGAGAGCCACCTGGCAACCCTGCACCTCTCCCCTGCTGTATCCCAGCTGATTGATGCGCAGCGCACCAAGCTGGCTGGCATCACCATCCCCACCAGCGTGAGCGGCGAGGCGCAGGCGGCGCTCAAGCGAGCGGTCGATGAGTCATTCGTGAGCGCTTTTCGCCTGGTCGCGCTGCTCGGTGCAGCATTGGCTCTGCTGAGTGCATTGAGTGCCTGGTTGTTGATTGCGGGAAAGCACCTGGAACCGGCAGGAGGGTCAGCGTCACAGCCACAGGCTTCGATCGCCGGAGCAGATGAACAAGCACCGCAGATCTCGGCGAACTGATCTGGGATGAAGGTCGTCTCCTGGTGGAGCGGACAATTTTTTCCCTGTCCTGCATGGCTCTCTTTCCCAACGTCACCACAGGTGACGGAGTTCCGTTTTGTGAGACTCACACGAAAAGTATGCTGAGAAACGTCACGAGAAAGCACTGATCCCTGCCAGAAGCTCTCTTGTGGGG
>WNGD01006862.1_pt1 | contig 12924 bp, 15 predicted proteins | sample 5400671 | NCBI WGS metagenome assembly WNGD01 (sample SAMN13153369, study PRJNA577476) | soil metagenome | isolation source: 40 cm soil or saprolite under grassland replicate 2 | place: USA:California | collected 2016-06-15
ACGCCGCGCCTGGGCAGGTTCCGCCTGGGTCGTCTGCGCCTGGGCAGGCCGGGGCTGGGCAGTCCGGGAGGGCCGGGCCCGCCGGTGCCGGACCCCCCGGGCGTGCCGGGGTCGGGCAGGGCGATGGGCCCGGCCCGGCCGGCCCTGGGCGCGCTGGGCAGGGCGGGGTCGGGCAGTCCGGGGTTGGCCAGCCCGGGGCACGCCAGCCCGGGGCGGGCCGGGCCGGCCCCGAGGCTGGGCCCGGCCGGTGGGCCAGGGCGGTCCGGCTGGAGCCGTCGCCGAGCCTGTGTCCGGTGATCTTCGTGCCGGTGTCCACTGGGTCGACCACGCGGGCCCGGAAGCTGCTGCCGGAGGCGGTGACCCACGCCGACGCGGCCCGCAACGCGGGCCGGGCCGCGCTGCTGGTGCACGCGCTGACCTCGCCAGACGCCGGGCCGGCGCTGTTGCTGGCGGCGACCGAGGACCGGCTGCACCAGCAGTACCGGGCGCCCGCGATGCCGCGCAGCGCCGCGCTGGTCGACGCGCTGCGGCGCGCCGGGGTGCCCGCGGTGGTGTCCGGCGCCGGCCCGGCGGTGCTCGCGTTCGCCACGCATGGAATCGATCTCAGCGGGTACGCTCCGCGCGGCTGGACGACAGAGCCGGTCACCGTGGATCTGGCCGGCGCAGCGGTGCTGCCGCTCGCCGGCTAAGGAGCCTAACCTCCAAGAAGCAAGGACGCAGCCGCCACAGTGGCGGCTGGGGTCGTGGCCCGGTTCGCCGCGTTTGGAGGCGCAAATCGTGACCTCGGGAACACGCCGATGCGTCTCGTTGTTGCCGCTGACGTAGCAGAGCGTCTACGCTCCCCTCACCAGCCGCCCGAGGGTGCGCTCTCCGCGGGGTTGTTCGAAGCGTTGCGTCATGTCACGCGACGACATCCCGCGTCTCCCGTCCTCCGGATCCGGAGCGCTGTGCTCGGCCCGTGATCCCGGGTGAAGCACGGCCGGGTAGGGAATGCGCCCAGGGCTGCTCGCTAACCATCCGCCGTCCGGCGGACGTACCCCGGCCAGTTTTGGCCGGTCGCTCCAACAGGCCGCGCGTCCCCGCACCGGCCGTCCCTGGAAGGACACGCCCGTGAGCGACACCACGGAGTTCCTGACCACCAACCCGGGTCAGGGCGAGAACAGCACACCGAGCTCGGACTTGGAGCAGTCCCGCCCGCGTCGGCGCGGGGCCGGCCTGTCCGGCATGCTCCTCCCGGAACTCCAGGCGCTCGCCTCGAGCCTGGGCATCACCGGTACCGCACGGATGCGCAAGGGCGACCTGGTCGCCGCGATCGAGGCGCGGCAGGGCGCGAACGGCGGCGCCGGCCAGACCGACCCGGCAGCCGCGAGATCGGCCGAAGGCCCAGAACAGTTGCCGCTACATGGGGGTACGACGGAAGAGCAGTCGGCCCAGTCCCGCGCGCGGGCGGGTGAATCACCCACCCCGCGCACCCCACCCGTCGACCGGGACGTCCCGGCCGGCACAGGGCCCGCCGGCACGGCGCCGGCCAGCCCCGACCAGCCCCGGGCGGAGGACCGACCGGCTGCGACGGCCGAGCCGACCGCCCGCCCCGAGAGCAAGCAGGACGACAGGCCAGCCGACCGCACCGACGCCGACGCGCGGGCCGAGTCCGCGCCGACCGCCGGCCGCGAAGCGCGCCAGCGGCGCGCCGCCACCCGGCCGGCCACCACACCACCGCACAGCGAGCCATCGGGGCTACCGGCCTCGTCTGGCGACGCGTCGGACGGAGACATGATCACCACTATCGAGCCCACCGGCCCCACGGCTGAGGGAGGCATGATCACCGACACCAGCACAACCACTACCCCGAGCGGCGCCGGGACCACCGTCGCCGACCAGGACGCTCGTACCGGTCAGGGCGACCGGGCGCGCACCGACCGTCCGGAAGGCGGTCCGGGCGAACGCCGCCGGGACCGCGCCGACCGGGTCAACGGCGAGCGCGGCGACCGCCCGGACCGCGCCGAGCGCGGCGAGCGCCAGGACCGGGGCGACCGACAGGACCGCGGCGACCGCCCCGACCGCGGCGACCGGCAGGACCGCGCCGAGCGCGGCGACCGGCAGGACCGCGGCGAGCGGGCCGCCCAGACCGGCGACCGGCAGGACCGCGCCGGGGCGAGCGGGCCGCCCAAGGCGACCGCTCCGACCGTTCCGACCGCTCCGACCGCTCCGACCAGGGCGACCGCGACGACGACGGCTACGACAGCAGCGGCCGGCGGCGGCGCCCCCGGTTCCGGGACCGGCGCCGCGGCCGTGGCGAGCGGTTCGGCGGCTCCGAGGCCGCCGAGCCGGTGATCGCCGAGGACGACGTCCTGCTGCCGGTCGCCGGCATCCTGGACATCCTGGACAACTACGCGTTCGTCCGGACCTCCGGCTACCTGACCGGGCCCAACGACGTCTACGTCTCCCTCGCCCAGGTCCGCCGGTACGGCCTGCGCCGCGGCGACGCGGTCACCGGAGCGGTCCGGCAGCCGCGCGAGGGCGAGCGCCGGGACAAGTACAACGCGCTGGTCCGGCTCGACACGATCAACGGGGTGGACCCGGAGCAGGCGAAGACCCGGCCGGAGTTCACCAAGCTCACCCCGCTCTACCCGCAGGAGCGGCTGCGCCTGGAGACCGAGCCGCACCTGCTCACCACCCGGGTCATCGACCTGGTGATGCCGATCGGCAAGGGCCAGCGGGCGCTGATCGTCAGCCCGCCGAAGGCCGGCAAGACGATGGTGCTGCAGGCGGTCGCGAACGCGATCACCCGGAACAACCCGGAGTGCCACCTCATGGTCGTGCTCGTCGACGAGCGGCCGGAGGAGGTCACCGACATGCAGCGGTCGGTGAAGGGCGAGGTGATCGCGAGCACGTTCGACCGGCCTCCGCAGGACCACACGACGGTCGCCGAGCTGTCCATCGAGCGGGCGAAGCGGCTGGTCGAGCTGGGCCACGACGTGGTCGTGCTGCTCGACTCGATCACCCGGCTGGGCCGGGCGTACAACCTGGCCGCCCCGGCGTCCGGCCGGATCCTGTCCGGCGGCGTCGACTCGACCGCGCTCTACCCGCCGAAGCGGTTCCTCGGCGCGGCCCGCAACATCGAGCACGGCGGATCGCTGACCATCCTGGCCACCGCGCTGGTGGAGACCGGGTCGGTGATGGACACCGTGATCTTCGAGGAGTTCAAGGGCACCGGCAACGCCGAGCTCAAGCTGGACCGCAAGATCGCCGACAAGCGGGTGTTCCCGGCCATCGACGTGGACGCGTCCGGCACCCGCAAGGAGGAGATCCTGCTCGCCCCGGACGAGCTCGCGATCGTGCACAAGCTGCGCCGGGTGCTGCACGCCCTGGACCCGCAGCAGGCGCTCGACCTGCTGCTCGACAAGATCAAGCAGACCAGGACGAACGTCGAGTTCCTCATGCAGATCCAGAAGACCACCGTCGGAGACTGAGGAATAGAGGAATACCGGCCGGGCGCATTGGCGTTTCGAAGGCGGTGCGCCAGGTCTGGCACACTGATCCACGTCCCGGCTCCGGTTCACGCCCGCCGACATCGGCGCGGCGACCCGGCGGCCCAGTAGAGAGGACCCATCGTGAAGTCTGGCATCCACCCGGACTACGTGGTGACGACCGTGACCTGCTCCTGCGGGAACACGTTCACCACCCGCAGCACCGCGAAGAACGGCGTGATCCACGCCGATGTGTGCTCGCAGTGCCACCCGTTCTACACCGGCAAGCAGAAGATCCTGGACGTCGGCGGCCGGGTCGAGCGGTTCGAGCGCCGGTACGGCAAGCGGCAGAAGTCCGGCACCAAGTAGCTCGGCAGACGGCGCCCGCCCCTGGGTCCCAGGGGTCGGGCGCCGTTTTCGCGCCACCCGTCGCGCCGATCTTGACGTGGTGGCAGCCGACACGCCGCGGGACGTGGCCACAACGTCAGGATCGGCGCAGGAGGAGACCCGCATGACCAGCACTCCGGACCGGCTGCCGGCGCTGCTCGCCGAGCACGCGGACCTGGAGGCGCAGCTCGCCGACCCGGCGGTGCACGCCGACCAGTCCAGGGCCCGCCGGCTGGGCCGCCGGTACGCGGAGCTCACGCCCGTCGTCGCGACCGTGCGCGAGCTGGACGCGGCCCGGGCCGACCTGGCCACCGCCCGCGAGCTGTCCGGCGAGGACGCCTCGTTCGCCGCCGAGGCCGAGGTGCTCGCCGGCCGGGTCGACCAGCTCGGGCAGCGGCTGCGCGAGCTGCTGCTGCCGCGCGACCCGAACGACGGCAAGGACGTGATCCTGCAGGTCAAGGCGGGGGAGGGGGGAGAGGAGTCGGCGCTGTTCGCCGGCGACCTGCTGCGCATGTACCTCCGGTACGCCGAGCGGCAGGGCTGGAAGGCGGAGGTGCTGGACGCCGAGCAGAGCGACCTGGGCGGGTACCGGGACGTCACGGTCGCCGTCCGCGGCCGGCCGGACGCCGGGGTGTGGCGGCGGCTGAAGTACGAGGGCGGCGTGCACCGGGTGCAGCGGGTTCCGGTCACCGAGTCGCAGGGCCGGATCCACACCTCGGCCGCCGGGGTGCTGGTGCTCCCGGAGGCCGCGGACGTCGACGTCCAGATCGACCCGAACGACCTGCGGATCGACGTGTACCGGTCCTCCGGCCCGGGCGGGCAGAGCGTGAACACCACCGACTCCGCGGTCCGGATCACCCACCTGCCGACCGGCACCGTGGTGTCCATGCAGAACGAGAAGAGCCAGCTGCAGAACAAGGAGGCGGCGCTGCGGGTGCTCCGCGCCCGGCTGCTGGCCATGGCGCAGGACGAGGCCGACCGGGAGGCGGCCGACGCACGGCGCAGCCAGGTCCGCACGGTGGACCGCAGCGAGCGGGTGCGCACCTACAACTTCCCGGAGAACCGGATCTCCGACCACCGGGTCGGGTACAAGGCGTACAACCTCGACCAGGTCCTGGGCGGCGAGCTGGACGGCGTGATCGACGCGCTGGTCCGGGCGGACAACGAGGCGCTGCTCGCCGGCGAGACGGTCCGGTGACGCGGGGACCCGGCCGGTCGACTGGGCGGCGCGCGCAGCCCGGCGCCGAGCGCCGGTGACCCGCCGCGGCGCCGAGGGTCGTGCGGCCGGGACCGCGCCCGCTCCGGCCGGGCATGCCCTGGCGCGGATGATGCGCGCGGCGACGGCCACCCTGGCCGCCGCGGGGGTGCCCAGCCCGAGGCACGACGCGCAGGCCCTGGCCGCGCACGTCCTGAGCCTGCCGGCGGCACGGCTCGCGATGGCCGGGCCGCCCTCGGCCGAGCAGCAGGCCCGGTACGCCGACCTGGTCGGCCAGCGCACGCACCGGGTGCCGCTGCAGCACCTGACCGGGGTCGCCGGTTTCCGCCGGCTGGACCTGGCCGTCGGCCCCGGGGTGTTCGTGCCGAGGCCGGAGACCGAGGTGCTGGTCGACTGGGCGCTGGCCGCGCTCGCCGGGACGCGGGCCCCACTCGTCGTCGACCTGTGCGCCGGCTCCGGGGCGCTCGCGCTCGCGCTGGCGAACGAGCTGCCCAGCCGACCCCGGGTGCACGCGGTGGACAACGACCCGCTCGCGCTGGCCTGGGCCCGGCGCAACGCCGAGGCCCGGGCCGCCGCCGGCGACCAACCGGTGACCCTGCACCGCGGCGACGTCACCGACCCGACCCTGCTGGCCGACCTCGCCGGCTCCGTCGACCTGGTCATCGCGAACCCCCCGTACATCCCGGACGGCGCCGCGGTCGAGCCAGAGGTCGCCGAGCACGACCCGCCGGCCGCGCTCTGGGGCGGCCCGGACGGACTCGACCTGGTCCGGCACGTCGAGCGCACCGCCGCCCGGCTGCTCCGCTCCGGCGGCGCGGTCGCCGTCGAGCATGCCGACCTGCAGGGCCGTTCCGCGCCCGCGCTGTTCCACCGGCCCGAGTGGACAGACGTGGCCGACCACCCCGACCTGGCCGGCCGCCCCCGGTTCAGCACCGCCCGGCGCAGCCGACCGGACCGCGTCCCGGACCCGACCTGCCGGGGTGCGACGATTCCGAGGTGAGCGTCAGCTACCACACCGCCGATCCGGCCGAGCGGGTCGACGGCCTGGCCGCGGCGGCGGCCGCGGTGCGGCGCGGCGAGCTGGTCGTGCTGCCGACCGACACCGTGTACGGGGTAGGCGCGGACGCGTTCACCCCGGCGGCGGTGAGCGCGCTGCTCGCGGCGAAGGGCCGCGGCCGGGACATGCCGGTGCCGGTGCTGGTTGGTTCGTGGCGAGCGCTGGACGGGCTGGCCGGGTATGTGCCGCCGACGGTCCGGGACCTGGTGGAGGCGTTCTGGCCGGGTGCGTTGACGCTGGTGGTCGAGCACGCGCCGTCGCTGGCCTGGGACCTCGGCGACGCCAGGGGCACCGTCGCGGTCCGGATGCCGCTGCACCCGGTGGCGCTGGAGCTGCTGGGCGAGATCGGCCCGATGGCGGTGTCCAGCGCGAACCGGTCCGGGCGGCCGCCGGCGACCAGCGCCGCCGAGGCGCGCGAGCAGCTTGGCTACGCGGTCTCGGTGTACCTGGACGCCGGGCCCTCCGGCGACCCGGCGCCGTCCACGATCGTGGACGTCACCGGGCCGGTGCCGCGGCTGCTCCGGGCCGGTGCGGTCGGTCTGGACACGCTGCGCGAGGTGGTCGCCGGCATCGAGCCCGGGTAGGCCCTGTCGCTTGGCGACAGGCCGAGCCCGAGACCTTCGCGTAACCTGGTCCGAGTGCCGGCCACCCCCGCCAGCGTCCTCTGCGTCTGCACCGCGAACGTCTGTCGGTCCCCCGCCGCCGAGCTGCTGCTTCGGGCCGGGCTGCGGCGCCGGCTGGGCGAGCGGGCGGCTCGGGCGATCGAGGTGACCAGCGCGGGCATCTGGGCCAGCGACGGCCGGCCGGTCGAGCCGGGCACGGCCAAGGCGCTGCGCGCTCACGGCGTGGCCGAGGCGGAGCTGGCCGCCGCCCGCTCGACCCCGCTGCGCCGGGAGGCGGTGGTCGCCGCCGACCTGGTGATCGGAGCGGCCGCCGAGCACGTCCGCGGCGTCTGGCGGCTGCAGATCGCCGCCCGGTACCGCACTTTCACCCTGGGTGAGCTGGCCCGGCTGCTGGAGGAGGTCGACCCGGCGACACTGCCCCCGGCGGACCCGGGAGACCCGGCCAAACCGGGAGACCCGGCCAAACCGGGAGACCCCGCCAAACCGGGAGGCCCGGCCCACCCGGGAGGCCCGGCCCACCCGGGAGACCCGACAGGCCCGGCAGGGCTGCCCGTGCCCGGGCTGCCCGGCGCCGCCGCGCTGGCCGGCCCGACCGGGCTCGCCGGCGCGGCCGGGTTCGCACCGATGGCCGGGCTGGACGGGACGGCCGGAGGCGGCATCGCGGCCAGACTGCGATCGCTGGTCCGGGCGGCCGGCGCCGTGCGCGAGGCCCGACGCGACCCGAACGAGCCGTACGTGACCGACGCCTACGACCTAGCCGACCCGACCGACAACGACATCGCCCAGCGGGACATGGTCGAGCAGACGGCGTTCCATGTGGACGCTCTGCTCGACCTGCTGGCCGGGCCCGCCCCGGTCCGGCGGCCGGCGCGGGATAGGGTTCACTGGCCAGACTGGGCCGTACAGTGGAGCCGCAGCCGAGCGCGCCGAGGAGCACCGCGATGACAAGCACGTCGGCAGGGGGGCCGTTCTGGGGGCCCGACTTCGACGCTCTGTCCAGGCAGGACCCGGAGATCGCCGGTGTCGTGCTCGGTGAGCTGGAGCGGCTGCGCAGCGGGCTGCAGCTGATCGCCAGCGAGAACTTCACCTCGCCGGCCGTACTGGCCGCGCTGGGCAGCACGCTGTCGAACAAGTACGCCGAGGGCTACCCGCGCCGCCGCTACTACGGTGGCTGCCAGCAGGTCGACCTGGCCGAGGAGATCGGCATCGCCCGGGCCAAGGAGCTGTTCGGCGCCGACCACGCGAACCTGCAGCCGCACTCCGGGGCCAGCGCCAACCTGGCCGCGTACGCGGCGATCTGCCAGCCCGGCGACACCGTGCTGGCCATGTCGCTGCCGCACGGCGGCCACCTGACCCACGGCTCGAAGGTCAACTTCTCCGGCCGGTGGTTCAACACCGTCTCCTACGGGGTGGACGAGCGCACCGAACTGATCGACTACGACGCGGTGCGCGACCAGGCCCTGGAGCACCGGCCGAAGATGATCATCTGCGGCGCGACCGCGTACTCCCGGCTCATCGACTTCGCCGCGTTCCGGTCCATTGCGGACGAGGTGGGTGCCCGGCTCGTGGTCGACGCCGCGCACTTCATCGGGCTGGTCGCCGGCAAGGCGATCCCGTCCCCGGTGCCGCACGCGGACGTGGTCACCTTCACCACCCACAAGGTGCTGCGCGGCCCGCGCGGCGGCATGATCGTGTGCACCGAGGAGATGGCCAAGGCGATCGACAAGGCGGTGTTCCCGTTCACCCAGGGCGGTCCGCTGATGCACGCGGTCGCCGCGAAGGCGGTGGCGCTGAAGGAGTGCCTGCAGCCGGAGTACCAGGCGTACGCGCGGCAGGTCATCGCGAACTGCCAGGCACTGGCCGAGGGGCTGGCCGGCGAGGGGATGCGGCCGGTCTCCGGCGGCACCGACACCCACCTCGCCCTGATCGACCTGCGCGAGCTGGACGTGACCGGCAAGGAGGCCGAGGCGCGCGCCGACGCGGCCCGGATAACCCTGAACAAGAACGCGATCCCGTTCGACCCGCAGCCGCCGGCGGTGGCCTCCGGCATCCGGGTGGGCACCCCGGCGGTCACCACGCAGGGCATGGCGCAGGGCGACATGAAGGAGATCGCCTCGCTGATCGGCCGGGCGGTGCGGGATGGCGAGGGCGCGGCGACCGCGGAGGTGGCCGCGGGCGTCCAGGCACTGGTACAGGCCCACCCCGCCTACCCCCGGCCCTGAGGTCGCGGACACCGGGGGCGGGACCCCGCAGTGCGCGAGTACGCGCTCGTCTTCTGCATCGCGGCGGCGGTGACGTTCCTGCTCACCCCGGTGGTACGGCTGGTCGCGCTGCGCTGGGGAGCGGTGGCCCAGCCGCGCGACCGGGACGTGCACGCCATCCCGACTCCCCGGCTCGGCGGCGTCGCCATGTACGGCGGGGTCGCCGCGGCGCTGCTCGTCGCGCACCTGATGCCGACCCTGCAACGCACCTACCGGCACGGCTCGGAGACCTCGGCGGTCCTCGTCGCCGGCGGGATCATCTGCCTGCTCGGCGTGGTGGACGACCGGTGGGAGCTGGACTCGCTGACCAAGCTCGCCGGGCAGGTGTTCGCCGCCGGGGTGATGGTGCTGCTGGGCGTGCAGCTGCTGCAGGTGTTCCTGCCGATCGGCCGGATCGGCACGCTGTCGTTCGCCCGGAACGACTCGGTCGGCGTCACCGTCCTGATCTGCCTGCTGACCATCAACGCGATGAACTTCATCGACGGGCTGGACGGGCTCGCCGCCGGGGTGTCGGCGATCGGCGCGGTGGCGTTCTTCGCCTACTCGTACCACCTGGGCAAGGTCGGCTACGACGACGTCGCGTTCGCACCGACCCTGATATCTGCGGTGCTGGCCGGCGCGTGCGTCGGCTTCCTGACGCACACCTTCTCCCCGGCCCGTATCTTCATGGGCGACTCCGGGTCGATGCTGGCCGGGCTGATGCTCGCCGCGTCCGCGATCACCGCCTCGACCAGCGCCGACCCGCAGAGCTTCGGCACCGTCGTCGGCTCGCTGCCGCTGCTGATCCCGCTGCTCATCCCGCTCGTGGTGCTGGCGGTGCCGCTGGTCGACCTGCTGCTCGCGGTGGTCCGTCGGGTCAAGGCCGGCCGCTCCCCGTTCGCCCCGGACAAGATGCACCTGCACCACCGACTGCTGGAGATCGGCCACTCGCACCGGCGGGCGGTGCTGATCATCTATTTCTGGTCGGCGCTGCTGGCCTCCGGCGGGGTGGCGATGGCGATCACGAACAACTCGCTCACCGTCCTGTCCGCGGTGGCCGGGCTGGCCGCGGTCGCGCTGCTGGTGTCCAACGTGCCCCGGCTGCGCGCGGCGCGCCGGCCAGCCGGATAGCGGCGCGGGCATGGCCGCACCGCCCCGCGCCGGCTGGGATCTCGGGCACCTGCGCTCCGGCCTGCTGGTCAGCGCCGCCCTCGCCGCGGTCGCCGTCCCGACGGTGTGGCTGCTGCGGGACGCGCGGGGAGCGCTCTGGGTCCTCGCCGGACTGGCCATCGTGGCCACCTTCTTCTCGGCCAGCGCGGTCGCGGTCGCCTGGGCCGGCCGGATCGCCGACGCGCTGACCCTGCCGGTGGCGCTCACCGCCTACGTCACCAAGATCGTGCTGCTCGGCGTGCTGCTGGTGAGCGTGCGAGACTCGGCGGCCCTGGACGCGCCCGCGCTGGCCTGGTCGGTGATCGGCGGCACGGTGGCCTGGACCGCGGTCCACGTCCGCCGGGTATGGACCGCCCGGCTGTACTATGTGGACCCTTGAGGTTTGACCGGAGCTTTGCCGACTCTTCGAGGGGGTCGGTTTCGTGCGCGGCCGACCTGGACTGATAACGTACGGCGTGCCATGACCGAGGGACGGCAGCCCGGTGAGTCTCCCGGCGCAGGGGCAGGCTGGGCGGTTCTCGGCACCCTGATCGCGGGCATGCTCGTGTGGGGTGGCATCGGTTGGCTGGTCGACCGATGGCTGTCCACCCGGGCCTTCCTGCCGATCGGGCTGATCGTCGGAGTGGCCGGTGCGATCTACCTGATTGTCGTGAAGTACGGCAGGTGACGCCCCACTCGGCGGGCGTCGAGCGACGGAGAGGGGGCCGAGTTGGGGATCCTCGCCGCCCCGTGCGACCCGGGCGATTCCGGGTTCTGCGCGCCCGGCGTCTCAGCCTTCTACCCGAAACCGCTCTTCGAGTTCACCGTGGCGGGCATCGACTTCCAGGTCACCCGGATCATGGTTCTCTCCTGGATCGTAACCGCGGCGATACTCTTTGTGCTCGTCGCGGCGGTCCGCAACCCGCAACTCGTCCCCGGCCGGCTGCAGTGGCTAGGTGAGTCGGCGTACTCGTTCGTCCGTGACGGGATCGCCCGCGAGGTGATCGGCCGCGAGGGGCTGCGGTTCGCGCCCTACCTGGCCACGCTGTTCCTGTTCATCCTCGGCAACAACGTGCTGGGCATCGTCCCGCTGGCGCAGATCGCGCCCACCTCCAAGATCGCGCTGCCGGCCGTCCTGGCCATCATCTCGTGGATCATCTTCAACTGGGTGGGCATCAGACGGCACGGCTTTCGCAAGTACTTCAAGAGTATCCTCTTCATGCCTGGCGTGCCGAAGCCGATGTACATCCTCGTCACCCCGATCGAGGTCTTCTCGACGCTGCTGGTCAGGCCGTTCACGCTGGCGGTCCGGTTGTTCGCGAACATGTTCGCCGGCCACCTGCTGCTGCTGGTCTTCACGCTCGGCGCCGCCTACCTGATCACCGTGGGAAACCTCTCGGCGCCGTTCGGAGTGGTGTCCGGGCTGATGGCGATCGTCATGACGTTCTTCGAACTGCTGGTCGAGGTCCTGCAGGCGTACGTGTTCACCATTCTGACGTCCACCTACATCGCCGGTGCCCTGGAAGAGGCGCACTGAGGACCGCCGTTTCCTGTCACTCGCGTGCGTGTCACGCGACCCACCGAAGGAGCGTCATCCATGTCCATCCTCGCCGCCGCAAACGGAGTGAGTGGCAACCTCGGGGCCGTCGGGTACGGCCTTGCGGCGATCGGCCCCGGGATCGGCGTCGGGATCGTGTTCTCCGCCTACATCCAGGCGACCGCCCGCCAGCCCGAGTCCGCCGGCCTCACCCGCACCTACCTGTTCGTCGGCTTCGCGCTGTCCGAGGCGCTGGCGCTGATCGGCTTCGTCGTACCGTTCATCTTCAGCTAGAAGGCGGGTGCCGGCATGCTGCTCTACCTGGCCGCCGAGGGGGAACAGAACCCGATCCTGCCGCCGCTCAGCGAGATCATCCTCGGGCTGATCTCGTTCGCGGTCCTGGCCTACGCCTTGATGCGGTACGTCTTCCCGCGGATGGAGCAGACCTTCCAGGCCCGCCGGGAGGCCATCGAGGGCGGCATCCGGCGCGCCGAGGAGGCCCAGGCCGAGGCGCAGCGGCTGCTCGAGCAGTACCGCCAGCAGCTGGCCGAGGCGCGTAGCGAGGCCGCCCAGATCCGGGACAGGGCCCGGGCCGAGGCGCAGCGCATCACCGACGAGATGCGCGCGGCGGCGCAGGCCGAGCAGGCCCGGATCGTGCAGCGGGGCGAGGAGATGCTGGCCGCCCAGCGCCAGCAGATCGTCCGCGAGCTGCGCACCGAGATCGGCTCGCTGGCGGTCGACCTGGCTGGGCGGATCGTCGGCGAGTCGATGGCCGACGAGGCGCGGCAGCGCGGGACCGTGGACCGGTTCCTGGGCGAGCTGGAGGGGATGTCGGCCCGCGCGCCGGTGGGTGCTCCGACCGGTGGTGGCGGCGGCCGGCCGGCCGCCGCCGGCCAGACCGGGTCCGGACCGGCCGGGTCGGGGGAGAGCGCATCCGGGGTGGGCGGCTCCGCGGCGGGCGGCGGTAGCGGGACCGGCGGCGGCCGGGGCAGGTCCCGGCGCGGCGGCTCGGGCGGGGACACCGACGGCGGCTCGACCGACCGCGGCCCAGGTGGCGGCGGCCCGGGTGAGGGCGGCTCAGGGCGCCGGGGGCGGCGGTCCTGATGCACGTCGCGAGCCGGGAATCGCTGGCCGCGGCGCGGGACCGGCTGGACGCGTTCATCGACCGGGCCAGCGCGGTGGACATCGGCACGGTGGCCGACGAGCTGTTCGCCACGGTCGGGCTGCTGGACCGGCAGCCACTGC
>WNGD01005231.1_pt1 | contig 12923 bp, 17 predicted proteins | sample 5400671 | NCBI WGS metagenome assembly WNGD01 (sample SAMN13153369, study PRJNA577476) | soil metagenome | isolation source: 40 cm soil or saprolite under grassland replicate 2 | place: USA:California | collected 2016-06-15
CGCGTAAAGCGGTTGCGGCAAGCGCGGCGCTCGCATGAAGCTGTGAATTCGCTGCCAGGCGACTAAGAAGATCGCTCCCGCCGCCAATCCGAGTAAATGCTGCGCGATCGTAATCGCGCGAAAGTCAGCGAAGCACTTATTCACGGCGGGGTGACATTATCCAGTCGCTTTTAATCATTTGTAGGGCGATATGCCTTATAAGGCAATGCGCGCCGCTCGGCGGCAAATTGAAGAGCTCGCGTGAGCTAAGCGAACATTGAGTCCAGTGGGACGAGTGGCCGGATCATTTCGGCCAGGGCGGGAACGTCCTTGCACCTGAACCGGCGCCCCCGCGCTCGAATTTTGGTGGTGGCGAGTTTGTTGACGCGGCAGAGTTGACCGTTTTTCCAGACCCACGCATTCGGGTTGTAAGGACCGACCCGGCGCGGATCGGTCCAGGTATGGATGGACAACACCGCGGCGATGTGCATCGGGCCGCTGTCCACGCTCACGATGAAGTGCGCGGCCCGAATGAGCCAGATCAATTGCAAGAGTGAAGTTTGGTTGGTCAAATCAATGCAATTTTCCGGCGCGCCGTCGATCCCGCGACGCGATTGCCCCACCACCACTACGCGCGTAGGCGCAAAGGCATGGCAGAATTCCTCGATTACGGCCGTGGAGAGCGATTTACCCGCGCCGCGCGCAAAGGGATGAAGAAGAATGAACGGCGGATATGGGTCGAACCGCGGAAGCGGGTCTCCTGTCGGAATGGGACAACGGAGGGATTCCCCGACAGCGGCGCCGGCTAATTCGGCCAGCTTGATGTAACGTTCGACAGCATGCGCGCGGCGATCCACCTTGGCGACGCGATCGTAAAGCCAGCGCGAGCCTTCGCGGGCATCGCTCATTCCGTAAAGCTGTGTTGCGCGCGAGATTTTGGCGATGAGCGCGCTGCGCAGCAGGCCCTGAAAATCCAGCGCAAGATCGGGCCGCAGAGTCAGCGTCTGTTTTAACCACGGCATCAGGCTCTTCGTTGCGCCGAGGCCGCGAAATTCGCCTCGCGGAAAAATGTAAACGTGATTCACGTCCGAATTGCCCCGCAGGAGCGACACAAACTCGGAGTTAATCACCCAGGTAATCTCAGCATCGGGATACGCGTCGCGAACCAGTGCCACTGCCGGAATGGTGTGGACGATGTCTCCGAGCGAGCTTGGCTTGATGATTAAGATCGATTTCGGATTCAGAGTGACGGGTGCCTCCTTCATCAAGGCTTCGGCGGCCAGGGAAGTGTTGAAGCGACCTTATCTTCCAATGGCAAGCCGCTCGGCGAGCAATCGCGGCAGACCAGCTTTAATGATTTTTTTTTGCGCCGTCTCCAAGTCGTATTTGATGCGCAACTGCTGGATGAGGTTCTTTTCAATGTCGTAAATGCAATAGCCCGCGCGCCAGTTTCCGTCGCGCGGTTGGCCGACGCTACCCGTGTTGATGAAATATTTCGTGTTTGGCTTAATTCGCACATACTCCATGCGCTCGCGTTTGATGTCGCCATCGTCGCGAATAAAAACCATTGGCACATGAGTGTGCCCAAAAAAACAAACGCCGGTATGCTGGTAGGCAAAGCTGGCGGCGGCATCGAGATTATTAAACACGTAGCCCCATTGCGATGGAGTATCGAGCGTTGCGTGGACGATGGTAAAATCGCGCACCTGTTTTTGTAACGGCAAGTCCTGCAACCATTGACGGTCTTCTTCGGCAAGGTGGTCGCGCGTCCATTGGATGGCGCGTTCCGCCACCGGGTTGAAATCACTGGAGGACTCGACGAGCGTCGCCTGCTCGTCGTGATTGCCTTTCACGATCGGGCAATCCAGTTCGCGAACCCGTTCCACACACTCGTGCGGGTTCGCATTGTAGCCGACCACATCGCCAAGGCAGACAAAATGCGTGCAATTGCGCTCGCGCGCATCGGCCAAAACCGCTTCGAGCGCCTCGAGGTTGGCGTGAACGTCACTAAAAATTGCAAAACGCATGACGCGACGCTTACAACGTTACAACGCAAACGCTTCAACGCTTCAACGATTTGGCGATGTCACCTTATTTGTCGGGGATTCGCTGATCCTGCGGAATTCCAAGTTTGTTCTCGAGAAATTTCAGCCGAGTAATCAAAGTCGGTAACCGCTCTTTCACTCCTTCGTCGTAAAGCTGACGCAGCTGCTCATAAGCTTCGCGTTCGCGTCCCTCGCAATAGGAACGCTCGTACGCGGAAAAACGCTGCTCGTAGCTGGGCGCGTGCGGGAAAGTCGCTGCCTTGGCGTAAAATTCTGCGGCGTGCTCATGATCTTTGTATTTCTCTTTGTAAAGGCGGGCCAGCGCCTCGTAAAGCTGCAGGCGATCCGGATTATTTTTTATCCCGCGTTCGAGGAAATCTTTGCCCAAGGCAAAATATTCGCGCTGAGCCTTCACCCGCAGCGCGAGGCGTGGCTGGCTTTTATCATTCATCGCGGCCACCGCGGCGTTCCAAGCCATGTGCCATGCCGCCATGTCCCAAAACAAGATCACGCGCGGCTGAAGCGTGGTGACTTGCCGGAACAGCAACAGCACACGCCCCCATTCTGTCCGCTCCCAGGCCACATGCGCCTGAATAAAAAGTCCATCGGCGACGATTGCCCGAAATCCGCTCAAAGCCGCGACGAAACCGAGTTGGCCAAGTTTTTCGCGAAGATCGAGATTAAATTCCACGCCCCGGAAATGTTCCTTCCTGTGGAGCGCTGCGAGGTCGCGTTCAATTGGCACTTTAAGGGCTCCGAGCACGATCAGGATCACGACCACGAGAATGGCGCGGATCATAATTCTTTCCCGTAGAAGACGAACGCGGCCAAAAGAGTGTAAATTGCGGTGTAGAAAATTCCCAAAAGTGCGGTCTTGAAGAACAATCCCAACGAGATCGCAGTGCCGGCAACGATATCGTCCACCAAATTGAACGCCTGCAAATCCGGAAACAATAGAGCGACGACAGCGAGAAAGATCTTTGTGATCAAGCCGCTGGCATGTGCCTGCAGCCAGTACTCGCGCGCGGTCGCCTGCAAATGACCAATGAAATAGATGAACGCCATTACCACGATGGTGAAAATGTTTGTGGTCGCGAACGTGGATACAAACAACGTCAGCGCAGCCAGCAGACACGCTTTTAGATAAATGATGCTGATGCCTGGTACCATGTCGATGTTGAAGGCCGAGGCGCGCACGGCGCGCACCGCGGCGTCCAGTTGCTCGCGCGGTGCCGCCGACATTTGCCGGATTGTCGTGTGCAACACAGCCTGCTCGCGCATGTAGAGCACCAGGACAAACACGGCACTCATTACCAGCGTACTGATCGCCAACAGCAAAAGCACGCCAGCAATTTTTCCGAGTAAATACTCGAGACGCGGCACCGGTTTGGCGAGAATTGTGTAAACGGTCCGATCCTCGATGTCCTGCGGAATGAGCCGCGCCGTTGCCACTATTGCCAGCAGGGAGGTGAAAATCGACATCGCGCCGAGCGAGACGTCTTTCAGGATTTGAAACTCCTGTTGAAAGGTGAACTGCGCCATGAAGATCGAGCTGCCGATCAAAAGCAACGCGAAGACCAGCAGAACGTAAAAAACCTTGAGGCGCGTCAGCTCAGTCAGGGTATTGACCGTGATGGCGCGGACACGAGCCAAAGAGAAAGCGCGATGTCGAGTTTGCATTGGCCTCGCTGACGCGGAAGCGTCGAAGCGTTCAAGCGTTAAATTGTCTATCTCATTCGACATTCGAGTTTCGTCATTTTTTTGTTGCCTCGAGGAACAGTCGCTCGAGAGTCGTTGTCGATTTTCGGCGCTCGATCACTCTGGCGTTGGACCTTGCGGCGAGCCCTTCGATCTCATTCAGCAACGTGCCCGATGCGTTTTCCAAAACGAGTTCAGTTTGATTTTCGATCGCGATCAATTCTTCCAGGCGTCCTTCGCGCACGAGCGCGCCATCGGCGAGAATCCCAACGCGGTCGCAGATTTCCTGCGCTTGCGCGAGCAAATGCGAGGAAAGCAGCACAGTAATCCCGCGGTGCCGCAGATCGCGGATCAGATCGCGAATCTCGCGTGATCCTGCCGGATCAACGCCCGCTGTTGGTTCATCCAAAACCAGCAGCTTGGGATGATGAATCAACGCCTGCGCCAGTCCAATGCGCTGGAGCATTCCTTTTGAATAAGTGCCCAGCCGTTGTTTGCGCGCCTTTGTTAAACCTACGAGGTCGAGCAGTTCGTTTATGCGCTCTCTTAGTCGCGCGCCTCCCAAGCCGCAAAGCCTTCCGAAAAAGCGCAACGTTTCTTCGCCGGTGAGATATTTGTAAAAATAGGGATTCTCCGGCAGAAAGCCGACCGCCACCCGGCTTTCAACCAAACGGCTGTCGCGCCCAAAAATTTCCGTGCGACCGCGCGTTGGCGAAACCAGGCCAAGAATGATTTTCAGAGTGGTGCTCTTGCCGGAACCATTCGGACCTAGTAATCCGAAAACTTCTCCAGGCTCAACCCGGAGATCGAGATCGCGCACTGCCGTAATCGATTGCCGATGAAAAGGGACAGGGAAAATCTTCGTCAATCCTCGGACTGCGATTGCTGGCTCAGTCATGGTGAATTTCAAAACCGCGCGCGGCGACTGGGGTTTCCAATTTGTTTTCGATTTGCCTGCGAATATGCGCGCGTAGTTCGCTCTTTGAGATGGCATCGAGGAACGCGCGCACCTCCTCTTCCTCTCCAGCCGTCTGAAGTTCTACGCGTCCGTCCGGCAGATTGCGTACCCAGCCGGTGATATCGAAGCCTTTGGCAATATGTTGCACAGTCCAGCGAAACCCGACGCCTTGAACATAGCCTTCGTAAAATACTTGGAGCGACGTCATCGCTTGATCTCAGGTGCTGGATTCTAGATACCTGATGTAGATAACCGAGGGAGTGGGCGCAACATTCAGCATCCACGGTTAAATAACGAGTATCGGCTCATTTGTACGAATAAACGAGGCAGAAGCTTCCTTCCTGACCATCAACCAGATCGACTGAAACGAAGTACTGGCCGCTGTTTGCCGGCGAAAATCCAGCGGCAGCTTTATCTCCGGCATCATAAGATTCCGTAGTGACCCGGTTGCCCGCCTCATCATATACGCTCACCGCAACCTTCTTCGCCGGCTCGGTGGCGCCGACAGAAAACCAGTACTGATTTCCCGCGTAAAGATTTACCGCTACCAGAGCGTGAGTCTGCGGCTTTAACGTTCCACACCAATGGCCGTCTCGAATCTTGAAACCGTCGTTAGTAAATGCTCCAGCCACGTCAAGTGCACTCTTGCGCGCTTCGATCTCGTTATCTGTTTCGGCAGACGAGGAGATGATCGCCGCGGCGAGTACAAGAATGCAAGGAAAAGTGAGCGAGCGATTCATTTTGCGATAGTTTTGCTTTCGATTTCCTCCATTACTTTTCCAACTGCTTCGTTCACCTTCCGCACTTCATCGACACTTGGCGCCTTACCTACTGGGAAGGAAACGAGTTTTTGGATCCCGGTAAGTTGCTGGCTCACATCCTTAACCAGCGGCTCGTTGCGAAGTTCGGGTGAGATTTCGTCGATCTTCGACTGCATGAAACCAACCAGCGCAGGCTGCCGCAGCACTTTTGCACTTCCTGCGTCGTAGCTTTCCAGAATCGCTCCGCTAACCACCTGGGTGCCGCGAATCCAACCGCCGAGGCTCACCAGAATTATCAGATCCTGATCGCTGTGCGATTGCATCGACGACTTCACCTCGTTTTGAGTTGCTTCTAGTTCTTCCTGCAGCGTGTCCCATTCGTTATGCTCGGCGAATTCGTTGATGCTATTGCCGCGGCTGAGCACGTGCTCGCTTACTCCAAGCGCTTTGGCAAGCTTGATGATATCCGAGCCAATATTTTTGACCTGCTGGCTGTCTTTTGCTTCAACAGCGATAAAGCCATCGGCGATCAAGCCACCCAGGTTAAGGGCAATCTGCGCGCGATTGCGATACGTCATTGGCATCGGCGGGCGATATTGCCCAGACCAGTTTATTTTGCCCGGTTTTTCGAGTGCGGCGAATAGCTCGCCCGGCGTAGGAATGCTAATCGAATCGCTTCTGACTGCTCTTGCAAGTTGATCGGCGGGGAGACGCGCAGGGTCAGCGCCGCTGGCGGCGGAGATAATTTCCACCACCGCGATCAGGCTGAGCCTCGCCAAACGAATCATTGCCCAGGTTATTCGCACCTTGGCGAAATTACCGATGGGAATGTCAGCCGCAAGGAAGAAGCGCGAGTTGATGCCGGTGAAGATTAGTTGAAGCGCAGACTGCTCCCGCGCATGCTTGCAGGCGCGCAACCATTTGCGACTGCGATATTCTGCAATGTCAAAAACTTCGATTCATATCATTGTCGCCCGTGAAATTCTCGATTCGCGTGGCAATCCGACGATTGAAGTGGATGTGCGTCTTGATGGCGGTGCGCTCGGTCGGGCGGCCATTCCAACCGGTGCGAGCACTGGCGAGCACGTGGCGAATTCGATTTTGATCAAGGTAAATCAGATCGGCACGCTTAACCGAGACACTGGCGACAATTGATCTGGCAAAGAACAACAATTACTCCACGGTGATCAGCCATCGGTCTGGCGAAACCGAGGACGTAACTATTGCCGATATCGCTGTGGCGACCAATGCCGGTGAAATTAAAACCGGGTCGCTTTGCCGAAGCGATCGCATCGCCAAGTACAATCAGCTGTTGCGAATCGAAGAAGAACTTGGTGACAAAGCCGTGTACGGCGCTACAATGTCCTAAGTGGATCAGCCTTACGCCGATTTCCGCGAGCGTCGCCAAGCTACAGTCTGGCAGCGACTCAACCGAGTTCTTTACGTCCTGCTCGTCCTCGCGGTCTGGCTGGTGATCGTGAGTTTGTTCGTGCCGCCGTACAAGAAACTGATGCAAAGCCGCGCCGAGATTGATCAATTGCAACAACAAGTGAACGAGCAGCAAAGCCTGCTTGCTCGCCAGACGCGCGAGGTCAACCTCCTGAAGACGGACGTGACTTATCTGGAGACCATCGCGCGCGATCGCCTCGATCTCATGAAGGAAGGTGAAACAATTTTTCGTCTCGAGTCGGCGCGCGCCGGAAAATCGAGACCCACCGATTCCGCTCGGAAATAGATTGGGTAGAACACGCGTCTCGCGTGCCGGTTTCGGCGTCGCGCCGAAACAATCTTTCCTTTGGTTTCGTTCAGCAGCGAAGATGAGCGAGCGAAAAGAAAGTTCGCGATCGCGAGGACGTGCTCGCCAGCACGCGAGACGGGTGCGCTACCCGATTCTGCGGGGCCTCGCGGCAAACGCGATCCTGTTACACTTTTGCGGTTCCAAGTGAGTTGGACTATTTTTTGATATGCCAACTGACCTTTCCACCGTGAATGCCGAGGATGTAAAATCGCGCGTGCGCGAGCTGGGGAGGTTTCTTTGACGTAGAGAAACTCCAAAACAAACTAGCGGCTATTGAGGCGCGAATGACAGCGCCTGATTTCTGGTCGAATCGCGAGCGCGCTCAGGCCGATGTCGAGGAAGTCTCTCGGTTACGTTCCGTTATCAATCCGTTTCATGAGCTGGAACGCGAAATCGAGGATTTTGATGCATTGCAGCAGTTAGCTGCCGAAGAAAACGATCCAGTTGCGCGCGAGCGAGCTGAAAAAGAAGTTGCGACGGAGCATGCTCGCCTGCTGCACAAACTGGACGAGTTCGAGCTGCGGCAATTTCTTTCCGGCGAACACGATCGCGCGAACGCGTTTCTGACCATTCACTCCGGGGCGGGCGGCACCGAGTCATGCGATTGGGCCGACATGTTGCTGCGGATGTATCAGCGCTGGATTGAGCGAAGCGGCTTCAAATCGCAGACAGTGGACATTCAACAGGGCGAAGAGGTCGGCGTTAAGTCTGTGACCTTACTGGCGACCGGCGAGTACGCTTATGGCCACCTTCAGACCGAGCGTGGTGTGCATCGGCTGGTGCGAATCTCGCCGTTTGATGCAAACAAACGCCGGCACACCTCGTTCGCCAGCGTCGATGTGGTGCCGGAAATCGCGGATACGACGCCGATCGAAATCAATCCCGCCGATCTGGAGATCGACACGTTTCGTAGCGGCGGCAAGGGTGGGCAAAACGTGAACAAAGTGGAAACTGCTGTGCGCGTCCTGCACAAGCCAACCGGTATCGTCGTCGCTTGCCAGGCCGAGCGCAGCCAGGGACGCAATCGCGAGCTCGCGATGAAAATGTTGAAGGCGAAGCTTTACGAAATCGAAGAGGACAAAAAACGCTCTGAGATCGATCGGCAATATTCAGAAAAAGGCGAAATTGCCTGGGGCAACCAGATTCGGTCCTACATTTTCCAGCCGTACCAGATGGTGAAGGATCATCGAACAGGCGCGGAAACCAGCAACGTTCAGGACGTCATGGACGGCAACATCGACATGTTCATCCAGGCGAAGTTGCGCGGAGAAAAAGCGGCCAAAGAGTAGCGCAAGCGAATCTGTCGCAGCGATCTCCGATCGCCGAAAAGTGCGACGGTCAGAGACCACTGCTACATGGAAACGAGTCGCAATCGAAAGCGTGCATCAAATTCACCGCCGTTATGAGCGCGGCAACAGGCCAGGCATGCAACGGCACGTTTGATCCGTTGGACACGAGGGAAATCGTGCTGGCAATTTGGACATCTGTAAAGGTATCGGTGAGCACGGCGTTTCACCGGAAAGGGAAGATTATGACAACGTTTCTCCCCGCTGATTCGAAGATCGCGACAAGCCTGTTGCCATTCAGTGCCGTGCGGCAGAATCCTGCGGCGCCCGGCGCGAAATTGCGCCAAAATATGCGCTAGCTCGTGTCGAAGCGTGCGGTCGATTTCGGCCGGATGCTCAGCAAGCTGCGGATTTAGCGAGATCAAACCCGACCGATAGTCGGCTCGGCCTGCGCAAGTTTTCAGTCGCGGATTCCATTCCACGCGAATTTCCATTGCGATTCGACCTGCGCCGTTGGCGCGCAGAAGCTCACGCGCCCTTTCCTCAAGATCGACATTGCGCGCGTCGTTGTTCCGGCCGGAACCATCGATTTCGGCTACCGTCGCGCTAGCTAAAGCAAATTCCAGTTGCCTAAGCAACCGCATACGCTTTGTCGGCTTGCGTCAGTCGCTTGATGATTCGCTCAACTGCTTTTGCGGCCTCGTCGATTTCTTGCCCAGTTGTCTTTTTACCCAACGAAAAACGAACGGCCGAACTGGCACGTTCCTTCGGTAGCCCCATTGCGAGCAAGACATGCGACGCTACTACTGAGCCCACCATGCAGGCTGATCCACTCGAGGCGCACACGCCTTCTAAATCGAGCGCCATGAGCATTGTCTCTGAATCGAAACCGTTGAAGCTGACATTGAGAGTGTTTGCCAGGCGATGCGCGGGATCGCCGTTTTGTCTTGCTTCTGGAAAGCTGTCTGTAATCCGTGTCCACAATGCGTCGCGCAATTGCGCTTCGCGTTCCTGTTCCGTCTGCCGATCACGTATCGTCCATTCCGCAGCCGGGACCATTCCTGCAATCGCAGCGACGTTTTCCGTTCCGGGGCGTCGCTCGTTTTCGTGCGCACCGCCGAACATGATTGGTTGGATCGACAAGCCACTTCGCAGAAAAAGAAATCCAGCGCCCTTTGGCCCGTAGAATTTGTGCGCCGCAAAACTGGCTGAATCAACGAGCCAAAGATCGACGTCGGTTTTACCGAACGATTGCACCATGTCGCTGTGCAAGAGAACAGCGTGTTCACGGCACATCTGCGAAATTTCGCGCATCGGCTGAATTGCGCCCGTCTCGTTGTTGGCGGTCATGATGGAAACCAATCTCGTTTCGGGGCGAATTGATTTTGCGAGCTGATCGAGATCAACGATTCCGTTTTCGGAAACGCTTAGCCAGGTCACTTCGAAATTTTCGTGCTTTTCCAAATGCTCAAGCGCGTTCAGCACCGCATGATGTTCGGCTTTGTTCGAGATCACGTGACCACCCGCCTCAGGCAGGGAAGATCGACATCGTGCCAGGCCAAGCACGGCTAGGTTGCAGGATTCCGTTCCGCCGCTCGTGAAAATGAGCTCATGCGGTTTGACGCGCAGAAGCGCGGCAAGTTTGTCACGCGCATTATCAATTGCCGCGCGCGCGTCGCGGCCCGCCGCGTGCACGCTCGATGGATTGCCGAAATGCCGGCCAAGGTACGGCAGCATCGCTTCGCGCGCTGCTTCGCACAGCGGCGTCGTGGCATTGTAATCGAGGTAAATCATCGACTATTCCCTTTAATATTGGTCGTGCTCGTGCTCGTAATAACGGTCGGGAAAAGTGCGCGATGGCGAGGGCGCCATCACCAACACGCGCGGGCGTGTGCTCCCCCAAATATCATTCCCGAAATTCATCGCGCGTTGTCATCGGCTTATGTTTTCCCTTAGGCACGATGCGCAATTGTTTTTCTTCGTAATAGACCAGCGAATCCGGCGGCACACTTTGCACGAGAAAGACGTTGCCGCCGATAGTGCTGCGCGCGCCGATCACCGTTTCGCCGCCGAGCACGGTCGAGTTTGGGTAGATGGTCACATCGTCCTCCACTTTCGGATGACGCTTGCCGCCCTTTTTGATCTTGCCGTGCTCGTCTTTTTGAAAACTGCGCGCGCCGAGCGTGACGCCATGATAAAGTTTCACGCGCGAACCGATTTCGGAAGTCTCGCCGATTACGACGCCGGTCCCGTGATCGATGAAGAAATGCGATCCAATTTTTGCGCCAGGGTGGATATCGATTCCGGTGCGGCTGTGCGCCCATTCGGTCATGATACGCGGTATCAGCGGGACCTTTTCGTAGAGCAAGTGCGCCATTCGGTAAATGGCGATCGCTTCCAGGGCGGGGTAAGCAAGAATGATTTCCTCGTAGCTTTTCGCCGCCGGATCACCTTCATAGGCCGCATCAACGTCCGTCCAAAGTATGCGTCGCACCGATGGCAATTCAGTGAGAAATTTCGCTAAGAGTTCGTCGGCTTTTGCCTCGGTTGCTTCGTCGGGCGGGACCTTGCCGAGGCTCCGGCACATTTCAGTTTTGAGGCGTGCGTGTAAATTTCTAACGCGGATGCGCGTTGTTTCGGCCAGGTCTTCGGAGCTCACCAATGCTTCACTGCGGAAGCCGGGAAACATTAAGCTCATCAACTCCGCGCAGGCTGCCTCAATGGCGAGACGCGAAGGAAGCGTGGCAGCGGCGTCCAGATAATTTATCCCGCCGGTTTCACTGTAAGTCTGTAGCAGTTCGTCAACTGCATTCCCCGTTGTCTGATCCATTAGAAGAAGTATGCGACCGTGTTCCTCGTCAATCAAAATGGAAATACCAAGGGACGAGCTCGAACCTAAAACACCTCGGATCCAAATTCGCCGTCGCTAACGCGAGAGCGAATCTTCATTCCCGGCCGCACGGTAGTGACAGTACGAATGATTTTTCCGGCTTCGTCGCTGGTTATGCTGTAACCGCGGCGTAGCGTCGCATCCGGGCCAAGCACGCGCAGAACTGCGGCGGCGTGCTGAAAGCGATGCCGCGCATTTTGCAAAACGCGCATCGGTGAATCGGCGAAACGGCGGCGAAGATCGACGAAATGGTTGCGGCGAATCATTAGTTCGCGTGCTGGACTGCGCGCTTGCAGCGCAGCAGCGACATGCAGAATCCACCGTTTGTAACTGTCGATCTTGTGCGCGAGACAACGCCGCAAAGTTTCGTGAGCATGATCCAGCCGCTGCTGCGCGTCGCGGACACGGTTAAGCAATTCGCGCCCGAGCACGCGAGCGCAGGCGGCGAGCTGCCTGCGAAGATCGACAACGTCCGGCACAATTAACTCCGCCGCGGCACTAGGAGTTGGCGCGCGCAGGTCAGCGACGAAATCACAAATGGTGAAATCGATTTCGTGACCAACAGCCGAGACGATTGGGATTTTCGAGTGGAAAACCGCGCGGGCCACAATTTCTTCATTGAACTCCCATAAATCTTCTATGGTGCCGCCACCGCGCGTAACCACAATAAGATCGACAGGCGCCCAATTCACATTTGACCTCGCCAATTCGCGAATTGCAACGGCGATTTCAGCGGCCGCGCCGGTTCCCTGAACGCGCACGGGGTTAACCAAAATTTGCAGCCACGGTGCGCGCCGCCTCAAAACATTGAGGATGTCTCGGATTGCAGCTCCACTGGGTGAGGTGACGATGCCAATTCTTCGCGGAAACTTTGGCAGCGCGCGCTTGCGCGCGGAGTCGAAAAGTCCTTCGGCTTCCAGTTTGCGCTTTAGCGCTTCGAATTTCGCCTGGAGCAGACCAAGTCCACGCGGCTGCAAAATTTGGACGCTCAGTTGGTACTGTCCGCGCGCTTCGAAAACGGTGACGCTGCCGTAAACCTGCACCTGCGCGCCGTCGGCGAGCGTGGTCCGCAGCGGCGGCATCGTATTGCGAAAAATCACGCAGGCGATCTGCGCCCGCGAATCCTTTAAGGTGAAATACTGATGGCCGCTCGGATGGAGTTTGTAGTTCGAAACCTCGCCTTGCACCCAGAGGGCGCCAAATTTCGTCTCTAAGGCCCCGCGGATATTTCGGGTCAGCTCGGAGACGGTCAGAATCTTTGAGGTTTGCGGAAACAGATCGCTCCTCAGCTGCATAAAAAACGTTCAACGCTCAACGCCCAACTTGCAACATTCCCGCATTGGCACATCCAACATTAGACATCGGTCGCTCTTGACAGTCTCGCCAGGCCGGAGATGGTCGGGCGCTTATGAAAAATCGCCAAGTCTTCCGTGTCATGGTTTGTGGGCTCGTGCTCGCTTTCGTTGGTCAGGCAGCAGGGGATCAATCTGCCAAACTGCATTCACAGC
>WNGD01005033.1_pt1 | contig 12916 bp, 10 predicted proteins | sample 5400671 | NCBI WGS metagenome assembly WNGD01 (sample SAMN13153369, study PRJNA577476) | soil metagenome | isolation source: 40 cm soil or saprolite under grassland replicate 2 | place: USA:California | collected 2016-06-15
GCGTCAAAAGCTTTGAGCATCTCTGGCAGCACATTGAAACGTTGGCGACCGAACGGAATGCTGCCCAGGCTCAGATCCACTGGCGCTTTACCTGTGCCGATGCTCGCGCTCAGATGCATGATCTCTCTCCTTCCCCAAAATTCAATCTGGACTGACTACTAGTAGCAAGAAATGACCACAATTGGAAGATAATATGAGATGTTCACAGAACCAACGAGAGCTATAAAAATCTTCTATTGCTACGCTCGGAAGGACAAACGACTGCGCGATGAACTTGAGAGCCACCTGGCAGCCTTGAAACGTTCAAAGCAGATCGTAGAATGGTATGATCGTGATATTCAGGCTGGAATGGAATGGGAACAGGAAATCGAGAAGCATCTGAATTCCGCCGACATTGTTCTACTGCTGGTCAGTCCAGACTTCATGGCTTCAGATTATTGCTATGGCGTCGAGATGAGACGAGCCTTGGAAAGGCATAGTGCTGGCGAAGCCCACATCATCCCAATTATCTTGCGTCCGGTGGATTGGAAAGAGACTCCGATTGGCAAGCTGCAAGCATTGCCCGCTGATGGGAAACCTGTCACCGTTTGGCGTAATCGTGATAATGCATTTCAGAATGTGGTAGAAGGGCTTCGCGAGATGATAGGAAAAAAGCTCTCACCACTTCAGGAGGAGACAAAAGAACAAACGCGTGATGAAGAACATGTGCAGGTGCCTACAACCCCTGTAGTACCTGTTCCCCAACTAGCAGTACTCCCCCCGTCTAGTTCTAAGCCTCAACTACCTCAATCATCAGACGAGGCCATCATCTCACCGACTAGACGGTCAAAGCATATTCCCAGGCGTGCAGTAGTGCTGAGCCTGGCGGGGCTAACTATGGCAGGAGGTAGTATCACATGGCTCCTACTTACTCACAAGCCTCCTCCTCAAGGAACCACTCTCCTTATCTATAGGGGTCATACTGATGCAGTGCTTGCCGTCGCCTGGTCCCCTGATGGACAGTATATTGCTTCAGGAAGCGCAGATGAGACTGTGCATGTTTGGGACCCATGGAATGGAAACCGCCTTTTTAAGTATGTCTCTCATTCCCCATATGGTGGCAATGTGAATACGGTAGCATGGTCGCCTGATAGCAAGCGTGTGGCATCTGGATACGCCTACTACAGCGGGGCGGTGGAGGTTTGGAATGTAGGGAATCAGAACTACGATTCGTATGAGGGGCATGCTAACTCTTCGGGAGGGGTCAAAGCAGTAGCATGGTCACCAGATGGGAAGTATATCGCCTCTGGTGGTGGTTCGGGAGATGGAACAGTACAGGTGTGGAATGCAGACAATAAAAAATCCATCTACACCTACCCAGGGCACTCCAAATCCACTAGTAGCTATAATGGAGTGAATACGGTAGCATGGTCGCCGAATGGGACACGCATTGCCTCAGGAGGTGATGATAAGACTGTACAGATCTGGGATGCAAGGGACGGTGGTCACCTCTACAGGTATCCAGGTCATACTGATGCAGTAAATACGGTAGCGTGGTCGCCGGATGGGACACGCATCGCTTCGGGGAGTACTGATAAGACTGTGCAGGTCTGGGATGCAAGGGATGGTGGTCACTCCTACACGCATCTCAGTTATACTGATGCAGTGAATACAGTAGCATGGTCGCCGGATGGGACACGCATCGCTTCAGGGAGTGATGATAAGACCGTACAGGTCTGGAACGCAAGGGACAGTAATCATGTATACATCTACCAGCGACATTCTGATAAGGTGACAGCGTTGGTGTGGTCACCGGATGGGACACACATCGCTTCGGGGAGTACTGATAAGACTGTGCAGGTCTGGCAGGCAATATGAACAGCGACTATTGCGATGGTGTATAGTTATTTTCTCCATAACTTCTCTGTTCTATCCCCAAAAATACTAATTGACATCGGCATCATATGCTGTTATCCTTAGTATCAACAGAGAAAAACAAAATAGAGTATGTCTGACCCGCGATGATCGAACATAGTATGAGGCCAGTATCCGACAGCGATCCGATGCATGGTGAGAGATCGGAATGGTATTACTCCCTCAGAACCCTTTCGTGAGCGGCTGACCGAAGAAAGCTCCATTAGTCCATGGACGAACTAACCAGGAGCAAGTAGGACCAGGTGGGTGGCTCCCACGCAGCGCCATAGCCGTAAAGTGGTCTTTCCGCCTTCGCTACACTGAAGTAGGGGAGTAAAATGCTTCACGCAACGTTTCTTTATTGCGATTGGAGATAGTGTCAGAAAGACAAGCCGGGTGGTACCACGGAAGCATATTTTCAGCTTTCGTCCCTTGATTTGTTGGAGGGATGAGAGCTTTTTTTATTACAGTTTTCTTAGCTTTCAATCCCTCAAGCGGGTCGTAAAAGTATGACTGCTCCTGCCGCCTCCACTGAGGAGAGTATACACACGAAACGCTAAAAAGTCAAGTGGAGATGCATTAGTGCTTAAAAAGGTGTTTTGATGGTTACTGTCTCTATCGTCAACGTCACGAGCTATACTGGCCTGGAGTTGCTGCGCTTGCTAGCGCAACATCCCCATTTTGTGGTTACTTCGGTGACTGCACGTAGCGCGGCTGGCAAGCGCATCGACGATATTTTTCCACAATTGTGCACGAATAGCCAGCTTCCCGGACAGGTAACGCCAGCTATCAATCCATCCCTGGTGATTAGCGAAGAGCCTGCGCAAACTGACCTGGCTTTTATCTGCCTGCCACATGTCGTTGCCGCTGAGACAGGTGCGCGTCTGCTTGAAGGCGGTACAAAGGTTGTGGACCTCTCTGCTGATTTCCGCTTACACGATGTCAGGGAGTATGAGCAGTGGTATAAACATACACACCCCGTACCCGCTTTATTGGAAACGGCTGTGTATGGTCTGTGCGAACTGCATCGAGAGCGCATTCGTACTACATCTCTGGTGGCGAATCCTGGCTGTCACGCAACGACTTCCATCCTGGCACTGGCACCTGCCGTAGCGGCGGGTATCATCGAACCAGGTGTGATTATTGATTCGAAAACGGGCATCAGTGGCGCTGGCCGCAGTCTTACTCTCGCGACGCACTATGCCGAGGTTAATGAGGATGTAAGTGCCTATAGCGTTTTGGGTCATCGACATCTGCCTGAGATTACCCAGGAACTTGAAAAGGCGGCGCAGGCTGGTGGTCATCCTGTGAGTGGCGGATTGCGTCTGACGTTTATTCCGCATCTCGTGCCCATGACGCGCGGCATCCTGGCGACGTGTTACGCTGACTTGCAGCCTGAGCAGAGGTCACTTACCACGAACGATATTCGTGCTATCTACGAAGAATATTATGCCAACGAACCATTTGTGCACGTGGTCGATCAGCCGCCGCATACAAAGTGGAGCTATGGCAGCAATCATTGTTTTATTCATCCGTTCGTAGATACACGTACACAACGTCTAATCATCATTTCTTGTTTAGATAATCTTGTAAAAGGTGCCGCCGGTCAGGCGGTACAGAATGCCAATTTACTCTATGGATTTTCAGAGAGTGCCGGGCTATCTGCTATTGGCATCAATCCGTAGAAGTTGTAGACTCTTCGGTTTCTGTGATAAGTAGCTTCGAAGAGTGTGGAGGAGTAAATAAACCATGGCGATAACCTTTTCGCGAACGTCGGAGGGCGATATTATTAGTGATCATCTGCTTATTGCACAGGTGATGAGCGAGGCGCTGCCGTATATTGAGTATCTCAAGGGCAAGACGCTTGTGATAAAATTGGGCGGGAGTACGCTTGAGCACCAGCGTGGTGTATTGCAGGATATTATCTGGCTGCACACCCTGGGCGCGCATCCTGTGCTGGTGCACGGTGGTGGTCCATATATCAACGAATGGTTGACTAAGCTACAGTTGCCGACACGTTTTGAGAATGGTCTGCGTGTTACCGATGCTCAGACGCTAGAAGTGGTTCGTATGGTGCTGCTCGGCCAGGTCAACCAGGGTCTGGTCCTGATGGCGTCACAGATGGGCGGCAAGGCTGTTGGTCTGAGTGGAACCGACGGGGGCATGGTACATGCACATATTGCCGACGAACGCCTGGGCTTTGTAGGCGAGGTCGATAGCGTTGATCCTACGCCGATCCAGGCCCTTATCGAGCAGGGCTATATTCCTATTATTGCGCCGTTGGGTGAAGGGCCCGCTGGCACCTGCTTGAACATCAACGCCGATCTGGTTGCTTCCCACATCTCTGGAGCGCTCAATGCAGAGAAGCTGATTTTCCTGAGCAATGTCAAAGGCATCTGCCGCTCAGATGGCTCATTGATCTCAGACCTGAACGAAGTCGAAGCGAGGGAACTCATAGCCGAAGGTGTCATCAATGGTGGCATGATCCCGAAAGTCGAGGCCTGCCTGGAAGCGCTGGCTGATGTACCACGCGTACATATCGTAGATGGTCGCGAGGAGCATGTCCTCTTACAAGAGCTGTTCACCGACCAGGGCGTGGGCACGATGATTACCCGCTAGTTGCCAATGGCCTTATGTGCGCGAATATAATTGTGAATGCCCCTGGTCAGGCCAGGGGCATACCTTGATGTAGGGGCACGATAGTGTAGGGGCGCGATTTATAAGCCCGCCGCCTCGCCATTTTCCTGCGTTCCCGTAACATGTTGACGCACATTCCCGATATTGGAGCCACGGATACCGCACGAATTAATGATTACGAGAGGATATATTCGATATTATGAAGAAACGCGTTGAGCGATTGCGTGGTATGCATGATCTCCTGCCTGAGACGCAGCAGCACCAGCGCTGGCTAATAGATCAAGTAAGCGCGTTCCTGGCACGGGCAGGGTACGCACAGGTCGATGCTCCAATTCTGGAGCGTAGTGATCTTTTCCAGGCAAGCTTTGGGCAAGATTTATGGCAGAATCTCTATTCTTTTCGCCTCCATCATCGCGATCTCTGTCTGCGCCCGGAATATACCGCTTCCATCTGCCGTCTCTATCTTGATCATTATCAGCAGCAATCGTTGCCATTGCGCTTCCAATATGCTGGCCCCGTCTTTCGCTACGAATCTCCGGGCCGCAGTCGTTATCGCCAGCATACTCAACTTGGGATTGAATTATTTGGTGGACATGCTGTTTCAGCCGATGCTGAAATTATGCAACTGGCTTGCGATATCCTGAGTGAATTCCATATCTCACAGTATCGCCTGGAACTGGGCCATATCGGAGTTGCCAGTGGCTTTATCAATCGCCTGCACCTCGATGACCATGCCGCGCGCCTGCTATTAAGCTTAATGGAGCAGATCAATCGTTCTGAGGATGGGGAACGTGTTGCGCAAGAACGCCTTGAAGCTCTGTATCCAACCGAAGCGAAATTGCCAACCCTGGGCTCGGATATAGCCAATGCCCCAGCTTCCGAAGTAGAGACACGCTATGTAACTTCCCTGCTCAGTGGGATAAGTATCGCCTTTGGCGATGACGCAGCACGTCACGAAATCGTTGAGCGTTTCCTGTGGAAGATGGGACGTGGTGAGCAGCGACGCCAGATTTTATTTGCCCTGGAGTTTCTGCGTGCCCTGCATTCTGTCTCTGGTTCACCTCCCGACGTTTTCAGTGCCTTGCAGGATCTGCTAGACCGCTATAGTCTCGATCCCGCACCGCTGACAGAATTGCGGCAACTGGTGACGATCATCGAGCAGAGTGGAGTGCCTGCGGAACAGATTGTGCTCAACCTGTCGCTGGGCCGTGGTGTTAGCTACTATACCGGGCTTGTTTTCGAGATCCATGCTCAGGAGGAAGATGGCTTTGATAGCCAGCTCTGCGGCGGTGGTCGCTATGATCGTCTTGTACGAGCAGTTGGTGGTACGCGTGATGTCAGCGCCTGTGGCTTTGCCTTCGGCGGCGAGCGTCTCCTCTCGCTCATTCCCAAAAGCGATCTGCCTACCCTTGCTATCACCCAAGCACTGGTCATCCCGGTAAGCGGCCAGGAGGTGCCGTATGCTTTGCGTGTAGCGCGTGCGGCGCGTGCGAATGGTATGCGTGCAGAGGTCGATGTTAGCGGACATGGCGTTGGCGCGGGCTTGAAAACGGCCTCGAAGAAGCAGATTCGCCTGGCATTGATCGTTGGCGAAGATGAGCAACACGAAGGTGTGGTGACGGTGCGCGATCTTGCTACTGGTGAAGAGCAGATCTCGCATCTTGATGAACTGGCAGAGCGAGTGCCGGGGGAGGACCAATTCTTATGAGTGCTAACAGTCGAATACGCCTGGCGCTGCCGGGTAAAGGTGCATTAGAAGGCCCGACGCAAAACTTCCTGGCCGAATGTGGCATGAAGGTCAATCGCAACAACCCACGGCAATACCTGGCTCGTATCAAGAGCATGCCCGATATTGAAGTCGTTTTCCAACGTGCTGCCGATATCCCGGCGTTGGTGCAGAGTGGCGACGCGACGCTTGGTATTACCGGCTATGATATCCTGGCCGAGCATCGTGGCTATGGAGATGAACTGGAAGAGGAGAACGGTCACGATGAGGATCTGATATTGCTCAATCGTGACCTGGGTTATGGTGGCTGTCGATTAGTGGTTGCGGTGCCCGAAACCTGGATCGACGTGAGCAATTGTGCCGACCTGTGGCACCTCTCTAGCTACTATCAGTCTCACAAGGGTCGTGGCCTGCGCATCGCTACCAAGTACCCGATCCTGACAGCAGCGTTCTTGCGTCGCCATAGTATTACCCATTGCAAAATATTTTCGCCCCACGGCGCTCTGGAAGCGGCTCCGCTTACTGATACCGCGGATCTGATCGTGGATCTCACCGAGACTGGCACGACGCTGCGTGAGAACAATCTCAAGCTTTTGGAGGATGGCACTGTCTTACGTTCTCAAGCCTCTCTGATTGCGAATGCGCAGATGTTGCACCGTGATGAGCGCGCATTGAGAGTTGCCGAGACGATGCTGGAACTGATCGACGCTCGTGTGCAGGCGCGCAATCGCTCGATGCTCACCGCTTACATGCATGGGGAGAGCATCGAGGTGATGCAACATATCTGTATTAAGCTCAACCAGCGCCTGAAAGCGGTGGTCTCCGATAGCGAATTTCGTGTTGCAACCTCTGACTTGATGAATAGTACAGCACCTGAGTGGTATACTATCTCTGGTGTCGTGAGTGCGGGCGAAGCTGCTCCTGAACTGCTGGAAACTATCGCGGTCCTGCGTAGCGCGGGCGCGATCCACATCAATGTTACTCCGCTCACCTATCGTTTTGCAGAGGAATCGGTCAGCGTTCGTGTCTTACGCGAACGATTAAAGAGGATTGTGCGGTATTGACTAACATAGTCGTATTTGACCTTGACGGCGTAATTACCAGCGAGGAGGCCTATTGGGATACGGCGGGCCTGGTAGTACATGAGCTGCTGTATAGCCCGCGTTATTGGAATATCGGCAACGTGACGGAGCCATATCACCCGGTGCAGACTGCTGAGGAGAGTCGCCGCGTCAGTCGCCAGGTTCTACCCGCAACGTTGATCGCCGATTTTAAAGCTCGTTCTGTCAACTCCAACTGGGACACCTGCTACTGTGGGTTCTGCCTGTATCTCATACACCTGTTAGCGTGTCTGCCTGATTGTGGATCCCTGTTGCCTCTGCGCCCCTGGGAGGCTGACTGGAACGCTGATTTTCGGCAGGCACTGGCCCTGGTGCCTGCGAAGCATAAGAAGATTGATCCTGAAACATTTCATATCTTCTCCCAGCCGCCTTTTCAGGGAGCTATTGGCCTGGAATTGATCAATCGTTTTAATGATTACGTCAGCGATCGGTCAGGTGTTCGTATAGGAGATGCCTTTGCGCGCTACAACTCCTCATGGCTCTTCTGCCAGGATCTCTTTCAAGAATGGTACCTTGGCGATGAGCTCTATGCCCGAAGCTACGGCCATCCACCCGCTCAGGTTGGCAAACCCGGATGTATTCACTTCGAGCAGCCTTTATTACCTGTGGAGAAGATGCAGCCAGCTCTGGAGCAATTGTGTGAGCAAGGTTACACGTTGGGTGTTGCTACGGGGCGTCCAGGCGTTGAAGGGATCGCACCGCTCAAAAATTATGATCTCTACCAGTATTTTGCTGAACCGCATATCGTGACGCATGCGGAGGTTGCGCAAGCCGAGGCTGAGCAGCGCGCTAAAGGGAATACAACATCATTAGTGAAACCGCATCCTTACCAGTTCTTACGGGCGGAGAATCCCAACTATCAGCCAGAACAGCCTTCCCTCCCGCGCGGCAGCTTTATCGTGGTTGGAGATACTCCCAGCGACGTAATTGGTGGTCGCGCTGCCGGTGCTCTCACGATTGCCGTCCTGACTGGTTCACGCACTCCAGATGCGCGTGCTATGCTAGAACAGAGTCAGCCCGATTTTATCGTTGATGACATGACTGAGGTGCCGGATCTACTTGTACGTATTGACGACCTTGCCACTATTCAGCGCCTGCAATTTACCGATCGTGCAAAGGCCGAACTGCTGCTCCAACGCTGGTTTAGCAGTCATATGCACCTGCAAACTGATAGCGTTACCTTAACACCAAGGGCCGTCTCGCTCAATTCTTTCAACGGCATCTATTCTGTGAGCGGTGAAGAGTATTTCTTCAAGACGCATGTAGAAGAACAGGGTGTGCTGGCAGAATATTATCATGCTGAACTGCTCTACAATGCAGGGTATAACATCGTCAGGCCGCTGCGTACCCTGCACGAACAAGGCCAGCAGATGGTCATTTATCCCGTGGTGCAGTATCCCGTGATGTTCGACCTGATGCGCGCTGTCGAGACAGGCGCTCCAACCTTCGCCACCGTCGAACTACTCACAGCCGCCGAACAGCTCGAATGCGAGCGCCTGTTGGCGATTTATCAAAAGAGCCTGGCATCCAGCAATGCCGAAGAGCATGCACGCGCTCCGATCCATCAACTCTTCTGGCATCGTCTGAGCGGGGGCCGTCTTGATCATTTTTATACTGGCAAGCAGGTGCCTCTCCCCGGAAACAACCAGCAATCTGAGAGGAGTATTCCTTTTGAAGAACTTTTACAGTATCGCTGGTCCATTAACGGAAACGTCGTCGCTGGCGAAAAAGATACGTTGGGCAAGCTTATCGAGCGTGCGAAGGTGGTACTCAATCCGGCACGTCCCGCTATGACAGTCGTCGGACATGGTGATGCTCATTTCGGCAATGTGTTTCTGGAAGATCAGCGCTATTATCGCTACTTTGATCCTGCTTTTGCAGGTCGCCACGCAGTGCTGCTTGATATTGTGAAACCGTTCTTCCATAATGTATTTGCAACATGGATGTATTTTCCCAACGAGGTTGCACGCGAGCTGCACTTGTCGGTCGCCCTGCGCGATGAACAGGTGGTTATTGAACATAACTATATTCTGCCTCCTGTGCGCCAGGCGATACTCAAGACAAAGCGAGAGCATCTCTTGCAGCCTCTCAAGGCAATGTTGAGCACGCAGGGTGTCCTGCCCGCGGACTGGCACGAGGTAATGACATTGGCGCTGATGTGTTGTCCATTATTGACTATTAATCTGCTAGATACGAAGCGTTTCTCACCGGTTGTGAGCTGGCTGGGTTTCTCGCAAGTGATGGAAATGGGCAATTTCGCGTTTTAAACATATCCTTATAATATCGGCGATTCATCCGTAGGGGTGGGGCTGGCCCCACCCCTACGGATTACGCCAGGAGGCCGAGCAAATGATAGCAATTGTTGATTATGGCGCAGGCAATATTCATAGTATCGAGAAGGGTCTGGAACACGTCGGTGCGCAAGTGCGGGTCACTGATGATCCTATAGTCGTGGCCGAAGCGCAGGCAGTGGTGCTCCCGGGCGTGGGTTCGGGTGGATTCGCTATGGCTCGTATGGTGGAACGTGGCCTGGATGATGCCATAAGGACTGCTACCCGGCAGGGCAAACCGTTCCTCGGTATCTGTCTTGGCATGCAATTGCTGGCCGAGCGCCATGCTGAGGGCGAAGTCGACGGACTGGGTCTATTTCATGGCGAGGTCCGGCGCATTCCCCACGGCCCAAAGATTCCACATATGGGCTGGAACCAGGTCCAACCGCTGCATACCGACCTGCCAATTTTTGCCGATATCCCGTCCGATGCCTACTTTTATTTTGTGCACTCTTATTATGTGGAGCCATACGACCAGAAGGGCGTAGCAGGGCTGACCGATTACGGTTCTCCCTATTGCAGTGTGATTGTCACCGACCAGGTCTGGGGCACGCAGTTTCATCCTGAGAAGAGCGGCACGGTGGGCTTGCAATTATTGAAGAACTTTGTAGGATGGGTCAACTCATGATTATTCTGCCTTCTATCGATATTAAAGACGGCCTCTGTGTGCGCCTCTACCAGGGCGACTACGCTCAAATGACGACGTACGATAACGATCCTGTACAGGTTGCGTTACGCTGGCAGGAAGCTGGCGCTAACTGGCTGCACGTCGTTGACCTGGATGGCGCTAAACAAGGTGCACCCGTAAATGTTGCCTTAATCGAACGTATATGCAACGCGACGAAGATGCATGTCGAGGTCGGTGGGGGTATGCGTTCTTTGTCGCATATTGAGCAGATTCTTGGTCTGGGTGTGGATCGTATTGTTCTTGGCACAGTTGCGCTGACTGACCGGGCGCTCTTGCAGGAGGCATTGGCGCGTTGGCGTGAGCAGATTGTGGTGGGCATCGATGCGCGCAATGGTCGTGTGGCCATCGCTGGCTGGCGTGAAACATCAGGCGTAGAGGCTACTTCACTTGTCAGTGAACTTACTTCCCTGGGTGTACAACGTTTCAGTTATACCGATATCGGGCGCGATGGAACGCTGAGTGGACCCAATCTGCAAGCCCTGGCAAATATGCAACGTGCCACTTCACGTCCGCTTATCGCTTCAGGTGGAGTGCGTTCATTGACTGATCTGCGTGCTCTGGCGCAGCTTGGTGTTGAAGGCGCTATCGTTGGCAAGGCTCTATATACTGGCGATATCGATCTCGCTGCAGTTATTCGCGAAATAGAGGAGTAGCATAAAATGTTGACCAAACGTATTATCCCCTGTCTCGATGTTGCCCGAGGTCGTGTTGTCAAAGGCGTCAACTTTGTCAATTTGCGCGATGCTGGCGATCCTGTTGAACTGGCGGCATTTTACAATGATGAAGGTGCGGACGAAGTGGTCTTCCTCGATATCACCGCCTCATACGAGAACCGCGCTACCATGCTTGATGTGGTGCTCCGCACTGCCGAGCGCGTCTTTATTCCTGTAACGGTAGGAGGTGGTATCCGTACCGTTGAAGATATCCGGGCTACGCTGAGGGCGGGTGCTGATAAAACTTCTCTTAATACGGCAGCAGTACAGAATCCCGAGATATTGCGAGCTGGTGCCGAGCAATTTGGAGCGCAATGTATGGTCCTGGCGATCGATGCACGTTCCAATCCAGCGCTGCCCAGTGGCTACGAAGTCTTTGTCCACGGTGGCCGTACGCCCACAGGTATCGATGCTCTGGAGTGGGCGCGGCGTGGAGTAGAGCTTGGTGCGGGCGAAATTCTGCTCACCAGTATGGATCGCGATGGCACAAAGCTAGGGTACGACCTCAAGCTTACGGCAAAAATATCTGCCGCCGTCACAGTCCCCGTCATCGCCTCAGGTGGAGTCGGCACCCTGGAGCATTTCTACGAGGGTCTGACAGAGGGTGGCGCAGATGCAGTTTTAGCCGCGTCAATCTTCCACTTTGGTGAATATCGTGTGAGCGATGTGAAGCACTACTTGCAAAACAGAGGGGTCGTGGTGCGTCCCTGCTAGGGACGCACACAATTCGCTTTAATATGTTCTAACACTACAGTCGCACTTCTTTTCTCTTGGAAGTGGATTGAATGCACCTGTGATTTCATCTGGACAGTGTCTGGACACGTATCACTGCAAACTTGCGTCTACACCGTGAATAACTCTCGTCTGTACCGTTGCGGAGTTCGTCTGCACTAGGGATCTTTCTTCTCTAAAGCCGCAAAGTAGTCGAGCAAGAGGCGATGCACGAAGCTGTAGCCTCCCCCGACTTTCTGGAGGAGAATGCAACTGGCTGCTTCGTCTAGAAAGCGCACGTAGTGACGAGGGATAACTCCGGCACGCTGGAGGAGTAGGCGCAGGATGCCGTGTCGCAGGGCCGCTAGTCCACCGTTCACCGCACACACCAGGAGTCCACCACATAGCCCCAGAACCCATCCTGTGCCCGGCCAGCTAAACCCAAGGTTCAGCCTGGTGAGCAGCCCAACGCTCAGCCTGGTGAGCAGCCCGATGTCCAGCACATAGATCAGCGTGGCTGTTACTCCGATGATTCCACCGCTGATGAGTGCCATGAGCATGCTGTTGTACAACGAATGTCGTATCCCTTGATTGGGAACATGGCGAGCACGATCCTCGATCCGTTCACTGGAAACACCCTGAAGGAGTCCCAGCAAAATCCAATAGAACAGCCCGGTGCTCAGCCCTGCGCCCAAACCGATGCTCAGCCCTGCGCTCAACCCGAAGCCCGGCCCGTCGCTCAACCCGAAGCCCAATCCCTCGCTCAGTCCGAAGGTCACACCACTGACACTCGCAATCAAGAAAGTTGTCCTTACGTGTTTGGGCGTGAGTAGGCTCCTCATCAGACTGTTCCAGGTCCATCGCAGACGCTCGGTGAGGGAAATGCCTTCGGCTTGTGCTTCCAGTGTCAGACTGACCAGGACACTGATGAGCCCGGCGAGCAACCCTGCGCGCAGCCCTCACTACAGCCGCACTTCCTTAGCTCAACAATAAGAGCATGCAGAAGAGGCAAAACAAGCCTGAATCTCTTCTTCTTCCCCGTATAACATTCTCTCAGAAGGAAGAGTCCTTCAAGAATGCCTCATGGGAAGGAGAAA
>WNGD01005036.1_pt1 | contig 12913 bp, 8 predicted proteins | sample 5400671 | NCBI WGS metagenome assembly WNGD01 (sample SAMN13153369, study PRJNA577476) | soil metagenome | isolation source: 40 cm soil or saprolite under grassland replicate 2 | place: USA:California | collected 2016-06-15
TGATCTTGTTAATGCCCCACACCGCACCGACAAATGGGGCAGCTAGCAAAGGAGCCACCATGTTTAGCCCCCGAAACAAGACGATGAAAGCCCCTGCACAGGCTGAAACCAAGAAATCAAGAATCAAGGAACGATAGTTCTTATACCAGAATGAAAAAACGTTACCTCCCGTAGATAGAGCTATCGCGATAGCAACCAAAAAGGAATTGGATAAGAAGAATGACACTGCAAGGCCAAACGTAGGCAGAATCACATCCTCCAGGGAGTGCGATCTGCTTGGGTTAAGAAGGTAGTAAACCGAGCTATAGATCCAAACATTAAGCACCCCTGCGGCCATATTGAAGATCACACGGTAAGAGGGTACATTGTGCTTGCGACGGAGTAGAAGCGTTTGGAATGTCACGTAAAAGGTGTTGGCCACTACCGCGGGAGACGGGCCATAGAGCATCGAAATGCTTATTATGTATGCATCTCCGATGCTAACTGTGGTGGACACGCTGGGCAGGAACACGAAGATCGGTACCGTGACGAGAGTAATCGCTGTGAGGATCAGCCACTCGTAGCCGTATTGCCCCTCGGACAGTACATTGCGGATTGCCAAAAGACATATAGGGGTTGCGCACAACGCAGCCGTGCAAATGTAGGTTCTAACACGTAAAGGAAGAGCCGTCCACGGAGTCATTTCGCAGAAGTCGCCTCATAAACCAATTACTGATGATATCGGATTTCTGGCTGCGAATGTTAAAAATTTAACTTGTGCGGGGTATAGCGGGCAAGTGAAGTGAATTGGATTTCATCACCAAAGTTCGAGTGCCCTGTGGGGGCCTTCAGTTATAACCACAGAATTGCGTTAGTCATGCTCATCGCAGTTTTTCCTCCATTGTCGTTAAGGAGCATCCTTCCCTCCCGATGTTCCCACTATGGGCCGAGGCCTTAGCAATCCGGGTAGCCGACAACCGTTCTTAGGCCCAAAGGATCGCGGGCGTTTCACGGGTTTCGAGGATCTGGATTTCGATTTGCGTGTGTTGCATTAAAAAGGCTTCGGGCACGGGTTAACGAAGGGTCCAGAGGATCGCCGGGGTTTCACGGGTTTCCAGGATTTCGATTTCGATTTGCATGTGCGTCTCCAAATCTTCTTTGTTGTGTTGCATTAAAAAAGGCTTCGACATAGGTTAACGAAGGGTCCAGAGAATCGCCGGCGTTTCACGGGTTTCGAGGACTTCGATTTCGATTTGCATTGTGTTTCTCCAATCTATTGATTTCGTTTCAGTTATTGCCAAATATCCAAAATTTGCCCGATTTACAGCCAAAGAATCGCTTTTGCGCTAAACATTTGATCTCTCCTTTCCGATATGTTGAGTATCCCCTCTAAAGAACAAAGAACTACAGCCATAGAATTGCACTTAGAGTTCTCATGGTGGATCCCCTTTCTGGTTTGTGTGGCAAACATACGCACACCCATGCCTTGAGGTACAGTTACGGGTCCAAATCGGACGCAAAACCATTCCCCGCCCGTCTCCGTTGAGACGGAAAAACTATTTTCAAGTTAAAGGTTTAAAGGTTAAAGCCTAGTACGAACCGCACTTGGCGGCTCTACGCAGCGGCTCTTCCGCAGATTGGAGGTGGACGTGGCTCAAGTGTGTGTTGTAACACGCATAAAACCACGAAACACCTTGCAAGCTGGGAGGAGCTATTCGAGAAAACGTAGTCACTTGTTCAGTGAGCTACTTAGTCCTATCTCAACCGGGTCGGGCTTCAGACCTGAAAAGCTTGAGGCCTGGACGCACCTTTACCGCATTTGTCTTAAGCATGTCTGCCCGTTTCCCGTAATCCATACTGCCTTCAATATACTCTTCGGCAGATTATCGCCGTGACTACACCTGAAAGTCAATAAATCTTTTCTCATTTCTAACATTTTGTGATGGATATCACTGAATACATATAAATCTTATATTTCATATTATTTAGCGAGCTAGGGCAAATACTCCCAGAATTCCGTTCTGAGCCAGCGGGTGGCTCGCCGGGTCACCAGATACGCAATCATCCGCTTCCCGCAAAGGATCTTTCCCACACCCGTCATTCCCGCCTTCAGTGTTTGGTCGGAGTTGGACAGCACGCTTTGCACCAGAACCCTGCGCTCCATGCCGCTCTCAATCGCGACCGGCGAGATGCTCGCCACCTTCCCCTCAAACGAACGATGCGAGAAGCCTCGAACCTTGAGGATTATCGGCTGCCCCACGCGCACATCGGCAATTTCCTTCTCGGGCACGGGCATCTCGATGATCATCAGATCCGGGTTGACGATCTCGCAGAAGAAATCGCCCTTTTTCAGATACTCTCCGGTCCGGTTGCGGAGATACGGCGTGGAAACCACGCCTTCAATGGAGCTGCGGACCCTGAGATGCTGGAGTTGCTGCTCCAGGATCTTCAGCTTTTCCTCCAGCTTCGCGACCTCCGCCGCGGAGGCCTCGATGGCTTCCTTGCGCGACCCGGCGAGGAGGATGTTCAGAGCACTTTCCGCTTCACCCACTTCCTTTTTCTTGACCTGAAGCAGGCGGTCCGTCGTTTCGGCCAGCACACCGAGCTGGCTCTGCGCTTCGGAAACCTCTCTGAGATGCACTTCATACGCGGTCCGGTCGCGTTCGAAGTCGTTGCGGGATATCAAGCCTGAATCGAGAAGCTGCTTGCTTCTCTCGTAGACTTCCTGCGCATTCCGAACCTCGGCCTTTTTCTTGGCGACCGTTTCTTGAAGCAGGTCCCGTTCTTTTTCCACGCGAGATATGCTTGCAAACTCTGCCTCCTTCGTTTCGACCTGCCTCTTTGCCCTCTCGATCTCTTCGGGCCGGGCGCCGGCCTTCAAGAGCCTCAGGGTCGCGGTCTTGGTCGCAAGCTCTCCTCGTGTTTCCCCCAATTCATTCTCGAGCTCGAAGTTTTCGATCTCGGCCAGCAAGTCCCCGGGTTTCACCTTCGAACCCTCGTCCGCGTTGACAACCTTCAACGTCCCTTCGACCTGGGAGCTTACCGACACGCGCTCGCTCGATCGGATGGTAAAATCGCCGGCCACTTTCAGCTCCCAGGGGAGCAGGCTTCCCAACCCGACGACCGCCAGCGCCAGGAGCATGCGCGGCGTTTTCCGCACCCTTTCCATCAGCGCGGCAAAAAATCGGAGCGTGGCGGCCGGCCCGCCCTTCTCCGCGATGGTCTGAACGGACATCAGCCCTATCGCGGAGATCACGAGCATGCCCCACATCTGGTATTCTCTGATCAGCCACCCTCCGAGCCGATCGACCATAACCCAGAGCAGGCCGGCGCTGAAAAAGAAGGAAGAGATCCCATAGCGCCAGTAGATCCGTTTCTCCCTCTCGTTCGCCGAGGGGCCGGCAACCGTCCTGTCCTGGGTCCCCAACAGCCAGCCGGAAAATTGCTTTTTCAAGAATCCATAAGCTCTGGGCCTCAGGTTTGGAATCTCCAGATAATCGCCCAGGAGATAGTACCCGTCGAGGCGAATCAGCGGATTGAAATTGAAGAGCGTTTGAATTCCTGAAAAGGCGATCGCGATCAGGCAGATCCGGCTCAATACGGTCTCCGGAGAGAGCAGCCGCCACGCGATCGTAGCAAGGGCCCAAAGAAACAACTGGACGAAGCCTCCGGCCAGAGTCACCAGCATTCTCTCTCGCTTCTTGAGCATCCAGGCATCACTCACGTTGCAGTAGAACGCGGGAATGAAATAAAGGAGTAGGAACCCCATCTCTTCCACTCTTCCGCCGTAGTGTTTCAAAGTAAGTCCGTGAGCAAATTCGTGAATGGTCAATATCGCCAGCGCGGTCCCAAGTATCAGCGGAACGGAATACAACTGAAACAGCGTTCCGAACGAAACGAAGAGGAACTCCCAGTTCAGAATCGAGATGTTGAGAGCCACAAACATCGTCAGGCAAACCCACGCCGCGAACCCCTTGCTGAAACAGAAGCGGAGTTTTTCCTCAAGTCTTCCGAGCAAGGCGTCGGGATTGAACGCGCGGATTTTTATGGACAGGATGTTCTTGAGGAATCCGTCGGCGGATCCGGAGGCGCCTTGGAGCTTGGCCCAGCACGCCGGATCGTCCAGCAGGAGCAGGCCTCTCAGTTTTTCTGCGAAGGTCTCGATCTGGGATTGGAGCACTTCGGTCTTGCATTCCTGGGAGACCGCTTGCGCAATGGCGCCCGAAGCTTCGATGCCGTTGAGCCTTCCAAGGACTGCGGCCTGGACCGCGGTAAACCGATAGAAGCGGCGTGCGATCGGATCTTTTACGATGATTGCTGATGCCGGCCCGGAAGATTCAGAGCGAAACTCCAAATCCGAGCGCAGCTTCGGGGGAATGTCTGGCAAGTCCTGCCTCGGTTAACATGGTGGCCGGACCATGGCAAGATCCATACCGGCCGTGCACAGCTTTTTCCTATGGGAAACGGCGGTTCCTCGCGCCTGCCAGCGCAGTTTTCAACTTGATGACCGCCAAACGGTTACCGCGCATTCGCGATCCGTCGATTCGTAATGGCCCTGACTAGCCGGCTTTCCCATTTATCATTTTTCATCGGCCATTTGTCATTTGGCATTAGGCCTATTCGCTTGGCTCAATATGCATTATACAAAATAACCTCTCGGGCTTTTTCCAAATCCAGCTTTATCCTACTCGGGCGCGGTGCGGCCTGGAGGCTGAACCTTGTTTTCGGAGCTCAGGCTTCAGACTGATCGAAGAGCAAAGTCAGAGGGCAGCCTGAACGCTGAACTCCAAACCTGCCCGCTGGGTCCGTTGCGCACCGTTGCGCATCTATAATTGACTGCCCCGGAAGCGCTGTATATAATCGCACCGCATTTTTAATCCCAAATTGCCAGAAACTCTAGATCATCAGGGAGATGTCCATGATCAAGAAAGGGTTTTCTGCATTTGCCCTGCTGCTGGTCTGTTTTTACGCGTGTGCGAAGAAGGAAGAGGCCCCCTCCGGGGAGACTCCAGCCGTCCCGGCAAAGCCTGCCTTTACTCCGGGTGAAACGGTTTTGATACCCGCGGGCGAGTTCATCTTCGGCTCCAGTGACAAAGAAACAACCGCGTTTCCGCAGCAAAAGATAAACTTGCCCGCCTTCCGGATTGACAAATACGAAGTCACCAATGCCGAGTATCTGGATTTTTGCATCAAAGCGCCATACGCCAGCGAAGGGAACTACCGTCTCTTCTTCACGGCGGAAAAAGGGAGATATCCGGTAGTCAACATCACGTGGAATGATGCGGTTGCTTATTGCAAGTGGGCCGGCAAGCGGCTGCCGACAGAACAGGAATGGGAGAAGGCCGCGAGAGGCGCGGATGGCAGGCGCTACCCCTGGGGAGAGAAATGGGAGTCGGGCCGCAGCAACACCTACGAGGCCTCAAAGCGGGGGCCCACCGAGGTGAATTCGCTTGATGACGTCAGCCCATATGGAGTGCACGACATGCTGGGCAATGCCCAGGAGTGGATCGCCGACTGGTACAAAGCGTACAAGGGCGCCACGAAAAAAGACGAGAACTTTGGCGAGCGATTCAGAGTGCTGCGGGGCGCTCGATGGGACATTTACGGCAGCAAATTTTATCTCTGGGTGCGGTCAGCCGCTCTTCCAAAGGCCCTTTACGGTTACGGCTGCCGCTGCGCGAAAGACGCGACGGCAGAGGAGGCCGCAAAGGGCGGCAAGACCAACTAGAAGCAGCGAGGAAGCCCCCAGTCATTCACGGGCGAGACGCCCGTGCCACGGGAGCTTCGTGGCATGGACACTCTGACATCGCGCAGGTCAGATCCTCGCTTCCCACGGGGGGGACGCCCGTGCCACGAGTCTTTTGTGCGCACCAAGAAAACCTAGAGAACCCGCAGAATAAAGCACTTCAGGTAATGTGTCTCGGGCATGCTGGCGAGCACAGGATGGTCCTGCGCCTGAGAGCGCCGTTCGAGTATCTGCAAGTAGCGATGCGCGTCATGCGCCGCCTCGCAAACCAACGCAAAGAATGCCGCCTCGTTGATGTGATACGAGCAGCTCGAAGTCACCAGTATTCCCTCGGGTGACAGGAGCTTCATGGCCCGCAGGTTGATCTCCTTGTAGCCGCCCTTTGCCGCTGCCCGTGATTCGCGATTCTTGGCGAACGCCGGCGGATCCAGACAGACGGCATCGAACTGTTCGCCGGAGCGGTCCATTTCCTTCAGGGCGTCGAAGACGTTCCCCTCGCGGAACACGACGTTGCCGATTCCATTTCGCGCCGCGTTCTTTTCGGCCAGATCGAGAGAATCTCGTGAGGTCTCAATACCGAGGACCGACTGGCAGCGCGCCGCAAAGTGCAACGCGAACGCGCCGGTGTTCGTGAAGCAATCCAATGCCCTGCCCGCGACATGCTTACGCGCGGCAATCCGGTTCTCGCTCTGGTCGAGAAAGAAGCCGGTTTTCTGGCCCTGCAGGAGATCCACAAGAAACACCACGCCTCCTTCTTCAATCTCCACTCGATCCGGAGCCGTGCCGTAAAGAACCCCCCGGGTTTCTTCCAGGCCCTCAAGACGCCTGGCCTTGACGTCGTTTCGTTCCAGAATGCCGGTCGGTTGAATCGATTCCTTCAGTATGTCCGCGATACAGTGCTTAAGGGCGTCGGCGCCCCTGGAGAGCGTCTGCAGCACGAGGTAGTCTGCATATCGATCCACGATGATGGAAGGGAGCAAATCCGCCTCTCCAAAAACGAGCCGGTGCGCCGCGCGCGTGTTCTCCTGAATCTGCCGCCTGCCGATCGCAGCGCGGATTCTGTCGCGCAGCAGCTCGGGTGTCGGAGGGTCCGGATCGCGGCTCAGCAGGCGCAGCTTGATCTGGGAGGCGGGACTGTAAAAGGCATAACCCACGGTGTTGCGGGCGGTGTCGAGCACGCGCACCAGGGGGGAGCCGGAACCGTCGAGATCTTGAACGATGTCTCCCGAGTACACCCAGAGGTGACCCTGCCGCAGGCGGCGCAATCCCGCCGCTGAAATTCTTATCTCGTTTCGAATCTCGAACGGGTTCAAGTCCGGCTCCGCCCGCTAATCCCCGACACCGGTTTTGGAGTCTTGAGTCAGGGGAAATGTCTTCTTCACGAATTCGAGGACTTCTTCACGGGTCGCAAGCGCGTTCTCCAACTGCAAGTCTTCCACGCGATCGAGGATCTCTTTGAAGATCGGGCCCGGCGTATAACCCATTTCGATCAGATCGCGTCCCGTTATCAGGGGCGGCGGCGATGGGGGCTCCTGTTGGAATTCGTGCATTTTCAATTTGCAGAACTTGTAGCTATCCAGGTTTCCGTGACTGCTGAGGCAGTCGGCGCGGTGAAGATCGAGGTGGTCCGAAAAATTCGGCATTCGCAGGAATTTCTTCAGCGTGCTCTGGCGCATTTCCCGGACGTGCATGAACTTCAGGTGATTGCGAACCAGAACCACAACATGTTCGGTTTCGTCGTTGGAGAGACGCAAGCGCCGGCAGATCGCCTCGGCCATCTGCGCGCCCACTTCGACGTGCCCGTCGAACCGGATTCGCTCCTTTACCGCGAAGGTGGGGGGCTTCCCGACATCGTGCAGGAGGGCGGCGACGGCCAGCACAGGGCTGGGTCTTCGCAGTGTGTCCAATATCATGCGCGTGTGAACGAAAACATCGCCTTCCGGGTGAAACTCCGGAGGCTGCTCGACGCCGCGCATGGCTTCCACCTCCGGCAGGATATGTCCCAGAAGCCCGCTCTCGTGCAGAAGATCGAGCGCACCCCCGGCATTGGGGCCGGGGAGGATCTTCAACAGCTCGTCGCGTATTCTCTCCCAGCTGACCTGCAGGATGCTGGCGGACTCCTGTTTTGTGGCCTGCCAGGTGTTGGGCTCGATCTGGAAACTCAGGGCGCAGGCGAATCTGACGGCGCGAAGCATGCGCAGCTTGTCTTCGGCGAACCGCTCCAGAGGATTACCGATGGTTCTTATTATCTTCCGCTGGATGTCGGCCCGCCCGTGAACATAGTCGATCACTCGATCGGCCACGGGATCGTAGAAGAGGCCGTTGATGGTGAAATCTCGCCGCAGCGCATCCTGCCGCGGGCCTGAAAAAGTCACCTGCGAAGGATGCCGGCCGTCGAGATACGGTCCCTCGCTCCGGAAAGTGGCGACTTCGTACGCATGGCCGTACATGCGCACCTGAACCACGCCGAAACTCGCGCCAATGGGAGTGGTTTCGCGGAACAGCTTCAGCACCTCTTCGGGACGGGCGCTGGTTGCAATGTCGATATCCTTGGGTTTTCTCCGCATCAGAAAGTCCCGCACCCAGCCGCCGGCAAAGAATGCCTCATAGCCATGGAGGCGCAGTTTTTCCACGATCCTTTGCGCTGCTCTCTGCATGGCGATACCGTGAGAAAAGGGCTGCGGCGAGGGGGCGGGTCAGCCCAGCTTGTCCAGGTACTTGTTCCAGTTATCCTCCGGGAACATTTTCCGGCACAGCTTGCGGTACTTCGCGAAGTTCTTTCTGTCGCCGAGCTTGTGGTAACTCAGGGCCATCCGGAAGAAAAACTCGTTGTTGTTTCGAAAGTCCTTCGCCAGTTTTACGGTCTTCTCACCTTCGACAACCGCGTCCCGGTAACGGCCCAGTTCGTACTGGTTCGTGGTGAGGTAGCTCCTCAGCTCAGCCTTTTCCAAATGGTTCTTTGCTCTCCTTCGTAGCGCTTCCAGGGCTGCCTGTAAGGATTTTTCGTGCTGTTCGAGCCGGAAATAGCATTCGGCAATTCTGGTATAGAGCCAGGTCAGGTTCTGTTTCTTTCCGGTGATCTCCTTGAGCTCCAGCATCCTCCGGTAGGTCTCCAGCGCCATACGGTCGTTAGTAAGATTGTGATAGCAGTTGGCAACCTTCAGATAGATCTCGTCCTGACGTTCGAAGTCAGGGTCCAACTCGAGCACCTTGGAAAAATACTGGAGAGCGTCGGAGTATTGCTTCATGCTCAGGTAATTGTTGCCCATGCTCTCGTACAGATAGGCGAGCCCCGGATCATCATTGCTCAGAACCTGGATTGCCTTTTGAGAGTATTCGATGGCTTCATTGGGCCGGCCGAGAACTTCATAATTCCGGCTGATTCCGGAGTAGAGCATCCATCGGGTGTCTTTCTCCTGGCTGTCGATATATTGTTCGCACAATTTCCGGGCTTTGAGGGATTTCAGGACATCTCCTTTATACTCGTAAAGGGAACCAAGGTGGAACTGCACAAACCCGTACATGTCCGCCATGAAATCCGGCTTCTCCGGATCGAACAGGTTTGCGGACTTCAGGAGATACTTCCGAGCTTCAGCGTCATTTCCCAGATTGTAGTAACAAATTCCAAGCTGCCCGCTGAAGTAAGCCCTTACGTTCTGCCTCCGCTCCAGCTTGAGTGCGGCCAAGTAGTGCTTGCTCGCCTCCCGGTATCTCTGCTTGTCGAACAGTTCCTCAGCGCGGGAATCGAGGAGGGAGATCTTGTCTTCCCTGGAATTCGCCTGTGCGAGTCTTTTGTTGAACTCCCTAGCGGTCATTGTGCGAACTATCCTCGGGAGAAGAGGGTCGAGAAGTTACGTGAAGAGTCTATATTAGCACATCCTAAGGAAGCGTGAAACAGAGCCGTGACCGGACCGACCTGACCGGCAAGGGAAGACGAGGTAGGGGACCCGGCCAGAGCAACCCTGATTTGGCCGTAGAGTTTCCATAATCCTCCGCTCGCCACTGCGGATGAAAGTGGCCGCAGCGGTGCCTGCCCAATTGTAGGGGCGGCCTGTGTGGCCGCCCCAGTCGCGGGCGGCCACGCAGGCGCGCCCCTGAAAAGAGGATTGCAACGGGAGCCGGAATTTTCACGAGAGACAAGGAGACAGCGCGAAGTTGCAGAGGAGCAGAGGGGAATACAGCTTTGATTATTGATAAACCAGGATGTACTCGCGATGCAGGTCCACTCGTTCTATGTTGTACGGCATCGTGTTGGGCTGCATCGGGTCGAACGGCGGCTTTTGCTTTTTTCCGACCGCGGAGATGATCTCCTCAACCAGAAAGTTGGGCAAGGTCGTGTCATCGAAACGGGCTTCCTCGAGTTGAAAGCTACCTTTGCCGTCCCGCGCCAGAAGCTTTCCTCGAACGGTAAGGTTATGAACGCCCGCAAAGAGCTTTGTGAAAAGCTTCGCCGCCACCGACTTGGAATTCATACCCAGAACATCAAAATCAATCGTGGCCACCCCCTGCAATCTGTCTTCCTCGAGGGCTACAAGGAGGCTCTTCAGACTTGGATGATATTGCCGGCTCAGCTCCAGGGCCAGGAAGGAATTCAGCTCGCTCTGCGAGAACTGTGTGGTTTGCTTCTCCTTCGGATCGGGCTTTGCCGTGTATTCTTCGAGACGCTTTACCTTGAGGCCGCAACTGTCCGACGCCTCTTTGGAAATCCCTGCCGGTTTGTTGTCGGGGCGGCTGAGAACGCCGAGTCCTGGGGAAAGGCTCGAGAACATGCCCAGGAGCCCCAAAGGGACGAGAATGACGCTGCCCCTGAACCTCGAGATCCTCATTTTGCTCCTTCGGCGTGTAGCGGCGGCATACCGGACTACCGAATGACTTTGAGAGTCCGGCTCCAGCGCGTCTTCGTGAAGAAGTTGAGGAACACATCGGCGAATTGTTTAAGCCGGTCGGACAGATTCGTCTGAAGATACTCGTCTCTGGGGGTTTCGTAAGACCAGTAGATTGCCAGCGCCTTTCCGACGATGTGGTCCCTGGGGACATAACCCCAGAAGCGGCTGTCCTGACTGTTGTCGCGATTGTCTCCCATTGCGAAGTACTTGCCTTCGGGGACGTAGAAGGGACCGTAACGGTCGTAAAGGCTGGTCGACTCAATGTACTGCGTGTAGTTTTCCTGTAGCGGTTTGTCGTTGATGTACACGGTCCTGCCCACCATTTCGACCTTTTCTCCCGGCAAGCCGATGAGACGTTTGACGTAAGCCACTTCGGGACTGTTAGGATATTTGAAAACGATCACATCGCCGCGTTTCAGCTCTTTGTAAGGAAGAATTTTGGCAAGCGGGCCCGAGTACTGGCCATAAGCAAACTTGTTCACCAGGAGGTGATCCCCGATCAGCAGGTTCGATTCCATGGATCCCGTCGGGATCTTGAAGGCTTGGACGACGAAGGTTGTGGCAAACAGGGCAATGATCGCGGTAATGACAATGGACTCAAAATATTCACGAGCTGTCGACTTCTTGAACTCCACCTGTTGTGGTTCCATCTCCGGTTCCGTTTTAAGGACAGTAAGATAACATACGCCGTGACGCCCAACAAGGCAGCCGAATGGACCGACGTTATTCCCTCGCGTACTGGCGCCTTCGCGGTGAAATTGATTTAACCGTGAAGACGCCATGACGCGAAGGGTTCCAGGAATTTCGGGTCGATGCCGGCGAGTGCAGCGATTTCGAAAAATTTCGAAGCATTGACAGGCCGCGCGGGCGGGTGATAGAAGAAGTGGTTTTTTTGCTTGCCAGGAATCCTCGTGGGCGGTTAGCTCAGCGGCAGAGCATCGGTCTTACACACCGGGGGTCGCAGGTTCAAATCCTGCACCGCCCACCAGTTGAAGATAAACGATTTAAACTAAATTTCGACAGACTACAAAAAGCGGGAAAATGGCCTTCCATCAACACTCATCAACAACTCAGCTGATGCGCACTTGGACTGAGCAGACCATCGCCGACATAATGCTGGCCGCCGCTGACTGCGGGCGTTGGGCAGAGCGGAGTTGTGGGGCTGTGAACGTCATGCGTGTAGGCGAAGACTCTCGAAACCAGCTTCCCGAAATCCTATGACGCTGGGTTGGCCGGGATGCGGGATTGCCGGGAACCAACTTCTGTGTTGCTTTCGAGTTGAGGTCCGGTATCTATCATCTCTTTCCGCTAGCGCGGAACGAGTTCCGGTAGTTCGAGGAAGCGCAGAAGGCTGGCCGGCGCCCTGGATAGGACCAGGATCGTGAAGCGGACGCTGGGAACACTCGCGGTGCCGGCTCAAAGGGTTGATTCCGCCGGGTCTCCTCGACCTCGGCCCGCTGCGAGCAGCTCGCGAGGCCTCCGGGACTCAGCCGGTCCTGAACACACCTCGGTTGCAGGTGACCGCAGCCATGCACCCCGTGTTCAAACTGGAATATTCCGGATTCGCCCAGGAGGTCGTGAAGTCCCTGCTTGCCGTTGGCGTTGAACTTCAAGTCGTGAAATCAGAAACCGCAGGCGAGTTTGTGGAGACGGTGAACAGGGGAAGCATTGATTTTGCCATGGGCCGCTGGATCGCGGACTATCCCGACGCCGATACTTTCGCCTACGCTCTCCACAGTCCGGACGGCAGCTTCGGCAGGATCTGCGGTACGCCGGAAATCGACCGGCTCATCGCACGCGGGCGTTCAGAGACATTTTCCTCCGCGCGGCATGCGATCTACCGGCAGATAGAGGAAATCATCGCGCGGGAAGCCCTCCTCGTCCCTCTCTTTCAGGAGCAGGTCTACCGGTTCTCGCGTCCAGACGTGCAAGGCCTTTCCCTCTCGTACTGGCTCCCCGCAGTCACCTACGAAAACCTGAGCCTCCACGAACCAAGATAGCGGCTGCTGCTCCGGGGGCGGGTCGGGGCGGCCCAAGACGCGAAACGGCTGCGAATAAGCCGCGCTCGCGACTGCCACCGAGCGGACCCCGGGAAGCGAAAGGCGTTCCTTCACCTGCTGATAAAACAGGGCGCCTGCGGGGGGACATGCTCCATATCGCCGCCGAGCGTTTGAACGTACTTCGAGGACCGCAGCTCGACGTTGCCGGTGAGAAGATTCTCCGAACCATAATCAACGCCCAGTCGTCCTCTTGCCGCTAAACACAAGCATTCGATCTACGGCTAGCCTGGCCAGTGAAAGTC
>WNGD01005037.1_pt1 | contig 12912 bp, 9 predicted proteins | sample 5400671 | NCBI WGS metagenome assembly WNGD01 (sample SAMN13153369, study PRJNA577476) | soil metagenome | isolation source: 40 cm soil or saprolite under grassland replicate 2 | place: USA:California | collected 2016-06-15
CAGGCGTAGGATGTGCAGCACCTTCTCGTCGATCCGTGCTTCCGGCACCTGTCCCGAACGCACGGCGGCGGCGAGGTTTCCTCCCCAGAATTTCGGCGGCCCAGGCATCTCGATGTCGAGACCGTTGAGGCCTGACCCACGCGTGTCGTGAACGGCACCCCAGTCGGAAACGACGACACCGTCGAAGCCCCAGTCCGAGCGGAGAATGTCGTTCAGCATCGGGTGCGCAGACATATAGGTGCCGCGCAGCTTGTTGTACGAGCACATGACCGCCCACGCCTTTTCCTCCCGGACCGCCATTTCGAACGGCAGCAGGTAGATCTCGCGCAGAGTCTGCTCGTCGACGACGACGTTTCCGTCGAATCGGTGCGTCTCGGTGTCGTTGCAGACGAAGTGCTTGACGGTGGTGGCCACGCGCTCGCTCTGCACGCCGCGCACGTAGGCACAGGTGATCCTGCCGGCGAGGACCGGGTCCTCTGAATAGTACTCGAAGTTCCGCGCGCCGAGCGGCGAGCGAATGATGTTGGTGGCCGGCGCCAGGAGCACGTGCACACCGTTCGCGCGCGCCGTCTCGCCTAGCAGCGAGCCGATCGACTCGACGAGATCGGTATTCCACGATGCAGCCAGCGCCGTGCCACAGGGAATCATCGCGCTTCTGATGGGCACGGACCCGTCGCACTTGACGCCCGTCGGGCCGTCGGACATGACGATCGACTCGAGACCGATCGCAGGAAGCGCGGGCAGCGACCACTTGTCCTGGCCGCTCAGGAGCGCGACCTTCTCTTCGAGAGTCAGACGCTCGAGGAGCGCGCCAGGAGACTCCGCACCCGTCGCTACGACTCCCACTATCGGTCAGCTCGATCGTGAGCAAGCGCCAGCAGTGTCGGGACGGCAAGGCCGGCGGCGCCGAGTTCGGAACGACCGGCCACGTATCCGGAGCGTTCGAGCAGTTCGAGGCCCAGGCGTGCCCGCCGCACGCGCTCGCGCGACAGCCCGACCGCGGTCGGCTCGAGGTGTGTCCCAGACGGATACACGTCAGGCGCGTTTCGCAGACCGAACTTGACATAGACGGGGGCGGCGACCCGGATCAGCTCCGGGATCTCCTGCAGTCGGACGAAGCCGCCGAGCGTGTCCGGAGACTCCACGTAGAAGTCGATCGGCAGGTCGACCGCCGCCCGGACGGCCGCGATCTGCGCGAGCGACAGGTCGGGCGGCAGATTCAGCGTCGAGGCGCCGAGATCCTCGAGGACCTTCGCGGTCGCGGCGTTCGCGATGGGAAGCATGACCGACACCTTCGCCTGCATATCAGCGGGCACGACGCCGGCCGCGCGCAAGCGCGAAAAGACGTAGAGGACGCCGATGTCTGCGAGCAGGACGCTCCTCACGCCGTGATCGGCTGCTCGAACGACGTCCTCGAGGACCGCCACGAGCTGGTCCTGCCCGCGTGCCGACGCGGCGAGCGCGCCGCCCGCGGGTGCGCGGCTCGAGGGCGACGTGTCCCAGCCGGCGTTCGGCCGGGCGAAGAGGCTGAGCTCGACGTTCGCTGCGGCGGCCAGCGCGACGAACTCGTCGAGCTCCGCGTCCGTGAGCATGAAGACGCCGCTTCCCTGCGAAACCCGGTGCACCGGGACCTCGAGTCGGTCCGCCTCCTCGAGCAGAGCCTCGAGGCAGCGCGGACCCTCCGTACTCGGGATCTCGACCCGGTATTGCGCGCCGTCGGGGAAGCGCTTCTCCGAAGTCGGCAACTCGTGCAGATCCGCCGGCGGCAGACCAAGTTGGCCGAGTTCGTTGTGGATGCTCATTCGGTCGGAGGAGCGTCGAGGTACACGGTCTTCCACTGCGTAAAGAAGTCGCGGGCTACCTTGCCCTGCTCGCGCGAGCCGCTCGAGCTCTGGCGCATGCCGCCGAACGGCGCCTGGAACTCGAGCCCGGCGCTTTCTTGGTTGACCTTGACGACACCGGCGCGGATGTCGCGCGAGAAGCGGAGAGCCTTGCCGAGGTCGCGGGTGAACAACGCGGCGGTCAAACCGAACGGGGTGTCGTTTGCAAGCGCGATCGCATCCTCGTACGAGCCTGCGGGGAGGAGCGCGGCGACCGGGCCGAAGATCTCCTCGCGAACGACCCGGCTGGTCGCCGGCAGGTCGGCCAACACCGTCGGCTCTACGAAGTAGCCACCGCCGTGGTCAGGGCAACCACCGCCGACAAGTACGCGCGCTGCCTCGCTCTCAGCGATGTCGAGGTAACCGAACACCGTGTCGAGCTGGCTCTTCGAGGCGAGGGGCCCCACCTTCGTCTCCTCGTCGAGCGGATTGCCGACCGGCCACGACCGTGCGACGGCCGCGAGTCGATCGCCGAATTCCTCCAGCACCTGCTGTTCTACGATGACGCGGCTCGTCGCCGTGCACTTCTGTCCCGCCGAGAGGAACGCGCCGCGTGCGACCTGCTCGACCGCGAGCTCCAGATCAGCATCGGCGAGGACGACGGCGGGGTTCTTGCCGCCGAGCTCGAGCTGCACCTTCTTCCCTGCCTCGGTTGCCTTCAGTTCGATCGCGCGTCCGACCGTGTTCGACCCGGTGAAGGTGACTGCCTCGACGCGATCGTGCGTGACGAGCGTGTCACCGACGACCGAGCCGCGCCCGAGTACGAGGTTTAGGACGCCGTCCGGCAGCCCCGCGTCGCGGAGCGCAGTGGCGAAGTGCGTCGAGGTCAGCGGGACGATCTCCGCCGGCTTCCAGACAAGGGTGTTACCGAACGCAACCGCCGGCGCGATCTTCCAGGCGGGGATGGCGATCGGGAAGTTCCACGGCGTGATCGCCGTCACGACGCCGAGCGGCTCACGCCGCGCGTACAGGAACGTCAGCGCCGAATGACTCGGGTACGTCTCGCCGTCAGGCTCCAGCGTCTGGCCCGCGTAGTAGCGAAGGATCGCAGCCGCGCGGCGCGTCTCGCCGACTGCCTCGACGAGCGTCTTCCCTTCCTCCCGGGCGAGGTCACGGCCGATCGGCTCCGCGCGCTCGTCGACGAGGTCGGCCGCGCGCCGCAGCACGTCGCCACGTGCCGGCGGCGGTGTGTCGCGCCAGCGCGCGAACGCGTTCGCGGCCGCCTCGGCTGCTTCCGCGGCGATCTCGGGTCCTGCCAGCGCCACTATTGCGACGTGCTCGTCCGGGGCTGAAGGGTTGATGTCCAGCACCATCTCGTGGCCTTCCAGACGGTGGCCCCCGACCAACGACGCAAGTACGGGTCCGCTCATCACTCCGGCGTCAGCTGCACCTTGAGCGCATCGCCGCTTCGGTCGGTGACCGTCCTGAAGGCCGCGTCGTGCTGCTCGAGCGGGAAGGAGTGCGTGACGAACGGCTTCGTGTCGAGCAGCCCGTCCGCGAAGAGCCCTACGACCCAGCGCCAGGCGCTGCGCGAGGCACCGAAGACACCTTGCACGCGCAGGTGCCCGAGCACGACCACGTCGGCGTCGATCCCGTTCGATTGCCCCGAGATCCCCTCGAGGACGACAGTCCCGCCGCGCCGCGCGAGCGCGATCGCGGTCCGGCTTCCATCGACCGTGCCGGTTGCCTCGAACACGAGATCGAAGCCGGCCTCGGGCCGCTGATCTCGGCGAACGTTCCAGACCTCGGTCGCTCCCAGTTCGAGGCCGAGCGACAGGCGAGGTGCGCGCGTCCCGACGAGCGCCAGCCGTGCCGGGCTCACGCGGCTGAGGAGAGCGACCGCGAGGAGCCCGAGCGTTCCCGAGCCGATCACGGCCACCGTCATGCCGGGCCGAAGATCGACCTCGAGCAGCCCTTGCGCAACGCAGGCAGCCGGCTCGAGCAGCGCTGCCGCGGCCAGATCGCTCCCCGGCGGAAGCTCGTGCACGAGCTGAGCAGGCACGGTGAGGAAGTCCGCGAAGGCGCCGGCGTGGGTGAAACCGGTCTCCGCGTACTCCGCGTCGCAGAGGTTCGTGCTGCCTTCGCGGCACCGAGCGCAGTCACCGCAGGCGCGGAAGCCCTCCGCAACAATCGCGGCTCCTTCGCGAACGTTCTCGACACCCGGGCCGACCGCTTCGACGGTGCCCGCCCACTCGTGCCCGGGGATGATCGGGTAGCGCACATATGCGGCCGGTCGCCGGCCCTCCAGCACCTCGACGTCTGAACCACAAATACCGGCGGCACCGACGCGGACGAGCACCTCGCCGGGACCGGGCTCGGGTCGCGGCACGCGTCGTAACCCGGCAGCGCGGGGCCGTTCGACAACGACTGCGCGCATCTCGCTGCTCGATTCCATCTGCGCGAGCTGACCATTCACGGCGGCGTCGGCGACCCGGGCCCGTGGAACCCCGCGACGGCCGATGCCGCAGCCTGTTCGTCTCTGCGCTCCCATCCTGGGCTGAAGAGAAAGATCCCGGCGTGCGTTCGCGGGTGCTCGGCGCAGGCATCGTGGTCGAGGCGGACGCCGAGTCCGGCTCCCGCCGGCACCGGGAAGCACCCGTCGAGCGGGTCGACCGTCGGTGCCGCGTCGACGAGCCCGCTCACCCACGTATCCGCGAAGTCGTTGAAGTGCTCGAGGACCAGATAGTTGGGCGTGGCAACGGCGAAGTGGATGTTCGCCGCCGTTCCCACGGGGCCGCAGACGTTGTGCGGCGCGAGCGGCAGTTCGTACGCCTCTGCCCAGCCGGCGAGGCGTCGTAGACCTGTGAAGCCGCCGAAGTGGGTGAGGTCGGCCTGGACGACGTCGATGAGGCCTTGCTCGATGAGCGGGCGGAAGTCTGAGAGCAGGTGGATGCGCTCACCAGTCGCGATCGGTCGCTGCGTTGCGTTGCGGAGGCGCGCCAGGCCGGCAGGGACGTCGAACGGAACGGGCTCCTCGAGCCAGGCGGGCGCGAGCGGCTCGAGGTCGGCCGCGATCTGCGCGGCGGCGGCGGCCGAAAAGCGACCGTGCATCTCGATCATGATCTCGACGTCGGGGCCGACGGCATCGCGTACCGAGGCCACGAGCTCGATCGACCGTCGCCGCTCTGGGGGCGGGAGCGCCATCCATGCGCTTCCGAATGGATCGAGCTTGAGCGCCGTGTACCCGCGCGCGACGACCTCGCGGGCATTTTCTGCGAGTGCGGCCGGATCGCGATCCGTCTGGTACCAGCCGTTCGCGTAAGCCCGAACGCGGTCGCGGTATCTCCCGCCGAGCAGCTTCCAGACGGGGAGGTCCAGCTCCTGGCCGATCAGGTCCCAGCAGGCGATGTCGAACGCGGCGAGCGCAGATTGCGTGACTTCGCCCGGCCGGCCGTACTCCGCCCGCTGGATGTTGAACGCGAGCGTCTCCCGGTCGAACGGATCGGCGCCGACGACGTATCGATCAGAGAGCTCGCCGATGCACGCGACGAGCGTGTCCGTCTTGTTGACCATCCGAACCTCGCCGACGCCGCGGCGGCCATCCTCCACGACGAGCTCGACGAACGTGAGCTCCCGCCAAGGCGCACCGACGACCGTCGTGACGACCTCGACGATCCTCACGCTTCGCTGTCCTTCGGCTCCGGCTTCGTCACCTCGTGCAGCACCGTGCGCAGGTCGCTCTCGGTCTGCCGAAGGTGGTCGCGCATCGCCTCGGCGGCGGCCTTCGGGCTGCGATCTTTGACGGCGTCGAGGATCGCCTGGTGCTGCTGGATCACGTCGTCGATCCCACCACCTCGCGCCCGGTGACCCGCGAAACTCCGCAGGCGGCTCTCGCGGAGCGGATCCGCAAATGCTTCGATCAAGAAGACCAGCATGCGGTTGCCCGAGGCAGCTGCGAGATTCTCGTGGAACCGCACGTCGGCCGCGTGGAACGCCTCGGATTCGTTCTCGGATGCACGCATGACGTCGATCGACATCTCCATGTCGGCGATGTCCCCTTTCGTCGCCCGGCTCGCTGCGAGCACGGCATTGTGGACCTCGAGGGCCCGCCGCACGTCGAGCAGGTCGAGCAGAGCTCGCGGATCGCGGCGCACCGCGAGCTTGAAGAAGTCCCCGATCAGCGCGCCGTTGGGCGCCGCGACCCTGGGCGTCCGGCCCTGCCGGATCTCGAGCAGTCCGCGCGCCTCGAGCGTCCGCGTGGCCTCGCGGACCGTGAGCCGGCTCACGCCGAGCGCCTCCGCGAGCTTTCCCTCCGACGGCAGCGCCTCGCCGGGCTCGAAGCCGCCGAAGATCAGGCCCTCGAGCTGCTCGATCACCGAGTCCAGAATGGACGTGCGGTCGACCGGCTCGAGTTCCTCTAATGACAGAGACTTGTCAGTCATGCTGGCAGAGCCTGTTTGATCTCCTCACTCATATCGTACGGATCTGCCGTTCTTCATCGATCTTGACATGGGCGAACATATCAGACAAGCTAGCGGCAGCAAAACCGGCTCGCCGCTCTCTTGGCGTCGCCGGAACGTGTGTGAGGGTGGGCGACGGAAAGGAAGTAAAGATGTCGAGACCCATCGAAGACGGTCGTATTACACGTCGCGATCTCCTTAAGGGCGCAGCAGGTGTAGCCGGTTCCATGGCCGTCGGCTCGCTCGCCGGCCCCGACCTTGCGAAAGCGATTCCGCGGCGGCGTCTTGCGCCGACCAAGGTCGTCGTCATGAGCCAGGAACTGACGGCGGGAGCGGGAAACGCGGGAACGCCGTCCATCAAGGATTTCGAGGACGGTCACCCCAACATCTCGATCGAGCTCCTCGCCGTCGACGCGGCGAAGTTCCAGGCCATGATGGCTGCCGGCCAGCCCCCGGATATCTGGCGGACTCAGGCGCCGCTCATTCCCCAGTGGGCCAAGCGTGGTCAGCTGCTCAACCTCGATAAGTACTTCAGTTCGAGCGACCTGCTCCATCCCGCCAATCTCACGCCGGCGAACAACTACTACCGGTACAGGAACGGCAAGATCGGGGTCGGCCCGCGCTACGGCATGGTCAAGGACTGGTCACCCGACGAGACGGTCTGGATCAGAACCGACCTCTTCAAGGGCACCGGCATCCACATACCGGGACCGACCGACAAATGGACCTACGAGGATCTCTGGCAGATCGCCCTGAAGCTCAAGAGGAAGAACAAGAGCCTGCAGTGGATCCTGGATGTCGCCAACGGCTACGCCTGGATCGACCGGCACGTCATGGTCCAGCTCGCCTCGATCGGGAAGAGCCTCTATCCGAAGGACTTCTCCCGGATCAACCTCACCAACAACCCGGCTGCGATGGACGCGTTCCGCTACTCCTTCCGCTACTCGCAGCACAAGTTCGACCTCGGGCCCGAGAACCCGAACCCGGACGGCTGGTCGGGACCGGGCTTCGTGTCCGGCAAGATCCCGATGACCCAGTACGGCTACTGGTTCCTCGGGATGGTCTCGGATTCTGGAGGGGATGTGGTCGCGAACTCGCGGCTGCTTGCGGCGCCGCGGTGGAAGAACGGCAAGCACCTCGATCCCACCATCACGGCGACCGGGTGGGTGATCAGCTCGCGGACGAAGAATCCCGACGCGGCCTGGGAGGTGTTCGAGTGGTACATGGGCGGCAAGCCCGCTCGTGACCGCGCCGGCATCGGGTGGGGGGTGCCGGCACAGAGGTCGCTCTTCGACCTGCTTCCGACGAAGACCGCCGTGCAGCGAAACGCGAAGAAGACGCTGCTCCACGAACTGCCGGCTTCGAATGCTGTGCTCCAGTACAACCCGTTCCTCGTCGGGCTGGCGGACAACACGGCGGTGGCGACGGCGTACCAGAAGTACCTGGCCGACGCGGCTAAGGGGAAGATGTCCTTCCAGAGCTTCATGAAGAAGGTCGAATCCGATACGAATCGCGCGATTAAGGTGGGCCAGCAGGGCTAGGCGAGTTCCTGTACCGAGACACGCTGTGGCAACGGCCGAAACCCCCCGCGCTGCGACCGCAGCTCCGCCGAGAAGGCGAGCGGCTTTCCGAAGACGGGAGACGTTCGCCTTCTACGGCTTCCTCTCGCCATGGCTGCTCGGCTTTCTCGCGCTGACCTCGGTTCCGCTCGTACTCGCGTTCGCGATGTCCCTGTCGAACCTGACCACGGTGAACCTGCACACCAACCTGCACTACGTGGGCGGGCAGAACTACACCCGCGCCTACCACGATCACGAGATGTGGTACTCGCTCGAGAGGACCGGCATCCTGATGGTGACGATCATCCCGCTCTGGATCGTGACCCAGCTGGGTCTGGCGATGATCCTGAACGCGGGGCTCAAGTTTCTCGGGCTCTGGCGCACGCTCTTCTACATCGCGGTCGTCGTCCCGGTCGTCGCCAAGGCCTTCATCTGGAAGGCGGTCTTCGCTCAGGACGGCGGGCTCCTAAATCGCGTTCTCGGCGCGCTCGGCGGGAGTGGCAACACCGACTGGCTGCTCGATCATCCAACGGCGTCGCTGGTCATGCTCCTCGTGTGGGGAGGCGCCGGCATCGGGATGCTGATCTTCATCGCCGGCCTCAAAGGTATCCCGGAGGAGCTGTACGAGGTGGCGCGCATCGACGGCGCGAGCGCCGTCAGGCGCTTCTGCACGATCACGCTGCCGCTCTTGACACCGGTGATCATGTTCCAGCTCGTCTGGGGCCTCTTCCTCGCCGCCAACGTGTTCATCGAGCCGATCCTCCTCTCGCCGGGATTGCAACAGGGGTTCGGCTCGACCGTGCCGACCTCAAACATCACCGTCAACATCTACGCGCTTCAGCGAATCTTCATTGACGGCGACTTCGGCTACGGCGCGGCGATCGCGTGGATCTTCGTCCTGCTCCTCCTCATTGTGAGCGCCCTCGTCTTCCTGAGCGGCCGCTTCTGGGTCTTCTACGGCAAGGAGCAATACGGCAAATGACCCGAGGCGCGGTAGCCGCTGACGCGGGTCCGGTGCGCCGGCGCAGGCGCAAGCGCTTGAGGCCTGCGCGATTGGCGACGCAAGCCGTCCTCTACGCCTTCGTCGTCGCGTTCGCGGCCATCTTCGTCGCCCCGATCGTCTGGGGGTTCTTCAACTCGCTGCGCGACCTGCACTTGGGCGTCAGTGGACCCGTTGTCCCGAACCCCGCGCACTGGAGCAATTACCACTATGCGTGGTCGGGCATTTTCCCGTTCTCCCACTATCTGTGGAACACGGTCGTCCTCACCTTTATCGCGACCGTGCCCGCGGTCATCACGAGCGCACTCGCGGGCTACGCGTTCGCGCGGATGCGCGCCCGGGGGCGCAACGCGTTGTTCATCTTCGTGCTCGCGACGACGTTCATCCCCTTCTCGATCATCTTCATTCCGTTCTTCTGGGTCGTTGCCAACATCGGTATGTACTCGACGCGTTGGCCGTGGCTGATCTGGGGCATCAGCGGACAGGCCTTCCTGATCTTCCTTTTCCGCCAGTTCTACGCGAGCTTCCCCGCGGAGCTCGACGACGCTGCAGCAATCGACGGGGCCGGGCACGTACGGACGTTCCTCCAGATCTACCTTCCGAACTCGGCCGGCCCGCTTGCAGTCGCGTTCGTCCTGCTCGGAACCGGCTGGTGGGGCGAGTACATCTATGCCTCGCTGCTCCTCCCTGACCAGCTCCTGCCGCTCGGTGTAAAGGTCGCAACTGGCTACAACGACCCGACCTCGCAGATCGTGCTGATACCCGCAACGCTCGCGGGCGCCTTGCTCTTCACGCTGCCGGCAGTGCTGGCATTCCTCGTCTTGCAGAAGAAGCTCACGCGCGGCATCGTGACGACGGGGCTGAAGGGCTGAGCATGGCGGGCATCGAGCTGCAGACGCTCGTGAAGGCGTTCCCGAACGGCGTGCGCGCCGTCGACGGCGTGGACCTGACGATCGAGGACGGCGAGTTCATGGTGCTCGTCGGCCCGTCGGGATGCGGGAAGACAACACTCCTCCGCTGCATCGCGGGACTCGAGGAAGTCAGCGACGGGGCGATCCTGATCGGCGACCGTGACGTAACTGACGTCAATCCGAAGAATCGCGACATCGCGATGGTCTTCCAGAACTACGCCCTCTATCCGCACATGACCGTGCGCAGGAATCTCGCCTACGGCCTGAAGGTCCGGGGGACGCCCCGCAAAGAGATCGCCACGCGCATCGCCGAGACGGCGCGGCTGCTCGGGCTCGAGGAGCTCATGGATCGTCGCCCGCTCGCGCTCTCAGGCGGCCAGCGCCAGCGAGTCGCCATGGGTCGCGCGATCGCCCGGCGCCCGCTCGTCTATCTGATGGACGAGCCGCTCTCGAACCTCGACGCGAAGCTCCGGGTGCGTGTCCGCGCCGACCTCGCACGGCTGCACGCGCAACTCGCGGTGACCACCGTCTACGTCACGCATGACCAGGTCGAGGCGATGACGCTCGGACAGCGCGCGGCCGTTATGAACGAGGGCAAGATCCAGCAGGTCGACACGCCGCAAGGCCTCTACTGGTCGCCCGTGAACCTCTTCGTCGCCGCGTTCATCGGTTCGCCGTCGATGAACCTCGTCGAGGCGCACATCGCCGACGGCTCCCTTCGCTTCGCGGGCTTCTCCCTCCCGCTCGCCGAGCTCGGCCCCGAGGGCGCGAAGCTTCCGCCGCGCGTCATCCTCGGGGTCCGTCCGGAGCACTTCACCGAGGTCGAGACCGGCCAGTCCCCGGCCTGGTCGATCGAGGGCGAGGTGACCGTCGAGGAGAACCTCGGCGCGGAGGTGCTGGTCTTCTTCCCTGTCAACGCCGCGCCGGTCGAGACGGACGAGATCGTCAGCATCCGCGCGGGCGAGGAGAAAGAGGCGCTGCTCGCTGAGGAGGCTCGCGCGCTCTTCACGGCCAGACTCCCCTCGGGGACGCGCCAGCTCATCGGGACGAAGATTCGGCTCGCGCTCGACCCCGAGCGCTGCCACTTCTTCGACCCCGTGACCCGCCAATCACTGCTCACGCGCAAGGCGGCGGACGAGCCGATTCCCGCGTTGGCCTAGGAGCCGGCCGCTACAAAGCATGACGCCGCCGCGTTCTCGTCCCGTCCGCCTCGGCGTCGCCTACTACCCGGAACAGTGGCCGGAGGAGCGTTGGGCGGTCGACGCGCAGATGATGTCCGAGGCGGGGATCCGGGTCGTTCGTATGGCTGAGTTCTCGTGGTCGACGCTCGAGCCGCAATGGGGTGCGCTCGATTTCGCTTGGCTCGACCGGGCGGTGTCGCACCTGGCCGGGAACGGCATCGACGTCGTCCTAGGGACGCCGACTGCGGCACCGCCCGCCTGGCTGATCGCCGAGCATCCGGACATCCTGCCCGTCGATCGGGAGGGCCGGGTCTTCCCCTTCGGACACCGTCGCCACTACTGCCCGAACAACGCGACCTACCGGAAGGAGTCACGCCGCATCGTCGCCGCCCTCGCGGAACAGTTCGGAGCGGACGAGCGGGTCGGCGCCTGGCAGATCGACAACGAGTTCGGCGAGCGCTGCTATTGCCCACGCTGCGAAGTGGCGTTCCGGGAGTGGCTCGAGGAGCGGTATGGATCGCTCGAGCACCTCAACGCAAGCTGGGGCACGTCCTTCTGGAGCCAGACCTATGGCTCGTGGGATCAGATCCCACTCCCTGCCGCCGGCGACGTGCCGCTCCCGGAGGGGTTCATGCGCGCCTCGCCCTCCCCAGGTCACGCGCTGGACTATCACCGCTTCGCCTCGGACAGCTTCGTCACGTATCAGCGGCTGCAGATCGTCGAGATCCGGCGCCACTCGGACCGCCCGATCACCCACAACATGAGGAGCTTCAGGTTCAAGGAGCTCGACTACCAGAAGCTGGCGCAGGATCTCGACTTCCTCGCGTGGGACAACTATCCACTCCTGAACGCGAGCGACGGCTGGCTCGAGCCCGCGCTCAACTGCGATGCGGTGCGGGGCATGAAGGACGTCCCGTTCTGGGTGATGGAGCAGCAGGTCGGGCCGCTCGGCTGGGAGACCATCCGGACGCCGCGGCGCGGGCAGATGCGCCTGCACTCGTACCAGATGCTCGCGCACGGGGCCGAGGCGGTCTGCTACTTCCGGTGGCGGTCCGCCCGCTTCGGGGCCGAGCAGCACTGGTACGGCGTGCTCGACCACGACGGCCGGCCGAACCGGCGCCTAACAGAGCTGTGTGAGCTGGCGCACGAACTCGAACGAGTCGACGGTCTGCTCGCCGGGACCGTGCCCGCTACGCAGGCGGCCGTCGTCTACGACTACGACGCCCGCTTCGCGCTCGAGATCCAGCCGACGAACCCGGCGCTCGGGCACGTCGATGCGCTTCGCGCTCACTACGGCGCGCTGAAGCGACAGGGAGTAGGCGTCGACCTCCTCGCTCTGACCGCCGACCTCTCTTCGTACCGACTCGTCGTCGCACCAAGCCTCTACGTCATCGACGAGGCCGTCGCGGCCGGCCTGCGCTCTTACGTCGAGGGTGGCGGACTGCTGGTCCTCGGGCCGAGGTCGGCGTTCAAGGACCGCACGAATGCGGTACCGGAACGACCCCTTCCGGCCTGGCTCGACGAGCTTGCGGGGCTCGAGGTCTCCGATATCGCCAGTTTCCTCGACGGCCGTGCCGTCCAGCTCGAGGCCGTCGAGGGCGTCGGCGGCGCCGGTGCAGCGTTCGGCGGCTGGTTCGAGGAGCTCGCGCTGAAGGGCGCCCGCCCCGTCTACCGCTATCGAGACCATGACTTCGCCGGCTCGGCTGCGATTGCGATCAATGCGGTCGGCGCGGGCCGAGTCGTCTACATCGGCGGGGCGGCGACCGAGGAGACGCTTGCCGGTCTCTACGCCTGGCTCGCGCGCGAAACCGAGCTCGACTTCTTCGTCGCCCCGGAAGATGTGGAGGTCGTGAGGCTGCACAGGTCTGAGTCTGGCGCAGAACTGCTGTTCCTGCTCAACTACGCCCAGGAGGAACGCGCAGTCTCGGTACCGACCAAGCTCCCGAGCCACCTCGACGGCGTGCTCGAGGCTGGATCGCTC
>WNGD01005038.1_pt1 | contig 12912 bp, 11 predicted proteins | sample 5400671 | NCBI WGS metagenome assembly WNGD01 (sample SAMN13153369, study PRJNA577476) | soil metagenome | isolation source: 40 cm soil or saprolite under grassland replicate 2 | place: USA:California | collected 2016-06-15
CTACTACTTTCCGACCAAGGAGGCACTGATCCGCGCGGTCCTCGACCACGCCATGGAACGCTTTCGATCGACGCTGGCGCCGCACGGCTCGCCTTCCGACCAGCTGCGGAACTATCTGAGGTCGGTGCGCGGCCTCCTGGTCGAGGAACCGGAGCTCGGCGCGGTGATGGCGGAGCTCGCGCTCCGCTCGGTCCGCGACCGATCGATCGGTTCGATCATGAACCAGATGTACGACCTCTGGCATGTCACCCTCCGCGGACTGCTGAAACGGGCGGTACTCGAGGGCGGCCTCCGGCCCGAGCTGGACAGCGACGCGGTGGCGGCGCTGATCATCGCGACCCTGACGTCGATGACGCTGCCGGTGATGACCGATCCCAGGCGCGGCGATCGGGCGCTGCGCCAGCTGGAGCTGTGGCTGGGAGTGGCCACCCGGCGCTAAGCGAGTTCGGTTACGGCCTGTGGCGGCCCCTCCTGCGCTTCGCGCCACCTCCCCATGAATGGGGCGGAGCTGCGTCAAGCAACTGATTGATGGGCCTGCTATGATTCCGTTATGGCAACTGTTATGGAATCCCAGGCCCCCTCGTTCGTCAAAGTCTTCAACCCGATCGCTCGCCGCATCCTGAACCGAGGACCGCTGCTCGGTCCCAACGCCCTGATCACAGTGCGCGGCCGCAAGAGCGGTCTTCCGCGCACGACGCCGATCGCGCTGGTGGAGATCGACGGCAGACGTTGGGTGATCGGTACGTTCGGCGAGGTCAACTGGGTCCGGAACTTGCGCGTCGCAGGTGAGGCCACCCTTTCGGTCGGCAAACGGCGGGACGAGGTGAAGGCAAGCGAGCTGATCGGCGAGGCGCGCACCGCGTTCTTTCGCGATGTCCTCGGGCCTTACACGCGCAAAATCCCCGTCGCGCCTGTGCTGCTCGCGATCCTCGGTGCGGGGGACATCCTCAAAGACCCCGCCGCCGCAGCCGCCAAGCGTCCGGTCTTCGAGTTGCGCGCCGCCTAGGGGCGGCTATCCGGTAGCGCGTCGGTCGTGATCGAGAACGTCGACCTCGCTCACCCCGTCATCGTTGCCTGGCACCAGGCATAGAGCGCGTCATACAGCGGCATCTCGGCTTCGAGCTTCTCGAGATCGCGGTCGCCGAACATTTTGCGAAAGCCCATCGCGATCGCCTTCAAGCCGGCACCTTCGGGCGTCTGGTGGACGTCGGCCTCGATGTCGGCGCAATGGACGATCTGGGCCATTCGCGCCAGGGCAGGGTCGTCCAGCCCGTACTTGAGGAGGACCGACTCAAACGAGCACCGGCCATCCACGTGGCCGAGCTCAACGCCGTCGACATCGAAGGGCACCCCGTTCCTCTCGATGGCGACTTTCGTCACCTCGTGCGGCTCCACGAAGAGAAACTCCGCATCGCGGTCGACGAATCGCCGGATGAGCCAGGGACAAGCGATGCGGTCCACGGCCGCGTTCTTGCGGGTCACGAAAACCATCAGTTGCTCCCCGGACTCTCGCCTCGCGAGTGCTCCTTCAGGTGCTCGGCCACGTCCCAGGTCCAGAGCTCGACCACGTGTCCGCCGGGATCCGTGACGTAGGCCGCGCGGCCGCGCCCGTGGCCATAACCGGAGTGATCGTGGTCCAGCACCTCAAGCCCCGCCTCGCGTAGACGTGCGACCGCCGCGTCGTAGTCCTTGGCGGGAAGGTGCATCGCGTAGTGGACGTGCACGCCACCGCGCCCGCCACCAAGCCCGATCTGAGGACGCCACAGTCCGATTCGCGTCCGATCCGCGGCCATCACCCAGATCGCGCCGCCACGGGCGGACCATCGCTCGACCACGGGAAACCCCAGGATTCGGGAGTAGAACCGCTCGCCGGCTTCCAGGTCATCCATCTCGAGCGCGATCTCGCATACGCCGCTGACTGGAAGGGACTCGTTGCTCACATCTAAGAGTTTCGTTGCAAGGCGTACCGGACGGCTTCCTCCATCGGCATCGCCATGCCCTCATCCCAGGCCTTCTTCTCGTCTGCCTTGGCGGCGCTGGCCGACGCCCTTCCCGCGATCACATTGGCCATCATGGCGATCTCGGCCCCGGTCTTTGCCTGCAGCGAGGCAGCGGCGGCCGCGAGGCGCAGCGACCGCAGCCGATCTCCATGCAGCCTGGCCACCTGCGAGGCATCGTCGAGAAGGATCGTGATCGCCGAGATATCGCCGGCTTTGGCGAACAGCTCAAGCGCTTCGGCGATGAGCGGCTCAGCCGACGCCGCATCCTCGATGTTGATGGCGGCCAGCGCCCTCGTATGGAAGGCCCAGCCGAGACCGAACTGGTCATCGAGGACGCGAAACAGACCGATCGCCTCGTCGAGTGGAGCCACCGCCGCCGCATAGTCCTGCATGAAGTGATAAACGTTGCCGATTCCCCACAAGCACTTGGCGATGCCTGGCTTGTCGTCGAGCTCGCGGTACAAACCAAGAGCCTCGTTGAGAAGGACGAGGGCCGCATTCATGTCAGTCCGAGTCAGCACCCGTGGAAAGGAGTCGTTATAGATCGCGTTGGCGAGAGCGCGCTTATCGCCGGTAGCCCGCGTCAGGACAAGGCACTCGTCGTACCAGACTTGCGCGGCCGGCATATCGGCCTGCCAGTAGGCGATCCCGCCGGCGGCTTCGAGGGCGCGTTTGCGAGCCTCTGGAAACCTGTCCCCACCAGGTAGGGCAAGGACCGCCTCCATTCGCGCGCGACCTTCGCGCAGGTAGCCTCGCATCTGCCAGAAGCGCCAGATGGCGGCCGCAACGCGAAGAGCCTGCTCGGTGCGCCCCTTGGCGATGCACCAGTCGAGGGCGGCGCGAAAGTTGTCGTGGTCCAGCTCTAGGCGGTCGAGCTGAGACTTGCGCTCGTCACCGAACAGCCGTCCCTCTGCTCCCTCGGCCAGCGCGGCGAAGGCGGCCGCGTGGCGATCGCGAACGAGATCGGCCTCCCCGCTTTCCTCGAGGCGTTCGCCTGCGAACTCGCGGATGGTCTGCAGCATGATCAGCCGAGGCTCGTCGAAATCGGGCTGGCGCCGAAGCAGGCTCTGGTCCGCGAGCTCTTCAAGACCGGTGACCACATCGGTTCCGCCCTCTTCGGCCCGGCCGCAGACCGCCTCCGCCTGCTCGAGTCCAGCGCCGCGAGCAAACACCGAGAACCTGGCCAGCAGGCGTTGCAAAGCGGGATCGAGCAGCTCATAGCTCCACGCGATCGCGCCGGTGAGCGTCTGCTGGCGACCCGGGAGATCGCGGGCGCCGGTGCCCAACGCGCTCAGGCTCTTCTCCAGCCGCGTGAAGAGGGCCTGCGGCGAGAACAGCTTGATCCTCGCCGCGGCGAGCTCGATTGCGAGCGGCAAGCCGTCCACTCGCTCGCAGATGCCGGCGATGGCGGGCGCGTTCTCGTTGGTCGCGTGGAAGTCGGGCTTCGCCGCAAGTGCCCGCTCGATGAACAGCTTGACCGCCTCGTACTGGGAGAGGGTTTCGAGCGACGGGTGCGTCTTCGGGTCGGGCAGATTGAGCGGCTCGACGGGGAACTCCTGCTCGCCGTAGGAGCGCAGCGCCGCCCGGCTGCTGACGATCACCTTCAGGTTCGGGCTGCCCTGGAGGAGCGAAGCCGGAAGGCCCGCCGCCTCCGGAAGCAGCTGCTCGAAGTTGTCCATGACGAGCAGGACTTTCCGGGTGCGCAGGTGCTCGTTCACAGCGTCGAGTGGCATCTTGTTGCCGGTCACTGAGAGGCTCAAAGACTGCGCGATCGCAGATGGGATGACATCGGGATCGCGCACCGCCGAGAGCGGCACGAAGTAGACGCCGTCGGGGAACTGGTCGAACGTCTCCGCGGCGACCTGGAGGCTGAGCCGCGTCTTGCCGATTCCCCCCGGACCGGTCAGGGTCATCAGCCGACAGCCCGCGAGCACCTGCCTGGCGCGCGCAACCATCTCGGAACGGCCGACGAAGCTCGTCAGCTGCGTCGGCAGGTTGTTTGGTGTCCCGTCGACCGTCCGCAGCGCAGGGAACGTGTCGGGCACGCCCGCGACGACCAGCTGAAAGAGCCGCTCGGTCCTGGCCAGATCACGCAAGCGGTGCGTGCCGAGGTCGCGCAGGGTGAGCTCCGACGGCAAGCTGCCTCCGACCAGAGCCTGGGTTGCTTCCGAGACGAGCACCTGGCCGCCGAATGCCGCCCCCGCGATGCGAGCAGCGTGGTGAACATCGAGTCCGATGTACTCGTCGCCCATGAGCGGCGCCTCGCCGGTGTGCAGACCGATGCGGACGCGCAGCGCGCCACCCTTCGGCCATGGATGCTCCGTAAACGAGCGCTGGGCCGTAGCCGCCGCCTGGCACGCGTCGACCGCGCTTGCGAAGACGCAGAAGAAGGAGTCGCCTTCGGTGCGCAGCTCGCGGCCGTCGTTGTTGCGGAAGGCGTTACGCAGCAGCTCGTGATGGACCACCTGCAGGGGCATGTACTTCTCGCCCAGCTCCTGCATCAGCCGCGTCGATCCCTCGATGTCCGTGAAGAGAAACGTGACCGTGCCTGTGGGGAGTGTCATGTTCTCTGCCGAGATAAGGACGGGCTCAAGAACGGTTCCAGCGCGTGGGCCAGGTCGGTGCGGTGTTCGGCGGTCTCGAAGTTCAGAAAAGGGTCGTCGGCCAGCCGCGTTTCGTGCACCTTCCCGTCGTGGCGCACGTAGACCACCGGGTACAGGTCTTCATGCCCGTTGGACTCGAGCGTGATCGCCGCCGCCCTGTCGAAGCGGTCGTTGTCGAGAAAGTACATGAGAGGCAGCACGCCCTCGTCGCGGATGCCGCGGTCTGAGTGGAACGAGATGACGCGTGCGAGATACGAACGTTGGTGCCAGAGCTCGGGGCCATACCTGGACTCACGAAGGAGCGTCGGGACCACCTCATCCGCGACCATCGTCGGCCTATCCAGGGTTTGCCCCTGCAGCTCGGCAAGGTGGCGCGCGAGGACGCGGGCGTTGTAGCGGTAGCCTTGGCACGCTCCCGAGTTGCTCGGGATGCCGTGCTTCATCAAGCCCTTCGAACCCTGGTTGATCGTGCCCGCGAAATAGATGCCGCGCACGCTGATGCTTTCCCAGAAGTGCGTCTGCGCGGGCAGCCCACTCTGGCCGAAGGTCTTGACGCCCAGCTCCGCCAGGTCGCGCAGCGGCGTGGTGAACCCCGTGGCCGCGATGACGTCGTCGACGAGGAACTGAAGCGGTTTGTCGGCGGTCGTCCGCACGCGGACGTCGTATCCATCCGCTGTGCGCTTGACCTCCTCGATCGAAGCGTCGAGGATGACGACGCCGCCGGCAAGGACTGAGTCTTCAAACGGTTGCACATAGCGCGCACGCACTCCGACCAGCGAGTGGGTGTTGACCGACAGCTTGGTCGAGCTCGGCGAGGCGAGGATTATCTGGCGGGCAAGCGGAAGCAGGCCGGACGCGATCTCGAAGCCCGAGTTCTGCTTGCCGATGATGAAGATGCGCCGGTCGGCGTATGTCTCCACGGGCCGCAGCTCGCCGTACTGCGCCGCGTGCTCCAGCCCGGGGATCGGAGGTTTCCACGGCTCGGCGACCCCGACCGCGAACACGACGCGGGGCGCGCGGTACTCGCCGTCCGATGTGGTCAGCACGAAGTCGTCAGCGTCCTTCCGGGTGGCTTCCCAGCGGCATCCGTACCTCATCCGCAGTCGTGTTCGCTCCGCGAAGAGCTCGAGACCGCGCTGCATCTCCGGCCGCGATGGGAAGTACGAGGTGCCGTCCATCACGCTCGCCATCAGCCCGCGGTGCGCAGGCTCGTCCCCGGCGAGGCTGTTCCAGTCGTGGCGCTCGAACTCGCGCGAACCAGGCTGGAATCCCGTGTAGGGCTTGGTCCAGCTCAGCATCCTCTGGAACAAAGGCCACTTCCGGAACATCCCTCCAGGCGCGTCGTCGGCCGAAAGCGCCGCGTGCTCCACCCCGAACCGGCTGAGGCTGTACGTAAGCTGCATGCCGCCTGGTCCGCTGCCGACCACGACCAGCGGATAGCGACCCGGCGGAAACGGTTTGCGGTCTAGCTGAGCCACTTGGTCGTAGTGCGAACTTTGCGGGCTTCGCCTTGAAGCAGGCGGTACATCACGCTTGGGTTGGATTTCAGGAAGCTTTCGACCTGCGAGCTGGGGAGGACAAGGCAGCGCAGCGAGCCCATGGCGATGATGTCCGCGGTGGGTGCCTCACCCAGGAGGCAGGAGATCTCGCCGAAGTAGTCGCCCGCCCGCAGCGTGGCGCGGTCGACGCCATCGATGCGGATCGCCGCCGCGCCGTCGAGCACGACGTACAGACCCGATCCGCTGAGGCCCTGGCGAAGGATCTTCTCCCCATCGCCGAACCACTGCTCGCTGAAGACGTCGACGACCTGCTCCCGCTGCGGCGTCGTGAGGTCGGCGAACAGCGCAAAGCCGGCGATGATGTCCGCCAGCTCCTGGCCTGCCAATGGGGTGTCAGGCCTCCCCGACGATCTCGTCGTCGATGAAGCAGTACAGCCAGCGCTCGCCGGGCTCGAACGACCGCACGATCGGATGGATGCCGGGCGCGGCATGGGCGCGCGCGTGGCGGTTCTTCGAATCGTCGCAGCAGCCGACATGCCCGCAGCTCATGCACAGACGGAGGTGGACCCACTCGTCTCCTGAGGCCAAGCATTCCTCACAGCCGTCTGGCGTGCGCGGCTGGACCTCCTTGATCGCGCCGAGGTGGCGGCATTGCATCTGCCGATATGATGACGCGCCAACGATTGGCTGCCGTGCGGGGCTACTGCGCGGGCGGGCTGAGGTGTTTCTCGAACCAGTCGACGATCCGCTCGATGCGGTCGACGCGACGGTCTGGCCTGCCGATCGCCAACATTACGTGCGATTCGCCCGGGTAGCGGATCATCTCGACCTCGCGCCCCAGCGAGCGCAGAATCGCGAAAACCATCTCGGACTGCACGGCCGGACAGCGAAGGTCGTTCTCGGCCTGCAGCAGGAGCAGCGGTGCGTGGTTGCGATGGATCGAGAAGTACGGTGAGCGTTCGAGGAACTCCATCGGGTGCTCCCAAGGGTTCTCTTCGCCGACCGCCGATCGACCGATGATGCGCCCGAAATCTGCGCTGGCGTATTCGGCCAGCATGTCGCTGACGGGGTTCTCGCTGACCGCCGCGGCGAACACACCGGGGTGATGGCCGAGCATCCAGTTGGTCATGAAGCCGCCATACGAGAGTCCCATGATCCCGACCTGGCCGCGATCCGCGAGACCTTGCTCGACCGCCCAGTCGACGACTCGCAGCAGGTCGCTCGAGTCGCGCTCGCCCCACTGGCCCGCGACCGCCCGGGTGAACGCCTCGCCGTAGCCGGCCGACCCGCGTGGATTCGACCAGACCACGTGGAACCCCGCCTCCGCCAGCGCGGACATCTCGAGCCACGGCGTCGCACCGAACGACGCGTGCGGCCCTCCATGGACGTCCAGGACGAGAGGTGCCCGCGTCTGTTCGCGGCCATTGGCGCGGAGCAGCCAGACGTCCAGCGTGTGGCCATCGGGGTGGTCGATCCGGACCTGCTCGATCGGCCGGCGAAACGGACCGAACCAACGGCTGCCATCAGTGGTCAGCTGCTGAAGCTTGCCATCCTCGACCGAATAGACCTCCGAAGGGCCACCACTCGATGCCACCACCGCGATCCGGCCGCCGCCGCAGCCGATCGCCACGCAAACGGCGTCCGGCTCCGCCAGCGCGGCCACCTCGCCGTCGACAGCAAAGCTGTAGGGATGGCTGAACCCCTCGTGTGCCACCAGGCCGACCACGTGCTGGGCGTCGAGCGAAACGATCGGTGGCAGACCGAAGTTCTCGCCGTCCATGTAATCGCCGTAGCTGCTGTTCTGGATGTTCAGGTCGCGGCCGGCGCCGACCAGCTGGTGGCCCGCGCCGTCGGTGAAGTACAGGTCGACGTTTGCCCACCCCGGTGCCTTTTCCTTATCTACGCCGAGAAACCCGATCCGCGCCGTCGGTGCCCAGGTCACGTTCACCACGGCGCCCTTCAACGCAGCTATGTGTTTCGGATTGGGATCGGTTTCGGTGCTCGAGATTTCCCACAGGGACGGGTACTCGTCGAGCGCTGCCTCCGGCCTGCGGTCGGCGACGAACGCGATGCTCTGACCGTCAGGCGACCATGCCGCCGCCTCGACGTTATAGGTCGACTCGGTAATCCGGCGCGGCTTGCCTCCGGAGATTTGGGTCTCCCAGAGTGAGGTGAACTCGTCGCGGTAGCCCACGCCGTCCATGCGCCAGGTGTAGTCGCGGATCCGCCTGGCGACCGGGTCGTCCGGACTGCCGACGACGAATCGCTTCTCACCAGACCCCGCCAGAAGGAGCAGGCGCCGGCCGTCTGGCGACCAGTCGGCTGCGCCCACGCCGCCAGAGAGGTCGGTCAGCTGCCTGGGCTCCCCGCCGCTCAACGAGATCAGCCACGCCTGCGGCTTGCCCGAACGGTCGGAGATGAAAACCAGGTTCTTTCCATCAGGCGAGTAGCGCGGGCGTCCATCGCCGGCGACGGCCGACGTCAGCTGGTCGGGCACTCCTCCACCGAAGCTCACCCTCCACAGTCTTCGTGCGTACTTGCCATCTTCGACTGTGCGCCGGACATAGACCACCGAAGAGCCGTCGGGCGCGACCGCGAGCGAGGAGATCAGTGCCTGCTGGAGAAGATGTTTCGCGTGGAAGGGTCGCGCCTCAGCCCGGCCTAGTGCGTCGACAGCGGGTTCGGTCCTTGCGAGCGTCTCCAATCTGTGGCCCCTCCCAGCGAGCGTTGGTTAATAAGGTAATGGTCTGCCTGAACGGCGCCAGGTGGAAGACCTCCTCACGATGCGGGCGGATGAGAGGTTAGAGTCGCCGGAATGTTTTCCGGCGAGACTCGAGTTCTGACCAGGGTAGCCAGGTGAGGAGAATCCATTACGCGTGGGTGGTCGCGGCAGTCACATTCGTCGCGCTGATGGGGGCCGCGGGATTTCGAGCGACCCCCAGCGTCCTGATCGTCCCGCTGCAGAACGAGTTCGGTTGGAACCGCGCCATCATCTCCGTCGCGGTCTCGATCAACCTCATCCTGTTCGGTCTCACCGGCCCCTTCGCCGCCGCCCTGATGGACCGCTTCGGGCTGCGCATCGTGACTGTAGGCGCCCTGATCACCGTCTCCGCCGGCGCTCTCCTGACGACGGTGATGAACGCGCCGTGGCAGCTGTATCTGCTATGGGGCCTGGTCGTCGGGTTGGGCACAGGGTGCATGGCTTCGGTGCTCGCAGCGACCGTGGCGAACCGATGGTTTGTGCAGCGACGGGGACTGGTGCTCGGTGCGCTGACCGCCGCCGGCGCGACCGGGCAGCTCATTTTCCTGCCCGGGCTCGGGTGGCTCGCGCAGAGCGCCGGTTGGCGGTTCGCGGCGATCGCGGTCGCCCTCGCCGCCCTCGCCGTGGTGCCGGTGGTCGCCCTCTTCCTCCGCAACCGTCCCGCGGACCTCGGCCTCCGCGCCTTCGGCGCGACCGAAGCGGACACTGTGCCAACCAACACGGGAAGCCCGATCGCCAACGCGTTTCGCGGCCTTCGCATGGGGGTCAGATCGCGTGACTTCTGGCTCCTGGGCGGAAGCTTCTTCATCTGCGGAGCGTCGACCAACGGCCTCATCGGCACGCACCTGATCCCGGCGTCGATGGACCACGGCATGGCGGAGGTCACCGCCGCAAGCCTGCTCGCGGTGATTGGCGTGTTTGACGTGATCGGCACGCTCGCGTCCGGTTACCTGACCGATCGCTTCGACAGCCGGTGGCTGCTCTTCTTCTATTACGGCCTGCGCGGCCTGTCTCTCCTCTTCCTTCCTTATGTGTTCGGCAGCCCGCTGTTCGCGCTGATTCTCTTCATCGTCTTCTACGGCCTGGATTGGGTGGCCACCGTGCCGCCGACGGTGCAGATCGCGCGTCGTGTCTTCGGCGCCCAGAACTTCGCCATCGTGTACGGGTGGATTTTTGCGGCCCACCAGATGGGTGCCGCCACGATCGCGTTCGCGGCCGGGGCGGTGCGTACGTTCTTCGGGGATTACCAGCTCGCGTTCATGAGCTCGGGTCTGCTGTGTCTGGTCGCTGCCGGCCTGGTGCTGCGGATTGCGCGCGAGCGGCCGGGCACAGTGACGGTGCTGGAGCCCGGCGTCGGGGCGGAGGCCCCCGCCTACTCCTGACCGGCGCGCGGCGGCTCGCCGTCGCCGCACTCGCGATCGCCCTCGCGCTGATCCCTCGGGCCGCATTCGCGCACGCCCTGCTTCTTCAGTCCGATCCCGCTCCCGGCTCGTTGGTTCAGGCGGCCCCCGCCGCGATCAGCCTCGTCTTCAGCGAGCAGGTGACGCCCGCAGGCGCGGGGATCAAGGTCTTCAGCCCATCGGGCTCGCAGGTCGCGGGACGCGTGGTGGACGCGGGTGCCGTCCTGTCCGCCTCGCTCGCGTCAGCTGAAGTCGGGACGTACGTGGTCAGCTGGCAGGTCTTTGCAGCTGACACGCATCCGTCGCGAGGTGCATTCGCGTTTTCGGTCCGCCATCCGAGCGAGAACCCGTATTCGGGATTGCTCGGTACCGGCGAGTTGGGCACCTCGACGCCACTCGGCCTCGCTCTGCAGGCAATCGCGAGATGGATCCACTTCATCGGTTTCGCCCTGACGTTCGGCGTCGTCGCGTATGGGGCGCTGATCCGACGAGCGGCAGCGCCGTTTCGGCTTGTCGCCGCCGGCCTCGTCCTGCTGATCGCCGCCGAGCCCTTGGCTCTGATCGCACAGCTCGCGAGCTTGAGCTTCGACGGCGACACCGCGCTGGCCGTCCTCGGCTCCAACTTCGGCCGCCTCATGGGATTACGCCTCGGAGCGGCACTTTTCGCCTGGACAGTGCTGGCGACCGGCCGGTCCTGGCCGGTGCTGGTGATCGGCGCCGCCGACGCATTGCTCGACGGTGCGAGCGCGCACGCGATCGCGGGGCTCCCCGGTGCGGGCCAGCTGCTGGGCTCGGTCCACGTCGCCGCGATCGGCCTATGGGTTGGCGGCATCGCTGGCTTTCTGTACACACCGGATCGTCGCTTTGGGCGCTACGCGCTGGTCACGCTTGCGACGGCGATTGTCACCGGGCTCCTGCTCGCTTTCGCGCACACGCATTTCGGGGGCGCGTTGATGAGCTCAGGTTACGGTCAGGTCCTGATCGTCAAGGTGCTGGTGCTTGGCGCGGCGCTCGCTGCGCTGAGGCTCCGGCGCCACCGGGTCGAGCTGGCCCTGGCGACGCTCGTCATCGGCGCGGCGGCGGTCGTGGCGGCGCTTCCCCCTCCGCTCTAGCGCACGGATACGGTGGTGGCGTAAATGTCCGACTTCTTGTTCTTGGCATCGACCGCGCTGCCCCAGCTGACGGTCACCTGGTTGGCGCCAAGCGTCGAGAGGCCGGTGGTATCGCCGGGCCACACCGAAGGATCTCCGAACTGCGTCGAGACCTGGAACGGCGCCGAGAGCCAGCCCAGCGTGATCGAGTACGCGCGCATGTACAGCGCATAGCCGCGGGGATCGCTGTTCGCGAGCCACGTCACGTACGCGATCCCGGAGCCTCCACCGGTGACCTCCATGATGTGCGGCACGTCGAGACGATCCGAAGGCGCCTGGATCGCGGCCGACCAGTGCTGGCCGCCGTCCCTGGAGAACGACAGCCACCCGATGTCGTTGGGCGAGCCGTCGGGATTGGTGCCCTGGGTGTCCCAGGCGGCGTAAAGGTTGCCGGCGGCGTCGCGCCCGATCGAGGTATCGATCCACCACTCCGCGAGCGACATGGTGCCTGCCTCGGCGGCGATCCTGACCGGCGTGGACCATGTCTTGCCCTGGTCCGCCGACGCCGTGAAGTACTCGTACGCGGGGTCCATTGCGTAGGTCGTCGTGCTGGTGATGTGGTAGCCCTGGTAAAGGAGGTCGATCTTGCCGCTTGGTTCGACGATCAGCGGCGCGAGGTCGCCTCCGCTGGCGGGAAAGCCCGGGCTGACGTACGACATCGCGCCCCACGTCTTGCCGCGGTCGGTCGACTTCTGAATCACGACGTTCAGGTCACCGGTCGCGAAGGCGCAGCTGCCATTCGCGGCGCAGAGGAAAGTCACCGAGGTCCGCTCTGGTCCGTAGTCCCATGTCAGATACAGGGTTCCGTCGGGTCCCGTCGCGATGAAGGGGCGGTCGCCCCAGTTCTTCTCGTCTGGAGGGATGAGCGAGGAAACTTGCGCGAACGTTGCGCCGCTGTCAAACTAAGCCGCGACGACGGGATACCACTGCGACGACTTGGCGACCATGAAGGCTGCGTAGACGGTCCCGTCGGGCGCAACGGCGAGCGCGGGATCCCACGCGTTGAGGTTGGATCCGATCGAGCACGGAAGCGTGTACGCCGGTTCGAAGGTCTTGCCGCCGTCGGTCGACCGCGCGAACGCGATCTTGGAGCAGCCCATCCACTCCTCGTAGACGTACCCGAGCTTGGGATCGACCGCCGACACGACCTCGGCGTTCGCGCCCGAGCAGGACGTGGCGGACAGGTTGGAGATCGGCCCGACCGAATATGTGGTGGCTGCGACTGCACCACCCGCTGTGGCGTAGAGCGCGGCCCCGGCGCCGGCCAGCACTCCCATGGTTGGCGCGAGCGCCCTGCGCACCGTCCTTAACCCTCCCCCAGCTACCTTTCTGAACGACGGCCAGTCAACGCAAAGCTGCCACAGGCGGGGCGACAAATCAAGCCGGCTCCACGTGTTCCAACCGCCCCGGATCGCCGATCAAATCGATCGCGACGATCCTGTCGTCGACGATCGTGAACGCGAAGGCGATCTTCGGCCTGCCCGCTGATGCCCAAAGG
>WNGD01017367.1_pt1 | contig 12910 bp, 14 predicted proteins | sample 5400671 | NCBI WGS metagenome assembly WNGD01 (sample SAMN13153369, study PRJNA577476) | soil metagenome | isolation source: 40 cm soil or saprolite under grassland replicate 2 | place: USA:California | collected 2016-06-15
CATCTCGTTCTTCAAGGCGGCGAAGAATGATTCGGCGGCGGCGTTATCCCAGCACACGCCGGTCCGCCCGACGCCGGTCCGGACGCCATGAGCCTGGCAGAACCGGGTGAACTCCGCCGAGGTATATTGCGCGCCCCTGGTCGGAGTTAAACCGAATTCGGTTTAACAGCGATTATGCCGAGGCTGGCGTTAAGCCGAGGAACCCCGGCTTGCCCTGTTCAGGCCGGGCTTCGTGACAAGTTCCCCGGCTTAACGTTCAGGGCCGCTAGCGTCCCGTCGTATCCCTGTGCCTGCTGGAGAGGAGACGGCTATGGATATGACGGTGACGGAGATCGGCGCGGTTGTGGTCGCGGAGTTACGCGCGGCGGGCTACCTGGAGTCGACGATCGGCCAGTACGCGAAGACGATCAGGGCGCTTGTCCGCCACGCGGCCGAGCGAGGCGGCGTCTACAGCCCGGCGCTGGGGGCTGAGTTCGCGTCGATGACGGTCAGTCCTCGGACTGGGCGGTTCAGCGCGCAGCGGCGGCTGGATTACGGCCGGCTCACCGGCGTGTTCGACTCCTACGTTCGTACCGGTCGGGTGGACCTGTCGGTTCGCGGCCGCGGCGGCGGCGGGCCGAAGCCCGGCAAGGCCAGCATGGTGATGTTAGACGCCGCGTGGGAAGAGGAGATGGGCCGCCGGGGCCTGGCGCCGGCCACGCGCGCCGCCTACCAGCGGGTGGCGCGCGGCTACCTGGTGTTCCTGGAGCAACGCGGGATCAGCGACCTGGGCAGGGCTGATGGTGCCAGCGTGCTGGCGTTCCTGGAGTCGCTGCTGGACCGGTGGGCGTCGTCGTCGCTGTTCTGGGTGGTGTCGAACTTCCGCCCGTTCCTGACGTTCACTGGCCGCGCTGACCTTGTCGCCGCGGTGAACCTGGCCGGCGTCAGGCGTTCTCATCCGGTCATCCCCGTGCTCAGCGACGGCGACGAGGAACTCGTGGTGCGGGCGTGCGCGTCGGGGGCGGTGAGCGCGCGGGACGCGGCGATCACCCTGCTCGCGCTCACCACGGGGCTGCGGGCCTGCGACATCATCGCGCTACGGCTGGCTGATATCGACTGGCGCGGCCAGACGATCGGCATCGTGCAGCAGAAGACCGGTAACCCGCTGACCTTGCCGCTGCCGGCGCTGGTGCTGGGCAGGCTCGCCGGCTACGTGCTCGACGAGCGGCCCGGCTCGGCCGATGATCACGTGTTCCTGCGCAAGGTGGCCCCGCGCGTGCGGCTAGCTGATCACGCCACCGTGCACAGGGTGATAACTGCGACGTTCCGGAAAGCGGGAGTGACCGGCGCGAATGCCGGGACCCGGTTCCTGCGCCACAACGCCGCGTCCAGGCTGCTGCGCGCGGCGGTCCCGCTTCCGACGGTCTCGGCCGTGCTCGGACACGCCAGCGCGGACTCGACGAACCTGTATATGAGCGTTGACCGGGAGCGCCTGCTCGACTGCGTGCTGCCGGTTCCCGCCGGGGCGCTGTCGTGAGCGGGCGGGGTTTCACCAGCGCGTTCGCTGCCGACCTGGAGGCCTACCTGGCGTTCAAGCAGAGCATGGGGCACTGCGGTGCCTCCCGCGTCTGGTACCTGCGACGGTTCGACGCCTGGTGCAGCGAGCACGACCTGGCTGTCTTCGACCAGGGCACCGTCGAGGGATGGGTGAGCGCCCAGCTGGAAAGCTCGGGCCGGTACCGGTCGTGGATGTCCTACATCCGCGACTTCGGCCGGTGGCTTCAGGCCACCGGGGCCAGCGACGCCTACGTGCTGTCCGGCCGCTGGAAGGCCCCGTTCGTTGCCCCGCGCCCCTACCTACTGGCCAGCAGGCAGATCGAGCTGTTCTTCACCGCGGCAGCGGCACTGCAGTCCCAGTCCCCGTGGCGGTGGCAGGCGGTCGCGTTCTTCACGCTGATGCACTCCTGCGGGCTGCGGACCGGCGAGACCCGCGCCCTGCAGCCCGGGCAGGTCGACCTCGAGGACGGACACATCGACGTCGTCGGGTCGAAGGGAAACCGCAGCCGCAGGCTGCCGGTGACCACTCAGGTCACCGGGGTCCTCGCCGCCTGCGACCAGGCATCGCGCGCTCACTTCCCCTTGCGCCGGACATTCTTCGTCTCCGCCGCCGGCAACCAGGTCAGCCCGTGCACGGTCGGAACGGTGTTCGCCCGGATCTGGGACCAGGCGGGACTGGCCCGTCCCGAGGACGGCCGGCCGCCGCGGCCCTACGATTTCCGGCACCATTTCGCCTACGCCTGCATCGAGCGGTGGATGAGGCAGGGCAAAGACGTCGCTGCGATGCTGCCCTACCTGGCGCGTTACATGGGCCACGCGAGCTTCGACAGCACCTACTACTACATCCACACCTCTCCCGACTTCCTGGATGCCTACGCCGACATCACGCGGGAGAGCCAGTCGCTGCTGCCGGAGGTCGGATTCGGATGAGACGCGACCCGGCAACCGGCGCCCCCGACTTGTTCAGCCTCGCCCGGGACTACCTGCACGCCTACATGCCCAGGGTCCGGGCACTGTCGCCCAAGACGATCGAGGCCTACCGGATCAGCCTGGAATGCTTCCTGGGCTACCTCGACGAGGCTGAGCACACCGGACGCGAGCACGTCAGCTTCGACCACTTCGACCGCCAGCACCTCAAAGCGTGGCTGGCCTGGATGACCGGTCAGCGGCACTACGCGCCCAAGACCGTCGCGCTGCGCCTGAGCGCCGTCAAGGCGTTCCTGGCCTACGCAGCTCAGGAAGACATCACCCTCGTCGCGCTCAGCCAGGCAGCCAGGGCCCTCAAAACTCCAGCTCAGCCCCGCAAGCCCATCGACTACCTCACCACGCCCGAGACCCGGGCGATCCTCGCCGCGCACACGGGGAAGACCGCGAAGTCCCGCCGGAACCGGATGCTGCTCATCCTGCTCTACGACACCGCCGCCCGCGTGTCCGAGATCACCAGCCTGACCCTGCAGGACCTGAGCCTGACCAAACCCGGGCACGTCACCCTCACCGGCAAGGGAGACAAGACCCGCGTCGTGCCGCTGACCGGCAAGACGATCGGCCACCTGCGCGTCTACCTCACCGAATTCCACCCAGACGCCGGGCAGCTCCCCGCGACACGGCCGCTGTTCTACAGCCTGCACCAAGGGCAGCCCGCCGAACTGTCAGCCGACACGGTCTCCGCCGTGCTCAGGCAAGCCGCCCGGTCGGCACGCGACACGTGCCCCTCCATCCCCGGCAACATCCACTGCCACATGCTGCGCAAGACCAAGGCCATGGATCTTTACCAGCAGGGCATACCGCTCCCGGTCATCATGCGGCTGCTGGGCCACGAGAACGCCTCGACCACGTCAGCGTTCTATGCCTTCGCGACCCTGGACATGATGCGAGCAGCTATCAGCGCTGCCACCCCCGCGATCAGCGCCCCGGTCACCGAACCGCTCACCACAGACAAACTGCAAGTCCTCTACAGTCTCCGATAGCCCAGGCGTTAAGCCGGGGAACTTGTCACGAAGCCCGGCCTGAACAGGGCAAGCCGGGGTTCCTCGGCTTAACGCCAGCCTCGGCATAATCGGAATTAAACCGAATTCGGTTTAACACCGACCAGGGCAGCGAGTACACCGCCGGCTGGTTCCGGAGGGCCTGCGCCCGGCTGGGCATCCGCCAGTCGATGGGCCGGCCGGGCCCGGCGCTGGACAACGCGGTGATCGAGTCCTGGCACTCCACCCTGGAATGGGAGCTGCGGTCGCTGCGTAAGTTCGCCACCAGGGCCGGGGCGCGGGCCGCGGTCGCGGCATGGATCGAGGACTACAACCACGAAAGGCGGCACTCATCGCTGGGCATGGTCAGCCCGGTGGATTACGAGCGGTCGCTGGCGGGAAAGGACGCCGCGTGAGCGCGGCGGGCCCGCTGCGCAGGCCACCCAAAGGAGGCGGCTGCGCCGCCGCTGGCCTTGCTGCGCCCGCTAAGGGTACGGGCCCGCCACCCCGGCCTCAAGGGTGCTGCGCATCGCGCTGCGCGCGACGGCCCTGCGGGCCGCCCTTGACCCCGGGGACCCCTGCGGCCCCTCGGAACAGGAAAAGCGGGCAGGCCCGAGCCTGCCCCGGCCAGGCGCGGGCGCACCAAGGCCAGCCCCGTCCCGGCCATGATCACCACAACCGAAGTCTCCACGGTTTGAGGGGAACCCCGGGGCCTTGAGTATCTCGTCGAGTTTGCGCTGGGTGGCTGCCTGCTGGCGGGACTGGGTGTGCTGGATGATGAAGACCATGGCCAGCGTGAGCGCGGCGACCAGGGTCTGGAAGACGGTCTCCCACCGCGCCGGAAATCCGACCGCGATGCTGATCAGGACCCAGATCAGAGCCGCGCTGAGCACGACAACCGCGACCATCGCGCGGGACGTCCACCGGTCCAGGCCAGACAGCAGCCGGCTGCCCAGCGATCGTCCCTGATCTTCCTCCGGTTCCGGTTCCCCCATGCCCCGCTCCCTGACCAGTCTCAGCTTCCAGTTAATCAGCTAGCAGCGGGCGAACACGCCGCCCGGGCCTTCCCAGTTACGGCTGCCGGCATCCCACAGCCCGGGCGTCAGGCCGTGTCTTACATCGTGGCCCTGGTTGTGCTCAAGGCATTGCCGCACGACGCCGGCGGCCTGGACTGGAGGCTCATTCTCGGCCTGGGCGCGGTCCGGCGATCCAGCGCGACCTGCACGAGGTCCGCCGCTGGCTTGCTGTGCTCGACGTCGGCCGACGGTGTCGCCTCGTCGATCGAGTCCTCGGCGTCGAGCGCGGCGCGCAGCACGGCGAACTCACGTTCGTCCGCCGAGCGGGCTAGCACGACGCGCAGCCCGCGCTTCTTGCATGCTCGCAGCAACTCGGCGGCATGCCGAAGCGGCTCGAGCCGGGACCAGTAGGTGGCGTAGAGCGCGGTATGCGCGGCGCGTATCCCGGCATCGGCGCGGCGGTCCCGATTGGCTGGCAGTGCTCGTCGCCGGGCGGACCTGGTCAGCTGCGTTCCCAGGGCGCGATGTCATCCATCTTCTGGTAATACTTTCCGAGGTGGCTTTTCACCCGGTCAATATCGGAGTGCGGCAAGTCCACGCCGCCCCTGGATCCCTGAATGACGTTTCCGGCCGCGATGACGCCGCGCGGGACGGCGACCAGGCTGCCATTGACGACATCGGCGATCAGTAGCTTGTAGGCGGTGAAGTTGTCCTTGTTCTCGGCGTCATACCACACGTGCGCGTCACGGTATTCTGCGTTGGGCCCGCCTTCCGCCCCAGCCCATTTCCTGACCCGTCTTTCCGCAGCGGCGCCGTCCCACAGGCGGGTCCGGTCGGCTAGCGGGAGATCCTGGAATGCGGTGACAGCCATCGTTGCTCCCCTCTCACGCCGGTTGTCATCGCGTCCCGGCTACCCAGCCAAGAGCGCTCTAACCACCGCGCCAGCCAGGGTCATGCGCCAGCGGCACGCGGGCCGATACGGTCCCGCTGCGGTCCCACGGTGTACCCCGCGGCCGCTGCTGCCTGGTCCGCTGGCTCGCCACCGCGCTCACGCTCCGGCCCGTCGGGTCGCTGCCGGTCAGCTGACGGTAGACCGGCCACTCCATCCACGCCCGCCTCCCCCTGACCCAGCCCTCCATCCCGGTTCGTCCCTGCTGCCGCGGCGACGCCCGTCTCCTTACCCCAGATATCGGTGAACTCTCGCACCGGATCGGTTTAGCCAGGGCAGCGGGGTACTAAATTAGCGGCTCACCAATGGCCGGAGCGAGGTCGTGCGGCCGCCGGGCTCTGAGCCCCAGCCGGCCGGAGCTGGCCTCAGCCAGCCACGGCCAGATGGGAGGAACGTCATGAGCTTGCCCGCCTGCCAGCAGCGGATCCTCGACGGGATCGCGGGAGCGCTGCAGGCACGCGACCCGCGGATGGTATCGCTGTTCTCGATCTTCACCAGGCTCACCCGGCAGGAGCCCATGCCCAGGCTCGAGGAACTTGACGGCTCAGGCAGGCTGCGGCGAGCCCTGCGCATCCTGCGGGAAATGCGCGGGCTGCGGAAGGTCCGCGGGCTCCGGAGTGCCCGGCTGCGCCCGATTGTGCTCATTCCGGTGGCGCTTGCGGCCATCTTCGGCCTGCTTGTGCTGAGCCCGCTTGCCGCCAGCCCGCGGCTGTGCGGCCCGGTCCCTGCCTTTCACGTATCCGCCCACCAGCCTGGCCAGGTGACCGGCTGCCGGAACGCGCGGGCCAAGGCTCGCGACGCTGACGCCCGGCAGCGAGGCTGATGCCTCCGGCTACCGGGTGCCAGCGTCCCGGCGACGCTGGCCCGCCCGGCGCCCACCGCAACCTTTGCCGCTTCCTGGCGTCCCGGCAGCTGGCCGGTGGCCGCGCGAGCCAGGCACCGGTGGCCCGCGGGTCAGTGGTTACGCAGCGCGTCGATCAGCTGTTTCTTGCTCATCGACGAACGTCCCTTGATGCCGATCTCCCTGGCCCGCCTGAGCAGTTCCTGCTTGCTCCACTCCGGGTAGGACGGGCTCTTGCCGCCCTTCGAGGCGACCGCGCGGCGCGAGCTGCCGGCGGTCGCGTTCGCGATCCTGGCCGACTTCTCTTTGCGCTCGCCATGTGAGCGCAGCTCCTGGTATGTCTTCTCGTCCTTAATCTGTGCCCTGGGCATGGCCTGATGGCTCCTCTCTCCTGGCCTCACTGGCCGGTCTGTCCTGGCCTCACTGGCCGGTCTCCCCGGGCCGAAGCGCCGGACGAATCCTGCACCTACCCGGGCCGCCTTTCACTATGCGCCGCGCATGTTTGGTGCCGCCCGTGGCGGAGAACTGTGCTGCGGCGCCGCGCACCGCGGCGGTGGAGCCCGACTAAGGAGGCCGGCCAGTGAGCCAGATCGTTTCCGAGACCCTGATCGAACAGCTGGCGGACTGGGGGGTCGACACGGTATTCGGGCTCCCAGGCGACGGCATCAACGGGATCATGGAAGGCCTGCGGCGGCACCAGGACAGGATCCGTTTCGTACTGGTCCATCACGAGGAGGCCGCCGCCTTCATGGCGACTGGCTATGCCAAGGCAACCGGGCGGCTCGGCGTGTGCCTGGCAACTTCCGGCCCCGGCGGCATTCACCTGCTGAATGGCCTGTACGACGCGAAGCTTGACCACATGCCGGTGCTGGCCATCACCGGCATGCAGGAGACATCCGTTCTCGGCACCGGCTACCAGCAGGAAGTCGCCCTCGACAAGTTGTATGCGGATGTCGCCGAGTATGACCAGATGATCTACAACTCGGCCCAGGCCGAGGCCGTCGTTGACATGGCGGTACGAACCGCGTACGCACGCCGCGGCGTGGCGCATATCACCGTACCGAACGACATCCAGGTCGCCGACGCCGGTGCCGATCCCTGGCAGCACGTGGCGCCCGCCCGGTCGCCGCACACCGCGCCCGTCCGGCTCCCGGCGCCAGGCCTGCCGCGCGAGGCCGACCTGCAGCGGATCGCGGACCTGCTGAATGAGGGGGAGAAGATCGCCATCCTGGCCGGGGCGGGCGCGCTGCACGCCAAGCCTGAACTGCTCGCGCTGGCTGAGACGCTGGCCGCGCCCATCGTCAAGACGCTGTCCGGTAAGGCCACGGTGCCCGACGACTCGCCGTACACCACCGGCGGGATCGGGCTGCTCGGCACCCGGCCTTCCGAGGAGCTGATGGAGCAGATTGACACGCTGTTGATGGTCGGGACCAACTTCCCCTACACCAAGCACCTGCCGGAGGCGGGCAAGGTGCGGGTCGCCCAGATCGAGGCGGACTCGGCCAGGGCAGGCGGCCGGATCCCCACCGAGCTGCCGGTGATCGGGGACGCGAAGGAAGCCCTGGCCGGCCTGCTCCCGTTGCTCAAGCGCCGGGCTGACACGTCCTTCCTGGAAGATTGCCAGCAGAAGATGGCCAGCTGGCGGCAGAAGATGGCGGACCTGGAGGATGCAGAGCGTGATCCGATCGCGCCGCAGTACGTCGTGTCCGTGCTGGACGAGCTAGCCGCCGATGATGCGATTCTCACCTGCGACAGCGGGACGATAGCGACCTGGGCGGCCCGGCACTGGACAGTCCGCGGCGGCCGTGAGTTCTACCTGTCCGGCAACCTCGCGACGATGGCCCCTGGCCTGCCGTACGCGATCGGAATGCAGCAGGCCTTCCCTGGCAGGCAGGTTATCGCCTACGTCGGCGATGGCGGCTTCGCCATGCTGATGGCGGAATTCCTCACTGCCATCCAGCACCGGCTGCCGGTCAAGGTGGTGGTCAACAACAACAACTCGCTCGGACAGATCCTGTGGGAGCAGATGGTGCTCGGCTACCCGGAGCACGGCGTCCGCTACCCCGAGCCATTCGTGAATTACGCGGCGCTCGCCGATGCAAACGGCGGTCTCGGCATCAAGGTGGAGCGCCCCGCCGAGGTGCGCGGCGCCATCGAGCGCGCGCTCGGCCACGACGGCCCGGCGCTGGTGGACGTCAACGTCAACCCGGACGAGCCGCCGCTGCCTGGAAAGGTTGATTACCAGCAGGCACGGAAGTTCGCCGAGGCATTCCTGAAGGGCCAGCCGCGGAAGGTGACGATCGCGACGACGCTGTTCAGGGACAAGATCCAGCAGCTTAAGTCCTGAGCACCCAGAAGCCGAACTCGGCCAGCGGGGAAGGTCCTTGCAATATAGGCTAGAAACGGATAAATCCTCATTTGGAGGTCGCGATGCGCATCGGAGCTGTGTTGCTCATTATCTGGCTAGCTATCGGTGCCGTCGCAGGCGCCCAGCGCCATTATTACAACGGACCCGTCGACAGCTGCGTCAAGGCTGGCACGATCGCGCTGACGATTGTCGCGGGCCCGCTGAACTACTTCGGCGTCAATCCGAAGACCTCCTGCACCGCACCCAAGCCTAGTAAGTAATTGCCTGGCCTGGCTGGCTGCCTGGCACGTGCGGGCGGGGCAGCCAGGCCAGCCGCCTGGCTGCCCTGAGCTTTCGGGTAACCTCCGTTTAAGGAAGGGATAGTCATGAAGACCGCCACTGGGCTGACGTTAGTGGCCATCGGCGCGATCCTTGCGTTCGCCGTCCATGCTGACTTGCGTGTCCTGAACCTGCAAGTAGTCGGCTGGGTCATCATCCTGACCGGGCTGGCGGGGATCTTCGTTCCGCGGAGCGGCTACGGCTGGCTGCGCAAGCGCGTAGTGATCCGGCGCGGCCCGCGCGGGCAGGTCGTCCGCACGGTCGATGAGACAATCGAGCCGCCGTACGTGCTCAATCCCGGCGCGCCGACCGTGGAAGACGTGGCTGCCGGGGTCGACCCCGCCGAGCCGGGACGCCCGCGCCGGGCTGAGACGGAGACCGTCGAAGAGTACTTCGAGGAATGACTACTGCTGCCCGGCTGGCCGACTGGTTCCTCACGGCAGCCGAGCGCGGCAATCCCGCGACGCGTCTGGACGCCAGGCGCGGCGACGGGCTGGCCTGGTCGACGGGCAACCTGGTGCGCCCGGCTACGACGTCCCGCGGCTGTCGCCGTGGACACGGGCCTGAGCACAGGTTCTCTACCGGATTCAGGTACGACCCCGACGGCCGGCCTCCGGCACTCCGCCGCGCTGGCACGTTCTGACAGCCGGGGTATCCCCGCGTCAATTCGGTCTGCGCGGGTAAGGGCGGCGCATGGCCACCGAAGTCAGGGAAACCGAAAAGAAGTACGAGTTCGAACCATCGTGGTGGCAGCGACCAGGGGTGGCACCTGAAATTGCCGCTCAATGGCGACTCGCGCCGTGAGATTCAGCTGCCGCTGGGGCGGGGCCGTCAGGTGCCAGCCGAGCTAGCCAGGCTGGTGCGCGCGTATGCCCGCGGGGAGACGCTGCGGCCGGTGGCCAAGATCACGACCACCCGCCGCGGCCGCGCCCTGCTCGACGGCGCGGGCGAGTCGCTGGCCGCGGTGACCACCGACGACGTCACCGCGCAGACGATGGGCGAATCCGTCACCGTGACGCGCTGGCGCGAGGTGGAGGTAGAACTGACCAGCGGCGGCCCCGGCCTGCTGGCAGCCGCCGACAAGCGGCTCCGCCGCAGCGGCCTGCGCCCGGCCGGGCACGCGGCGAAGCTGGAGCGGGCACTCGCTGGCCAGCTGCCGGCCGCGGACCGGGAGCGGCGGCACCTGACGCCGGGTTCAGCGGCCGGTGAGCTTGCCCTGTCCTATGCGCGGTCGCAGGCCGCCATCGTGCAGTCGCTCGATCCGATGATCCGCCGCGACGAGCCGGGCTCCGTGCACGACATGCGGGTCGCGATCCGGCGGCTGCGCAGCATCCTGAAGTCAGCCGAGAAGGACCTGGGCATGCCGGCCGCGAGCCGGCTCCGGGCGGAGCTGAAGTGGCTCGGCAGCGTGCTCGGCGAGGCCCGTGACAATGAAGTCCTCGCCCCGTACCTGAGGGCCAGGCTGGCCGAGGTGCCAGCGGAACAGGTCATGGGGCCGGTCCAGGCGCGGATCAGCGCTTATTTTGCACCCCGGGCCGCATCCGCCAGGGCGGTGCTGATGGAGGCCCTGGACTCCGAGCATTACATCACGCTGCTGAACGACCTCGAGCTGGCTCTCCGCGGCCCGCTGCCAGGCCCGAAGGCGCGGCAGCCCGCGGCTGACGTCTGGCCGGCCGCGGTCAGGCGCGCCAGCCGGCGGGTGCGCCGCCGGGCTCGCCGCGCAGCGCGGTCACCGGCCGGGCGGCCGAGGGAGACCGCCATGCACGAGACCAGGAAGGCGTCGAAGGACGCCAGGTACATCGCCGAGGCGGCAAGCCAGGCGGGCCGGGCCAAGGACCGTCGTGTCGCCCGGCGGATGAAGAAGCTCCAGTCCGTCCTCGGGGACCATCACGATGCCGTGGTCGCGCGTGACACTGCGCGGGACATCGGCGTGCGGGCTCACCGGGTCGGCGAGAACGCGTTCAGCTTCGGTCTCCTGCACGAGCGCTGCCAGCGCAACGCCAGCTTGCTCGAGGAGCGGGCCAAGGCACAGTGGGCACGGCGGTTCGGGCCTGCATACGGCCGCTGGGCACACTAGCGAACACAGCCCCTGCCCCGCCCTGCTCCGGTCCAGCATGCCAGCCCAGGCCACGTGCGGCTGCCAGCCAGGCTGCTGGCTCCGGATCCGGCACCATTCGCAGGCCGGGCACCGGGAACGCGAGTTTGGCCACGCCATTCCGGGGCAATGCGAGGTGGACGTAGACCGAAAGCAGGTGATTCTCGTGTCAACCATCGTGGTCGTCATCGTCGTCATCGTCATCGTCGCTGCCGTAGTGATCGGCCTGATGGCAGCGCGCCGGCGCCGGCTTCAGCAGCGCTTCGGCCCGGAATACGACCGGCTCGTCGGAGAGCGGGACAGCAAGCTCAAGGCAGAAGCCGAGCTATCAGGGCGAGAGCGGCGCGTCCACAAGCTGGACATCCGCCCGCTCACGCCAGCGGCCCGGGCCGGCTACGTGGATCGGTGGGCCAACATCCAGGAGCGCTTCGTCGACGAGCCGGCCGAGGCAGTCGCAGCGTCTCAGGTGCTCGTGGCAGCTGTCATGAGCGAGCGCGGCTATCCGGCGCAGCAGCGTGACCAGGTGCTTGCCGACCTGTCAGTCGAGCACGCGAAGACGCTCGACCGCTACCGGGCGGCCGAGGAAATCAGCGCAAGCGCTGCCGCCGGCACCGCCTCGACCGAGGACCTGCGGCAAGCCATGATCCATTACCGGGTCCTCTTCCGCGAGCTCCTTGGCGAGTCCGCTGATGCGCGAAGCGCAGGGACCGCGCAGGACGTGCCGCAGGATCGCGCCGCCGCTGAGGCCCAGGCCGGCGAGCCGGCGATGGGCGAGCCAGCAGTGGCCGACACGGAGGTGGCCGACACAGAGTTGGCCGACCGGGATATGGCCGACCGGGATATGGCCGACCGGGATATGGCCGAGCGCAGGAGCACCCTGCCTGCGGACGAGCCAATCGGTAACGGGCGACCCGACACTCGAGTACAGCGGACCCCGAGGAGCTGACGACGTGACTTCAGCAGCCGGCTGGACAAGTCGCGACCAGATGGCGGGCGGCGACACGCCAGCAGACGAGCGGATCATGCCAGACGAGGAGCGGGCCGTGCCTGACGCCGGGGCTACGGCCGGGGATAACGGTGCCCCGGTCCCTGACGACCAGCGGATCGTGCCTGACGACGACCCGGTCGTCATGGACGAGCGGCTCGCCGACGACGACCGGATCGTGCTCGGAAACGATGACAATGCCGCAGCCGGCAGCGGTGCTGGTCCGGCCGGCCGGGCCGCCGGCTCGCGGTCAGGCCTGGTCGCCGAACCTCGCCCTGGCGCAGGCTCGGCCAGGGTGATCACCGACTTGCCGCAGGACGCCGTCCCGGCCAGCACGTCCGCCGTGCCGCCCCAGGGCACCGGCCAGGCCGGCTCGCCGGGCATGGCCGCCGGCTCACCGCCGGGCGCGGGGCGCGGGAGCGCCAGTCCCAGCGACCGCTGGCCGGAGATTCAGGCGATGTTCGTCGATGACCCGCGCGCCTCGGTAGAGCTGGCCGTAGGCCTCATGGACGAGAGCGTCGAGGCGCTCATCGCGAGCGTCAGGCAGCGGCAGCAAGCGCTGCTCTCCGCCTGGCAGGGGACCGACGCCGGCACCGAGGAACTGCGCAACGCGCTGCAGGGATACCGCACGTTCTGGTACCAGCTCGACGCCTTCGTCCAGGACGCCTGACAGCTGCATTCCGCCGTCATCGTTCAGCAGGCCGCTGGCTGCCGTCCGGCAGCCGGGGGCTGCGGCCTTCGTGCCGGGGCGGGCTGGCCTGCGGCCTTCGCGCGGCGGCTACTAGCCTGCGACAGCCGGCACGACAAGGACAGGACACGGCGCCTTACGCAGCACGTA
>WNGD01005046.1_pt1 | contig 12900 bp, 10 predicted proteins | sample 5400671 | NCBI WGS metagenome assembly WNGD01 (sample SAMN13153369, study PRJNA577476) | soil metagenome | isolation source: 40 cm soil or saprolite under grassland replicate 2 | place: USA:California | collected 2016-06-15
CTCGTAGCCGCCGTCCGCCACCCACGCGCCGGCGAAATTGCCGCGGCAAAGATGCATGCACACCGTCATGTCCCGCGGCCGATCCTTGATCGTGGCATTGAGGAGCTTGGCGTAGGTCCGCGGCAAGGTGGTTGGGTCCTCGCCGATATTGGCGACTTGCTTGCGCAGCTCCGCATCGCACAGATAGGCGAGATTGACCTCGTCGATCTGCAAATAGCGGCAGCCGGCCGCGGCGAGGTCGCGGATTTCCTCGCCGTAGACATGGGCAAGATCGTCGTAGAAGGCGTCGATGTCGGGATAGGCCTCGGCATCGATCGCGCCGCGTCCGCCCCGGAAATGCATCACGGTTGGCGAAGGAAGCGTGATCTTCGGCGTCGCACGCGCGACCGACGCGAGAAACTTGAAATCGTCGACGAAGATTCCCCCGCCGTTGGGCCGCGCGAGCTTGCCGGTTACCTGCATGGTCGGGGGGCTGTGCAGGCGATCGCCTTCGGCCGAATGAAAGCGCACGGTGAGCTTGGACGGGATCATCCGCACGTTCCGGAATTTCAGCATGAAATCCCGGTGCCAGGAGTGGCGGTTGTATTCGCCGTCGGTGACGAGCTTGAGCCCGAGCTCCTCCTGCAGCCGCACCACGTCGCGGATTGCGGCGTGCTGGATACGCTTGAGCTCGGCATCCGAAATCTCTTTTTTCTCCGCCTTTTCGCGCGCGTCGATGAGCGCGGCGGGTCGGATGAGGCTGCCGACGTGCTCGGCGCGGAAGGGAGGCTTGGTGCGTTCCATGGGCGTGGGTCTCCCTGGCAGCGGCATGCCGACCGCGTCTTGCCGGACGATAGCACACGCGGTCGCACTCTCATGTAGACTGCCGTGCTGACCTGCGCGTGAAGGACTTGAGGCGAAGCCGCCGATGCAACCGGCGGCGTCTTACTCGACTAAGCCCGCGCCCTGAGCACAAGAGGGCCCCACTTGCGTTCGCCTCAGGGCTGGACGAAGCAACCGACGGAGAACGAGATGAAGGCTGCCGTTGCGACTGAAAAGGGACTCGCGCTGCGCGACATACCGCAACCGCGAGTGAAGCCCAACGAGGTGCTGGTGAAGGTGCGGGCCGCCGCGCTCAATCGCGCCGATCTTGCCACCGCGCGCGGTATCCCCCACGGCAGCCACGGCGGGATCGGCGCGGGGGTCGGCCTCGAATGGGCGGGCGAAGTGGTCGAAACCGGCGCCGAAGTGAACGGCTACAAGCCGGGCGACCGTGTCATGTGCTCGGGCACCGGCGGCTATGCCGAATATGCCGTTAGCGACTGGGGGCGCGTCAACCCGATGCCGAACGGCATGAGCTTCGAACAGGCGGCCACGCTCCCGGTCTCGCTCATGACGCTGCACAACGCGCTCGTCACCGCCGGCCGGCTGCGCCCGGGCGAGAGCGTGATGATCCAGGGCGCGAGCTCGGGCGTCGGCCTGATGGGCTTGCAGATCGCCAAGCTCATGGGCGCGAACGTGGTGATCGGCTCGTCGACCAACGACGCGCGCCGGGCGCGTCTGAAGGAATTCGGCGCCGACCTCGCCGTCGATACCCGCGATCCGGCGTGGCCTGATGCGGTGCTGACCGCGACCGACGGCAAGGGCGTCAATCTCGTCGTCGATATGCTGTCAGGGCCGGTGGTTGCGCAGACCATGAGAGCGACGGCGCTTCTCGGCCGCATCGTCAATGTGGGTCGCCTCGCCGGCATGAAGGCCGAGTTCGACTTCGACCTCCATGCCCTGCGGCGGATCGACTATATCGGCGTGACTTTCCGTACCCGCACGCTCGAGGAAGTGCGAGAGATCAGCCGCCGCATGCGCGCCGATCTGTGGCAGGCGGTGACCGCGGGCAAGCTCAGGCTGCCGATCGACCGCCGCTTCCCGCTCGATGAGGCCGCTGCGGCGCAGGCACATATGCGCGAGAACAAGCATTTCGGGAAGATCGTGCTGACGATGTGAGGCGGCACCAATCGCGCCCGTGTCCCTTCGCGTGCAACTGCTGCAATGTGGCGGTCAGAAAGCATGCAATCGATGCCGGCATTGCATGACCTGGGTCGGAAGCTGCAGATGAGTGCTGCGCTTCCACATCTGCTCGTGCTTTGCGCTCTCATCGGCATATGCGCGCCGCAGGCGAAGGCCGATGCCATCGCCGACTTCTACAAAGGCAGGACGGTGACGGTGGTGGTGAGCTCGAGCGCGGCCGGCGGCTACGACACGCTCGCGCGCGCGGTCGCGCGCCATATGGGCCGGCACCTGCCGGGCAATCCTGTCTTCATCGTCCGCAACATGCCTGGCGCCGGCGGAATGACCGCCACCAATTTTCTCTACAACAACGCCGACAAGGACGGCAGCGTGATCGGGCTGGTTCAGAACAACACGCCGTTCGAGCCGCTGTTCGGCACCAAGGAGGCGCGCTACGACCCCGTCAAGTTTAACTGGCTGGGCTCGCCGAGCTCGGAGACCGCTATGGTGCTCATCTGGCACGCGGTGCCGGTGAATTCGATCGCGGAACTCAAGGCACGCGAAGTCGCAGTCGGCGTTTCCGGCGCCAATTCGACGCCAGCCTTCTTCACCCGGCTGTTGAACGCGACGCTGGGGACGAAAATGAAGCCGGTTAACGGCTATCCCGGGCAGAATGACGTGCTGCTCGCCATGGAACGGGGCGAACTCGACGGTCATCCCAGCGCCTTTTTCAGCTCGGTGCGCTCAACTCGGCCCGCATGGCTGCGCGACAAGACCGCGAAGGCCATCGTGCAATATGGGCCGGAAAAGCTCGCCGAGCTCCATGACGTGCCATTCGCCCCAGATCTTGTCGCCAGCGACGACGACAGGCTGGTGATGGAGGCGGCCTTTGCGCTGCTCGCGCTCGGCCGGCCGTTCCTCGTGCCGCCCGGCATCCCGGTCGAGCGCCTAGCCGCGTTGCGCGAGGCGTTCGCAGCGACCATGGCGGATCCGGACTTTCTGGCGGAGGGCGAAAAGATGGGGCTTGGGCTCAACGCGATGCGCACCGGCGCGCAGATCCAGGCGGTGATGGAGCGCGCGTACCAGAGCCCGCCGCGCGTCATCGATCGATTGCGGCAACTGAACGTTCCGTGAATGCATCCGCAATGACGTTGATCTTTCGGCTGCCGACGATCGGGATGATTTCAACCTCAAATTGTCGATTCCGTCGGTAAATATCGCGCCTGTCGGTTTCCCGTGTTGATCGTGCGTGAAATTTTCTTCAAGCTGATAGTGGAAAATTTTTCGCCCGACGGCATGCGCCGTCGCTGCGAGGGAGGTTCGGATGATCAAGACCAGAGGCATCTTGCACGTGACGATTCCGGTCAGCGACCCCGCCCGCAGCCGCGCCTTCTACACCGACATTCTCGGGCTCGAATTCGTGGCCCAAGTGCCGAAGGAGAATCCCCATTTCGTGTTCCTCAAATCCGGCGCCGACTACGTCCTGCTCGGCCGCGACACCAGCCGCGGACGGTTTTCCGACATCATCCACCATGCCTTCATGGTCGACGGCGATGCCTACGATGCGACGGTGGCCGAGCTCAAAGCCAAGGGCGTGGATGTGTTCCGGGAGGATCAACGCGACGAAGGCATCTTCACCGGCCGCAGCGCCTATTTCCACGACCCTGACAACAACGCGCTCGAAGTCATTCATCTCACCAACCGAGCGAAGGGCTGAGATGGCGCGCAAACTCGAGCTCACCTTCGCCTGCGGCGATTACGAAATCATGCGCGCCTTGAAGGAAGGCAGCGTACGCCCGGAAGGGATCGAGCTCACGGTGCTGACCGACATGGCTCCGTCACCGCGGCACTGGCGGTTCCTGCGCGGCCGCGAGTTCGAGCTCGCCGAGGTGTCGGGTTCGGGTTACGTGGCGGCACGGGATCAAGATCTTCCGTTCCGCGCGATTCCGGTTTTTCCCCATCGCCGCTTCCGTCATGGCTTCATCTTCGTCAATACGTCGAAGAGCATCAGCAAGCCGACCGACCTTATCGGCCGCAAGGTGGGCACCAAGGGCTATTTGTTCACCGCCGGGCTGTGGATGCGCGGCATCCTCGAGCACGATTACGGCGTGCCGCACAAATCGATCGAGTGGCTCAGTGAGCTCGACGAGGACGTCGATTTCACGCCGCCGCCGGGCCTCAAGATCACGCAGGTGCCGCACGATAAATCGCTCGAGGACATGCTGGTCGAGGGCGAAATCGACGCGCTGCTGTCGCCCGACCTGATCAGGCCGCTGACGGCCGGCGATAAGCGGGTGGGGCGGTTGTTTCCAAATTACAAGGAGGAGGAGATCGCCTTCTATCGCAGGACCGGCATTTTCCCGATCATGCACGTCGTCGGTATCAAGCAGGAGATCGTCGAGCGGCATCCGTGGGTGGCGATCAACTTGTACAAGGCTTTCGACGAAGCCAAGGCGCTCGCCATGAAACGGATGGAGAATCCGCGCATCGTCCCGCTCGCTTGGTACCGCGAGGGGTGGGAGGAGCAGGAGCACATCCTCGGCGCCGACCCCTGGGAATACGGACTAACGGAACGCAACGCCAGGAATTTCGAGCGGCTCGTGACCTATTCGCACGAGCAGGGCCTGATCAAGCGGCGACTCCCGCTCGACGAGCTGTTCCTCAGCGTCTCCGAGGGGCGCAAACGCGACGAATTCAGGATTTAAGTGAGCTATGGACGCGCGTAAACGCGCTTAAGGGCCGTCACGAGCGATAGATTGCTTCCTCAGCGCTTGCGGATACGAAACACCAGCACGTCGCCCTCGCGCGCGCTCGATTCGAGCCGATCGCCGGTCTGGTTCAGCAAGTTCGGGATGTCGATAGCCGTGAGCGGGTCCGTGCACTCGGCGATGAGCATGTCGCCGGCTTTCAGCCCGGTCAGGGCTTTGCGCGCGCGTAGCGCAGGCAAGGGACATTTGAGTCCGCGCAAATTGAGCGTCTTCTCGGCCACGAGGTCTCGTTTTCCGCCTGCTCGGCTCCCCCTGGGACAGGTTTCGCCGGAAGCGACAATATAATAATGACACGAGCGATGATCGTGGAGCCCGATAGACGGCAGCGGATCGCCCGGCTGACGCCGCTCGCCGACGTGCTCGCCCGCCTCGATGCGCTGGTCAAGCCGGTGGCGCCCCGTACGGCCGACCTCGCGGCTGCGTTCGGGCGGACGCTGGCCGAGGACGTCGTCATCCATGCCCCGATCCCCCCGGCGGCGCGCGCGCTGCGCGACGGTTGGGCCGTGTCATCCGATCTCACCACCGACGCCGGCGCCTATGCCCCGGCGCCGCTACCGTCTGCGGTGTGGGTCGATGTCGGGGAGGCCCTGCCGGGCGACGCCGACGCGGTGGCGCCGCTCGATGTGGTGGCGGTCCGCGATGGCGCGGCGCAAGCGCTGGCGCCGGTCGGCCCTGGCGAAGGCGCATTGCCGACCGGCGCCGATGTCGCGCCCGGCACGACGTTGCTGCCGGCGGGTCGGCGCCTCGGCGGCATCGAGGTCGCGCTGCTGGCAGCGGCGGGCGTCGCCGAGGTGCGCGTCCGCGCGCCGCGGCTGCGTCTCGTGCGCGCCGCGCCGGGCAGCGATGCCGTGATGGACGCCGCAATTGGATGCATCGCGGACGCCGTCGGCTCGCAAGGCGGCGTTGCCGCCATCGCTGCACAACACCGCCTGGCCGATGCACTAGCCGACACAAGCGTGGATGCGGTCGTGGTCATAGGCGGTACCGGGACCGGCAGGAACGACACCACGGTGCGTACGCTCGCCTCGATCGGTGAGCTGCTCGTTCACGGGATCGCCCTGTTGCCGGGCGAGACCACGGCGTTCGGAACGGTCGGCGTGCGACCGGTGCTGGCATTGCCCGGGCGGCTCGATGCGGCGCTGGCGGCCTGGCACGTCCTGGGTCGGTTCATGCTGGCGCGGTTTGCCGGGAGCCGGGAGCCGCTGCCCACTCGGACCGCAAAGCTCACGCACAAAGTGTCCTCGCCCGTGGGCCTCTCGGAACTCGTACCGGTGCGGTGCGAGGGCCTCTCCGCCACTCCCATAGCCTCGGGCTATGTGCCGCTTGCGACGCTCGCGCAAGCCAATGGATGGATTTTCATACAACCCGACAGCGAAGGATATCCGGCGCAGAGCGAGGTCGTGATAAGACCTTGGCCATGACTGCGCGTTTCGAACCGAAATCGGCCGAGCACGATCACGCATCCGATATCTTGGCCGCGATCCGCCGCGCCGCGCGGCAGGAACAATTCCTCGAAGTCGTGTCGGCCGAGGAGGCACGCGCGCGCTTTACGCGGCACGTCGATCTGTCGCCGCTGCCGGGCGAGACGGTCGACTTGGCGGCAGCGCTCGGCCGCGTGCTCGCCCACGATGTCACCGCATCGATCGACGTGCCGCCGTTCGATCGCGCGAATGTCGATGGATTTGCGCTGCGCTCCGCTGACACCGCGGGCGCGAACGATGCCGCGCCGCGCCGGTTTCGGCTCAACGGCGAAGTGATCGTTTGCGGGCATGCGCCGGCGCTCGAAGTGACGGCGGGCTCCGCGACGACGATCGCGACCGGCGGCGTGGTCCCGCGCGGGGCCGACGCCGTCGTCATGATCGAACACACCGATTTGGTCGATGACGGCGGAGTGCCGGCGATCGATGTGCGTCGCGCGGTTGCGCCCGGGCAGTTCATTTCCTATGCCGGCTCCGACATCGCACGCGGGGAAGTGGTGCTGCGGCGCAAGACTCGCCTCTCCTCGCGCGAGATCGGAATGCTCGCGGCCTGCGGCCTCGCCGCGATCGAGGTGGTGCGCAAGCCGACAGTGGCCGTGCTTTCGACCGGCGACGAGTTGGCGGCGCCGGGTACTGCACTCGCACCGGGACGGGTTTACGACAGCAACGGTGCGATCATCGCGGCCGCGGTCGCGGAAGCGGGCGGCGAATCGGTTTCCTTCGGCGCATTTCCCGACGATGAAGCGGCGCTCGAACGCGCCATGCGCACGGCCCTCGCGGCTTGCGACATGGTCGTGCTCTCCGGCGGCACGTCGAAGGGCGCAGGCGATCTCTCCCACCGCATCGTGTCGAAGCTGGGCGACATCCTCGTCCATGGCGTCGCGCTCAAACCAGGCAAGCCGCTCTGCCTCGCCGTCATCGACGGCAAACCGCTCGCTGTGCTGCCGGGCTTCCCCACCTCCGCGATCTTCACCTTCCACGCCTTCGTCGCGCCGGTGATCCGTGCGCGCGCCGGTCTTGCGGTCGAGGCCGCGCGCAGCATCGAGGCCGACGTGCCGGTGCGCATTGCCTCCGAGCTCGGCCGCAAGGAGTTCGTTCTGGTCGCGCTGGTCACTGGCGAGGACCGGCCGGTTGCATTCCCGATCACCAAGGGCTCGGGCGCGGTCACGAGCTTCTCCCAGGCCGACGGCTTTCTGGAGATCGATGCGCTCGCGCCGGCGCTCGACGCCGGCACGCGCTCCCGCGTGACCCTGATCGGCCCAACCGCCGCGGTGCCGGATCTCGTGGTCATGGGCAGCCACTGCATCGCGCTCGACGTGGTGCTCGGCGTGCTTGCGGAGCGGGGGCTCGCCGCGCGCACCATCGCGGTCGGCAGCATGGGCGGCGTGGCCGCCGCCGAGCGCGGCGAATGCGACCTTGCACCGGTGCACCTCATGGATCCCGCGAGCGGGGTCTACAACGCGCACCTGCTGCGCCGCGGTCTCACGCTGATGAAGGGCTGGCAGCGGATGCAGGGCTTCGTGCACCGCCGCGACGACGCCCGCTTTGCCGGACACAGCGCAGCCGATGCACTCAGAGCCGCGCTCGGCGATCCGCGCTGCTTGATGGTCAACCGCAATGCCGGCGCCGGAACGCGCGTGCTCATCGACCGGCTGCTCAACGGCGCGCGGCCCGCGGGCTACAGCAATCAGCCGCGCTCGCATAACGCTGTCGCCGCCGCGGTAGCGCAGCGCCGCGCGGATTGGGGCATCGCCATCGAGTCGGTTGCCCGTCTCTATGGCCTCGGCTTCGTGCCGATCGCGCCCGAGGACTACGACTTTCTCCTGGTCGAAAGCCGCCGCGACCGCCCCGCGGTCGCCGCTTTTCTCGCCGCGCTGCGCGATGAGGGAGTGCGCGAGAAAATCCGCGCTCTCGGCATGCGCCCTGCGGATGCCTGATTTTTCCCTCAGACTCGCGATGATGTTCCGCGTCCTCGCTGTCTTCACGCTGCTCCTTTTGGTCGCGCCCCCCATCGCGCAAGCGCAATTGCGCGGCCACGGCGGGCCGGTACGCGCGCTCGCGATTTCGCCCGACGGCACGCAAGCGGTCTCCGGCAGCTTCGACACGTCGGCGATCCGCTGGTCGCTGTCGAAGAACGCGGCCGAGCAGGTGCTGCGCTTCCATGACGGCGCGGTCAACGCAGCCGCCTTCCTCGCCGACGGCCGGATCGCCACCAGCGGCGAGGATGCGCGCATCGCGATCTGGACGCCGGGCGCGCCGCAGCCATCGATGGTGCTTGCAGGCCACAAAGCGCCAGTGGTCGCGCTGTCGGTGTCGCCCGATGGGGGCACGCTCGCTTCGGCGTCCTGGGATCACACCGCGCGGCTATGGCCGCTCGCCGGCGGCGCGCCGCGTGTGATCGAGGGGCATGCACAGAACGTCAATGGCGTGGCGTTTGCGCCCGACGGCCGCGCGCTCGTCACCGCCGGCTACGACGCGACGCTGCGCATTTCATCGATTCTTGGCGGCGGCGCGCCAGTCATCACCACCCTGCCGACACCACTGAACACGGTCGCGGTCGCGCCCGACGGCGAGATCGTCACCGCCGGTGCCGACGGCAAGGTCTACGTCGTTTCGGCCGCGGGTGAGCTCACCGGCGAGATCGAGGCGGCGCAAGCGCCCATCATCGCGGTGGCCTTGTCGCGCGACGGCAGCCTCATCGCCGCCGCCGGCGTCCGCGGCTCGGTCGCCATCATCGACCGCCGCGAGCGCAAGCTCGAACGCACGTTGGTCGGACCGGGACTGCCGGTCTGGTCGGCCGCCTTCTTTCCCGACGGCCGCACGCTACTCACCGGCGGCAGCGACCGCATGATCCGCCGCTGGGACGCGGTGACCGGCGAGCCGATCGGCAACGTGGTCATGGGTGGACCCGAGGACCCGCTCGCTTCCTTCGCGGGGGATCCAGGCGCCGAGGTGTTTCGCGCCTGTGTCGCCTGTCACACGTTGAACGCCAACGACGGCGTCCGCGCCGGCCCCACGCTCGCGGGCATTTTCGGACGAAGGATCGCGACGCTCCGCGGCTATAATTTTTCCGACGCGCTCAAGAAGCTCGATATCGTGTGGACCCCTGAGACGGTCTCGAAGCTGTTCGAGGTCGGACCTATGACCTACACGCCCGGCACCAAGATGCCGGAGCAGCGGCTCGGCTCGGCCGAGGACCGCGCCGCCTTGGTCAAGTTTCTGGAGAAGGCGACCAAGACGCCGTGAGAACGGCCATATCGGCGTTCATTTCGTTGCGCGGACCAATTCGAGAACGGCATCGGCAACCGCGTCGGGTGCTTCCTGCGGCAGATTGTGGCCGGCAGTCGGGATCACTCGATGCTGATAAGGGCCGGTAAAGCAGGCGGCGTGCTTGAGGGAGCTTTCCGGCGGCGAGAGGCCGCTGCCGTCGCCATGCAGCACGATCGTCGGTACCGAAATGCGTGGCTTTGCGGCCAAGCGCCGTTCGATCGCTTCCAGGTCCGGATCGCCGGCGGCGTAACCGAAACGGTGACGGTAGGAATGGATCACAACCTCGACAAAATCCGGGTTGTCGAACGACACGGCGGTGCGATCGTAGGTCGCGTCATCGAACCGCCAATTCGGCGACCACAAGCGCCACAACAATCGACAAAGCTCGCGGCGATTGGCATGCAATCCCGCGCGGCCCCGCTCGGTGTGAAAGTAGTATTGATACCAAAGCCGGTGCTCCTGCTCCGCGGACGCCGGTTTGGTCGACCCGGCAATGTCCTGGATGTTGTAGCCGTTGGCCGAGACCAGGCCGAGTACGCGCTCCGGCCAGAGTGCGGCGACGATGCAGGCGGCGCGCCCGCCCCAGTCGTAGCCGGCGAGCACGGCGCGCCCGATTGCGAGCGCGTCGATGAACTCCTTGAGGTCGTTGCCGAGCGCCGCCTGCTGGCCCGAGCGCAGGGTGTCGGAGGCGAGGAAGCGGGTCGCACCATAGCCGCGCAGATAGGGCACGATCACCCGGCATCCGGCCTCGACGAGCGAGGGCACCATCTCGTCGTAGGTGCGGGGGTCGTAGGGAAATCCGTGCATGAGCAGGACAGGGATGCCATCCGCCGGTCCGTTTTCTTCGTACGCGATCTCGAGCACGCTGGTGCGGACGCGCCTGAGAGCGGCTGGCTGGTTCATGGCGTGCCGTTCAGGTCTCGCGCTTGCCGGCGCGCTCCTGCTCCTCGCGCTCGCGCAGGTAATCTTCGGTCGTGCGAGCCTTGGGTCGTGGCGGGGCGGCGTAGGGATCGAACTCCTGCTCGGTGATCGCCACCACCCGGCAGTCCTCGCACATCTTGATCACGTCGAGGCGTTGCGCCGAATTCTGGAACATCCAGTGCTTGCCCTCGAGCTTGGCGGCGACGCGCTCGATCGTGCTCTTGACCCCGAACGGCTTGTTGCAGCGGATGCAGTGGAACGGCTCTTCCTCTTTGAGCACGCGGGCGCTCGCGGTCGCAGCGCGGAAATCGAGCTGCGGCGTGAGCGTGATCACCTTCTCCGGGCAAGTGGCCTTGCATAACCCGCACTGCACGCAGGCGTCTTCCGCAAAGCGCAGCGTCGGCCGCTCTGGATTGTCGCTGAGCGCGCCGGTCGGGCAGGCCGACACGCAGGCGAGGCAGAGCGTGCAGCCCTCCACATTGATCTCGACCGCGCCGAAAGGCGCGCCCGTGGGCAGCGCGATCACGTCGACAGGCGTGGGCGCGGCACGCTGAAGCTCGCGCAGCGCGAGGCGCATGACGTCTCGCTTCGCTCCAACAGGCAGGAAGCTCGCGGGACGCGGCGCGCCCTCTGGGTTTCCGATCGCGCGCAGGGCATCGGCGAGAGAATCGGGGTCGTCGGTTTCGATCGTCGCCACACGCACGCCGCCGAAGCCGAGCCCGGCGAGGATCGGCTCAGCGAGGTCTAGCGTCCTCCTCAAGCCGGTCACGTCATGGCGAGGCTTTGCGCGCAGCAGCAAGCGCACCGACGCCGCGCCGTAGGCGAAGGCGGCCGCGATGGCTTCGAGCCCGATCTGGGTCACTTCATTGACCGCCACGGGCAAGACATTGGCCGGCAGACCGTCGCCGAAACGCGCGAGCGCGTCGATCAGCGGCATACCATGGGCGTCGTCATGGACGAGCACGAAGGGCGGCTCCCGCCCCCCTGCATCGCGATAAGCGGTGAGCAGCGCGCGCAGCTTGCGCAACAGCACATCCGCCGGCGGCAGCGCATAAGCGGCGGCGCCTGTCGGGCAAACCGCCGCGCACTGTCCGCAGCCCGCACAGACATAGGCATCGACGACGACGTGATCGCCGCCCGGTGCGATCGCGCCGGCTGGGCAGAGGTCGAGGCAGCGCGTGCAGCCGACGATCTGCGAGCGCGAATGGGCACAAAGATCCTCGGTGAAGGCGACGTAGCGCGGCTTGTCGAAGGCGCCGACGAGGTCACGCGCCTTAAGCACCGCCTTGAGCACGGCCGCCGGATCGCCGGGATCGGCGTGCAGGTAGCCGTCGCGCAGATCGGATGCGGTGAAAAGCGCCGCGCCACCGGAGATGTCGAGCACGAGGTCGCAGCGCGATACGGCGCCGTCGCGCGGCGCAGCGAAACTCAATGTGCCGCGCGAAGACGGCGCTGGTTGGGCGTAGCCATCGACGGTGAGCTCGAACGCGCCGAGATAACCCTTGGCCGAGCGGATTGAGCCTTTCACCACCGGGAAATCGGTCACCCGCGGCGGCGCCACCTCGGCGGGCGGCGTGATCATCACCGTCACGTCAAGATGGTCTTTGAGCAGGTTGCCGGCCTCGATCGCCCGCTCGTCGCGTCCATAGATCAGGATCACGCCTTCGCTGCTGAGGCTGACGAAGGGAACCTCCGGCGCCGGCTCGGCGGCGGCAGCGAGCAGTGCCGCCATTTTGGGGCCCGCCGCATGCGCATCCTTCGACCAGCCGGCGGTCTCGCGGATGTTGGCGTATGTGACGTCGGCGCTACCGGCCGCTTCCGAAAACAGCGGCGCCTCCTGGGTGCAGCCCACGATCAGCGGCTCGCCGCCGGCCGCCGCGGCGCGAAATTTTTCGAGCTCGGCCCGGCAGAGCTGGCGCGCGGTCGCCACCTCAGCGCCACGACAGCCACGCCCCACGGCCGAGCCGTCAAGCGGCATCGTGTCTTCGCACGAGCAGATCAAGATGTTTGGCGGCCGATCGGCCATTTCGTCTCCGGCGGTGCGAGTAGCGCCATCTATTTCGCCGTCATCATCCGCGCAGGCGCATGGTCCGGTAAGGGTCGTCTCGGCGACTGGTCGAGCGATGACGGCCAATGGATGCCCGCCTGCACGGGCGTGGCACCGAGCGCGGCTATGGCCCTGGTGCGTACCACGTTATAATTATTACAAACAACCTTCGCGAGTCCGGGACCCAAATGCCTCTGCAAGAGCGCCCGCGTCTGCGCACGTCGTCAAGACCCGCGCTTGACCTGCCGCCGCCGTTTCGGCTGGTGACACTGCGTGAGGTGGGCGACGCCTTTGCCCATGCGACCCGTGTGGCGGCCGAGGAGGGGGCGGGCACACTCGTCTATGTGGGTCGCTTCGACCTCGCGGAATTCGCGGTCGTGCTGGAACCCGAGGAGCAGCTCAAGACCGCACGGCGCGCCCTTTACGCCGGCCT
>WNGD01008354.1_pt1 | contig 12892 bp, 13 predicted proteins | sample 5400671 | NCBI WGS metagenome assembly WNGD01 (sample SAMN13153369, study PRJNA577476) | soil metagenome | isolation source: 40 cm soil or saprolite under grassland replicate 2 | place: USA:California | collected 2016-06-15
CACTCGCGCATCCTGAACCAGGTCCGGATCGAGGTCAGACTCCACTTCCACTCGGAACCGGGCTGCCTGGCCCACGTGGGGCTCGCTCAACGGGACCAACTCGACGTGAATGGGCAAGGAAAGATCGCAATGCGTCCTCTCAGCCTCAGGCGATTCTCCGAGAACATGGACGCGAAAACAAAGAGGAACGAACGCCAGAAGCACTAACAGTCTCGCTTTCATAAGCTGACTCTCCAGATGCATGCGGAAAAAATGAGGGAATCCAAGAATCCAAGAATCCGAGGAATCCAAGAATAAACGACGTTCCTTGCACAGGTGCAATTAGAAGCGGGCGTCAGTTTCTGCCGCGGGATGCGCGCAAAAGAAGGACAAATAACGAGTCCGATATGGAGTGCGGTGACTTGTCTGACTTGTCGCCGCCTTCCTGATGACGCCCGGGCCATAGCGGCGACAAGTCGCCGCACTCCAAAGAGCTGTGATCGTTCATCTTCACCTGACCAAAGCGCAACCTGAGGTGACTCCAGCTTCTAATTGCACCCTCCTTGCACTCCATTCTTGGATTCTTGAATTCTTGGATTCCTTGGATTCAATCATTTCCCTAGGAGGCGGTTCAAACGGTCTGGATAATCGGTAATAATCGTGTCGACACCCAATGCAATCATCCGTTTTAAGTCCTCGTGCTCGTCAACAGTCCAGACCGCTACGGTGAGCCCTCTTTCGTGCGCCTTTTGAATGATGTCCCGCGTCACAAGGTTGTGATCTATAGCGATCTCGTTTGCGTGAATTTTCACGGTGGCCTCCACAGGATCGTTTTCCAGCGCGTCAATCAGAAGGGCCGCGGGAATGCTCGGATCCAGGGCCTTCACCCTTTCCACCGAACGGGGGTTGAAGGACTGAATCACGACCCGCTTTTCAAACCCATTTCGGAGGATGATCTGGATTACAGTAGACTCGAGGTGCGGAGGGTACAGCTCGGGATTTTTAGTTTCGAGGTAAAGACCCGCGGTGCTTTCCTTTGCCAGGTCCATGATTTCCTGCAAAGTAGGGATCTTCTGGCCGGCATAGTCGGGGCGCGCCCTGTCCGGATACATCTTATTAAACCAGCTTCCGGCGTCTAGACCCTTTAATTCGACCAGGGTCATCTGACGTACCGGCCCTCTACCGGTCGTGGTTCGGTCGACGCTCTCGTCGTGAATGGCGATGATCTCGCCGTCGAGTGTCATCTGCACGTCCGCCTCAAGAAAATCCGCCTTCAAATGCAGGGCCTTGCGGTAGGCGGCAAGCGTCGTCTCGGGCGCCCAGCCGGAAGCGCCACGGTGCGCCACGACCTGAGGTGACTTGTTGGACAATGACACGCCGCTCACGGCCCTAAACAACAATGTTGCACAGCGGGGGCACAGATCATAAGCTGCCGCGAATTGTATCCGCTGTTCCCTGTGAAATCGAGAAAATTTACAGCCTGTTTTGGTAACACTACGCCGAAAATCCTTCGCCGCCTGCATGGTCCCGGGAGCGCACGCTTCCAGCGTGCTATGGGTTAGGTAATCCATACGAGCACGCAAGATGCGTGCGCTCCCAGGAAAGCACTTTTCTTAAGCCTTCCGTCGTCAATTCTTTCCCCAGAGGAAACTTGCTGAAAATGAAATTCAGGGAGGATATTCTGCGTTTTTTCGTCTAAGCTACTGCTGTGGTTGTGTACCTGAGACACACAGGGGGGAGTGGGAGTAGCCAATGCGGCTGGCGTTCACGAGCAGCAGACAGGCAGACAGTCTGAATACAAGCGCGTTCGCCTCGCAGATGCGACCCTCCGAGCCCCTTGTCCGAGAGCCGAGCTTTGAAGAGTTGTTCGTGGAGTACCAGCCGCTTGTCTATGGCATCGGCCTGAAGTTCACCGGGAACCCGGAAGACGCAGAAGATATTACACAGGAAGTCTTTACGAAAGTCTGGCGGAAACTCCGGAGCTTCAACTACAATTCCTCCATCAAGACCTGGATTTACCGGATCGCCTTGAATACCTGCATAGACTACTCCCGAAACCCGTGGAGGAAGCTGGCGCAGCGGAGATCCGGTTTTGACGTCATCATCGAGGAAGGAGAGGATGCGCGTTTGACAACCAGCGAGGAGAACGCGGAACGAAAGCTGCTTTCTGTTGAGAAAGCCGCGCAGGTACGTAAGGCTATCGCAAGTTTGAAACCCCACTTGAAGTCCGTGCTTGTGCTCAAGGATTTGGAAGAAATGACTTACCAGGAAATATCTTCCGTTCTTGGGCTTAGCCTGGGCACGATCAGTTCGAGATTAAACAGGGCACGAAAAGCACTGCAGGAAATTCTGGAATCTTCCTGGCCGGCTCTGCTGGAGGAATCCTAACTGCATGTGGTGTCTTAAAGCTCGCAGATTGGTGTCGGCATTTCTGGACCAGGAGCTCGATTCGTGCGCCCGGTCGAGCGTTTCCCATCATTTGGAGGAATGCCGCTGGTGCCGCAAACTGATGGATCGCGTGGAGCGCGGCTCGCGACTCGCCCGAAGTGCGCAGGCAGTCGTGGTTCCCCCGCCGGATATGGGGATGCTGGCAGCTATTCAATCGGGAGCCGCTCCGAAGAACACTCCCTTCCGTTGGGTTTTTGCAGTTGCGGCGGTGGCTGCTTTGCTTCTGGTTGCGGTGCTTGTCAGTCCCGCTCTTTGGCGAACCTTCTGGCCTTTTGCGGGCAGCAGCACCGTTTACGCCCTGGACTTTGGATTCAGTCATCCTGAAACGAGAGAGGATCTGCTGGACGCCTTCCGGGCGCGATACGCGGGCAAGTTTCGAGAGTTTACCTATCAAGGCAGACTCGACCCGGCGTGGGTGCCCTTCGCTTTCAAGACCCCGTCCCATCTCCCGCCGGGCATGTATCTGAAGAGCGTCATGGTCTTTGATCCTCGTTTTTGCGGCAGTCTCGGCCTGGTTTACACCGATGATGTTCGCAATCTTTATCTTTTGCAACAGCCGGCAGACCGGCCCATTTCTCTTTCGGGTCTGAAGACGACCACAAACGAGGTCTGTAAGTACAACGCCACGCATTGCCGGATCGGGGAGTATCGGGTCATCACATGGACCCACGAAAAGATTCGCTCCGTGCTTCTCAGTAACCTCGATCTTCCACAGATTGAAACCGTTGTTGCTTCGCTCCGCTAAACAACGTGAAGAAGATGAGCATCCTGGGAACCATTCCCAATGCGGGGCTTTCAGGCGCCAACGACCCTGCATCGCTTGATCCCGGCGGATCCAATACGCGTGTTCGCAATTTCGATGATGTATTTCGGCACAAATTAGGGAAAGGCGTACTGAAGCCAGCGCGGAAATGGGCTCGCACAGGGTTCCTTTCAATGGCGGCACTATGTCTGCATGCCTTTCAGGTCGCGGCGGCGGAACGGTCTTTGCCGGAATTCAAACTCAGACTTCTGGACGGCAGGGTCGTAGACAGCAAGAATCTGCGCGGCAGGGTGACCGTCATCGACTTCTGGGCCACCTGGTGCAAGCCGTGCATCGCCGAGATCCCGGAGTACAACAGGTTCTACCAGGAATACAGCAAGAAGGGAGTTGTTTTGATCGCGGTCGCCTCGGATTCAGGGACGGAAGCCGAAGTGCGCGAGGCCGCAAAGAGACTGAAGATGGAGTACCCGGTGGCAGCGCCGACTTTGAAGGACCTGGATCGGCTGGGAGAGTTCGAAGTCCTTCCGACTACCTGGGTGTTCGATGCGCGGGGAAAGCTGGTCAAGGAATTCCTCGGCGCTTCGCCGGACAAGCACAGGACGCTCCGTAGCCTCGTCGACGACCTCCTGACGCACGCTCACGCCCCTGATCGTTCACCCCGGAAAAACAAGGTGCACTGAAATCTGCCGCGCAGCCGGAGGCTCTTCAAATCCAATCGGAATCGGTTTTCGTCACTCGACTTCCCTGTACTACTAATGCTAACGTGAAAATTCTTCGCGGCCTGTCAAGGATTTTCCGTCAAATGACCAATGACAAATGACAAATGAACAATGACAAATAGAAGTTAGAATTCCGGACAACGAACTGCGATTTGTCATTGTTCATTGGTCATTTGTCATTATTTGCCAAATCTCTCTCTGCGCACTCCGCGTCTCTGCGGTGAGGCGCTTGGTTGCGGCTGGGCTTCCCTGCGGGCCATTCTCGATGTTCGACAGGATATACACATTGAAGGCCGAGCTGTGGCTGCCACGACCTCTCGAGGAAGTCTTTAACTTTTTCGCCGACCCTCACAACTTGGAGGCCCTGACACCCGCCTTGCTGCGTTTTGAATTTCTCACGCCCGGGCCTGTTGAGATGAAACCGGGAACCCGCATCGATTACCGGATACGGCTTCACGGGTTCCCGGTTCTCTGGCAGAGTGAGATTACCGTATGGGAGCCGCCCCACCGGTTTGTCGATCGGCAAAACCGCGGACCTTACCGGCTCTGGATACACGAGCACCTGTTCGAAGCGCGAGACCGAGGGACCAACATCCGCGACAGCGTGCGGTACGCGGTCCCTGGCGGCGCACTGGTTCAAAAACTCCTCGTCTCGCGCGACTTGGAGAAGATCTTCAGCTACAGACGCCGGAAACTTCAGGAGATCTTTCGATTGACGATTGAGGAGTGACGAATGACGAGTGACGAGTGAATGACCGACGAAGGAGAACTACTGCAGTCGGTGGGCGCGCACCCAATCCCGGAAGGATCGAATCATGGGAATTATCCCTTGCTCTTTGCCCTGCCTTACAATACCGGTCAACACGTCAGCAGGGAGAAATGGGAACAGGCCGCTCTGCGGAGTTTGAGTGTAGTGATCTCCGGTCAAGCGAAAAAACTGGAGGATGCGGCCATCGTGCCGCCAGATCTCCGGAACCTTCAGGCTGGCGTAAATCGGGAATTTGTCCAGCGAGGGATGTGCGATGTCAACTTCCACAACCAGATCCGGTGGCGGGTCAGTTGCCGGGTCAATCGTGTCTCGACCAGCAATCCGTTGGGCGTGCTGAATGTAGTAGCAGTCGTCCGGCTCCGTGCCTCTGACAGCTTCCGGGAGCCTGAACGTCGTGGAACCCAGACCTACTAGATTCAGGTTCAGTTCCTCTGTCAGCACAGCAAGTAGATGAGCAAACAGCGACTTGAGACTTTCATGTCGGGATGAAGGAGTCATGATTTCCAGTGTCCCCCGATCATAGCTGAGCCGGAAACGGCGGCTGTCCGACAGTTGGGCAAGCAGTTCTTCATACTCGACCCAGCCGACATCGTGCAACAGCAGCGTGCTGCCGGCTGGCAAAGTCTCGATGGTTTCAAGCAAGCCGATGGTTTGGGCGCTCATGGGATCATCTCATGCTCGCGCGGCCGGACCCGCCGCGCTCGACAGCGCAACTATTATTCCACGAGTGCAACAGAGCCGCAACCAAACGTCTGAACGAAACCACAGATGAACACGGATCTGCGTTTATCTCTACTACTAACGTGATTTTTCTTCGCGGCCTGGCAAGGATTTTGCGCCAAATGACCAATGACAAATCCATGACAAATGACAAATGACAAATGAACAATGACGAATAGAAGTCAGAAGTCCGGACAACGAACTGCGATTTGTCATTTTTCATTGATCATTGGTCATTTGTCATTATTTGCCAAGTCTCTCTTCACATCACGATGAGGACCGGGCAGGGGACACGCTCGACGACCTGGAGCGGTTTGCTGCCGAAGATCAGTTTTTTCCACGCCGGCATCCGGCTTGTGCCCATGACGACCAGGGTGTCCTCCCGGGCGAGCGCGGCGATTTCGTCCACGACGTTCCCGATCCGGACAATGGTCGAATGCGCCACCCCTGCTTTGGTGAGGGAATTGGACGCGCGCTCCGCGCATTCCATGGCCATGTGCTCGCGAGTCTTGAATTTGGCCACGGACAGAAGCTGCACCGGGGAATTCACGAACCTGGCCAGTTTTGCGCCGAAGAGCTCCGCGCGTCGTGAAGTCGGCGAGTTGTCGGTGCAAATGAGGAAGGTATACTTCACGTCCTTCGGGTTCTTGGCGACCAGTATGGAGCAGTCGATGAAATGGACCAGCTTCTGAAGGATATGGCGCTGCTGGCTCGCGCCGAAGATCACAAGGTCGAGCTGATCGGATTCGACCTCCTTGTTGATTTCGGAAACGATGTCTCCTTCTCTCAGGCGGAACCGCAGGTTTTCGCCATGGATGCCGTAGATGTGCAGCTCGTAAGCGCCGCGGACGCCGGGTTTCATCGCATGCCGCACAACGGCCTCGCCCGAAGGCCCGGTCCTGACGGACCCTTCCTGAAGGAGGATCTTCTGGGCGGCTTTCAACACTTTGACGCCCGGCAGCTCAATCTCCCACTCTTCCAACTTCTCGCGCGCCAGGCGCATCTCCTCCCGGACTGCATGCGGCACCCTGGGCTGGACGTACAGCACCGAAAGATCGGCTTCGAACGCTCTCGCTATCCTTGCGCCGAAACGAACGGTTTCTACCGAAGGTTCGACTCCGCCGACGCAGAGCAGGAATCTCATAGAATCCTTTCAAGCCGGCAGCACGAGGCGCCAGTAAGTTTCAGCATAAAGCAACAGGAGCAAGAGTGACGCGACCGTCATCCAGACGCCTGCGCGGAGATAGTCCTTCGTCTGCACGTAACCGCTGCTGAATATGATCGTATTCGGAGGTGACCCGATAACAGTCATGTAGGTGAAGGCCGAAGCTAACGCTGTTGCGAACCCCATAGCCAGCACCGATGTCCCGGTGTCGCGCGCAACACTGAGGACTATCGGAGTAAGTATCCCCAGCGCAGGCGCGCGGCTGATGAAGCTGGAAACGGCCACCGTAAGGACCGCAACGGAAGCCAGGAGGGGGAATCCCGCGTGAATGTCCATCGCGGACGTGGCCTGCATGAATTTTTGAGCCACCCAGCCCGCAGCGCCGGTTTCCTCGATCGCTACTCCCAGCGAGATCGTGGAAGCATAGATGAGGAAAACGCCCCAGTTCACCCCGGCGTTGAGATCCTCCCATTCCACCAGACCCGCAATGAGGTACAGGGAGACGCCGATCAACGCCGGGGTGCCGAGACCGATCTTGCCGCTGAGGAATACCCACATTAACAAAGTGAATATGAAGATGGCTACAGCCAACCAATCCCGGCTGCGCATTTTCCCTTCCCACAGAACTTGCGCCTTCAGTTTCCGGATGGCGGTGGATAGATCCGTCTTCTCGGGCTTGAATCTTCGCAGCAGAACGGACCAGAGGACCGGGGTCTGCAGGATCACCAGGGGATACGCATATTTGATCCAATCGAAGTAACTCACCTTTATGTGGTAGAGGCGCGACCAATACTCGATCATGATGGCGTTGCGCGCCCCGCCGCTCGGCGTGCCCAGCCCGCCGATGGCGCAGGCATAGGCGACGGAGAAAAGAAGCAGCGCGGACAGCCTTGGGGCCTTCTTCGGGTCCTCGCCCGCGTGCCGGATGAGGCTCATTACCACCGGCAGCATGATGGCTGCGACCGTATGCTCGCCGATCAGCGAGGCCATCAGTCCGCAAACGCTGATTATGCCGAAAATGATTCGCTCGATCTTGGGTCCCGTGAAGCGAAAGATGGCTACTGCCAGTCGCCGGTCCAGCCTCTGCTTGACGATGGCCACGGCAAGCATGAGCGACCCCAGTATGAAGAAAACCGAATCGTTCATGAAGGTGTGTGCCACGCGCGTCGGTGTTGCGATGGAGAACAGAACCTGTGAGACGGCGATCAAGAGCGCGATGGTGGGAAGGGGGATCGGCTCGGTGACAAACAGAATCATTGCCACGAGAGCAATGACAAGCGCCTCCCTCCCCTTCGGGCTCAGGTCGGCAGGCAACGGGGGGATCAGCAGCAGCCCTCCTGCCACAAAGGCAACCAACAACCACTTGTGCTGGATTGCCCAGTACAGGAAGCCTCTCATCTATTCTTCTCACCCTTCCATGCCGAGTCTCCCCGCTCTCTGAGATCGTCCAACACGCGCTGAAGTTGCTGGTGTGCGGCTTCGAGCTCCGGTTCGGACGCATCGGTCGTGACATAGATCGGCGGGGCCATCAAGACCCGGGCGCGGGTGAAGGGCTTCGGAATCTGAAAATGATCCCAGCTCGAAAGCGCCCATTTCTTTTCGGGAGAGATGTGGAAGGGGAAGATCGCATGCCCGGTCTTCGAGGCTATCCATGCCGCCCCGGGTTTCGCGACATAACGCGGGCCGCGGGGCCCGTCGATGGTAAACCCGACGTCGTTGTTGCGGCGCAACTCCTGGATCATCTCTACCAAGGCCCGTCGGCCGCCCCGGCTGCTCGAGCCGCGCGCCGCTCCGTATCCGAAGCGACGGATGACCCCGGCAATGTATTCACCGTCCTTGTTCTGGCTCGTCATCACGACAATGCCGCGGTTGCGCCAGAAATAGGTGGCCAGAAATATCCGGTCGTGCCAGCAAGTGTAGATGGCCCGTTTCCCCGCGTTTTCGATGGCGCGGTGATTCTCCCAGCCTTCGACTTCCCAGCGCACTGTCTTGCCGAAGACGAGGATGGCCCAGTAACCAACCTCAGAAACAATCCATCGCTTCAGACGTTCGGTCACGCCGGCCGGCGTCTGTGTCCCGGTCACGGCTTCCCTGGTTGGTATCGTTGAAACCATCCGTTGCATTATAATCGATCGTCGATTGACGATCTTAAACTCAGGAATTCAGAATCCAGAATTCAGAATCCAGAAGTTAAGGTCGAAGCCAGTTCTGGATTCTGGATTCTGACTTCTGGATTCCTCAAAAGGAGGACTTATGAGCGATTCATACCAACCCAAACCGGAAGACAAGTTCACTTTCGGCCTCTGGACCGTCGGGAACCGGGGCCGCGATCCTTTTGGCGATGCGGTCCGGCCTCCGATCCCGCCGGCCCGGATCGTCCAAAAACTCTCCCAGCTGGGCGCTTATGGCGTGAACCTGCATGACAACGATCTCGTGCCGATCGACGCCACGCCCGCGCAGCGTGACAAGATTGTGAAAGAATTCAAGAAAGCCGTGGAAGACTGCAACATGAAAGTCCCCATGGCCACGACGAATCTCTTTTACCATCCCATTTTCAAGGACGGCGCCTTCACGGCCAACGATCCTAAAGTGCGGGCTTACGCCGTGCGCAAGACCATGGACGCGATCGATCTCGGCTACGAGCTGGGCGCGAGGATCTATGTCTTCTGGGGAGGGAGGGAAGGGATCGAGACGGATGCCTGCCGGGATGCGCGCGACGCGATCAAGCGCTTCCGCGAATGCATCAACTTTCTGTGCGGCTATGTCACCGACAACAAATACGGCATGAAGTTCGCCCTCGAGGCTAAAGCCAACGAGCCCCGGAGCGACATCTATCTTCCCACGACCGGGGCGATGCTCGCATTTATCGAAACGCTGGATCATCCTGAAATGGTGGGCGTCAATCCCGAATATGCGCACGAGACCATGCCGGGCCTCAATTTTCATCATGCCATCGCCCAGGCGCTGGAACGCGGCAAGCTCTTTCACATCGACCTGAACGGGCAGAAACCGGGGAAATACGACCAGGACCTGCGCTTCGGATCGGAGGACCAGAAGCTAAAAGAGGTCCGTGAGGCGGACGGCGGCAATGGCTGGCTGGGAGCCTACTCCAGGCAGAAGGCGTCAGAGCTGCGCGCAGCCAAGATCGACATCAATGAGCACGCGAAGCGCGGCCTGGGGTACGAAAAGCTGGATCAGCTCACGACGGAGTTGCTCCTCGGCGTCCGCTAGCAGCCGCCGATATCGACGGCCCGGGCTTTTCTCGGCACCGCCGATCCACGCCGATAAACGCCGATGTAAGGCGGGCAGCGGCGTCAGTTGCGTTCACCGGCGGTTGACAGCCAGTCAAAACTGGTTCACCAGGCGTTTGATCTGAACCCTGGGGCTGCCAAAGCTGATTAGGAGACAGACCTTCAATCCCGTTGCTTTCAGATAGTTCAAGCATTGGGCGATGTGAATGTCTTCTAATGTCTTCGCTGTCTTGAGCTCCACGACAACGGATTCCTGAACGAGCAAGTCCGCCGTGTAGTCACCGACTACTATCCCGTCGTAGATGACAGAGACATGTTTTTGTTGTTGGACGGCGAGGCCCGACTTCCTCAGCTCATGCGCAAGAGCGTTCTCATAAACCTTTTCCAGAAAGCCGCTTCCCAATGCGTTGGCAACGTTGTAGGCACACCCTATCACTTTTTCCGTTATATCATCTAATCGGCGTTGATCTGCGTTCATCGGCGGTTTCACCTCCGTCACAAAGGAATGTTTCGCGAAGGCCCTATTTATTTCACCGGATATTTCTGCGGGCCGGGCTTTTCTCGGAACCGCCGATCCACGCCGATAAACGCCGATGTAACGCCGGCAGCGGCGTCAGTTGCGTTTATCGTGGAGGCGACGACCGATATGCTCGGTTATGTGCTACAACGAATTCCGAAAAATTGGGGGGCTGTCATGAAAGGCTAGTTGGGAAAGACTCCCTGGATATTTGACTTCAGTAACTGCTTTCGGCCTGAAGCGTCGGCGAAAGCGTTCGCGGAGAGACTTGATGGAGTTGGGGTGGAAGACGAAAGCGGAGCTTGCGTGGAGTTATCAGCCAGCATTGATCCGGAGCATCCATCGGAAGTCGTGCATATCATGACTATGAACCCGCGCTGACTACTGAGGCGCTCATGGACGACGTTGTCGAATTTGTTGAGAAAGCCGAGTCTGAATGCCGAACACTCAAATGATGAGCGCTACGGGCGCGACGTCAGTCGTGCCAGAGGACCTCGTATCCAGGAGAGAGGCTTTAGCCACTGAGGGGTCGGTCGTCGCGAGTTGATGCCCTCAGGGGCTAAAGCCCGGGCTCTTGATGTATCGTAACGGCGCGGCTGAAGCCGTGCCCTCCCGTTTTTGGTCACGACTGAAGTCGTGTTTCGCAGGAGCGAGACGCCTGCCACGATCGCTTCGACAAATGGCCGTCTCGGCCATGACGCAGGTTAGAGTTAGAACCTTATTCCCGCGGGCGGGACGCCCGTGCCACGGGACAACATCTGGCAATCACTAATGCGATGTCATCTTCCTGTTCACGGCCGCTGAAGACCCTGACCCTTTCCAGGACTCGCTCCAGCAGTCGCTCGACCGGGAGATCGCACCCGGCGCGAACCGCCTCGATCAGTCCTTCTTCGCCGAACTCGCGGCCATCGTCGCTCATCGCCTCTGTAATGCCGTCGGTATAGAGCAGCAATGTGTCGCCTGATTCCAGCTCTGCTTCGGCGGCAGTACACGCCCAGTCGCTGAACATTCCCAAAACCGTCGACCCAGGATCCAACCGATCGAGAGTTCCATTCTTTCGGAGCAGAAGGGGAGGCAGATGCCCGCAATTTACATAGCGCAACCGGCGCAGTGCGTCCTGGTACTGCCCGAAGAATAACGTGGCGTAGCCGGCTTCCGGCGTATTTTCGTGCAACAAGCTGTTAACCGATTTGAGGAACCTGGGTAAATCCTCAAGAGCCAGGGCGTGCTGACTGCGAAGATTCGCTTGCAGATTGGCCATCAACAGGGCTCCTCCGATACCCTTCCCGGCGATATCGGCGATGACGAACGCCAGATTCCCCGGCCCCAGGTTGAGGAAATCGTAGTAGTCACCGCCAACCTGACGCGCCGGCACGCAGGCCCCTGCGTACTCGAGGGTCTCGAGAGGCGGCGACCTGCGCGGAAAGAGCCGCGCCTGCACCTGCTTCGCGATTTCCATTTCGTAAGCGGCGCGGCGCTCGGTCTCCTTCCGCTCCTCGACGGCGCGGCGCTGGGCGTTCAAGAGGTCGATGAGCCAGGGACCCTGAATCAAATGGAACTCGTTGCCGTCGATATCGAGGAAAGTTGCATTAATGCCCCAGGGCACCGGCATCGGGGCCTGCGTAAAGCGCACCCCGCGAGCCGACCACTCCTGGAATTTGGCTGCGATATCCTCGGTCGCCAGCGTCACTCCCGTGCGAGATCCGATCCTGGAGCTCTCTTCGGAACCTTGGCTCGGCTTGATCAACGCGAGAATGGCGGAGCCGTCCGGAGGGACCACCGCAACCCAGCGGCCTCTGGGATCAATTGCGACGTCCGCGACAAGCTGGAAACCCAGCTTTTCAATATAAAACTTGAGGCTTTCATCCTGGTCGCGGACATACACCAGGATGTTGTGGATGCTGAGATAGGGGTGGGGCTTGGGGTCGGTCTGGACGCCACGAGACTGCTCATAGCGCCTGACCCAGTCGTCAGCGCTGGCTGGTCGAGTTTCCGGCATGCGAGGGATTATACAATGACTGTCATTCCACACGAACGGCGTTCCAATCGAGGCCGAGACTCCGCAATCCGAGTCAAACCAATGACATCCAAATGGCGTGGTCGTTTTCGTGAAATTCGTGGCGGCTTCATTGGCCACGAATTCCACGAATTGACACGAATTAAGAGGACTTGACAAAACTCCGCCGCGGGGCGCGTAATCGACACCGCTTTAGCACTCATTGCTGTGGTTGCCCAGATGGGTGGAAGGCGGGGTTGCGGTGATGTCGCCAACTTATCGCAGTCACTTCCCGCATCGCACCTGAACGTCCTCGGAAACATCGAGATTCCGCAAGGAGTAAAGTCATGCCCACCATGCACCGTCTCGTTTCTTTTTCTCAGTTGAGCAAATTCCTGCTCCTGCTTCCGATTCTCCTCTGCGCACCGGGCTACGCGCAGGTAACCTCCGGTTCCATCTTTGGAAGCGTGAAGGATTCATCCGGCGCCTACGTCCCCAACGCCAAGGTCACGGTGCAAAACGCCTCTGTCGGTCTGCTCCGCACCGTTACCACCTCGGAGGCGGG
>WNGD01008952.1_pt1 | contig 12888 bp, 9 predicted proteins | sample 5400671 | NCBI WGS metagenome assembly WNGD01 (sample SAMN13153369, study PRJNA577476) | soil metagenome | isolation source: 40 cm soil or saprolite under grassland replicate 2 | place: USA:California | collected 2016-06-15
AGCCTCAGTTTCGATCTTCGTAGCCTGGTTGATCAACTTCACCACTGCGCCCGGCACGGCTGCACCGTTCGGATCCGTCACGGTGCCGTTAACCTCGCCCGTCGCCGTCTGAGCAATCAGCGCTGAGGCCGACATGATCACAAACAGCAACGCTGCTGCCATTGCTTTGAGCGAGTACATGATTTCTTGCCTCCTGTCGGATTTTGAAGCTGGCTTCCCGGCCAACGCTACGTATTAATCAAAATGTTTTCGTCCTTTGCTGTCTTAATTCTCTGTGCCAGGTAAGTTCGTTCGATGGAAACTCCTCTGGCCTGGCAATCAGAAGTTGATTCTGATCGAGGCCTGCATCACGCGCGGTGAACGCGTCGTGCGTGGCGTGCCAAAAGTGCTGGTGGTTTGAGAAACCTGACCCAGAGTAGTGGACGTGCACAGACCCGGATAACCTAGAACCTGTCCCGCAGGGCAGGTTCCGCTAGTCGGTTTGGCATTCCCTGTGTCGGGCGCAAAGGTCAAGGCTCCGTTGATGTCGGTGAAATTTGCGCGGTTGAAAAGATTGTACATCTCCCAGCGCAATTGAATCGCCCGTTTCTCGCCCAGCTTGAAGTTTTTGAAAAACGCCAGGTCTGTATTAAAGATGGGGCGATTGCGAAGAAGGTTTCTTTGCAAGTTGCCAATTTCTCCGGCTGTGCCAGGCTTGGCGAAGCAAGCTGGATTTATTAGATATGGCGTCCCATCGGGAGCCCGCAAGCCAGAGGGCACGTTGTTTGGATCACAAATAATGACCGGGCGCGCGTTTATATCACCACCGGTGTAGTCAGTAATTCCTGTCCACCGGCACGTAGTGGTTGACCCTGGATCCAGCGCGAACCCCGGTGCGCAGGCGCTGCCGGTGGCGAGGTAAGTTTGTCCCGCAGTGATCGTGTACGTACCACCGGAATACGTCCAATTCAAGCCCGTGCCGCTCCCGAACGTCTTGGGCTTGCCGGTGGCGAAGGACGTAGTTCCGGAAATCTGCCAGTTATCGAGAAGCGCTCTGGTTACACGATTGTCGAAATGTCGGCTCAGCCGGGGCACATCGTAGATGTAATTGCCAGTAAGGATATGAGTTTGATCGAAGTCGGCTGGACCATAGTTAAACGCCTTGTATGGACGACCAAAACCCACATCACTGGAGTCATCGTCTTTGCCATAGTCAAATGTCTTCGAGTAGGTGTAGGCGATACCATACTGGAAGCCGCGCGTGTAGCGACGATTGACCTGGACCTGTAGGGCATTATAGTTAGAGCTGCCGGACCACATGGTCATGGTGATGTCGCCATACCCTTGATAAGGTCGCAGGAAATTGTCCCCGAGCACACCGGTTTGGTGCGGTCCGTTTTGGTTGACGGTGGAAAACGGATTCCTGGTACAGCTAGGCTGCACAGCTAGGGAGCAGTTGGGGTTCGCCTCTATGAAGTGCGCGTTGTCCGGAACCTGATTTATGTTACGCCTTTCTCCCAAATGCCTGGCGAGCGATCCTACGTAACTGACCTCCATAACGGTCTTGTAACCGATATCCCTCTGAACGCCGATGCTGAAGTTGTAGATCGTTGGCGTATGAGAGTTAACCTCGACTGCGTTGAGGGAACTGGGCGAGTTCAGTGCAGTCGGGATGAGATTAACAAGGTTATCGATATTGCCGAAATTGACTGTGAACGTCCGATTTATTGGCGGATTGTTGACCAGATTACCTCCTGTCGTACCGCCGCCGACACGCGGCGTATGGTAAACGCCACCCATGCCGCGAAGAACAGTCTTGCCATTGCCGAAAAGGTCCCAGGCAAACCCGACGCGCGGCTCAAAATCAAAAGACCTCGTGATTCTGTATCCCTTCGGCGTATTCGGATCAGTCCCTATCGCCAGCCCATTGTTCAGATCACCAGTTCCCGGAACGAACGTACCGACGAGATTGATATTGGTCAGGAGCACTGTGGGAGTGCGCGGATCGAAAGCCCGCCGGTCTGCATTCGCACAGGCGGCCAGGGTAATGGCCTTCGCGCAGGCGGGTTTATACAACAAGGGCGCTTTGGTCGGATCGAAGCGTCTTGGATCGAAGTTTGAGCCCTGTCCGTCGATCTGGGCGAGCGGCGTGTGATATCCAACCCGAAGACCGTAGTTAAGTGTCAGCTTCCTATTAAATTTCCATTCATCCTGCGCGTACCATTGCAGGACTTTTATTTCAAGGTTAGTGAATGGGCGCGCGCTCGACTCGCTATAGCTGTTGAAATTACCGAGCAGCGCGTTCGCATAGGCATAGCCCGTACTTCCCAGCGCGGTTGTGAACGCAGTGGCAGTGCTGAAGCTAAGATTTCCGGACCAGGTGCCGCCCGGCGCTTCACTATTCAACAGCCGCTCAAAATAGGCGCCGAACTTCAAACTGTGCTTGCCCTGAGTAACGGAGAGGTTATCGGCAAAAGAGGGTTTGATAAAGTCCTGTCCCGCCTCGCCCCAGCGACTAAGCCAGTTAATGTTGGCGGGCGTACCCGGTACACTGCTCCAACCAGTAGCCGTCGGGATCAAGCCCAGGCGATTATTCTGAGGGAAGAGCTGGGGCGCCGCATAGTTCAACGCGGTCCTGGTCAATCCTTCGGCAAAGCCCGTGGACGGTATGAAGCCCTCGGTGTCGTGCCGCATGCCAAAATTAAATTCATTGACCACGCTTGAGCCAAAGATGTGGACCCAGTCTGCCGACCATCCGTTATCTATGTAGAGGTAGTGCGAGCTTATACCCCAACGATTGCCATCGCCACTCGGCCACCCAGAAGTACCCAGTCCTTCATTGTCTGAAGTCCACCATTGCCGTTTCCAGTAGATGCTGTCCTTGCTCGTCGGCTTGACGTCAAAGCGAATGACATAGCTGTGCTTGGGCACGTCAACACTTTTCTGCGCAACGAAATTGTAGACAACGTTGCTTGCTGTTCGACCGCCTGGAGTATTCGGCAGCGGAAAGTAGTTGAGCAGCGCCTGCCCACTCTTATTAAATCGATCGCTAGGAATAATATTCCCGGAAAACTGTGCGCCAGTCTTGGGGTCGATGACCGGAATCAAAACCCCTTTCGCATCGAAAGACTGTGAAAAATTACCAATCCTTTCCAGCGCGGTAGGCATTGTTACAAAGACGGGATCAGTCGGCGTGATCGTGTGCGGCTTCTCTACCAGGGCGAAGAAGAAGACTTTGTCCCTTATTAAAGAAGGACCACCGTCACCGAACCTTGGAATGGGTAACGGTCCGCTGCCGTCAACGCCCCAAATTTTGTGACGATAGAGCGCCTTAGGGAGACCCGCCTTGTTGCTGAAAAACGAAGAGGCGTTGAGAGCCTCATTCCGAAGAAAATAATAGGCACTGCCCTGATAATTTTTCGTCCCGCCCTTGGAGACGATATTGATAAGGGCGCCCCCGTTGTTGCCGTACTCCGCCGCGTAGTTGTTGCGAAGGACTTTCACTTCGGCGACGGCATCCTGGCTGATTGTCATGCTCAATTTGTTGTTGCCGCTTGGCTCGGCGCCATTTAGCCCATCAACGCTGGCGACGGCGGAACGGCCACGCTGCCCATCAATATTAGGCAAGTTGGTGCCAAAGCCTTCACCGACAGCTTCAATGTCATCGTCGTTAGACGTCCCCGGCAGCAGACGTAATAATGAAGTAATGTCACGTCCTTTCGTGGAGATCAGGTTGATTTGGTCTGCCGTAAGCCGCGCCGTAAGATCGCTGCTCCGAGCGCCAAACCTTCATTGGCACTCAACACAACCTGCTGTTTCAAGAGGGTCTGGAAGCCCTGATGTTCGACCCTAAGCGTATAGACGCCGGGCTGAAGCGCCGCGAAGCTGAATCTCCCATCTTCATTTGTGGTGAGATCGCGCGTCGCCTTCGTCTGGTCGTTGACGAGCGTGACGTTGGCGCCCACCACCGCAGCGCCATTAACATCCGCCACCGTGCCTGAGATAGTGCCGGTTATGGTTTGTGCCATTGCTGATAAACTCAGGAGCAACGCAATAAGCACAAGCCTCGCCAAACCACACAGATGACGCCTAAAAGTAAACATGTCAGCCTCCTTCATTGGGTCGTCTAGCATTCTGTAATTTTCTTGTACATGACTGGTCGCCGATTTCCGCCGAACCAACGGACCGCCGCATTTCGGCAGCCGACCGCCTAACCTCAACCCAGTCCGGGGTACGCGAACAGCACGAACGGAGTTTGTCTTGTGTTCGGACAAATTCGACATGCATGTGGCCGCGAATGCCCTTTCGCTGCTCAACTCTTTGTCTTAGCCGACTGCTGAAACTTGATTGACCGTTTGTTCTTCGCTCTCTTCCAGGGCGAAGGCTCGCTGTGCCCGAAGAATATGCTCGCGCATCGCGGCACGCGCGTCTTCCGGCTGGCGCGCACGAATCGCGCGGTAAACTTGCTGATGTAGCTCGAGCGATTCCCTAAAGTCGTGAGCCCGCTCGATGGTGTCGCGCCGTCGTTCATACAACACTGCTGATACCATCTCCACCAGTGTGGCGAGCGTAGGATTACCAGAGGCGGCAGCCACGGCACGGTGAAAGCGAATGTCGTGCACGAGGTACTCCTGCGGATCGTTGAGCGCGGCGTACATTTCCGCAATCTCTTCCGCCAACGTGGCCAACTGTTCCGCGGTTGCGTGCTGGGCCGCCAGCCCTGCCGCGCCCACTTCGAGAATCGATCGTACTTCGAACATGTGATCAAAGCTGAACCCGTGCAGCGCCGCCAACAACCTTAGCGGTTCACTATCGAGCGTCGGCGGCCCATCGGCAACAAAGGTGCCCGCACCTTGCCGGGACTTGAGCACCCCCATTGACGCCAGGGCTCGCAAGCCAGTCCGTAACGACGGCCGGCTTACACCGAGTTGTTTCGCGAGCTCACGCTCAGGTGGTAGACGATCCCCAGGCTTCAGTTGCGCGCTCTTGATGAGGTCCGAGACCCGCGCAACCACATCGTCAATGGTCTGGCCGGAACTCGTCTGCTCGATTACCTTAAAGCGACTGCCGCCATTATTGGTTGAACCACTTTCCTGCATTGCGCGCCACGTATACTACCAACTTGGAATCCTGTCAAGCAAAAAATGCAGGCAACCTATGTTTATTTTCTTATCTTACTTTTGGAATATCAGCGCGATAAACACTGGACACAATGGGAAGAAGGCGCTCCTATCGGGCAAGGTGGGAATGGTCAGTATGATTTTTACCGCTCCTGACACTTGCGATGCGATCGGTTGGACCACTCCCAATGCCCAGCACAAGTGTGGGTTACCACCAGTCGGCTTCCAATCATTCTAAGTAGGGCGCAAACCGCGGCCATAACCTTCGCGAGTCTGGCCCAGGCGGGCTTTGAAGGAAGAGTTCGCCGTTGGGTTAATTGCGATTTGCACTGCGTGTCGCGGCACGCTTCTCAAGCCACAATAACGTCTCAAGCAGATAGTAGTCGCCATAGATGGTCATGCCATCGTTTGGCCGAGTGCTGGATCCGTGACGTAGCACGCCAGCGGGCGTGCTGTCATCCTTGACTACAGGTGTGAGGTAACGGTCGATCAGTGATTGCGTCACGCGTTCGCCTTCGCGCCGGTAGAGCGGCGCTCTCTCCTTATCTGCAGTCAACTCAGACAAGCGCAGTAGAGCGCCGGCGATAAGCGCGGCCGCAGATGTATCGCGTACGCGGAAATGCACGCCTTCGTCGACGAAGTCGTACCACGGCACAGCATCGTCGGGCAGGTGGTCCAACACATAGGCCGCAATCTTCTCGGCGGTGGAGAGCATTCGCGGATCCTTTGTTTCACCGTATGCTGTAGTGAAGCCGTAAAGCGCCCAACTCGCGCCGCGAGCCCAGGTCGTGTCGGCCGCAAAACCTTGATGCGTATGCGTGAAAACTTTTTCACCAGGACGAGCGTTGTTTGGGACCCTAACCGGGAAGGTGCCGGAGGAAGAAGTAAAGTCCTGCCGATTGTCTCCCGGGTTGTAGTGGACCGACTGGATCACCGAGCCATCATCACGAATGAGCCACGCGGCAGACTTGAGCGCATGCTTCAGACCAAGGTCCCGCCATTGTGGATCGCCCGTCTCGCGCGTCGCCCACCACCAGATTTGCAAGTTCATCATCGTGTCGATGATCGTGTCGTCGCCGCCGACGGCCCAAGCGGGGATCAGCTCAGTCGTCGGGTTGTAGAGCTGCTTTAGACGCTCAGCCGCGCGCAATCCACTTTCTCGATACTTGGCATCTTTCGTCTGGCGGTAAGCAAAGACAGATGAATAGTAGTTGATGAACCCTACGTCGTGGTTCTCCACCATCTCTTTGCCAAGGAGCCGCGCGTTCCAAAGTTCCGCCCAGCGACGAAAGCGTTCGTCTTTAGTCTCCTCGTATAGAAGCCACAGTTCGCCGACCCAAAAGTTACCAGTCCAGAAGAATCCTTTCTGCTCTTTCCACTCGCCGGTCTGATTATCGCCTTCAGTGAAAAAGCCCAAGCCATTATCACGGTCGGCGGCTGCGGGCGGCGTCTTCATGATGACCGGTTCCCACTTTGCCGCCGTCCGCTCTGCCGCGCGACGCATTAGATCCAGCGCCTCGGCATAAGTTTTCTTCGCGGCGACATTCATTGTGTCCGGCGGTGCCGATTGCGGAGACGAGCTGCGCGTAAGGATGGCGATCTTCGTCGGTTTTGCCAGTCGCCGACTGGTTTCGCGCACCAGATTCAGGAAGCGTTCGCGCGTGTTTACTGCTTCGAACGGCAGAACGAGCGAGCCATTCCGATATTTTGCCGCAGCGTTTGTCGCGCTAACGATCATGTTCTCGGTGCCCTCTTGATCCCAGGCTGCCAGCACGTGCCACTGCGTGGCGCCGCTTGCGATCGTGGGTTGAACCAGCAGGTTCAATGGATCATCCGGAAGTACCCTGCTATTCAGACCGGGAGCGATGATCGCCAGCCCCAGATTCTGATCGGGTGTCTCTTCCGTCGCGGAAGTTCCCGTCTTTACTACTTGAAGTCCCCAGAGCGAGCGGGACAAGACCGGCAGGTCGGACGTTGGCGAAATGACTCGATCTTCAAGTCCGGGTTTGCGCGTCATCCCAGTGACGAGCGTGATACCTTCCGCGCCCTGCGCTTTGACGCTGTGATCGAAGCCACGCTCGCCTGCCCACTGCGTCATGCGGCTGACGAGATCTATCTTCCGTCCGCCGACTGCCCAGCCTTTGTATGTGAGCTCAACGATGGTCCGCACAGGGCCGGAGCCAATGATCCGCCATTGGCGTTGGTCAACGTCCGAAACTTTTACAGCTTTGCCATCAACCAACGCGGCTACTGCGCCAATGCCAATCGCGTCGCTGATGCGGTAAATATCCCGTCCCAGCGGTGACTCGTCGTGATAGGTGTATTCGGGCAAACCGAACATCTCGAGATAGAGGCCCGGCCGCCTCTTCCCGTAGAGATCGATCGCGTTGCGCTTGTCGAAATAGATTCGCCACGCGGTTAGCTCCGACTCCCAAGCCAAGCCATCAAACTTCATCGTGAACTTGGCATACGTTCGCCTCGGATAATCGCTACGCAAACGCTGAATAGTTGGTGGATCGCCATAGGCAATGGTGACTATGCGGGTCTGCTTCGGCTTGAGGTCGATTTGAAAAGCGATCTCGTCTAGCTTGAGATCGCCGTCCAGATCGTCGGCCTGCGAGGGCAGTTCCATCGTCTGCAGAGTACGCGCGTCTTCTTCCAGCGTTGATGCGTCGCTGGTCGTTACAACAATGTCGCTGGCTCTAAAGTCAGGAGCGACTCGTTTCAGCTCAGGAACGCTAACGACGATGTCCTCCGCGATGCGAGTTTCGGTGGTGGGGTTGGTGACAGCAAGCTTAATTACTTTTATTCGCGACTTGGCGACAATCAGGTGACTAAATAAAAGAAGGATAGCGAGAGCAGGCAGCGTTCTTGCAACGTGTCGAAGCACGCAGGCGAGACTCTTCCTGGTAGCGTGATTCCGCAAACTGTTCAGCCAGTCGGTCAAGACTTTCGCTTTGGTGCGCCCTTCAACATATGTTCGTTCATAATCAAAAATGCGCCCAGGCCATGGAAGTCGTTGGCATTTCGTTTTCTGGCGAAATAGTAGGCTAAATCCGAGACGTTCGTCCCTTCGCAAATCTCGGTTATGTTGGTAAGTCCGTCCGGCCCGAGTGAAATCTTTGAAAGCACCCCCCGGTAGCCCCTTTTTGCGGTCCTCATGAAACTCTTCCTCACATAACCGCGTCGGACAGCCATCGACGTTACATAGGTGTACATGCTGGAACTGGATGTCTCGAGCCAATTGTCCGGCAAGTTACCTTTGTCGACTACCTGGTACCAAAGCCCGGTTCTTTGATCTTGAAATTGTGCCCAGGCTTTGACGAGTTGTTTGACTTGGGCAATCAACTGCGGCCGCCGCGGGTGATTCTTCGGCAATACCTCCAGGACTTCGATCAGCGTCATGCCGAACCAGCCCATCGCCCGGCACCAGAATTCCGCTGAATGATGAGTAACCGGATCAGCCCACTTCGAGGCCCCGCTCTCGTCGTAGGCATGAAACATCAAACCTGTTTTTGGATCATTCAAATGACTAGCGTAGATCAATAGTTGTCTGGTCGCCTCGTCGTTAGCATATGTGCCATCACCAAAAAGGTTTCCGTACCTGACAAGGAAAGGCATGGACATAAAAACTCCGTCTCCCCACAATTGCCATTCCCGGCTCTTTGTTGCCGCATGCCAAAAACCGCCATCTCTGGTCCGCGGGTAAGTGTCGAAGCGCTTCCTGATCTTGTCGGCGGCAACTTTGTATCTGGCCTCCTTCGTCTCCTGATATAAGAGCAGCAAGAGATTGCCCGGCAGCATGCTGTCGAGATTGTCAAAGCTTATTTCGCTGACTTTCCCATCGTTATTTGTGTTCGTGACGGTGCCATTTATATCGACATGCGAATCGATCCATTCCTTGATGTATTGAAGGTACCGCGGATCTCCAGTCCTCTTCCACACCAGGTACTGACCATAAAGATAGAGTGATTTTGCGTAGCCCCAAGAGCCGAGGTCCTTCGCGGTCGGATAGCGCTTCATTGTTGACTCGACCATCGCCTTTGACCAGTCTGTCGCCGGCGCCGGCTGAGATCTAACGACCAGAGTGGGGCGCGATATCCGGCTGTGTGCAGGTGCCGGCAAGGTTAGGAACGACACTGCCAAAACCAGAACCATTGCTAAGGCTACCGTCGTACGCTCGTTCCACAACTGCACTGCCACTCTCCTCATCTCTTAACAAGTGCGAATTTTCTTAACAAGTGCGAATTTGAATTTGACCCGACTTCGGACAAAATCGGATACTAGCGGCTGTCGATAAGGCTGTCAACGTTTTTTCAAGAATCGATTTGCGGATCAGAAAGGCGCGAGTCTGGTTTGCATGACAATCCGATTCCGAAAGAATTGCTGTCTTGAATTGTTCGCGATGCATCAGCAGAGCGTAAGCCAAGCGGTTTGTTTGCCCTGATTTGACAAGGTCAGCTTGCCAATCTTGCGGGAACGTCTGATCATTGGCAGGCTAATCAGATCGGGAAGGAGGAATAATCTCGCATGTCGCAAGTGCTTAGAGCCTACGGCACGAGTATCGTCTTATTATTGGTCTGGATTGGCGGCGCTCTGGCCCAAACGCCAACAGAATCGGATCGAGCGCGGAAGGCAGCGTTACAGATGGCCCGTGGACATGAGATACCTGCGGCCACACTGCCATGTACTCCTGACGAAGCCAAATGGTGGGAGGATCTGCGAGCGGCGGGCAAAGCCGTCCAGGAAACACGCGGCGGTAAGAAAGAGAGGGAGAAGTTTCTTCAACTGTTGCAGCAGGGGCAGGAGAGATCCTATCAACCGCCGATTGCCGATACTAAAGTTATTGTCTTAAGCAAAACTCCGCCACGATACAGCGAACAAGCACGGCGAAGGATGATAAAGGGGACGGTTGCGCTCGCAGTCGAGTTGCGTCCGGATGGGTTTGTCGGCGAAGTAGAGATAGTTCAGGGGTTGGACCCGGGCCTCGACGAAAATGCCGCGGAAGCAGCGCGCCGGACCATATTTCTGCCGCCCGTGAAGGACAGGAAGTTCGTGTCGTTCCGCATGCCAATGACTATGTCGTTCAATTTATTCTAAGGAAGCGAGCACGAGACTTTTAGTTGCTGACCCTCACCAATCCCCTCGGAAGAGTGCGCGTGGAGGATTCCTGTTGAGTGACAGTACTCTCAAGCGTTCGCGGTATGATGCGTCGTCCAGCGCACGCCCGCATGCTTTCGGCACAATCGTTTATGGCGGCTTAGCTGTCGGAGTGTTGGACGCCCTGGATGCGATAATCTTCTTCGGTATAAGAAACGGCGTGAAGCCGATTCGCATTTTTCACTCCATCGCCAGCGGGCTGCTCGGGCGCGAACGATCTATAAGTGGCGGACTAAAGACCGCCCTGCTCGGAGTCTTCCTTCATTTCCTGATCGCCTTCATCCTCGCAACAGTTTTTTATCTGGCGAGCAGCATTCTTCCATTACTGATTCGGCACGCGGTGATCTCGGGACTCATTTACGGCGTGGCGGTTTATTTCGTGATGAACTTTGTCGTGCTGCCCCTGTCAGCGGTTCCGCCCCGCACCGGCCCAATCCCATGGGCGGTCTTCCTGAACGGTGTGATCGGACACGCGCTCCTGGTCGGGTTGCCGATTGCGTTCCTGGCGCGACGATCTGCCAAAGCGGCAAATTAATCAGGCAATGTTAGCCCGCAGCTCCGATTGGATCGAGTTGAGCAACCGCGGTTGTTTCCGTTCTGTTTTTAGACTTGTCATATTCGTTCATAAGAAGATATGTTCAACCCCTGATTGAAGAAACAAGGAAGTCACGCTGGGGAACGGAGGTCACAATTCGGATGCTAAATCGAGTCGCGTTCATCTGCGCGCTGGCGTTGTGTCTTATGCCGACGCCCAACGGCAAAGCGCAGGAAGATCCGACTTCAAAAACGATGCGGCCAGTAATCCGGGGTCAGCATTACGCGGTCGTATCGATGAAAGCCGAGGCGACGCGGGCGGCGGAACGAATCCTTGAAGCTGGAGGCAACGCCTTCGACGCCATCGTCGCGGGCCAGGCGGTGCTGGGTGTGGTCGACGCCGCGATGAATGGTGTCGGCAGTGACGCCGTGCTCCTGCTCTACGACGCCCGCGCGAAGAAGGTCATCTCGATCAATGCGGAAGGCACGGCGCCGCAACTGGCGACGATCGAGTGGTACAAGCAACACAACAAAGGTGAACTGCCACGAAGCGACGGGCTGCTCGCAGGTACTGTGCCCGGGACGGTCGATGCGTGGTACATCCTGCTCGATCGCTGGGGCACGATGAGCTTCGCAAAGGTGCTGGAGCAAGCCATCGATCTGGCCGACAACGGATTTCCCGTCGGAGCCATGATGGCCGGCTACATAGCCAACACCCGGAAAATCCGCAAATACCCTTCGACCGTAAAGGTCTACCTGCCCAGTGATCGCGCGCCGCAGCCCGGCGAAATCTTTCGTAATCCTGATCTGGCTCGAACCTTGAAGAAATTGGTGGAAGCCGAAAAGGAGAACGCGAGCAAAGGCCGTCACGCCGCGTTGAAGGCCGCGCGTGATCGCTTCTATAAGGGCGACATCGCACGCGAGCTGGCGAAGTTCTCAGAAGACAACGGTGGGCTGTTTCGCTATGAAGACTTCGCGAACTACACTGCCAAAGTTGAGGAACCGGTTTCGATCAATTATCGGGGCTACCAGGTTTACAAGAACGCTTCCGCGAGCCAGGGCCCGGCAGAGCTTTTCGTGCTCAATCTGCTCGAGGGTTATGACCTGAAAGCGATGGGCCACAACAGCGCGGATTACATTCACACAAGCGCCGAAGCGCTCAAACTCGCCTTCGCTGACCGCGAAAAATATCTCGGCGACATGGATTTCATACGCATTCCTTACGAGGGTTTGCTTTCGAAAGAATACGCTGCTGAACGGCGCAAATTGATCGATCCTAACAAAGCTTCGTTGGAGATGCGCCCCGGCACACCCGAGAAGTTTATGCGGAATACGATGCTGTTGGATCGTCCGGTATCCGTGAATCTGGATGGCGACGCTGAACACGCGGGCGATACGAGCTACATCGCGATCGTCGACAAGGACCGCAACATGGTCAGCTTCGAGCCAAGCCTGCACAGCGCCTTTGGCACCGGCATCGTGATGGGCGAAACCGGGATCATCTTCAACTGTCGTGGCGACTATTACTCGCTGATACCGGGTGAGGCGAATGCCTTGGCGCCGGGGAAACGTCCGCGCAGCACGCTCCAAAGCACGCTGGTGATGAAGGACGGGCAGCCGCACATGGTCCTGGGCAGTCCCGGCGGAGATGATCAGATCATGCGCACGTTGCAGACGTTGGTGAACATGATTGATTTTGGAATGGACGTGCAGCAGGCGATTGAAGCTCCGCGCTGGAACACTCGTAGCTTTCCGGCGTCGCCGTTTCCGCACACAATGTATCCGGGCGATCTGTCGGTCGAGGCGCGCGTGCCCGAAACCGTCCGGCAAGCGCTGATCGCCAAAGGTCACAAGCTGCGTGTCTCAGGAGCGTGGACCCTGGGCAGTAACGGAGCGATCGTCATCGACCTCAAGAGCGGGACGTTGAGTGCCGGGGCGGATCCGCGTGTCGAAGCTTACGCCTGGGCCTGGTAGCAGCCTGAACCAGGACCACCCGCCAGGACATTCGAAAAGCGATTACGATTTGAATGAACACCGTGAGTCGCTTTTTTGAGTGCGACATCGTTTGATTCACAGGCGAATTTCGGTCTATCTT
>WNGD01005050.1_pt1 | contig 12886 bp, 9 predicted proteins | sample 5400671 | NCBI WGS metagenome assembly WNGD01 (sample SAMN13153369, study PRJNA577476) | soil metagenome | isolation source: 40 cm soil or saprolite under grassland replicate 2 | place: USA:California | collected 2016-06-15
AAGCTTTCAGGTGAATTCCTGGTCAGAGCGGCTGCCCAAAAGTATTTTCTTATTCGAACCTGCGGCCTTTATGGTGTTGCCGGCAGCCACGGCAAAGGCGGCAACTTTGTCGAGACGATGATCGCCAAGGCGAAACGGCGTGAACCTATTCGTGTGGTGGACGACCAGGTCGTCACTCCCACATACACGGTCGATTTGGCTCATCAGATTGCGCTTATTCTGTCAACCACCCATTACGGGCTTTATCACATGACGAACGAAGGATGCTGTACCTGGTATGAGTTCGCCAAAGCAATCTTTGAGATATCCGGCATTGATGCCGATCTGTCGCCCACTACGTCCGAATTGTATAAAACGCCTGCAATCCGGCCTCGGTACTCTGTGTTGGAAAATGCGCGGCTGAAGCAGCTGGGTCTGAATGAAATGAGACACTGGCGGGAAGCTCTCGCCGCATATCTCAAAATGAGAAAGAGCGTCGAGTGACGAGGTCGAACTTAGAGTGCTTGCTTATGTGGTTCCACTGCTTGACCTTGCCGGTTAATTCGCCGTGACTTAGAGCATCTTGTGTGCTGCTTTAAGGAGAGAACGATGACCAAAATGCCACGCCCAGGCGAATATGCTGATCTGATCAAATCACTAAGAAGACAACTCGAAACCGCGGAATTGGAGGTTGCGAAGCAGAAATGGCTCGTCAATAAACTCCTCACGTCGCCCTCATGGCGATTAACCCGCCCAATTCGTTGGATGGCCAAGCAAGTTCGTTCCTTGCGATGCTGGGCTAAGCCTAGCTTACCCAAGGGAACAAAACGCAAGGGCGAGGCGGCTATCGGTAATAGTACTGAATTGGACGTTGATCCAGCACCTGAGGCGGAACTTGCTCCGCGGTTTACGGATGATCAGCGGATCTTTCTCCGCGCTCTACTCTCCTCAAGTGCAGTGGTCCGCTTCCCGAATAGCGACAGTCCAGAGGTCTCAGTCATTCTAATTCCGTTGGGTAGGGCGGAGCTCACCCTGGCTTGTTTGCGTTCACTGGAAGAGCCTTCTTTCAAACTCGCAGAAATCATAGTTATCGATAACGTCTCATCCGGCGAAACGTTGCGCCTTTTGGAACGAATTGAGGGCGCACGGATCGTCAAGACTAATGAGAAGAAGAGTCTTTCGAGTGCGTCCAATGAAGGCGTGCAGCAGAGCCGTGGCCAGTATCTGCTTTTTCTCATTGACGATGCTGAGCTATTGGTGGACTCGCTGGCCTCAGCACTTGAGACGCTGAAAGAGAGTCCGGATACTGGTGCCGTCTGTGGACGAGTGATCCGCTTCGACAGCTTGCTCGAAGAAGCAGGAACAATCATATGGAGCGATGCAACGTACCTGCAATACGGATTCGGGGACGACCCGTTTGCTCCGATGTACATGTTCCGTAGGGAGGTCGACAGTTGCTCGGCAGCGTTTATGCTTACACCACGAGCCGTTTGGCAGCGTGTTGGAGGTTTCGACGAAACATTCGTGTCCGCATACTACGTAGAAGACTACTGTGCACGCGTGTTGGAGCACGGGTTGCGAATTATTTATGATCCGAACGCCATAATTCTGCGTCATGGTGTTCCAGAGCCGGTATCGAGTGGGAATGGGAACGACCTGCATCGCGAGCAACGCGAAATGTTCGGTAAAAAGCATCTGCGTCTTCTCACCGATCAACTAAGTCGGGATAATGCGGTAGTCGCAAAAGCCCGCATAAGAAACCGAAAAAAACCTCATCTACTTTTCCTCGAAGATCGCGTGCCACACACATGGCTAGGCGTGGGACTTCCACGGACGCGGTCGATCCTCTTATCTATATTGAAACAGAATTATTTCGTAACTTTCTATCCTTTAAACGTTGTCGATGAAGAGTGGTCCTCCGTATATTCCGACATGCCGGCTGACGTCGAGTTCATGGTAGGTTTGGGCCGCCCCGCACTGGAAATATTTCTCAACAATCGGCGCGGTGAATACGAGACGATCTTTGTCAGCCGCCCTCACAATATGGTATCGCTGCGGTCTGTTATTGCGAAGAATCCAGATTGGTTCCGGAATGTGAAACTCGTCTACGACACGGAGGCGCTGTTTGCATCCCGTGAGATCTCTAGGCGGCGGCTCGAGGGGTCTCCGTTATCGGAAGAGCAGTGCCGCCGCCTCATCGAAGAAGAGGTCGCCCTCGCGTCGGTGGCGGATCTCGTGATTTGTGTGTCCGAACCGGAGCGTGCCGTCTTTCGGATGCACGGGATTGAGCACGTCACTGTGCTTGGTCATGCGATGGTACCCAAACCGACGCCCCTGCCGTTCGAACAGCGAAAAGGATTCCTTTTTGTCGGCACCATTCATGAAGGGCTCAGTCCGAACGGCGATTCCATCGTTTGGTTTCTTACGGAAATATTCCCCAGGATTCGAGAGAGACTGAGCTACGTCACAGCCACAATTGTCGGCGCAAACAATTCTGAACGGATGGGGAAGCTTGCAGGATCAGGCGTCAGCGTCATTGCCCCCGCCAAGGATTTAACGGACCTCTATAATTCGGCTCGAGTTTTTGTGGCGCCAACTCGATATGCCGCTGGTATTCCGCACAAGGTGCACGAGGCAGCGGCATACGGACTGCCCGTCGTGGCAACGTCCCTATTGGCTAACCAGCTCGGTTGGCAATATGCCCCGCCTATTGCGGTGGCGGATGATGCTGATTCCTTTGCGAAGAAATGCGTCGAGATTTACACGGACAAAGCTGCGTGGTCGGAATTGAGAATCAGCGCCCTCCGACGCGTTCAAGTTGAATGCTCCCTCGAATCCTTTGATCACCGTGTTAAAGAGATTCTCGCCGGGAGCGGTTGACCTCCGACTCTTTTCGCGATAAACGGAGTGGGGTTCGAATGGCGGAGTCCGTGTCGCAGAATGGCGCCCTTATGTGACATCGGATCACCCGCCCCAGCCCGCTCGAAGCGCAGGATACGCGTGTCCCTTGCTGTCTATTACTTCCTCCCACCGCGCTTATTTTCTCCGGCCCTCCAGAAAAAATGTGGCAGAATTGAGCGGCTCTCGCCCCAAGTAAACAATGCGTCTTTAGACGACATTGATTGGTGCGTCTGGTCCACGGTGCGCCGATACTTACCCTCACCCGCTTATTTCGCTTATGCGTTGGATAAGATTCTTCAGGTCGGTGGCAGAATGGTGTCGTTGACGGTGAGTGCGCGATTGGACGAAGCGATACTCGCTATTCTTTTGGGACAGCGGCAGTTTCGACAGAACAATGCGGTCAGTGGCATGGGGATCATGAGCGGCTTCCGCGAATCGGGACTGAATCTTCTACGCGCCGATACGATCCTCGCTAAATACGCTCACGCCGGCATCGTTGTCGCGATGGGCCGGCGGAAATCGCGCCGCTACCGATTATCCACAGACCGGGTTGCGCGCGCCGAACAGATCGCCCGTCATGTCATATCGCAAGTTCCGCAAGCGCCCCGCGCCTAATCGTGGAACAACACACTTCACGCCGCGACTGGCTGCTTGCGGCGTCAATCATTGCCGGCAGCGCTGTACGACTCTATCAATTGAGCGAACAGATCATCGCCGATGATGAGTGGCACGCGCTGCACGCTGCGCGAGATCGGGGATTCGCGTCGATTGCGGGGCATTTCGGCGATGCAGACTTCTCGATTCCGATGGCGTTGTTTTACAAGGCCGCCATGATGACGGTCGGTCTGTCGGAATGGATCATGCGCGCGCCCGTTCTTCTGTTTGGCTTGCTGACGCTCGTTGCTTTTCCGCTGCTTGTCGGAAAACTCTTCGATCGTCCGAGGGCTGCGCTATTCGGTTGGCTGCTGGCGATTTCGCCGCTCCACATCTATTACAGCCGCTATGCGCGGCCGTATTCGATCGCGTTGTTCTGCGCCCTTTCCGGGGTATTGGCATTCTATCTGTGGCGCACGACCGCCGCTCGACGCTGGAGGTACGTTTATGCCGTCTGCGCGATCGTGGGTCCGTACTTTCACCTGAGCGTATTACTCGTCGTGGGCGTCCCGATCGCGCTGATGGTACTGTCCGCGTTGTTCAAACAGTCGCGCGCTCGCGAATTCCCGAACAGGGAATTGGTACAAGTCGTGGTGTTCGTCGGCATCGGTCTTGCGGTTCTGCTGCTGCCACCGATTTATGGAGACTTCGCTACGCTAGCGGACAAGGCGCGTCATGGTACGTTGACCCGCGAGGCTTTGGTCGGCGCGATCGGACTGCTATTAGGGATAGAATCGCACTCTGTACAGGCATTCAGCCTGGCGATCATAGCGGTCGGTGCGTTATCCGTGTGGCGCAGACGGCCACAAGTCGCATTGCTGCTCGGAACGAGCGCCGCGGTCGTGATCCTGACAATATTTATCGCGCAACCCGCAGGCATCGAGTATCCCATCGTGATGGCGCGGTACGCGTTGTTTCTGCTTCCCGTAGTGCTTCTTTTACTGGCGGACGGGCTGTACACCATAGGCGCTTGGCTGACACGGGACCGGCCTGCCGGCGCCATCATGGGAATGGCGTGGATTGTCGTGCTGTTAGAGGCAGGACCACTTCGGGAGATTTATTACAGGCCGAGCAACTTCACGAATCACGGCGCGTTTCAGTACTATCCGTCTCTAAAGCCGCAAGCCAATCCCTACATCCACGATCTTAGCCGACCCGTGTCCGCATTCTATGTCGAGCTTGGCCGGCAGCCGGCGGCGAGCATGAGGATTCTTGAGGCGCCTTGGTATTACGAATGGGCGTTCAATCCGTATCCTTTTTATCAGCACGTCCACCGCCAGTGGGTCAAAATCGGATTCGTTAAATCAGAAGCGCAATCGTCGGGGGAATTGCGGGCATTTGATGCGCGGTTCCGCTTTCGCAATTTCGTGCACCTGCGTGACATGAACGGTCTGTGTGCGCATAAAATCGATCGGGTAGTCATTCATAAGAATCTGCAAGCGGAACTCGGCCGCCCCATCGACCGCGATTTTTCTGCAGAACTACCGGGACTGATTACGCTCTACGAACAAACGTACGGTGCCCCGATCTTCGAAGACGCGACACTCATGGTCTTCAGCACGACGGAACACTGTCGTGCCGCGCGCTGATTCAAAGCCCTTCGAGCCGATCCATTCGTCGCAGGGCGTTCCGGCTCGCGTCGACCAGTTCAACACAAGCCTCTTTCAGTTCACCGATCTGGACCTATTGTGATGCAGTGTAAAATCCCATTGATCCCAGTAAAGGATGTTGACTACATTCTTCAAGGTGAACAACGCAAGGCGTCCAAACAAGATAGGATGACGCGACGCCGATCAAGAAACCATACAGGTGAGCCACACCAGCTAACCACCGGCAATCTTTACGATCGGTCTTCTTTCCTCGAAGTGCCTGGCTTGCTCGGGATTCGCCACGATGACCCCGAGGTGTCCTTCCAAATCTTGAACACCGGTTTCCAATAAGACCCGATGGTCTCAAAGAAACAACAAAGTTTTGTCGATGTTGTTTCGCGAAGCGCCTACGTACTGGCGTCTCGTACCAAATCTTTAATGGCGCTTAAAGTCCCTTTTGAATAACGGTGATAGCGCCGCGTCAACAATTCTCTTGCAATAGGGCCAAGGCGCTGGAGCCGTTTAGGACTTAATTGGCCACGCAATCGATAATGAATCATAATGTCTTGTAAGCGCGCAATGTGGTCCCCGAGTTGAGCATCGTTTGCGACGTTCCCGTCGTACAGACCAGATGAGATTCTTTTCTTCAGCTCGATAAAGAGTTTCGCAATGTCACTAAGCCGCTCAATTTCAGCAGCATAGTAACGTGCAACACAACGATAGTCAGGACGCGTGTGCGGAGCAACGTTCGTTTCGGACGGATTCTGGCGGATACCCAGTTGTTGCCCACCGTGTTGGCGATACAACACGAGAGGCTCGTTAATGAATGCAAGCTTCGCAAAAGCGCCGATGACCAGTGCAATCCATCCATCGTGTATCGTATTCCGGAGTTCGGGAATAGGAAGCGCAATTTCCCGGAACTCTTTACGAAAAGCCATCGTGGCACCAGTCACTACGTTGTAACACATCAAGACATCCAACCAGAGCCCTTCGCGAAATTTTTTTTGATCGGCCAGGGAAAACGTCACCTCCCAAAGTCGGCGCCCCAAGGGACACAAATTCTCGTCGGTCAACTCGGCATCGCTGAACACCAAGCCAACATTGTCTGCGTTATTCAGCGCTTGCTCGAATGTGAGCAATTTATGTGGCAACCAAACGTCGTCTTGATCGCTGAGCGCAATAATATCTCCTTCACAATGAGAAATCGCGCGCTCGAAATTCTTCGTCGAGCCTAAATTGCGTTCATTCACAAACAGACGCACTGGAAAACGAGCTTGTGCGGCGAATCGCTGGATGATCTCAAGAGTGGAATCCGTCGAGCAGTCGTCGATGACGACGAGTTCGTCAGGGGGACGGGTTTGAATTGCGATACTTTGGAGTTGTGCGCGCACATAATTAGCGCCATTGTAGGTGCATAAAGCCACGGAGAGCTTGCTCATTCTTGCGGAATCATACGACACAGCACTCCAATGGTGCACGATTACGCTTAGTGCATTGTGTCTCGCGTCCCAAGGGATAAATTCTCCAGTCGCCTTGTGTATGTCCGGAGCAAATTGCGTATGTCCGTAGCAATGTATTGAACCGCAGTTTTCTTTATGCTACCTTGCCGCGATGTCGAAGCGGGCCCGGATTGGGTTTTGGGCTTTGATTACGGTGCTGATCGCACTCACCCGAATTTCCGCTTCGGCCGAATACTTTTCGATCGATAACGTTAATCTCGCACTGGCACTTGAAAAGTTTGACCCTAACAACCATCAACCTCAGCCGCCTGGGTATCCGTTCTTTGTCGCCTCTGCACGCCTGGTGAATTTTTTTTTCCACGACGCCCAGCTTACTTTTTTAGCTGTCTCTCTGTTAGTCACCGGATTGTGCTTACTTGTTATCGTTGCGCTGGGGGAGCGATTATTCACGGAACGCGCAGGCCAAACCGCAGCATTACTGCTGCTGTTCAATCCCGTTTTCTGGCAGAGCGGGCTTGATGGACCGCTCCGCTTGAACCTTGCGCTATTTTCATTGTTGGTGGCGTATTACTCTTGGCGAGCGTGGAATGGCGAACAACGGTGTGTACTTTTGGGAGCGTGTGCACTTGGCATTGGCAGCGGTTTTCGGCCCGATTTGCTCTTATACCTATTTCCGCTGTGGATTGTCTCCGCACTTATTGGATCACGTTCGCGTAAGTGGCTTGCGGGCGGGATGGGCATATTGGGCGCGATCGTTTTGATCTGGACCGGTGCGTTGGTCTATGCGGTGGGCGGCCCTGGGCAATTATTGGTCCTCATCCGGAATTATCTAGCCGACCCCTCGACACAGTTCACTCCTCTGAACATTGCAGACCAGCGATGGACGCGACAAATCAGTCGTCTCGTGACGTGGAATGGCCTGGCGATAATCGGTTGGGTTTGGTCAGTTCCCATTGCTTTTCTACAAAATTCTCCAATCCGGTTACTCTCGCGAAAGACTCAGTTCATCTTTATGACGATATGGCTGGTACCGGGTTTGTTCATTGAAGCGATCCTTCACGTTGCGAATCCCGGTCATATACTTTTTTCTGTGCCCGCGTTGTGCCTGGTGGGCAGTGCTTCCATCGGAGCCGCTGCTGGATGGCTATCGCGTTCGGACCCTTCCCAGATTGCAGAGATCTCCTTGGTAGCTGCGCTGCTCGTCAGTGTCTTATTGTTTCTAAACTATTATCCATTGCCTCCCGCGACCGCGACACACGGCCTATTGCAATCAATAGATAATGCTATTGCCTACGCCACCTTTGAAACGTCCATTAGTAGTGTTCGAGATATGAGCAATCTGACGCGGGAAACATTGAAAGAACTCTCTGCTATGACGCCAACGAATGCGCACTGGATGATTGTCACGTCCGACGTCTATGAGAAGAATTGGTTTACGAATTGGCGTATCATTCGCTACTACGCTCCACAGGCGGATATCTGGGTGATGGCGGACCAAAGACAACCCAAGATGGCGCTGCACGTTCGACGTGATAAAGCTGTCGGAGAGGCCGTAGGGGATGTGTATAACATTGAGGTGCCCGAAGGCTCACGAATCATCTGGCTCGTCGAGCCCGAAGGACCGGTGCGTCGAGAGCTTGAAAAGTTGCAAAACTTCAAACCGGGTCGTTATCTCTCTTATACGGATATTCCGGCGAATGCTGCCCCGTTTCAGATCTTTGACTTTCGATTTGTGCCCAGGCGAACTTTTCCACAATCCCACGCGTCTTGACCTTGCCGGCGCACGCTTGGCTTCAGTGAACGCTGCGCCTCTCAGCAAAAAATCATAGATGTGATAGTGTAGCGTCCTTCAGCCGGACTGGAGCGAATTATGAAATATTGGATACGAAGTTTTGTCCCTCTAATCGCGTTCACAATCTGTCTGCAAATTCCCGCAGAAGCGACGTCTTCCAACGTGGTGATCAGCCAGATTTATCTCGGAACGGGTGACAGCACCTTAAAGCCTGCATATCAATACATCGAGCTATTCAATAGAGGAACAATCAATACAAGTTTGTCCGGTTGGAGCATCCAGTATGCGGCCGAGGCTCAATATTCATGGCAGACCTTTCCTTTGTCGGGAAGCATTGCGCCGGGTCAGTACTATTTGATACGGACCTCTACACCGGTCGGGAATGTGATTCTGCCCCAGCCCGATCTTACGATTGCCCTGAATTTACCAACGACGGTAGGAAAGTTAATTGTTGCAAGCGATTCGACTCCTTTTGATACGGCCTGCCCGTCGGACACAACGAGGGTCGTGGATCTTGTGGGTTACGGAACCACGGCCTGCTATGAAAGCCAGCCAGTGACGGCGGCTGCCGCCACAGACCTGGTCGCTTATGTCCGCAAGGGAGGCGGTTGCAGAGATACAGATAGCAATTTTAGTGATCTTTCGAAAGTGACGCCGCTCTTCCGAAACACCGGTTCATTTCGAAATTTGTGCGGAGGAACGACCGGAACTAAATCGTTTTCGCTTCCCGACGGCGGAACAAACTCCTTCCAAAGTTCAGGAACTGGATCGGTGCTGACGACTGGATATGCGCGCATTCAACCGGATAGTAACAGTATCGCCCCAGCCGGCATCGCCGTGTACGGCTTGAGGAGTGGCGGCACACTTATCAGCGAGACCGGTGTACCGGTTTCTGCCATGGTTACTTCCGGTTTGCTGTACGTCGAGGTGAGTGGTTCTGTGAAAACAGGACTGGCTATCGCGAACCCCGGTAACAGCGACGTGACGATCAACTATATCTTTACTCCGTCGAACAACGTTCAGCAGTTTTTGTCAGGCTCGCTCTCGATTTCGGCGAATACCCAGATTGCCAGGTTCATGGATGAGTGGCCCTTCGCCCTAACCGGGACGGGTGTCCTGTCATTCGCAGCTAGCGCACCCATTGGAGTGACGACACTGCGAGGTTTTACTAACCAACGTGGTGAGTTTTTGGTGTCGACTTTGCCGGTGTTGGATCCGTCCGCACCTGCATCCACATCTCCCGCTTATGTCCCGCAATTCGCTGTCAGTGGCGGGTGGAGGACGGAACTAATCTTGGTAAATACCTTGGACAATCCGATATCAGGAACGATCAGCTTCACAGATCCTTCAGGTAATCCGGTCACTGTACCTATCGATACGGTTACGAGAAACTCAGTGGATTATACGGTCCCGCAACGAAGGACTGTGAAGTTCATATTGCCCGACAGTGGTCCTACTTTGTTGACGGGAGCAATCCGAATTACTCCCGTCTCAGGTGACCGCGCACCAGTAGCTTTGGCGGTATTTGCCAATACAACAGGCGGAGTGAGAGTGTCCGAAGCAACGGTATTGGGATTGCAGGGAACGCAGCTCCGAACCTACGTTGAGAAGTCGAACGTCGGCTCGATCGGCTCGATCCAAAGCGGATTGGCAATTGCAAACGCCAGTGGTGCGACGGCAAATGTCAACCTGGAGGCGTTTCAGCTCAATGGAATCTCCACCGGTCTGACCAGCAAGCTAACCATAACGGTCGGCGGCAAAGTTGCGAAGTTCGCAGACGAGATATTTCCATCGTTGCCGGCGAGCTTCAAAGGAATTTTGCGCATATCATCTGACAATACGGTTTCCGTCATCGGGCTGAGAGCCCGCATAAACGAACGCAAGGATTTTTTGATGACGACAATACCCGTGAACCAGGAGGTGAGCGCGGGATCTTCCGCCGAGGTGATGTTTCCACATCTCATCGACTCGGGTGGTTACACAACGCAATTCATCCTTATCAACACCGTGAGTGGGCAAACGTCCAGCGGAAACATGCTCTTCCGTACGAACGGCGGCCAGATTATGGATTTGCCTGTCCAATAGTAAACGGCATTTTGTTTCCCGGTACGAGCGGGTTCCTCGGCCAGTGCTGCACTCCACTCCCCGTTCAAAATTCGCGAATAACGCCGTGGATTGCCCTGCTGCTGATTGTGGCGTATCGGGAAGGAACTCGTGACACCTGAAGTCGATGTTCTCATTGTGCTTTATCAGAGCGCAAAATTCATTCAGCCGTTGCTGGACAGCCTTCAGCGCACCACCGTTCCAGTAACCATCTACCTCCTCGACAACGCCTCGACCGATAACACGGCTGAAACCCTCGCGGCAGCGCTGACCACGTTTCCATTGCGAACTCATTTCTTTCGTTCACGGATAAACAACGGATTTGCGCGCGGTGTGAATTTACTGGCCCGTCAGGGCCGGGGCGAGTTCTTATTCCTCTTGAATCCCGATACGGAATTGGAGCAGGGGTGCCTTGAAAAGCTCCTTGATCACGCACTGGGCGATCCTGCGATCGGGATGTGTGAAGCCCGCCAGCAACCGCGAGAGCACTGGAAAATCTACGATCCGAAAACTGGAGAAACGACATGGTGTACGGGTGCCGCGGTTTTGGTCCGGAGAAAAGCTTTCGAAGAACTGAGCGGATTCGACGAGCGCATTTTCTTCATGTATTGCGAAGACGTCGATCTGAGCTGGAAATTATGGTTACGCGGTTGGAAATGCATGTATGTTCCCGGCGCCGTTGTGCGCCACTATAACCAGGACATCATTCCGGGCAAGACGCGCACCATTGAAAACTACTTCAGCTTCCGGAATTCCCTCTTTCTTTTCTACAGATTTGGCTGCTGGACGGACCGCCGGGTCCTATATGGTTTTCTGCTAAAAAGGTTCGTGTACCGTAGATATTCGCTCCGGAGTAAGTTGTTGTACACGTTTGCTTTTGTGGATCACATCCGTTATATTCCGTATCTTCTCCGAACTAGAAACCTTTGGTGTGATCGACGACATCCATGGGTTCGCCTGGAGGAGACTTCATTAGCGGATTAGGCGTCCGGAGCGGAACGGGCCGTGCTCCTGCCGGCCACGTTCGGATTTTGGGAAACTGAATGCCAAAAATCAGTGTCGTCATTCCAACGAAGAACCGCTCCGCCCTGTTAGCGGAAACAATCGATCGGGTCGAATCCCAAACAATTCCGAGAGATCATTACGAAGTCCTTGTTATCAACAACGCCTCCACCGACGACACCCGTGCCATCCTTGAGCAAAAAGCCGGAATTTATCCGAACCTCAAATTCGACTTCCAAAAAAAACCCGGCGCCGCCGCGACGCGGAATGTCGGCATTCGTCTTGCAAACAGCGATTTGATTTTATTTATCGATGACGACGTGCAGGCCGAACCTGCGCTGCTTCAGGCACATCTTGACTGCCATATCCGGAATCCGAACTTGTCCGTGATCGGAGCAGTGAGTATGCCTTGGGGTGATACTTCGGATCCGTTTTTGAAATATCTCCGGGACCATCGTGTCCTGAATCCGTACACTCCGTCGAAAGGACCGATCGATTTTTCCTATTATCATACCTGTAATGTATCGACGCCGAGACAGATGCTTCTAGACGTCGGCGGCTTTAACGAAGACTTCAAGGTGTACGGGATGGAAGACATCGAACTCGGATACCGGCTCGAACGGGCCGGGTGCCGCATGGTTTTTGCGGAAGATGCGCGTGCGGTGCATTACCGGTTTCCGCGCTATCACGACTTCATTGAACGGTCTGAAAAGGCAGGTTATTCGCTCGGGCAGCTGATCCGGCTGCATCCGGAATTGAAAAAACGTTTTGTGGAGTCCAGCCGAATAGGAAAACACTTGAGGAGTGTTCACCCCTTGTACCGATGGACGGCAACCGCGATGTCGCCCTTGCTCAAATTAGTCACCAAATGGGAACAGACCCGCGGGACAGCTCCGTTGACCCAGGTGATGCATGCGCACTATGAGTGGTCGATCCGCTATCACTTCTTCCTTGGATATCATCGTTACTCGAAGGACCACAGGGTTCGGCGCGAGCTGGTCACCCCGATCCAACCCGCATTAGCAAAGGAATATCAAATCAAAGCGAAGAGCGAGCTGTAAATTCGGGGCCAGACGGGTCAATTCCCCTCCTCGCAGAGGAGGGCGCGAAGCGCGAGCCCGATAGGGCGAAGCCTCAAAGAAAGCTGCAGCGAAGGCGCAGACGGGGTGGTCAGGTCGGCCGAGAAATTTCCCTGAACCGCCCACGCCGGCGCGCCAGCTTCTATTATTAAGCTGTCGCGCCTCCCCTCCTCTGCGAGGAGGGGAATTCGTCTTTTTCAATGTTACAAGAGTCTTAAATAGTGATGACCGAGGACAGCAAGGTCATCGAGCGTGTTCTAGACGGCGATTCGGAGGCGTTCAATCTGCTGATCCGGCAGTGGGAAAGGCCGATTTATAACTTCATTG
>WNGD01013689.1_pt1 | contig 12884 bp, 12 predicted proteins | sample 5400671 | NCBI WGS metagenome assembly WNGD01 (sample SAMN13153369, study PRJNA577476) | soil metagenome | isolation source: 40 cm soil or saprolite under grassland replicate 2 | place: USA:California | collected 2016-06-15
TGGAGCACAGCCGTATCTTCTACTTTGGCAATCATGGCAATGAAGAGATCTACCTCGGCAGCGCCGATATGATGCAGCGCAACCTCAACAACCGCGTCGAGAGCCTCTTTCCCATCGAAGACCCCGTCCTGCGTCAAGTTATTCGCGAACGTGTGCTACAGACCAACCTGGCCGATACCGTCAACGCACATGAATTGCTGTCCGACGGCACCTATGTGCGCCTGCAGCCCGAACCTGGCGAGCCGCTCTTTGACAGCCAGTCCTGGTTTATCACCCATCGACTGATCGAACCGAGCCAAGAAGGCAATGGCACCGCCACCAGCGCCTTCCCCTCAGGATCATAGCAAACTTACTTCATCCTTTATGATGGAAATACCGCGCCCTGTAAACACCGTTTGCCCATCGCTACCTGTCCCTGTTATCTCCGATACCAGGAACGTCATATGACCACTGCGGCCAGAACGCTCACGCATATCAACGACTCTCACCACGCACGTCACTTTTTCACCAATACGCAGGCGGCGTGCATACTTGTATTCTTGCTCGCCATACAGCAGTTGCATCCTGGTGGAATCTACTTCAAGTCCTGGGATACGCATTCGAAAAGTCGTCGGAAACGTAGGGGGCGCATATTCCAATGGCTTGCCATCCTGTAATGCGGGGTCCTCCGTGGCCTCCATAAAGCGGTGCACCGCTTCCCTTTTGACCTCAAATGTTTGTGGCGAAGAAGATTGACCAATCAGGCTGTGATCAAGAGGCATAGCGATGATTTGCTCCTTTTGTGGTAGTCGCAGGCCTTATTGCGCCACTTCGTGCATCCTACTGTGATCTATTATATCCCCTGTTAAAGAAATTGTCAGAACGCATTGCGCGTCATGGTCGATGATACGTCTGGAGAGACGTTTGGTTGAACGCGTACAGGTTATGATCATTGGAGCCGATGTAGACGACTCCATCAGCCACCACTGGCGAGGAGATGATACCGCCCCCCGTAGCGTAGCTCCAGAGCTTCTCGCCAGCCTGAGCGCTCAGCGCATAGAGCGAGTGATCCTGTGAGCCGATGTAGACGACGCCCTCTGCTATCGTTGGCGACGAATCAATAATCCCGCCGGTAGTGTAGCTCCAGTACTCGTCACCTGTCCTGGCATCCAGGGCATACAGGCGGTGATCATGCGAACCGACATAGACAATACCATCGGCTACGGCGGGCGAGGAGTCAATGATGTCTCCAGCCCGGTAGCTCCACAGTACCTTCCCTGTGTCGGTATCCAGGGCATAGAGCTTGTGATCACGCGAACCTACATAGACGACTCCATTCACTACTGTGGGTGAGGATTGAATGCCGTCTCCCGTCTCGTAGCTCCATCGCTGGACCCCGTCGAAGGCGTCCAGGGCATAGAGCGTGCGATCCTGTGAGCCGACATAGACGCCACTCTCAGCCACGGCTGGCGAGGAGACAATCGCACCACCGGTCGTGAAGCTCCAAAACTGCTCACCGGTGTCGACATCAAATGCATACAGCGAGTGGTCGTGTGAGCCAACGAAGACCATCCCCTGGGCCTCCGTCGGCGAAGACACAATACTTCCGCCGGTGGTAGCACTCCACAGCTTCCCTCCTGTGCTGGCCGCAAGGGCATAGAGCGTGTGGTCCTGTGAGCCGATGTAGACTCTCTCGTCGACGACGGTGGGTGAGGAGTTGATGGTGTCTCCGGTGAGGTAGTTCCATAATTCCTCACCAGTGAGTACATTCAGGGCATACATCCGATGGTCGTGTGAGCCGACATAGACGACTCCATCAGCCACGGCTGGCGAGGACTCTACCCTGCCACCGGTCGTGTAGCTCCACAATATGTCACTGGTGAACGCATACACGGTTCCGTCCAGCGAGCCAACATAGAGCATCCCGTTGGCAACGGCCGGCGAGGAGTCAATCGCGCCGCCAGTCGTATAACTCCAGAGTTTTTCACCTGTGACAGAGGCAAAGGCATACAAGGTGTGGTCCTGCGAGCCGACATAGACGACTTCATCAGCGACGACCGGTGAGGAGTCAATGGCACCTCCGGTCCTGTAGCTCCATCGTTCATGCCCTGTCCGGGCATCAAGGGCATAGAGTGTGTCGTGATGCGAACCAATGTAGACGATGCCATTGGCGACTGCAGGCGAAGAGAGGATGATCTTCCCTGTCTGGTAGCTCCACAGCTTTTCGCCCGTGTTGGCATCAAGAGCATAGAGTTGATGGTCCTGCGAGCCAAAGTAGACGACCCCATTGGCAACCGCAGGCGAGGAGCTGATGCGATCCCCGGTGGTGTGGCTCCATACCCTGGCGCCTGTGCTGGCATCAAGGGCATACAATGTGTGATCCCATGAGCCGAAAAAGACGATCCCCGTGACAACAGTTGGTGAGGATTGGATACCTGCCGATGTCGTGTAGCTCCAGAGCATATCACCGGTATCTGCGTTCAGAGCATACAGGGTATGGTCAGTTGAGCCAACATACACCACCCCTTCCGCGACAGTAGGGGAGGACTCGATTGCATTGCCTGTGGTGTAGCTCCACAACAGAGCACCTGTCCGGGCTTCAAAAGCATAGAGCGTTGCATTCTGTGAGCCGATATAGACGACATCATCAATGACTGTTGGTGTAGAGTAAATGGCGCCTCCCGTCGTGTAGCTCCAGAGCTTCTTGCCGGTTCTGGCGGCAAAGGCATACAGGTTGTGGTCCTTTGAACCGATATAGATGATCCCACCGGCAACGACTGGCGAAGATTCAATGGCATTTCCCGTCGTATAGGTCCAGGCCTTTCTCAAGTGAGATACGTTTGCTGGATAGATCACGTTATTAGGAGGAGAATTCTGTGCCATCCTGATCTCCTTTGAATTTCACGTTGCTGCCAAGGTTTTTTACCACGATTCGAATATATCTTAGAACTCTTGCTGTTGATCTTCTACACACGTCATTATAGCATGAGGGATGGCGAGCCGTGGTGCCTTAAAGGGTTATCTTCTTCCGCGTGCTGTCGAAGTCATCACCCTGGGCACACCCACCTCATCGATATTAGGGTGGCACGGCCCGCCGATCTTTCGCCCAGTCGATTGCTCTTGTCCTCCATTTCACCAAAAGTGATGGTGTTCCTATTTCAGAAGTGGCAATGAACCCTCTCGCTTCGTTAGCGATGTTAGAAATGTACGCGAAAGCGGGGTATAATTCACGCGGAGGAATCGTTCCGATCCTGGCTGTCCGAGAGGCGGAATAGTGCCGCTTTTTGCCGAAAATCACACTCAATGGAAATGGAGCACCATGTGGTTACTCGTTCGCCCATCACTCTGCCTGGCTATCGCGTCGGCCAGACGCGCGCCGTGGAGGCGTGATGAGTACGTCAGATAAAGCGGTCTCGACCTGGGCACCACTGCGCATTGGAATCTTCCGCGCGCTGTGGCTCGCGGTCCTGGTGAGCAACATCGGCTCCTGGATGCAGACCGTGGGGGCCCAGTGGCTGTTGGTCAACCAGCCGCACGCCTCGCTCCTGGTCGCGCTGGTCCAGACAGCGGATATGCTGCCAGACGTGTTGTTGGCCTACGTCGGCGGCGTCCTCGCCGATACGTTCGATCGGCGTCTGCTCCTCATCATTGTCCAGGGGTGCCTGGTCATTACGGGGATGGCGCTCACCATCCTGACCATCGCAGGCCAGATGCCGCCTGCCCTCCTGCTCACGCTCACGTTTCTGCTCGGCGCCGGGTCGGCCTTCTCCGTGCCCGCTTATCAGGCGCTGATCCCCGATCTCGTCCCGCGTCCCGAGCTACCCTCCGCCTCCGCCCTCGGCTCGATCAACGTCAACCTGGCGCGGGCCGTCGGCCCGGCGATCGCCGGGGTACTGATCGCGCGGATCGGGGTTGGGGCGGTCTTCGCCCTCAACACAGCTACATTTCTCGTCTTTGGGCTCGTGGTCGCTGTCTGGCACCCCCCCGCAGGCATGTCATCCCAGTTCCCCGAGCGCTTCGCCTCGGCGCTGCGGGCTGGGGGGCGTTACGTGCGCTTCGCCCCAGTGGTCCGTCGCATCCTGGTCCGTTCAGCGTTGTTCCTCGTGCCAGCCAGCGCACTCTGGGCGCTGCTGCCCCTGATCGCGAGTCAGCGGCTCGGACTCGGTGCGAACGGCTATGGGCTGCTGCTCGCCGCGCTGGGCGTCGGTGCCATTGCTGGCGCATTCACGCTCCCGCACATCCGCGCCAAACTCTCAAGCAACGCCATGCTGCTTGCCGCCAGCCTCGTCTACGCGGCGGCACTTGTTGCACTTGTGCTGGTGCCCAACGCCGTGGTGATCCTGCTCGTGCTCATACCGACAGGGATCGCGTGGATTGCCGTTCTCTCCTGCATGAATGCCGCGATGCAACTCTTCCTCCCCGCGTGGGTGCGCGCTCGCGGTCTGGCGGTCTATCAGATGGTCCTCTTCGGCGCCCAGGCAATCGGCGCCGTGATCTGGGGCTTCATGGCCGGGCCGGCGGGACTGGTGGTGACCTTTCTCATCGCAGCGGCGGTCATGGCCGCAGGGGTAGCGACCATCCGTCTCTGGCCCCTCCTGGACACGAGAGGCATCGACCGCAGCCTGGCGGTGTACTGGCCCGAGCCCCACCTGGTGCTCGAGTCCGACCCGGAGGACAGGCCCGTGCTCGTGACGACTACTTACACCGTCGCACCGGAGAACGAGCAGGCGTTTCTCCACGCGATGAAATGGGTGCGAGGGTCGCGGATGCGGACCGGGGCGGTGGAGTGGGGTCTCTATCGCGATGGCGAGACAGCGCGCCGCTTTGTGGAATACTTCGTCGTCCCCTCCTGGGAAGAGCATCTCAGGCAACACAGGGATCGGCTGACTGGCTTTGACCGGCAGCGTGAAGAGCAGGCCGATGCCCTGTCCAACCCGCCATCGCAGACGGTGCATCTTATTGCCGCCGACGTTCCGGACTGATGGCCGCCCTGTAAATGTCGGAATTCTGATTTGATGTTGTTTTCAGAATCGAGGAGGCTAAATACCTGTTGGATCAGGGAAATGCATCTGTCACCGAAGCTGCTTTGAGTGTCGGATATAACGACCCCAATTATTTCTCAAAGGTGTTTACCAAGCTGGAGCATGTGACTCCACATGACTATCGAAAACGAAAAAAAGGGAACGAGTCATCTTTGCAGGCGAAGCAGCTTATCACTAGCCCTGTTTACTCTCGCTCAATTCAGCCCCACTCGTAACCAGCGGCAAACTGAAGGATATCCGTGTTCCCTGCCCGGCGCTGCTCTCCGCCGAGATAGTACCTCCATGAGCCGTAATGATAGCTTTGACGATGGAGAGGCCGAGACCGCTGCCCCCCGCGGAAGCCGTGCGGGCACGGTCTACACGGTAGAAGCGCTCGAAAATATAGGGTAGATCAGCTGCCTCGATACCTGTGCCGCTATCGCTGACATACACGCTGAGCATTCTTCCTGCCGGTCGAGCACTGACGGCAATGGTGCCTCCCGCAGGTGTGTGACGCCGCGCATTGTCCAGCAGATTGAGTAACACCTGTGTAATGCGGTCGCTATCGGCCAGTACAGGCGCTGTCTGGGGATCTATTTCATTGCGGAGAGTAATGCCTCCCTGCTCGCATTCTGGCCCGATCACCGCCAGCGTCTCATCGACCAGCGCGTGCAAATCAAGCGGAGCAAGCTCAAGCCGGGCGCGTCCCGACTCAAGCGAAGACATGTCCTGCACATCGCTCACCAGTCGGCGCAGTCGCTGTACCTCGCGTCCAATCAATTGCGCCGTTTCCTGACGAGCCTCCTCGTCCGTGATGACGCCATCCGCTAGCGCCTCGCTAAAGCCTTGTATGGCGGTAAGAGGTGTGGCAAGATCGTGAGTGATGTTGGCCAGCAAATCACGGCGCAACTGCTCCTGGTGATGCAGTTCGTTCACGTCGGATTCGATGGTATCGGCCATGGCGTTAAAGGTGACTGCTAAGCGCTCCAGTTCATCCTTGCTTTTTGGTGGATTAGTGCGCGTGGTATAATCTCCGCGTCTCATCTGGTCGGCGGCGAACGTCAATGATTCGAGCGGACGTGTCAGACTTCGCGCCAAAAACAGGCTGAAGAGGATCACTATGAGAGCCACGACCGCACTGGTAACCAGGATTGCCTGGTTGACGTTTACCAGGAAATCTAAAGGCGGCGAACCTTGTACGTAACGCTCAGGTAACGCGGCAACCATCGCCCCGATGATTTGACCATCCTCCTGCCCATTGTAATGGAGCGTTTCAGCCACATAATAGCCCATGAAGGAGTTGCTGTCATTGCTGCCTTGTAGACGCCCCTCCGTCTCCTGTCCCTGCAGCGCCAGTTTGAGAGCCTGTGTAAGCGTGGATTGATCGTCCGCGCTAATCGTGAGCGAGGCAGGCCCTCTCTGAAGGAGAGGCACTTCATTCTGGTCTGTGATGATGAGCAGGGTGGGGACACTGGTTTGAATATACTGTAATGGTATTCTGTCCCAATCCTCACCTTCGGCGCGGTAGAGGTGACCAATCTGTGCTGCCAGGTACTCTACCTGTGCGTTTAATTGAGCTTTTTGTGCACCGGCAAAATAGTTTTGTATGGCTAAAGAGACGGCAATAGCCAGGATAAGAATGGCACCCAGCGCAACCATGAGGTAGCTGAGTACGAGTTTCAAGCGCAAACCAACTGAGGGGAGCACGAAAAATCTTCTCATGCTGGCTACTCCTGTTCCTCAAGTGAGAACTTGTAACCCACTCCCCAGACGGTTTTGATGTAATGAGGAGCATCCTTGACCGCCTCGATTTTCTTGCGCAGCGTTCCTATATGCACATCGACAGTGCGCCCATCGCCCACATAGGTATACCCCCAGACCTGGTTGAGCAGCCCTTCACGCGTGAAAACACGTTCTGGAGCGGAAGTAAGCATCGCCAGCAAATCGAACTCTTTGGCTGTCAATGTGACTCTCTGCCCATTGACCTCGACGCGCCGCTCGGGAAGATAAATTGTGAGCTTTTCAAAACGCCGTACCTCGTCATTTTTGGCGTCTTTGCTCTCGTTCGCCTGGGCACTGGTTTGTTCTCCGCTGCTGCGACGCAGGATCGCTTTGACACGGCTCACCACCTCTCGCGGGCTGAAGGGTTTTACCAGGTAATCATCTGCCCCCAGTTCCAGGCCGGCGATACGATGGATGTTCGCGCGCGTGCAGTTCCAGTCCAGACACACCGTCGCTGGCAGAGATCACCGTGAAGTTTGCCTGCTCCAGGTAGAGCCGGATCAATTGTACGATATTCGCTTCGTCCTCAATAATCAGTATTTTCATCAGCGTTCACTTTGCAAAAAACGGTGAGCGGCGGGAGGACCTGTGACTAATCCTTTCCACCGCACAATTATAGGATACTACTCATAAATAAAATAGCTGTGAGAGAATTATAAATTTTTTGTAAGAATGTAGCAAGTAAATTTGGACATATTGCTTTGTATGGCTGGCTATCATATAATGCGAACAGAATTTCACAAATCTGCAAATCGGCAACAAGCAGTGACCAAAGAGTCGTATAAATATATGCTCTTTATTTTTTGCAGAAATTGGTCTGGAGAATAAGTTTGATGTATAATGCCCTTCCCTTAGAGAACTCGGAATTTGATGATGATCAAGATATTTTACTCTCTAATTCTCATCAGCTTCAACTATTTACATTACGCCCTCCTAAACAACTCTTAAAATGGGTTGGAAACAAGCAAAGATATGCTTGTCAGATCGTCAATCTCATGCCCGATTATCGTACGTACGTAGAACCCTTTCTTGGTAGTGGCGCCGTTCTTGGAACCCTGGCTCCTCTCTCGGGAGTAGCTGGTGATATACTTGAACCATTAGTGAAGATATGGCAGCTCTTACAGACTAATCCGCAAGACTTACTGGCATACTACACCAATGTATGGACCAAGTATCTCGAAAACCGTGAGAGTACATATGCCCAGGTAAAGGCTTCGTATAACGAATTGCCTAATCCTTACGATTTATTTTTCTTATGTAGAGCATGTTATGGCGGCGTTGTACGTTTTACCAGAGATGGACAAATGAGCACCCCTCTAGGTGCTCATCGTGCAATTTCTCCTGTGTCCGTAAAGGAGAGAATGGATGCCTGGCGGGAACGCGTTCGTAATACGACATTCATGCACTCTGACTTCGAGCAAACAATGGCCCTTGCAACAAAGGATGATCTTGTTTACTGTGATCCCCCATATGAATACACGCAACGAATTTTGTATGGGTCACAAAACTTTAGCCTCAAACGCTTATGGGTCACAATAGAACAGTGCAAATCTCGCGGCGCAAAGGTGGTATTATCACTCGATGGTAAAAAGAAATCTGGTACCGTAGCCTTAAATTTTGATATTCCTGAGGGTTTGTTTGAGCGAGAAGTTTCTATCGATTGTGGTGGTTCCATGCTTAAACGGTTCCAGAAAAAGGGAGAGACTATGGAGGATGATGTAGTTCATGATAGACTATTGTTAACTTGGTGAAAGCCTATTGCATTACTTATTCCCATCCCATAGGGTTCCCGAGTTGAAACGCCTTTCTCGTAGTACCTTAGGGGACGTGGGGCGTAACTCAGGACGTGAATAATCCATATTTAGCCAGCTTCTCACAATTTCAGGCCAGCGAGTCAGCACCTCTCTGCCAAATAATACCTCATCTACTAATCCCATGTGAAGCATATCAATCATACGGCAGAGATAAGATTTACCTTGTTGCCACCATGTGTGGTAGTCATCAACGATAAGATAGTGCTTGACCTCTCTCATTTCATGCTCTTGTAGCTCAGCAAATTCTTCACCATCTAACATAGTCTCGTATACCCCGTCAGCTATGCGACTTCCAAATGTTGTCGAACCATAATACTCCTTGATTTCCCAGACTGCTAAAGGATTAACAATACTCGGAAAAGCGCCATCCATTCGGCGCGAGAACATTCGAAGAGGCTTTACAGCGTCGGTAACAACGATTAACCCTTGCGGGTTATGGTTGAAATTAGGGCCTTCCAGTGCTTGCTCTGTTAGAAGATTTATCATACACGTAAGATAGGCTGGGTGACGTTTCTCCCCAGTTTGCTTGTTGAAAGTAAATGGAAGCGTGCCTTTGTATTTAGCAAAAAGTTGCTCAAACTCATTCTTTGCTTGTTCTTTATTCATGAGATTGGCTTCAACTGATTTCTCTAATACATCTGCCCTATAGCTAATGTAACCAATAACCAGGCTGCCATAGGTGGCATTGGTGTCAATAGGTTGATCCAAGTGATTCGCAGATAAACCGTAGGAAGTTAAAAATTTTTGCAAATCAGAGAGCTTGTAACGTTTAAGTATGCCGCCTGCGGAGTATCCAAGCCCTTCTGAAAGAAGCTTGACATGTGCCCAAAAATGGCGTGGCTGAGCTTGAAAAGTGGCAACAGGTTTCATTAATTACTCTACTCTCATCATGAGATCAGAAATACTCAAATTGAGTGCTTTTGCTAGTTTTTCGAGATTCTCTAATGAGACATTGCGTTTTCCTCTTTCGAGGTCACTGATATATGTACGGTGTAAGCCTGCCCGCTCCGCTAAATCTTCTTGCGAAATAGCAAGTTCATTACGCCGTTTTTTTACAGCAATGCCAAAACGTGCCCGAATATCTTTTGATAGATGGTCACTCATGATGGGGAGTGTACCTATATGTCGTCAATAAGTCTACAGACTATGAGTGACATATACATACATTGAGGAAGTAAGCTGGCTTTGTACGTCATGGGAGCGCCAAACCGAGAATTCTTCGAGGCATCGATGGAATTGTAATACTTCTGCCATTCGTGTTTTTCCGAAGGAAGAGTGTTCAATTACAGAGAGCACACAAGCAATTCATCGAGCGCACTTAGAACATAGCGAAAAACCGGGAGATCAACTATTCTAGCGATGAGAAGTTTGGAATGACTTCATGAATAACACCGTAAGGAGCGTACATACGCATTGAAAAACATTGTAAAATACTGGCTTCTCATGGCCGTCATCGTTACTGGATTATCTGGACTTACCTATACAGCAATCCAACAGGATCTCAGGCAATCTGCTGATGATCCACAAATCCAAATGGCTGAAGATACCGCGGCAAAGCTTGCTGATGGTCAGCAGCTTCAAAATGTCGTGCCATCAGAGAAAGTTGATATTGCCACAAGTTTAGCGCCATACATCATTGTATTTGATGCCAGCGGCAAACCCATCGCCTCATCAGCCCTTTTAGATGGTCAAGCCCCAACAATTCCCTCTGGAGTGTTTGACTATGTGAGGCAACATGGCGAGGATAGAATTACCTGGTCACCGCAATCCGGCGTGCGCAGCGCAATTGTGGTGACCCAATTTCATGGGCCAAACCCAGGTTTTGTTCTTGCTGGCAGATCCCTACGAGAAGTTGAAATTCGCGAAGATAATATCTTGAAAATTATATTTGCCGGCTGGATTACTATACTCGTCGTTACCTTCCTTGCAACAGCGCTCATCTTCCGATTGCTGCGGAATGATAGCTGACGCCTCTCCGAGCATTTCAGCCGCTGGCCCGTCCTGGCGGCTTGCCTTAATTCGACTGTGGACACACATTGAACTCATAAATCGTAACAATTTTGCCATACTTCTCGTACATGATTTAGCTATACTGATTGTCAACGAGAGACTGAGCAGCATTGTTCTGTCCCTCCTTACTTCTGTGACTGGTCTCAATAGCTAGGCACCCTCATGTCCGGATTTCCGGATTTAAGGACGTCTCAGTGCAACTCAATAGTTTAATCATCTACAAGAACTAAAGGGAAACTTTGCGTATGGCCAAGACATTTGATGAAATAGCTGTATTCACTGGCTCAACAACTCTGGCACGTTCACTTCGAGCCGTCTCGACATTGCGCCTGGTCCTGGGACTGACTGCTCTGCTTGGAGCAATCATTTTTCTTGAAGGCACCAGCTGGGATATTCAATGGCACTCTTATATTGGACGCGATCGCACGCTCATCCCACCGCATCTCATGATGTTGAGCGGAGTCGCCCTCAGTGGCATCTCTGGCTTGCTCACCGTGCTCATCGAGAGTTGGTGGGCACGGCGCAATACGCTCATTGCGCAGTACAGCGTAGGTTTTGCGGGCATCTTCTCTGGTCCGCTCGGTGCCTATATGGTTGGCTTCACGGCGCTCACGGCTGCCGTCGCCTTTCCCCTGGATGCCTACTGGCATGCCCTGTATGGCATTGATGTCGCGATCTGGGCCCCTTTCCACGTGATGTTTGTCGCAAGTATGGGCATAGTTGCGCTTGGTGCCGCCTATATGCTGAGTTCAGCCGCGCACCTGGCTGCCAGACTTGGCACGGTTGGTAGTGGGACCAGGCGCGCTGCCTCTTTGGGAGTTGTCCTGGCTTTCGCAACGGTGCTGAGCCTCTTCACGTTGCTGCTCTTTGATGCCCTTGCCGACAAAAATTTTATCAACCTGGGGTTCATGAGTCTCAACGTCTTCCCACTGCTCTCAGGCCTGCTGGTCGCCTTCACCCTCGTCGCAGCCGCTTATGCCATCCCCTGGCGCTGGGCAGCAACGGCCGTGAGTGTCTGCTACCTCTTGCTGGCAGGGATCATGGCCGTGTTTGTGCAACCTGCCACCGACTGGTTGCTCACCGTGGAACACTTGAAATACCGGGAGGCTCCTGCCTTTACCTCGGTCGTAGCGCTTGAATGGTTCCTCACTCCTCTCGTTGTGGCCATACTAATCGATGTATTCATGCACCGGGCACGGCGCAAGCAGTGGTCCCAGAGCAAGCTGACACTCTTCCTGGTTTTCACCGCCGAGCTCGCCGGGGCTCTGCCGGTCGTGTTCATCTATCCCCTCTTACCCGTAGCGCTGGCAGTGCAATTGGGGATAGCCGGCTCCCTGGCCTCAGTACTCTTGGGATTGGCAGGGACATACCTGGGCACCATGTTCGGTCGGAACGTAGGCGAGTCGCTCGACTCCCTGGTAAGGTAAGGAAGATGGCTAAGCCGTTCCAATTTCTGCTGCTCGCATGCGGAGTGCTTGCTCTGCTTGCGGTAGGAGGAGAGATCATCTACTCGATTGCCGCCACCACCCACGGCAGCACACCGGCGCGTGTTGTGCAGGTGCAAGCTGGCCCGTATTCGCTCACGGTCAGCCTCTACATGTCCCCTGCCCACGCGAGCTACGCGCTGCCCTTTGCGATTGCCCCTCAGCAGTCTACAAGTGGCACCCTGACCTATGATGTCTCCTCGATCCCCGATCGATCAGATGTGCCTGCGACCCCGGTGCGAGCCAGTCTCAGTCCAGATCCGAACGTGCGCAATGGCGTGCAGGGAGCCGCGGAGATCACGGTACAGGGTAAATGGGCCCTGGATATCGTCGTCACAGGGAGCGCTGGTCGGGGAGAGGCATCCGTCCCTCTCACAGCCACCGCACCGCCTGCGATTCCCACCTGGCTGGGTTGGGCCATTGGATTTATCCCGCTCTATGGATTACTCGTCTTCTTGCTATTGCAACGAGGTCGCAAAGCAAGACAGGAATAGACAGCGGCAACCAGGTGATAGCACCCGTCACAGTTCTCAAAACAAGACGCAAGTAGTACAACAGGAGGCACTCCAAATGCGGGGTGTCTCCTGTTCGTGTTTTGCCATGGCTTACCTGTAACATCGTCTAAACCCGCCTGCCAGGTACCGAGCGCACTACACCTTAACCGTGATATACCCCAGCCGTTCCAGCGCCATATACGCAGCAGCAATTTGCCCTTGCACAGCAAAACTCCCATCGTGTATCAATTGCAGCAGTTCTTTGGGCGTAACAAACAGATTCTCGATAACCTCCACGGG
>WNGD01011085.1_pt1 | contig 12882 bp, 15 predicted proteins | sample 5400671 | NCBI WGS metagenome assembly WNGD01 (sample SAMN13153369, study PRJNA577476) | soil metagenome | isolation source: 40 cm soil or saprolite under grassland replicate 2 | place: USA:California | collected 2016-06-15
CATGGACCGGCGTACCTGTAATCGATTGAATCTATGGCCGTTGTGGCGATTATCCCGGCGCGCTATGGTTCGACTCGTCTTCCGGGAAAGCCATTAGCTGAAATCGGCGGCAAGCCGATGATCCAACATGTCTATGAGAGCGCCTCGAAAGCTCGTGTTTTGGATCGTGTTCTGGTCGCGACTGATGATCAGCGCATAGCAGAAACCGTTCGGGGTTTCGGTGGCGAAGTGATGATGACCGCGAAAGATCATGCGAGCGGCACAGATCGGTTGGCGGAGGTAGCGCGGAAAATCAAAGCGGAATGGATCGTCAATGTGCAGGGCGATTTGCCGTTCATTAAGGCAGAGACGATCACCCGAGCGGTTCGGCCCATGCGCCGCGACCGCTCGATTCCCATGGGGACAGTCTGTACGCCGATTCACGACGAGGACGAATGGCATAACCCGAACATTGTGAAAGTTGTCACGGATGCCAAGGGGTTTGCTATTTATTTTTCTCGCGCAACGATTCCCTACCCGCGCAACGACGTCTCACCGTACCGCGACCCCACAGTTAGATCGGATCAAAAAGTTTGGGGCCATCGTCACCTCGGGCTATATGTTTACCGAAGGGATTTTCTCTTGAGATTCGCCCGGCTTCGACCAACATGGCTCGAGCAGACGGAGTCATTGGAGCAGCTACGGGCGCTGGTCTACGGCCATCGACTTTATGTTGCCGCTGTTGATGACCGGCCGGTGGAAGTGGATACTCCAGAGGATTTAGTTAAGGCGAAAAATTATTTGAACCAGTTGAGGAATTGAGAGGAAGCCATGGCTGGCGTAAAAACCAAGTTCATTTTTGTGACCGGCGGCGTGGTATCGTCGCTGGGTAAGGGACTGGCCTCGGCATCGATTGGCGCGCTGATGGAGAGCCGGGGGTTAAAAGTAACAACACTCAAGATGGATCCCTATATCAATGTGGATCCAGGCACCATGAGCCCATTCCAGCATGGCGAGGTTTTTGTGACCGACGACGGTGCGGAAACCGACTTAGATTTAGGACACTACGAGCGCTACGTGTCGACCTCTATGAGTCGCAAGAATAACTGCACGACCGGTCAAATTTATGAAACCGTTATCGCGAAGGAACGTCGCGGAGACTATCTCGGCGGCACCGTGCAAGTCATTCCGCACATTACGGACGAGATCAAGCGGCGCATTTTAGCCGCGGCCGAAGGCTACGATATCGCGATTTGTGAAGTCGGTGGAACCGTCGGAGACATCGAAGGGTTGCCTTTTTTGGAAGCCATTCGTCAGTTCGCTTGGGATTGGGGCAGGGAAAATGTTTTGTACGTTCATCTCACGCTCGTGCCTTATATCACCGGCGGCGGAGAGCTCAAGACCAAACCGACTCAACATAGCGTTAAAGAACTTACCGGTTTGGGAATCCAGCCGGATATTTTGCTTTGCCGCACGGATCGCTTCCTCGATAGGAAGATTAAGGCGAAGATCGCCCATTTCTGCAACGTGAAAGAAGAGTCGGTCATCACCGCTAAGGACGTGGAATGGATCTATGAAGTCCCGCTGGTCTTCCATGAAGAAGGACTGGACGCTCAGGTCGTTGAGAAACTCCACATGTGGACCGGGGCGCCGAATCTTCAGAGGTGGCAAAAGATCGTCCAGGTGCTGAACAACCCGAAATCTACGGTCCGCGTCGCCGTCGTCGGGAAGTATATGAGCCTAAAAGAATCTTATAAAAGTCTATTCGAGGCTCTGGTCCACGGCGGCATCGCCAACGAAGTTAGAGTCGAGTTGGATTACGTGGAGGCCGAAAAAGTTGAAGAGGTGGGAGCCGGTGAGCTCCTGGCGCAAGCGGACGGCATCTTGGTGCCGGGTGGGTTCGGGGACCGTGGCAGCGAAGGCAAAATCGAAACCATACGCTACGCGCGCGAAAAGCAGATTCCGTTTTTCGGAATCTGTCTGGGAATGCAAATGGCCGTTGTCGAGTTTGCGCGCAACGTTTGCGGCCTGGCTGGGGCCAATTCAAGTGAGTTTGATCCAAATAGTCCGCATCCTGTGATCCACCTGATGGAGTCGCAGCGGGGGATCGACAGCAAAGGCGGGACGATGAGGCTCGGTGCCTATCCGTGCGCCTTGCAAGACGAATCATCGGCATTGAAGCTCTACGGCCGGAAGAAAATTTCCGAGCGCCATCGTCATCGTTATGAATTCAACAACGGCTACGCTGAACAGTTAACCGCAAAAGGAATGGTTCCGAGCGGCATATCGCCGGATGGAAACCTGGTTGAGATCATCGAGCTTAAAGATCATCCCTGGTTTCTCGGATGCCAGTTTCATCCGGAGTTCAAATCCCGCCCGATGGATTGCCATCCGTTGTTCAAAGGATTCATCAAAGCTGCGTCGCAGAATCGTCAGGCCCTGAGAGAAGTCCCGCGAATTAAGGTTGCGCGCCCCTGAGTCACTACGGTAGATCGACACGCATGGCGGCTAAACCGGTTAAAGTAGGCGGTATCGAGATCGGTGCTGGAGCACCTCTGGCCGTCATCGCCGGTCCCTGCGTGATCGAGAGCCGAGAGTCTGCCTTGAGACATGCTGCCGCGCTCAAAGAAGCGGCGGATCGGGTCGGAGTCCCTTATATCTTCAAGTCTTCCTACGATAAGGCCAACCGCTCCTCGTTGGGTTCCTTTCGTGGTCCCGGTTTGGCAAAGGGCCTTGAAATTTTGGCTGAGGTAAAACAGAAAACTGGGGTGCCGGTGCTCACCGACGTACACGAGAAAGAGCAGGTGGGGCCGGCCAAAGAAGTTATTGATATCCTGCAAATCCCCGCGTTTCTCTGTCGTCAGACGGACTTTGTGGTTGCAGTTGCCCGATCTGGCAGGGTGGTCAACGTTAAGAAGGGACAGTTTCTAGCCCCCTGGGACATCCGCAACGTCATTGAAAAGATTCTCTCGACGGGAAATGACCAGCTGCTGGTGACTGAACGCGGGGTTTCGTTTGGCTACAACAATCTGGTTTCCGAAAATACATCGCTCCGCTGGCACGCGCGAGTGTGGCGGTTGGAGTCGACGCACTCTTTATGGAAGTCCACGAAGATCCGGATCGTGCATTGAGCGACGGTCCCAACTCTCTGCCCTTGAACGAGTTCGAGGAGTTGCTTCGAGTCATCAAGCAGCTCGACGGGATTCTGAAAGGCAATTCAGCACGATGAATAAAGCGGTTGCGTTACAGCGGGCGAAAGACGTCCTGAACATCGAGGCGAAGGGCATCTTGTCTCTCATGGATCGACTGGATGATAGTTTTGTCCGGGCCGTTGAGTTGCTGCACGGCTGCCGTGGCAAAGTGGTTGTGACCGGAATGGGGAAGTCGGGATTGATCTGCCGCAAGATCGCGGCGACGCTCTCGAGCACGGGCACCCCGGCCTTTTTTCTCCATGCCGGTGACGCCAATCATGGCGACATGGGGATGATCATGCAAAACGATGTCGTCCTCGCTATTTCTAACAGCGGCGAGACCGAAGAGATCCTAAGGCTGATCCCCATTCTCAGGCGATTAGGGGTAAAACTGATTGCCATGACCGGAAATCATGGATCCACCCTTTCGCGTGCAGCGGAGGTCGTTCTTGATGCCGGCGTAAAGGAAGAGGCCTGTCCGCTCGGATTGTCGCCGACGGCGAGTACTACGGCGGCTCTGGCTCTTGGCGACGCCCTTGCCGTTATTCTATTAGAGAAGAAAGGCTTCAAGGAGGAAGACTTCGCGCTGCGCCACCCAGGGGGGACTCTGGGGCGGAAGCTTCTGCTGCGCGTCGAGGACTTGATGCATCGGGACGCCGATATACCGCTTGTGCGGGAAGAAACCTCCATGAAAGAGGCAATTCTCGTTATCACATCGAAGCGTTTGGGAATAACCGGCGTGACCGGTAAACGGGGCAATCTGATCGGAGTCATTACCGACGGTGATCTGCGCCGCGCGCTACAAACGCATGGTGACGGTATTCTGAGTAGGAGAGCGGACGATATTATGTCCCTTAAGCCGAGATCGATCGAGAGAGACGCCCTTGCTTCGCAAGCCCTCGCAAGAATGGAAGAGAACGTGCCGCGTCCGATCACCTCGCTGTTTGTCGTCGAGAGACCCGGCGATCTGGTCCCAATCGGGATCTTACACATTCACGACCTTCTCAAGGCCGGCATCGTTTAACCATCCTGTGAAACGTATCCCGCTCAAGGTCCGGAACAAGGCCAAAAAGATCAAACTCCTCCTGCTCGACGTCGACGGGGTGCTTACCGACGGGGGCATTTTCATCGATGACCGCGGCTACGAGACCAAGCGATTCGACGTGCGCGACGGTCAGGGTATTGCACAATTGAAACGCGCAGACATCGAGGTCGGATTCATTACAGGCCGCTCCTCCAAGGCCGTGCATCATCGAGCAAAGGAGCTCGGGGTCAAAATCGTGCACCAAGGTGTTCAGGACAAAGCCGATATTTACAAGCGGATCAAGCAAAAAACCCGGCTCACCGATGAGCAGATCGCCTATATGGGGGACGATGTCGCTGATCTGCCAATATTGCGCAAAGTGGGACTAGCGTTCACAGCTCGAGACTCGTGGTCTGGGATCAAGTCGGAGGCCCATTACGTGACTCAAAGTAGTGGGGGTAAAGGGGCGGTGAGGGAAGTTTCGGAGCTGCTACTTCGGGCTCAAAATATTTGGAACGACCTAGAAAAAAAACATTATCCTGCCTAGAATTATCTATATACTTGTGAGGTAAGTGCAATTTTCGTGCCCGTTGCTTTACACGCACCGGAAAGAGTGGTATTTTGAGCACCTGATTTCTGGAGAATCGCATGCGTAAAGGTAGACGATTTATCTTGCTCCTGGTCATTTTTCTTTCGCTCGGAGGCGTGGGCTATAAAGTGGCGGAGAGCATTTGGATTATGAAGGGCCGCGAGTTCAGGAAAAACCCCCTCAAGGCTTTGGACTACCTCCCCGACTCGGCCTTGCACATGAAGGATTTTCGTCGGGCAAAGATCGAGGAAGGCCGGAAAGTATGGGAGCTTTTCGGGGACGAGGCGAACTACTATAAAGAGCAAAAAGAAGCGATCATCAAGAAGCCGCGATTTTATTATTACGATAAGAAGGGACAGACCGCTGAAACAACAGGTGACATGGCCCATCTTTACTTGAATGAAAATGAACTGGAGAAAATGGAGCTTCAAGGAGGAGTGGAGGTGACCTACCAAGGCTATGTTTTGAATTCCGAGCACGCTGTTTATTTGCCAGACAAGCAGCAGATCGTGTTTCCCAATAAAACGACCATGGTGGGCGACGGGCTCGCCTTGGAAGGCTCGAGCATGGAAGTTGAATTGGACGATAGAAAAATGCGCTTGCTGCGAAACGTCAAGACCAGAATCGAGCCTGATACGCTGGCCAAGAAGAAAAAAGATTCTAACTCGAATCTCGCGCGCGGGGGATAAATGCGTCGTTGGCTGCTCAGTTTGCTTCTAATAGGGTTGTCTCTTTCCTCGGGATGGGCGGTGTCGCTTGCTGCCAGCGCCGCGCCGCCAGCCAAAGAAGAAACAAAGAAGGGCGCCTCCGGTTTCGAAATCAACAAAAAGGACCCGATTTATATCACCGCCGACTGGATGGAGGTTGATCAGAATAAGAACACAATCACTTACAAGGGACGCGTGGTAACCATTCAGGCGGATATGACCATGAGGAGTGAGGCACTGATCGCTTATTACGATCCGGAAACGAAGCAAATGAGGCAGATCGTAGCCGAGGGAAAAGTGAATGCGACGCAGGGGAATCGCGTAGCGACGGGAGAAAAGGCTGTCTTCGATGACAAATCCAAGACCGTCACTCTCACCGGGAACCCTGTCATGCGCCAAGGCAATAGTCAGGTCACGGGCACCAAAGTGGTTTACTATATGGACCAAGATCGCGCGATCGCCGAGGGTGACGGCAAGGTTAGGGTACAGGCGACGATCTTCCCGGAAGAGCTGAAGAATCAGGATAACGGAAATGCCGCAACTGGAAAACAGAAATGAGCATTCTCAGGGCGGCGGCGGTGTCGAAATCTTATGGTGGTCGTCGCGTTGTCGATGCAGTAAACTTGGAAGTCAAAGGCAGCGAAGTTATCGGTTTGCTCGGTCCCAACGGCGCGGGCAAAACCACGACGTTTCACATGATGGTTGGCTTGGTGCCGCCGGATGAAGGGCAGGTGATTCTGAACGATGAAGATCTCACTGCGGCGCCGATCTACGAACGGGCACGAGCAGGAATCAGTTATTTGCCGCAGGAATCCTCTGTGTTTAGGCGGCTTACGGTGGAGGAGAATCTGTTGGCGATTTTGCAAACGTTGGACCTGAGTTCCGAGCAACAACAGGAACGATCACAGACGCTCATGAAAATGCTCGGTATCAGCCACCTCGCGACCCATAAGGCCTTTACCTTGTCGGGTGGAGAGCGACGCAGGGTCGAAATTGCCCGTGCGCTGGTTCTCTCGCCGTATTTTCTCTTGCTCGATGAACCTTTTACCGGCGTGGACCCGATCGCCGTCACCGAAATTCAAAAGATCATACGCCAACTGGTCACCAGTGGAATTGGCATTCTCATCACCGACCACAACGTGCGAGAGACGCTGGGAATATGCGACCGTGCTTACATTGTCAATGAAGGGTCTATCCTCGAAGAGGGCACGGCTGAGACCATCGCCACAAGTCCCAAGGCGCGAAAATTCTATTTGGGAGAAAGTTTTAGATTTTAGTTATGGCTCTTGAGATTCGACAGGTTCAAAAACTCGCGCAGCAATTGGTCATGACGCCTCAGTTGCAGCAGGCGATCAAACTGCTGCAACTCTCGCGCCTCGAGCTACAAGAGATGGTCTCTCAGGAACTGCAGGAAAATCCTGCTCTTGAAGAAGCTCCCGTAGAAGAATCCCAAGCCACTGAACAGATACGGTCCGAAGTACAACCGGATAGTCCCGAGCCGACGATAGAACTGGTCATCAATCGGGAACAGTCGGTGGTCGACAAGATTGGCACGATGGATTGGCAGGAATATCTCGACACCCACTCCAACGACCGACATGGTTCCTTGACCGCTGAGGCGACATCGGACGACGGCGAGGGGCCACCCTCTTGGGAAAACAGCCTGACCAAAAAAACGTCCCTGGAAGATCATTTGATCTGGCAACTGCGTTTGTCGAAGATAACCGAGCGAGAGGAGTCCATCGGACTCTATATTATCGGCAATCTCGACGGAAACGGCTACCTCGCGCTTCCCCTCGATGATGTCTGCAAAGCGACAGAAAGCACTCCCGAAGAAGTCCAAGCGGTCTTGAAACGAATCCAGTTTTTCGACCCCGTCGGAGTAGCCGCGCGGGACCTGAGAGAATGTTTACTCGCCCAATTGGAAAATCTCAGCCTCGCCGACAGTCTGGCGGCACGCATTGTCGCCGATTTTCTCCCACACTTGGAATCGAAACGGTACGAAAAAATGGCTCGCGATCTAGGGGTGACCATCGACGAGATAGCCGAAGCAGCGCATCAGATTGCCTCTCTGGAGCCCAAGCCTTCCCGCGGTTACGAACAGGACGAAGTCCGAACTGTCTTGCCCGATGTGTTTGTCGAAAAGATAGGCAATGAATACGTCATCTATCTGAACGACGACGGTGTGCCGCGGCTTCGCATCAGTTCCCTGTATCGCCGCATGGCAGGGCAGGAAGGAGCGGCCGAGGAACAAGCCCGGCAATATCTACAAGAGAAAGTTCGCGCAGCCACTTGGTTGATCAAAAGCATTCAGCAGCGCCAGCAGACTCTCTATCGCGTCACTCAGAGCATTTTCAAATTCCAACAAGAGTTTCTCGACCATGGAGTCAAGGCTCTCAAACCGATGGTGCTGCGCGACGTGGCCGAGGATATCCACATGCATGAGTCCACCGTGAGTCGGGCCACGGCGAACAAATACGTTCACACGCCGCAGGGGCTCTTTGAACTCAAGCATTTTTTCCAAAGCGCGATCGCCGTGAAAAATGGGGAAGATGTCGCCAGCGAGAGCGTGAAAGAAAAAATCCGCGAGCTCATCTCGAAGGAGGATCCACGAAAGCCCTACAGTGACCAGCATATCGCGGTCCTGTTATCCGACGATTCCATCGACATCGCGCGGCGGACCGTGGCCAAATATCGCGAGGCCATGGGGATTCTCCCGTCTTCCAAGCGCCGACAACCTTACTTTCGAAAATAAGAAGTACAGATCGAGATCGCATGAGCGAGGTAAAAGTTTCTGTCACTTTTCGACATACGGAACCCACCGACGCATTGAAGCGTTACGCGGAAGAAAAGGTGCATCGAATCGGTAAGTATTTTTCTCGGCCGCTGGCGGCCCACGTGGTTCTCTCAGTGGATTCCAAGGATCTCCAAGTGGCGGAGGTCGAGCTCCATACGCACGGGACCGTGATCCACGGCAAAGAGCAGACGGAGGACCTCTATTCTGCTATCGACTTGATGATGGACAAGATTGAGCGACAGGTCAAAAAGCAGAAAGGAAAGATCAAGCTCGGTCGGAGAAGGGCAAAAGCGTGAAGATCACCGATTTTCTGAGTGTCCAAACCGTCATCCCGACGCTGGCCAGCCGGGAAAAGAACGCCGTTCTCCAGGAGATTGCGGGTTGGCTAGCCTCCACCCATCCATCCTTGGACAAGAAAAGAATACTCGAAGTTCTCCTGGAGCGGGAACGCATCAGCACCACCGCGATCGGCGAGGGGGTGGCTATTCCTCATGGAAAGCTCCCGGATGTGGAGCGCGTCTTGGGCGTCTTCGCCCGTAGTCCTGAGGGGGTCGATTTTGCGTCTTTGGATGGCGGTCCCACGCACTTGTTCTTTGTGCTGATCGCTCCTGAAAATGCCGCCGCTGATCATTTGAAAGCCCTGGCGAGGATTTCGCGTTTGCTGAAAGACGAAACCTTCCGACGCCGGTTGATGGAAGGAAAGACGAGCCAAGAGATCTTTCAGACCATCGCTCAAGAAGATCAGAAGTTTTAGTTCTCGTATGGCCGATGGTCTGGATATTATCGTCGTAACCGGTCTTTCCGGTTCTGGAAAAAGCGTCGCCATTCGCGCCTTAGAAGATCTGGGCTTTTTCTGCATTGATAACCTGCCCGCGTCTTTGATCCCGAAATTCATCGATCTTTGCCACGGCTATCGCGAAGATACCAAACGCATCGCGCTCGGTCTCGATCTCCGGGGTGGTCAGTTCCTCAAGGATTGGCCCGATGTTCTGGCCACACTGCGCGCCGCGGGTCACCATGTCCAAGTGGTTTTTTTCGATGCGACGGATGAAGTGTTGCTCCGCCGCTTCAACGAAACACGACGGCCGCACCCGCTCGCTGGCTCAGGGTCGATCCAGGAAGGGATCGGCCGGGAACGAAGGGCCTTGGAAAATATGCGCGGACTGGCGGATCAGGTAATCGACACCAGCGATCTGAACGTCCATCAACTCAAGCAGGAAATGGAGCGGCACTTTAGCCGCATGTCGAGCACCCGAGGCATGAATGTTTTCCTTCTATCGTTCGGCTACAAGTACGGAACTCCCCACGACACGGACATCATGTTAGACGTTCGCTTTTTGCCTAATCCTTTTTTTGTCAACGAACTCCGGGACAAGACCGGCTTAGATCCCGAGGTAGCCGATTTTGTTCTCCGGCGTGAAGAGACCACATGTTTTTTGACGCGGTTGGATTCCCTTCTGGAATTTGCTTTGCCTCTCTATGAGAGGGAAGGAAAACGCAGCCTCACCATTGCGTTGGGATGTACCGGCGGACGCCATCGGTCCGTGGTGCTTGTGGAAGAATTGAAAAAGAGGCTGAAAGTCGACCGCTATCAGTTTCATGTAAAGCACCGGGATATTGAAAAATAGAGGCATGAACAAAATTGTCAAGAAATTGGAGATCAAAAACAAGCTCGGCCTGCACGCGCGCGCGGCGGCTTTGTTAGTGCAGACCGTGAACAAGTTCACAGCTCAAGTGAGTTTTTCCAAGGACGGGCAGGTCGTTGACGGTCGGAGCATTATGGGAGTCTTGATGTTGGCCGCAACTCAAGGCAGTAAGATCCAAGTCGAAGCGACGGGCGATGACGCGGAGCGGGCGGTTAGGGCCGTCGAGAAATTGGTCAACAGCAAATTCAACGAGAACGGGTAAGGTTGAATACCCCCCTCTGATTCGTTATACATAACCAATTCATTTTCTACAGAAAAGGTCCCTGGAGGTGTTTCAATGACGGGGAAGGATTTTTTATTCACATCAGAATCCGTTTCGGAAGGTCACCCGGACAAGCTCTGCGATCAGATCTCGGATGCGATATTGGATGCTCATTTAGCCGGGGATCCGGACAGCCGGGTCGCTTGCGAAAGCCTGGCAAAGACCGGAATGGTCGTTGTGGCGGGCGAGATCACCAGTAAGGCGAAGGTGAGTTACGGAGACATTGTTCGGGATGTCATTCGCGACATCGGCTATACCGATTCTTCCATGGGGTTTGACGGCAACACCTGCGCGATTCTGACGGCCGTAGAACAGCAGTCGCCGGATATTTCGCAGGGTGTGACGGAAGGCGAAGGGCTACACAAAGAGCAGGGCGCCGGCGATCAAGGGATGATGTTTGGCTACGCCTGTGATGAGACCCCGGAACTCATGCCCTTTCCCATTCAAATGGCTCATAGTTTGGTGAAGTACTTGGCCAAGATCCGCAAAGGCGGAGAAGCCTATTTTCTCAGGCCCGATAGCAAGTCCCAGGTGACCGTCGAGTACCGCAACGGGAAACCGGTGAAGGTTCAGAGCGTCGTCATTTCCACCCAGCACAGCCCTGAGGTCGAATACGCGAAGCTCAAAGAAACCATCATCGATGGCGTCATCAAGGCGGTGATTCCCGCGGAGTATCTGGATAGGAGTACCGTTTATCATGTCAATCCGACGGGCCGCTTCGTAGTCGGTGGGCCCCAAGGAGACTGCGGCCTCACGGGACGGAAAATCATCGTCGACCAAAGTGGATCGCAGCGCGGCCTATATGGCGCGGTATGTTGCCAAGAACATCGTAGCGGCGGAGCTAGCGCAGAAATGCGAAGTCCAACTAGCTTACGTCATCGGCGTCGCCCAGCCGGTTTCGGTTCTCGTCGACACGTTTGGTACCTGCGTCATTCCTGAGTCAAAGCTCGCCAAGATCGTGCAGGAGCACTTCGATCTCAGACCCAAAGCCATTATTCATAGCCTCGAACTCAAGCGACCCATCTATCGTTCCACGGCCTCCTACGGGCATTTCGGGCGCACGCCAGAAGAGGGCCAATTCACCTGGGAAAAGACCGATCGGGCGGAAGATCTCAAGAAAGCGGCGGCGCGCGCTTAGTCGCGAACGGGCGGGGAGGTCAACACCGGGATGGCAAAAAACTACGACGTCAAAGACATTCGTTTAGCTCAAGCGGGACGCAAACGTATTCTCTGGGCCGCACAGGACATGCCGGTGCTCCAGCGCGTGCGTGAGCGGTTCGGCAAGGAGAAGCCGCTCCGGGGCATGCGCTTTTCAGCTTGCCTGCACGTCACGGCTGAAACGGCCAATCTGGTTCAGACGCTCAAAGCCGGCGGGGCCAACGTGGTTCTCTGCGCGTCCAATCCGCTTTCGACCCAGGATGATGTCGCCGCCTCCTTGGTTCAGCACGATCGCATACCGGTTTATGCGATCAAGGGAGAAGATAATAAAACCTATTATCGCCACCTGCGCGCAGCGCTCGATCACAGGCCGGTTATCACCATGGACGACGGCGCCGACTTGGTTTCCATGCTGCACACGGACTATTCCCACTTGGCGTCCAATTTATTTGCCAGCATGGAAGAGACCACCACGGGGGTGATTCGCCTTCGCGCCTTGGAGAGGGACGGCGCGCTCAAAATTCCTGTCATCGCGGTCAACGACGCGGCGACGAAGCATCTCTTCGATAACCGTTATGGAACCGGACAATCGACCATCGACGGGGTGATTCGCGCGACCGATATGCTCATCGCGGGAAAGCGAATCGTGGTCGCCGGTTACGGCTGGTGCGGAAAAGGCGTGGCTGCGCGCGCGCGTGGCATGGGCGCAAAGGTCATCGTGACGGAGATCGATCCGGTTCGCGCCCTCGAGGCGGCGATGGACGGCTTCGAAGTGATGACCATGAAGCAGGCCGCGCGAATCGGTGACCTTTTCATCACGCTCACTGGCGATATGCACGTCATCGCGGCGGAACATCTGAAGGTCTTGAAAGACGGCGCGGTCATCTGCAACTCGGGCCATTTCGACATTGAGATCGACCTCAAGGCGCTTGACAGACTTGCAGTCAAGGTAGAAAAGAACGTCCGCAATTTTGTCGACGCCTACCGGCTTCCGGGCGGGCGGACGATTTATCTCATCGGCGAAGGCCGGCTGGTTAATCTCGCCGCGGCTGAAGGACATCCGGCTTCCGTCATGGATATGAGCTTTGCGACCCAGGCACTCGCCTCCGAATGGGCGGCAAAGAACCGCAAGAATCTCAAGCCGGAAGTGTACGACGTTCCCAGCGCGGTGGAAGACTGGGTCGCGAAGCTGAAACTCGCGTCCATGGGCATTCGCATCGACCAACTGACCCCGGATCAGAAAAAATACCTCTCGTCTTGGGCCCACGGCACCTAGAGAGCTAGGACAGCCGCGCGTGTTTTCCACCACGCCCAATTTACCAATCCTCACAGATTTGCTGATCTGCGGCTGATTCCGCGCCTAACATCGTTCACGGCATCAGACGAGTTGAAACGAGAGGAAATAAAGAAATTTATTTCTTGCGGAGTATCGTTGCCTCTTGACCTGCCGTCTAATGGTGACTCCATTC